>Ga0335080_10000687_pt1 | contig 31736 bp, 26 predicted proteins | sample Lox_Sample_34_FD_206720 | JGI IMG/M metagenome (GOLD analysis project Ga0335080, IMG submission 206720) | Soil microbial communities from Loxahatchee National Wildlife Refuge, Florida, United States - Lox_Sample_3.4 | ecosystem: Environmental > Terrestrial > Soil > Wetlands | place: USA... | reverse complement strand
TCCATGCAGACCGGAATGTTCATGCAACTCGTGATTGCCGGGCACCTTCTGCTCTTTTCAACCAGGGTCCGAAGCTTCTTCTTCCGTCCTCCCTTCCCGCAATGGAAGCTCTTCACCGCAATCATGGGAACCCAGGTCCTTGCTGCGTTGATGGCGGCCAACGGCTGGCTCGTAACTCCCATTTCGTGGGGCCTCATTGGCTTTATCTGGCTCTATAATTTGGCGTGGCTGGTCGTCGTTGACGCAATCAAGGTGGCGATGTTCCACCGCTTGGACCTCGTCGAATCAGGACAGGCCTGGTGGCAGAAGACGTTTCAGGCTCGCCTCGACGCGTATCATGGACGTCTTGGCAAGCTCGTGTGAATCGGCCAACAGCTATAGGTAAGCCATGAACACCGCGACCACAACCCAAGTGGCGAAGCACGAATGGTGGAAGTCCCTGCCAATACTGCAGGGACTTCTACCGTTGAACAAGGCTCAACTCGGACCGGATGTCATCGCCGGCATCACGCTTGCTGCACTCGGCATCCCCGAAGTGATGGGCTACACCAAAATCATTGGCACACCGATCATCACTGGGCTCTATACGCTCTTTCTGCCCGTACTGGTGTTTGCTTTGCTGGGCTCATCGCGCCATCTTGTGGTGAGCGCCGACTCGGCGACCGCAGCCATGGTCGCCGCAGGGTTAGCTGCTCTTTCGCTAAGCGCCAACACTCCCCGATACATTGAACTGACGAGCCTCATTGCGCTTGTTACCGCCGGCATTCTCCTTGCTGCGCGTATTCTGCGCCTGGGGTTTCTCGCCGATTTCCTTTCTCGTACCGTGCTTGTCGGCTTTCTCACCGGGGTTGGCGTACAGGTCGCCGGCGGAGAAATCCACGACATGTTTGGTATCGAGAAGGGTGGACACGCCTTTCTCGGTCAACTCTGGTTCACGTTTCAGCACATCGGAGACACTCATCTACCGACACTCCTGATTGCCCTCGGTGTCGTTGCCGTCATCGTTGGCTGCGAACTCTTCGCCCCGAAGATTCCCGGTGGGCTGCTTGCGGTCATCGGCATGACCGCGGCCAGCGCATTCCTGCACTGGGGCGCACACGGTGTTCACGTGGTGGGAGAGGTGCCAAGCGGCCTGCCTCACCTGGGACTTCCCCACATAACCATGAGCGACACAATGCTTGTGTTGCCGATCTCCTTCTCGTGCTTCATTGTGATTCTTGCGCAAAGCGCCGCAACATCGCGTGCCTACGCCCTCCGTTACCGGGACGCATTCAATCAGAATGCCGACCTGGTTGGTCTGTCGTTTGCAAATGCCTTCGCTGCATGCAGCAGCACCTTCGTGGTAAACGGAAGTCCGACCAAGACTGCGATGGTCGATACGGCCGGCGGCCGCAGCCAGTTTTCACACATCACGACCGCCACAGTCGTTCTGATGGTCCTGCTGTTCTTCACTCGGCCGCTGAGCTTCCTTCCAAATGCGGTTCTTGCTGCAATCGTATTCATAATCGGCGTGAAGTTGATCGATTATCACGGGCTCGCGGCAATTCGGCGCACCGCTCGCGGCGAATACATCCTGGCGCTGATCACCGCGGCCACGGTGATCTTCTTTGGCGTCGAGCAGGGCATCCTGCTGGCTGTGGTTCTCTCGTTGCTGATGCATGTCCACCATAGCTATCGTCCAAACGTTGGCGTAGTGGTGCACGACGATGTGGACCACTGGCGAATCGACGATCCGGCTCCCGGCAAGCTGGCTGAGCCTGGGATGGTAATGTTCTGGTTTGGCGCCGGCCTCTTCTACGCCAATGCAGCGTATTTCGCTGAGCAGGTTCGCAATCTCATCGACCATCCACCCTCTCCTGTGCGCTGGCTGGTTGTCGATGCCAGGGCGGTAACCGAGTTGGACTACTCTGCTGGGCGCGCCCTGGTGGAACTGCATCAGGACTTGTCAAGAAAAGGTATCGTTCTTGCATTGATCGTCGTCGCCGTACGGCACAGGGGCCGCCTAGAACGAATGGGCGTGGTTGACCTGGTGGGAGCAGACCGAATCTTCGAGTCACGTTACGAATGCATCGCCGCCTACCAATCAGAAATGTCCACATCAGCGTAGGGCGTGAGCCAGAGGCTTCGTTCGCGCAGGCATTCGATCAGATCCGGATTGCCGGATTTACCCGGAAATTTCATGTCTGGGATACCCGATGCATTACTCTAAACGGGGCGCTCCCACACTCCAATCGACAGGTCTGACCTTGCGCATTGTTCTTTCGAACATCGGCACCTATGGCGACACCAATCCGCTGATTGCACTAGCGCTCGAATTGAGACGACGCGGGCATGTGCCGGTGATGGCCCTTCCCGAGGTCTACCGGCCGAAAATCGCGCCGCTCGGGCTGGAGTTCCACGCGATCCGTCCCGACATCGATCCGACCAACAACGTCCTGGTGGAAATGGTTTACGACATCAAGCACGGCACAGAACACGGGCTGCGCAATTTTCTCTTCCCGGCTTTGCGGCAGACGTATGACGACCTGCTTGATGCGGCGACGAAGCCAGTGCGTGCGGACCTGATGCTGCTGGGCGAGCTGAATTATGCCGGTCCGATCGTGGCCGAGGTCACCGGTATCCCGTGGGCAAGCTATGTGCTGGCGCCGCTGTCGTTCTTTTCGGCTTTCGATCCACCCGTGTTGCCGCCATACCCCAGGCTGGCAAGGGCGGATAAGAAGGTTCCCGGTTTCGGACGAGTGATCAAGCGCGTAGCTCGCTTCGTGAGCCGCAAGTGGCCGGAGCCGATCTATGCTCTGCGTCAGGAACTCGGTTTGCCGCGCGGCACGAATCCGCTCTTTGATGCTAAACACTCGCCGTATCTCGTCCTGGCATTGTTTTCCCGGGTGCTTGGCGTGGAACAGAAGGACTGGCCCCCGAACACCCTGATCACGGGGTTCGCGTACTATGACGCCGATGCCGGTAATGCCAAACTGCCTCCGCACCTCGAGCAGTTTGTCGCAAGCGGCGAGCCGCCGATCGTGTTCACGCTGGGCTCCGCCGCAGTGCTGGCCGCCGGAGACTTCTACGAAGTCTCAGCAAAGGCATTGATGGATCTCGGTTTGCGTGGGGTCCTGTTGATTGGGACCGATCCGCGGAATCAGCCAAAGCAGAAGCTGCCCAACTCGATCTGCGTGGCTGAATACGCTCCGTATTCCAAGCTGTTTCCGCGCGCCTCACTTGTCGTTCACCAGGGCGGCGTAGGCACGACCGCGCAGTGCCTGAGCGCAGGAAGGCCGATGCTGATCATGCCCTACTCGCATGACCAGCCGGACAATGCTCGCCGCATGAAGCGGCTGGGGGTAGCAAACGTGATCCAGAAAGCGAGCTACACACCGAAGAAGGTGACGCGGAAACTGCGGAACATGATCGGCGATCCAACGCTGGCCGGGAAGGCTGCCGCCATCGCCGAGCGACTCCGCGGCGAAGACGGCGTGAAAACGGCGTGCGATGCGCTGGAGGCGCTGTACACAACCACTCACGCCACTGGAACGTAGCAGAGAACGAGCGCTTCCCTTCCTCGCGGAGACCAGATGTCGTCAAAGGAACTGCGGTACGCAATTGCAGTGATGGTCGGTGTGATGCTGGACGCCGTGTTCTTCTGGAAATTCCAGCCGTATTCCGCGCGGGAACATGGTCACGATCTGTTGCCATGGTATTGCCTTCCGGTTCTGGCGTTCGTCGCCGGCCTTCTGCTTTCCATCGGAATAGAAGGGAAGAAACGATGGGTGCCGCTGGCCATCCTTGGCGGATTTTTTGGGGCCAACGCATGCCTCATCGTGGCAGACTGCGCGACCGATCCTACGAATCACAATCTCTGGCCTTTTGAGTTCGTGATGATTGCAGCCGCATCCAGTCCGGCGTTCCTCGGCGCGGCCGTTAGCGGTCTTTTGAAACAACGCAAGGTGTGAAGCGCGGACGCTGGCCTCTCCCCGAGGTCGCAAGCCGAGTTGCACTGGGCTGAGCCCTTTCCGATTCTGAAACCCATCGATTGAACAGGTTGTGAAATAGCGCCTCGATGCAGGCGGCTTGGCAAACCCATGACCGGCGGCGGGCATCGGACTGTGGATGCAGGCGACACACACGCGCAGGCATCGGAGGTTAACAATATGAATGTAAAACGGTTAGCTTATACCTTTTATCTAAGCTCGGCGACCACCCTCCTGGCGGGAGCGATCGCTGCTGCGCAAGCACCAGGCGCCCCGCAGCAACCGGGCATGCCCCAGTCGCCCACGCCCCCAGGTTCCAGCATGCCCGGAACAACACCGGGCAACGGTCCTGGAGCGTATCCCGGAACTGCGCCGACTGGCCAGGACTACGCCGCAAGTTCTTTTGTCTCCAAGGCGATGGAGGGCAATATGGCTGAGGTGCAACTTGGCCAGCTGGCAGAGCAGAGGTCCCAGAGCAACGACGTAAAGCAATTCGCACAGAAGATGGTTTCCGATCATGGCCAGATGAATGACAAGTGGTTCAAGCCCGTCGCTCAGCAGATGGGAATTTCAGAACCGAAAGAGCCTTCCAAGAAGGACAAGAAAGAGATGGAGAAACTGCAGAGTCTTTCAGGACAGGACTTCGACCGCGAGTACATCTCCATGATGGTGAAGGATCACGAGAAGGATCTGAAGGAGTTCAAGGACGAGGCGCAGGCAGCCCAGAATCCGAACGTCAAGCAGATTGCGGATAAAGGATCGCAGGTAATCGAGCAGCACCTTCAGCTCATTCAGCAAATCGCAAAGGCTCACAATGTCGACGTAGGCGGTGAAATGTCGAGCACAAGGTAGCTCAACAGCCGGTTCCGGCCTTGGCAAGTGCTTCCTGCAGGCCCTTGAAGCTTACGCGAGTTGAGGCTTCCGGGGTCCCGGCGCCGCGCCAATGTGTCTCAAGACTCACGGCATAACGGTAGCCATCACGCTTGAGCGCGGCGAGCTGGCCTGCCCAATCGACAACTCCGGTTCCCACGGGCGCCCACTCCCATTTGCCGTCGGGCTTGTGGACGACGTTCTTGGCATGGCAATGTCCGATCCGCTTTTTGGGAAGAAGATCGTAGCCCTTCGGGAACGGTTCGCTGTTGGGGAAGGTTGCTGCGTTACCGGGATCCCAGTTCAGCATGAAGCTCGTCTCGGGTACCGAACGCAGCGTGTCGGCCGCCTCCTCGCCCGTGGCTGTGTTGCACGACATTTCATTCTCGAGCAAGAGAATCAGGTTGCTGCGGGCACAGCGGCGCGCGGCATCGCGCAACTTCTCATTAATCGCTACGCGATAGGGAGCGACATTATCGAGGCGCCAGAAATCGAAGCAGCGAATACGATCGGTGCCGAAGGTTTTGGCCAGCATGATGCAGTGATCGAGCAGATCCTCCTGCTGCCTGAAAGTGAAGTCGGCCTTGAACTGATCGCGGCGTTCGCTCTGCTTCGAGAGCGGAGCACCCGGCCAGTCGGTCTTGAAGAGAGGACTGCCGATGTCCGTCACGCGCAGGTTGTATTTGGCGAGGATGTTGCGCGCACGCTGGAGATCGGCATCGGGAAGCTCGGTTACATTTTTGCCCCACATGCTGCGCAGTTCGATCCACTCCAGTCCAAAGTCGTGCGCGACAACAGAGCAGACATGATCGAAATCCTGCGAGATCTCGTCGTTGATGACGGCTACGCGGAAGGGGCATGCGGCACGGACTGTGCGGGCAAAAGCTACGAAGGACGTGGCCGCAACAGCATTGACCAGAAACTTGCGGCGCGAAATTGTCATTGAGGCTCCTAAGCTGTTGAGACTGCGCAAAGGCGGTCGGGGTTGCAAACCTATTTGTAGTCGTAATGTTTCGTCTGGCCCGTTCGCGAATTAGTCACGGTGAAGCTGCCATCGCCATCGGCCACGATGGTGAAGTAGTGGCCGTCGCCATCACCCCTCGGATTCGCGATGTTTGCCGCAGGGCTGTTATGCGCCGCATCGGAGCCCTCTGCCGTGTGCAGCATATAGAGGTTTTGAGAGCCAACGACCTCATTCACTGTCTGCCACGCCTCGGGGCTGCCCCCCTTATGTGCGCCGTTGTCCATGAACGCCGCGCGCGGATGAATCGCATCCAGAAGCGCCTTCGTATTCGACTGGTCCAAGCCATGGTGATCGACCAGGTAAACGCTCACGCCGCCGATGGGATTGTTGGGGCAGACCAGCGCCACCTCTTTCGGCTTGGTGAGATCGCCCAGATCGAGAAAGCTGAAAAGCCCAAACCGAATCAGTATTCCCACTGAGCGCGGATTCTCGCTCTGATCCAGTTGCCATTTGGCCTCACTGTCGCAATAGAGGTTCGGTTGGGGCTTGATTCCCGGCACCGAGTTGACGTCCTCGCCGTCTGCGGTAAGGACAATCGTATTGAGACCGGGGATATCAATGGGATCTCCGGCCTGCAGGGTGTGGCGCGGAGTGTTGCCAATGGCCGCAACGTAGGCTGCGTAATCCTTCCGCGTAATCTCCGAGTCTTCCCGGTTGACGCCGTGATCGATAAACTCGCCGACCTTCACGCGCTTGACCAGTTCTGGCACGCCGCCCACATGGTCGGTATGGAAGTGGGTAATCAACACCTTGTCGATCTTGCCGATTCCGGCATCCTTCATCGCTTCCTGGATGCGTTCGGCGTCGCGGCCGTTATTGCCCGGCCATCCAGTATCGATCAACAAAGAGCCGCCTGAGGGGCTGACGATCAGTGTCGATTGGCCGCCCTCGACGTCGATCACGTAGATCAGGAGGTTGATGTTGGTTCGAGGGGCTTTCTGTGCCGCAGCAACGGCAATGCCAACAACGCTGAGAAGGCAGAAGGTTATGGACGAGTGAAAAAGGCGGGGAAAACCGGCGCACTTCATTTGTCGTCGAGTGTAAACGCTGAACCGAACATCAGGGAACTCAATGCTCCACAGTTGCATCCCGCAGACCGGGATGCCATAGAGTCGCAATTCGCGGATCTCCTTCTATAGGAACTGATGGGTGGCAAATCGATCAGTTTCACGGCTGAATCGGCTGGAACCACACTGCTGATAAAATAGACAGTGCCGCATTGTGCGGCTATTCATCGCATTTTCATACCTGACCTGCTGGAAATCCCTACCGCAAATCCCAGGTTGCAATAGAAGAAAAGGAATCGAGCCCCCTGTGAGCCAGACGATACGTAACATTGCCATCATCGCCCATGTTGACCACGGTAAGACCACACTTGTTGACGCCATGCTGCGCCAGTCCGGCACTTTCCGCGCCAACGAGCAGGTGGCAGAGCGCGTGATGGACTCGAACGAACTGGAGCGGGAACGGGGCATCACCATCCTTGCCAAGAACACCGCAGTGAATTATGCCGGCGGCAAAATCAACATCGTCGATACGCCCGGCCACGCCGATTTCGGCGGCGAAGTGGAGCGTGCTCTCAAGATGGTGGACGGCGTGATGTTGCTCGTAGACGCAGCCGAGGGCCCGCTGCCGCAGACGCGCTACGTGTTGGCCAAGGCGCTGGAGGCCAAGCTCGCGCCCATCGTGGTGATCAACAAAATCGACCGACCCGATGCCCGTCCGCAAGAGGTGCTGAACGAGATTTACGACCTTTTCATTGATCTCGATGCCGACGAGTCGCAGCTTGAATTCCCGGTTCTCTATGCCGTTGCCAAGGCGGGCACGGCCACGCTTGACATCAACCAGCTCGGCGACGACCTGAAGCCATTGTTTGAAACGATCGTCTCGACCATTCCTCCGGCGACAGGCGACTCCGAGGCCCCGCTGCAGATTCTTGTCACCAACCTTGACTACTCCGATTATTTCGGCCGGATCGCGATCTGCCGCGTCTTCCAGGGCACTCTGCGTGCCGGTGATGAAGTCGCAATCTCGAAGCGAGATGGCTCGTTGCAGAAGACCAAAATCACCAAGCTTTTCACCTTCTCCGGTCTGAAGCGCACCGAGATGACCGAGACCGTGATGGGCGACATCGTTGCCGTGGCCGGCGTCGAAGGCATCACCATCGGGGAGACGATCACCTCGATCGAAACGCCCGCTCCGCTTCCCTTGATCGTTATAGACGAGCCTACGATTGCGATTCAGTTCAGCGTGAACAACTCGCCCTTCGCAGGCAGGGAGGGTCAGTACGTCACCAGCCGAAACCTGCGCGAACGACTGGAAAAGGAACTGCTGACCAACGTCTCGATCCGTGTTGAAGAGACCGGCTCGCCCGACACCTTCAAGGTGCTGGGCCGCGGCGAACTGCAGCTCGCAATCCTCATCGAAATGATGCGCCGTGAAGGCTTCGAACTGATGGCCGGACGCCCCGAGATCGTCACCAAGGTTGTCGACGGCACCCGCATGGAGCCGGTTGAGCATCTCACCATCGATATCCCCGAACAGCACACCGGCGTCGTGATCGAAAAGCTGGGGCCGCGCAAGGGCGAGATGACCAAGATGCACAATCACGGCTCAGGCCGTGTGCGCCTTGAATTCCGTGTGCCCAGCCGCGGGTTGATCGGCCTGCGCAGCGAGATGCTGACCGAGACGCGCGGCACCATCGTGATGAATTCGCTCTTCGACGGATACATCCCCTATCAGGGCGAAATTCCGCAGCGGCCTACTGGCGCGCTGATTGCCGATCGCCAGGGCTTGACCACAACCTACTCGCTCAACGGCCTGCAAGAGCGCGGCATTCTTTTCGTCGGGGCCGGCGTTGACGTGTACGAGGGCATGATCGTCGGCGAGCACTCGCGCGATAACGATCTCGACGTGAACGTGGTCCGCGAAAAAAAGCTGACAAACATGCGCGCGTCAAACGCCGATGAGGCCATCCGCCTGGTGCCCTACAAAACGCTGAACCTCGAACAGGCTATCGAGTTCATTGCCGATGACGAACTGGTCGAGATCACGCCGAAATCGCTCCGCCTCCGCAAAAAGATCCTGCAGGCAAATCGCCGCCCCAAGCGCTGGGAGAAAGCCGAGCAGTTCACCCAGCAGTAAGCCCCGGGCAGCAGTTTGGTACCATCCCGCCATGGCGGGATTCATCATCGACATCTACCTCGAGTTCTTTTTTCGAACCGTGGTGATATGGTTCAGAAGACTTGCGGCTTCCGATTGGCCAGTGAGAAACGCCATCGTTGCGGAATCGGAGTTTCGCAAGCCCGGGATGGGCTGCAGGGTGGTTGTCATTCGCTACAGATACCGCAACGCCGGCGAGCGCTATGACGGAATTCATAAGCAGCCATTCCTTTTCGATAACTACGCGAGTGCCTATTTGCGCCGGTTTCCGGGCGGATCAGAGTTCCCGATACGAATCAACCCAAAGAACCCACTTGATTCAATACAGGCAGAGGAACCGACCTTCACTCGAGAGTAGACGCGGGAAACTCCTCGTCACAGCCGCGTCTTCGCATCCAGCACCCGCTCCAGCGCCTCATCCGCCGTTACTCCAACCGCTGAAAGATGCCCCATCTTGCGTCCCATCTTCGCTGCGCGTTTCTCGTACAGATGCGACCTGACCCCAGGCACAGCGAGCGCAGCGGCAAAGTTCGGTTCCGTCTTCAGCCAGATATCGCCAAGAAGATTCACAATGGCGCACGGAGTGATGAGCGTGGTCTCCCCGAGCGGCAAGTTGCACGTCGTCCGCACCAGCTGTTCAAACTGACTGGTGACGCAACCGCGCTCACTCTGGTGATAGCTGTTGTGCGGACGCGGCGCCAATTCGTTCACGAGAAGCCGGCCCTGCTTCGTAACGAACATCTCCACGCAAAGCAGCCCCTCGATGCCGAGCTTCGCAATAATGCCGGCAGCAAGCTTCTCTGCCCGCGTCTCGAGCTCTGCTGAAATACCTGCAGGCAGCACGCTCCACGCCAGAATCTGATTCTCGTGATGGTTGCGTGCCGCGGGAAAACTCCGCACCTCGCCCGAAGGGTTTCGCGCCGCCATCACGCTGATCTCGCACTCCAGGTTCAACGCCTGCTCAGCCACTGCGGGTTTCATCCCAATCGAAGTCCACGCATCCGGGACCGACTGCGAGGTAAGCGGCGCATCGATCCCGATACGCGCCTGTCCGCGACCGTCGTATCCACCGCGGCCGACCTTCAGAAACACCCGCCCGCCCAGCGCTTCTACAGCTACGCGCAAGTCAAACTCATTGCGAACGATGCGGAAGGGCCCAACTGGAAAGCCATTTTCTGCAAGCCAGCTCTTCTGCAGGGTCTTGTCCTGGATGATGCGAATGGGTTCGACGCCGGGACGTAGTGGTGCGATCTCCGCGACCTCGCGCAATGCGTCTACGCCGATTTGCTCGATCTCGAGCGTCACTGCAGCGGCGCCGCGTGCCAGCCGCATCGCCGCGTCCACGTCGTCCCATTGGCCCACAATCGTTTCATCGACGACGAAGCTTGCAGGGCACTTTTCCTCCGGATCCATCACGCGCACGCGATAACCCATGGTTCGCGCAGCCATGGCGGTCATGCGGCCAAGCTGCCCACCGCCCAGAATCGCAATCATGGCTCCGGGCTCAATGATGGGAGGTGAAACGAGTGACACTTACGGCAGCTCCTGCTTCATGACTTCGTCGGTCCGCGCAGTCCGCCACGCGGCCAGGCGTTCGTGGAGTGCGCTGTCGGTCGCGGCGAGAACCTGCGCCGCAAGCAGCGCAGCATTGGCCGCGCCAGGCTTGCCGATGGCCAGCGTGCCCACCGGAACACCCTTCGGCATCTGCACGATCGAGAGCAGAGAATCGAGTCCGTTGAGCAGGGTCGCAGGGATCGGGACGCCGAGCACGGGAACGAGAGTCTTCGACGCGAGCATGCCGGGAAGATGTGCCGCGCCTCCAGCCCCGGCGATGATGACACGCAGCCCACGCTCCCTGGCCGTCTCTGCATATTTGAAGAGCCGGTCGGGGGTGCGATGCGCGCTTACCACCCGCGCTTCGTGCGGGATCTCCAGAGTGCGCAAAATCTCAACCGCTGCTGACATCACCTCGTAGTCGCTCTTCGAGCCCATCACCACGCCAACTAACGGCTTCTCGCTCATGGGGAGATTATAAGTGCGGGCCCCGAAGATCGACTCTTTCATGGAAATGAACCGAGCGCGGATGTTCGTCCCAGTGTTGTCTCAATGCCGATGCCACGCCTCGACCGCCACTTCAATAACCGCCAGAACCACGCTGAACGCCGCCAGAAATCCCTTGGCGCGTTGCCAGTTCTGCTCGTGCCGCTCCATGCGTCGTTCACAAATATTTACAGCCTAAGCTCAATGGATGGAAATATTTAGAAGGGTTGACCACCTGTAAGTCGATGATTCTAAAACTGCCCACTTCCAAATACCCCACGAGGGGAGGGGTGGGCAACCGAAAGGTTGCATCTTCGGTTTTGCACCCCGGCGGGAGCCCATCCCTTCGGCGTCTTTTGTCGAACGAGTGGGAAACCACAAACACTGGGTACCCCGCATCTCGAGGAGATGTGGGAAAGCAGAAAGCGAGTCCACCTTGATCGACTACCATTACCGGGTGAGATCGACACACAAACCAACCCTGCTTGTCCACGGTGGCGCTTGGGCAATACCCGACGAGGCTGCCGAAGCACACCAAAAAGGAGTAGGCAAAGCCCTTGAGACCGGATACGCCATCCTCGCCCGCGGCGGCTCTGCCCTCGACGCGGTCGAAGCAGCAGTCACCGTGATGGAGGACGATCCGACCTTCGACGCAGGAAGGGGAAGCTTCCTCACCTCCGACGGCAGCGTTCAGCTCGATGCCCTGTTGATGGACGGTGGCCGCATGAAAGCCGGCGGGGTCGCCTGCGTCGAGCATCTCCGCAATCCCATCCAGGCCGCGCGCCTTGTGCTTGAAAAAAGTCCCCATGTCTACTTCGTCGGGGCCGGCGCGGAAGACTTCGCACGTTCCCACGGCATGCCGCTTATAGACAACGCCGAATTGGTCCTCGATCGCGAACGTGCGCGCCTCAAGCTTGCCCAGGAACGCCATGCCGCTGGACTCGCCGACGCCACGTTTTCCGGTTTCGAAGACGACAAGGATCCGGAGACCGCCGTGCCCTCACGCATCGAGCAGTTCCAGAACGAGGACCTCGACGAGTTCCAGAGCCACGACACCGTCGGCGCCGTCGCACTCGACGCCGCCGGCAACCTCGCCGCAGGCACCTCCACCGGAGGTACGCTCAATAAAACCCCCGGCCGCGTTGGCGACTCTTCGCTGATCGGCTGCGGTTGCTATGCCGACAACCTGTCCGCCGCCGTCTCCCTCACGGGGTGGGGCGAGCCCATCATGAAACTGGTCCTCGGAAAATGGGCCGTGGATCGAGTAGCAAATGGAACCGCGCCCGAACTCGCTACCCGCGAGGCAATGGACTATCTCTATCGTCGCCTCGGCGGCCACGGCGGCATCATCCTCCTCGGCCCCGACGGCCGCTTCGGTATGGCCCACAACACCCCCGCCATGGCCTGGGGCTTCGCCACTCAAGAAAAAATGGCAACCGGCTTGAGATTCTAGGTGCTCATGACAATGTGAAAAGGGCGCAGCTTCTCAGCATGGTGAAGACGTGTGCTTTTGAAGTACTCGACTTTAGCCGTACCGCAAAAAGCCGCATAAACATGCGCCTTTGCCAATGTCGAAAACAAGAGAGGCCTGTATCAGGGCATGGCTTTAGCCATGCCGAAAAACGCAACCCCAAAAAGTATTGGGCCTTAGCCGCTGAGTTTTCTCAACTTTCTGCCATCAGGCTCTGGAGAGTCGGCAGTGACCTTAACCGGCGAACTTCAAACTACGCGCGAGCCGCCACTTCAACCGCGTATACGCCACGCGAAATCCCTTGCGCTCTGCATTCCGCTGCGAGCTCGAGCCCGCTTCAGCCACCATCATCGCCAGGTCGCATCCATGATCCGTCGCATAGCTCATCCGCTCCTGCAGCAACGCTGCCTGCAGTCCGCGCCTTCGCAGCTCGGGAACTGTCGCCGCTCCGCCAAACAACGCCACTCCTTCATGCACAATCAACGCCCCAGCCGCGCCTGGAACTCCATCGATCTCCGCAAGAAAGCACGGGCTCTGCTCTCGCGCCACGCAGATCGCTCCCATCCCGCGGACAAACTCCTCAAACTCCGGATGATCGTGCGTCCAGCCGCGCGCGCTGACGTCGCTCCACAACTCGGCCTCGTTTTGCTCCACAACTCGCACGCGGACATTCGTCGGCGGCACTTCGGCAAACTGCTTGACCGCTCGATACATCACATTGCTGATCTCGAACGGCCGGTATCCGCGCGCGCAAAGCAGATCCAAGGTTGCCGCCCCCGCAAACGGACACACCTCGTGCATGACCTCCGCGCCGCGATCGACGAGAAACTTCTCGATCTCATCCAATGCCTCGAGCGAGAGCTCCTCATAAAGACCCAGGCCAAACGTCTGCGTCGTAGGCGCATCAACACCGTCGAACACAACGGTTGCGCCCGCGCACTTCATCCATGCCGAATTGCATTCAGGGAACAGCCGCCTTCGCGCCTTGGCAAATTGCGCACAGGCATAACCCTCTGCGGCTTCCAGCCGCTTTGCCAGCTCTCGATCGGCAAACATCATCGTGCCTCTGATGGTACATCGAGAACACCTTTGCAATGCGGCACAATCGGACCCGCGCGGCGCGATAACCTGTGAAGGTGCGTCGCCTGATCCTAGCCTCTGCATCGCCTCGCCGCCGCGAGCTCCTCGAGCAGGCGGGCTTCACGTTTGAGGTGCATCCCGCCCACGTGAATGAAGATCCGAGCCCCAATGAAGACCCCATCACCTACGTGGTCCGCCTCGCGCGTGACAAGGCGCAGACCATCTTTACCGAACTCAACGACCCCGAAGCGATAGTCCTCGGCGCCGATACCACCGTAACTCTCAACGGCCACATCCTCGCAAAGCCCGAAGATGCTTCTGACGCCGCTCGCATGTTGCGTATGCTCTCCGGTCGTACTCATCGCGTCATCACCGGTGTAGCTGTCGCCACTGCCATAGGCACCGAAGTCGCCGCCGAAGCCACCGGGGTTCAGTTCGTCACCCTGAGCGACGAGGAGATCGCTGCATACATTGCCACCGGAGAGCCGATGGACAAAGCCGGCGCCTACGGCATTCAGGGCCTCGCCGCCAAATGGATCCCGCGCGTAGAAGGCTGCTACTTCAACGTAGTCGGTTTGCCGTTGGCTCTTGTCTCATCAATGCTGGAACAAGCGACCATCAGGTGCTAGATGCCCGTCGAGGTTTCTGTCGCCTAGTGCCAGGCTAACGCCCAACGACGGCCCTCACGGTTTCACCGCGACCCGATCCCCCGTATAAGCAACGCTCCGACCCTGCGCCGAACTGTCGCCAATTCCCACGCCACGTCCCTCGCCAACCAACACCACGTTGAATGTGTGCTTCTCGAGCATTCCCGGAAAGCTGCCTTCGCGCGCGCCGATCGTCAGTGTTTTGCCAGCATCATCCCAGTGCATCTGGATGGTTGCATGCTGTCCTTTGGTGTAGTCGTAATTGTCGTTCTCGTCCTCGTAGAGAGTGAAGTCTCCATCGGCGCCCGGATACACGCGGATCTCCATCGGATCAGCCGGTTTCTCCGTCGACCACTCCATGGTCGGTCCCATCGGCACAATCGATCCGGCCCGTACAAATAGCGGCAGCTTTGCCAGCGGCGCCTCGGCCTCGATGTGCTTCCCACCCTCGACCTTCGCACCAGTCCAGAAGTCGTACCAGGTTGCCTTGGGTAGATAAACCCTGCGGCTAGTCGCCCCCTGAGTCGTCACGGGACTCGCAAGAATCGCCGGCCCGAACAGGTACTCATCACCTGTGTTCTGCGCCTCGACATCTTCGCGCCAGTCCATGACTAGCGGTCGCATCAGTGTTCCATGGTTGTTCGTCACCTGCCATGCCTCGGAGTAGATGTAGGGAAGCAGGCGATAGCGAAGATTGTCGTAGTCGACCAGGATCTTCTGCGCATCCGGCCCATACGACCAAAGTTCGTTCTCATCCGGATATCTTGTCCCGTGCACGCGGAAGATCGGTGAGAACGTGCCAAACTGGAACCAGCGAATGAACAGTTCACGGAACTTCGGATCGTTCAGGTTGCCTCCGGATATGAACCCTCCGATATCCGTCGTCCAATATGGGTTCCCTGAAATCGAATAGTCCAGTCCGGCCGGAATCTGCCGCGCAAACGTCATCCAGTCGCTCAGTACGTCGCCCGACCACGCCGTTACTCCCAGGCGCTGCGAGCCGGCATATGCCGAACGTGACAGGATGAACACCCGTTTCTTATCCGACGCCTGTTGCTGCCCAAGTGAAACCCCCTCCGAATGCCAGAGAGGATAGATATTCGCGTAGCGCGCCCCGGAGCCTATATGCATCTGGTGATCCACAAGAATGTTGTCTTCACGCCCTTCTGTCTCGGGCTCATCGGTATCCAGCCACCACGCATCCACGCCCTTTTCATACAAAGCGGTGTCGATGTTCTTCCAGTACTGCGCGCGCGCGTCCGGGTTCGTGGGATCATAAAGCGCCTGCCCAAGTGGATGGAAGCCGCCAACGAGCGTCTTGGCAATGAACCAGCCATTCTTGTCGAAGTCGTCGTAAACGCTGGTACCCGGCCGGAAAAACGGCCAGACCGAAACCATCAGGTGAAAATGCTCCTCGTGCAGCTTGTTGATCATGCCCTGGGAATCGGAATACTTGGGATTCCACTTCATCTCCCCCATCGTGATCCACCAGAACCAGTCCTGCACGATGTTGTCCACCGGGATATGCATGACGCGATACTTTGCCGCAACGCCTTCGATCTCCGCCTGCGACTGGTACTTGTTCTTGCACTGCCAGAAGCCGTAAGCCCATCGTCCGAAGAGCGGCACCTCGCCCGTCAGTTCGCGATAGTGCCCAATGATCTGGTCGGCCCCCGGGCCGTACAGGAAGTAGTAATCAATGCGATCGGCCACTTCGGAACTGATGTAAAGCGAATGCACAAACTTGTTGTCCACCAGCGAGCGTGACGGATTGTTCCAGAAGATTCCGTAGCCGTTGGTCGAAACCAGCAGCGGCACAGCAATCTCAGTGTTCTCCTGTCGCAATGGAATGGTCTCTCCGCGATAATTCCAGACGCCCGCCTGGTGCTGCCCAAGCCCGTAAAACCCTTCATGCGAGCCGTAAATCGCAAAGAACGACTCGGCGCGAAACGTCTTTTCGCCGTTTACTTCCATTGGCTTGAGAGAGCGGTAAGCCTCGGTCGTTAAGTGCGTCCCGCCCCTCTCTTCGTAGTGCATCGCGCCCGATTCGCGCTCCACCACCACCTTCAGCTTCTCCGTGGCCAGCGTTAGTGCTTTGTCGTCGGACGTCACATCGAACGTGGTTGACGGCCACTCCTGCTTCACTACCACGCGGTCGCCAGGATGAGTCTCGCTGTCTGCGTCCAACGGCGAGTAAGTCACGTGCAGCAGATCCGGCGCATCTACTTCGAGCCGTAGAACTCCCGCTTTCTGGCAAATTTCGACCCCATTTTTCAGCTTTTCGAAGCTCACAACTGGATTGGGCGCATTCCATTGCGAAAAAGCCGCATTTGGTGCCCAGGTGACCGCGAGAAATAGGACGACTGCGCCCGCCCAACGACAAATACCCATGGATACGTTCCCTTTTTCAATGTGATTTCCGAGCGCCTCAAGTGTAACGCTCATGCCCGGGATGCCTGAGGGCCTGGTTCAAATCCCGATCCGTGCTCCCTCGAAACGGTGTTTCAGCAGTTTCGAACTGTGAACTCTGCACAAACTGCTGTACACTTCCAACTGTTCCTTACAACAGGTAAAAATCATGCGATCGAGAAGCATGTTGGTTCGCGATTGATGCGGTGGGAACTTAGAAGATTCACAGGGGGCGGGTTTCCTCAGCTTCTGCCGAGGCTGGGGAAACCCGAATGACCCGATAACTTGTTATGCATCGAGCTTTTGGCCGAGAAACTCTTTGGCCTTCGCCATCTCGGCGGTCCACTTGGTGAGTTGATCCGGTGAGAGGAAGTTCGAAACGCGCTGCCGGATCTCGTCGCGATGCGTCTTCACCATGGCGAGGATGTCGGCCGTAGACACATTGGGATGGGTCCTGCGGTACTCAGCGAGCTTTTCTCGCGCATCCACGAGAGCAGACTGCAGCTTCTCTGCGTCATGCGTGTCCAATAACGACAGTTCTTTTAGTTAAGCTCCGGCCTCGGGTCTTCCGCGAGAAACATGGAATGCAAGGCCGTCTGATGCTATGCCGAGCAAAGGCTCGCACAGCACTTCGGACTCGGTGCCGCTCTCTATATACAGGATTCGGTCTATTACAGCCAGACTAAAAGAGATCCCGTTCATTGAATTGAACCCAAGAGAACCTTTGTAACTAAAGGACAGTCTTCATTGTCCCGCCTCCCGCAAATCGGTCGAGTGTCCTACTCTTGACTTATGACCGATCGGGAACTGCTGGCGCAGATTGCGCGATCAACCGGAAGCAAGACTGGCTACAAGCAGCTGGTGCGCGAACTCGGACTCAGCGGCGGACGCGAAAGGCGCTTCCTGCTCGAACAACTCGCCCGTATGACAGCGCGCGGCGATCTCGTCAAGACTGATCGCGAGCATTGGACCATTCCCCACCGGGCGAGCGGCGCAACCCGCGAGGACCTGCTCGCCGGCCGCCTCGATCTGCACCGTGACGGTTACGGATTCGTTCGCCCCCATGCAGCCCGGGGGACGGTCAAAGACGATGACGTCTTCATCCCCCCCGACGAAATCAACGGCGCGATGCAGGGCGATCAGGTTTTCGTGGAACTTGCACCACCACGCGCCGACGGTCGCCGCCTCGGCCGCGTGGCGCGCATCCTCGAGCGCCGTAACCCCACTGTTGTCGGTACCTTCCACTACGCATATTCTGAGAGAGAGAGTGGTCACAGAGTCGTCCCGTTTGACGACCGAATGACCCAGCCCATCGTGATCCCGCGTGGACAGGAAATCGCGGAAGCAGAAGGCCGCGCAACACCACATCGCGTCCTCGGCCACGAAGCACAGGCCGGCACCCCTCGGGATGATCTCGAAGGCCTCGTCGTCGATGTCGAAATCACAAACTGGCCTACACACACGCGCCCGCCCATCGGCCGCGTGATCGAGGTGCTCGGCGACCCCGAAGACTTCGGCGTTGACGTCGAAATGATGATCCGTAAACACCAGTTGCCGCGCGAATTCCCGGAAAAGGTACTGGCTGAAGCGCGCGCAGTCGCCTTTGTTGATGACATGGAAGTCGATCGCCGCCGTGATTTTCGTGGCCTGCCAATCGTGACCATCGACGGCGAGACTGCTAGGGATTTTGACGACGCGGTCTACGTTCGCGAAAAATCCCACGGCGCCGGTTACGAATTGCAGGTGCACATCGCCGATGTCTCGGAATACGTGGGCGTGGGAACTGATCTGGATCTTGAGGCGCGGCTGCGTGGCACCAGTGTTTACTTCCCCGATCGCGCCATTCCGATGGTGCCGCAGGAGCTTTCAACCGATATCTGTAGTCTTCGGCCCAAGGAAGATCGCCTCGTCCTCAGCTGCCTGATGCAACTGAGCCCTGACGGGACGATCGAAGGCTCTGAAATCGTCGAAGGCGTCATCCGCTCCACCGAGCGGATGACCTACACCGACGTACATGCAATTCTCGAAGGCGACGCCGAGACGCGCGCCCGATACCTCGACCTCGTCCCCCATTTTGAACGAATGAAGCGCCTCGCCATGTTGATGAATAAGAAACGTGAGGAGCGAGGATCGATTGATTTCGATCTGCCCGAACCTGTTATCGAATTCGATGCCCAGGGTCAGATGCGCGGTGTCACGCGCTCAGAGCGTACGTGGGCCAATCGCCTGATCGAAGAATTCATGCTCGCTGCCAATGAGTGCGTGGCCGCGTGGCTCGAAGATCTCGGGGTACCGTCAATCTACCGTATCCACGAAAAACCCGATCCGCGCCGCGTCGTCCAGTTTGAAGAACTGGCAGCCACTTTTGGCTATTCTCTGGACCTCGGTGCGTTGCCCGTAAAGCGAATCCAGACGCGCGGAGATCGTCGCGAAGCTCAACGCAGCGGCCGCCTGGCGCGCACTCACGAAGTCCCCGAAAACATCGCAGTTACTCCGAACATGTATCAAAAACTTGCCGAGCGCATCGAAGGCAAACCCGAGGAGCGCATTTTGAGCTACCTCATGCTCCGCTCGCTCAGCCAGGCGCGCTACTCCGAGATTAACGAGGGCCATTTTGCGCTCGCGGCGCCCACCTACACTCACTTCACATCACCCATTCGTCGCTACCCCGACTTGATCGTCCATCGCATTACGAAGGCGCTGCTTCGCGCGGGCGTTGATGGCAATGCTGAAGTGGCTGAGGGTCGTCACGCCTCACCATGGACACTTCCCAACAAGGGACTGAAAGGGATAGCCATCCATCACGCGAAGAGGCGCGGACACCCCGACGGCTTCCACGGCGAGCCTCCGGTCGCAGAGGCGGACCTGGCGCAGATCGCAGATGAGGCAAGCCAGGCTGAGCGCCGTGCCGCAGAAGCGGAACGCGAACTGGTCGAATGGAAGAAGGTCAGGTTTATGCAGGATCGCGTCGGCGAGGAATTCGCTGCCCTCGTCCTCAATCCGACGAAATATGGCCTCTTCGTCGAATTGACGGAGCTGTTCGTTGAAGGCCTTGTACCGATTGAATCCTTTCGGGATGACCGCTATATCTGGCGTGAGAATACGCATGAGATCGTCGGCGAGCGCTGGGGACGTCGATTCCGTGCCGGTGATCGCGTCCAGGTGGTCCTCGATCGAGTCCTCGCGCAGGAGCGCCGGCTTCAGTTCTCTATCGCCGAAGAAGACATCGTGCTCACTGACAAAAAATTGCCCAAGCCATCCAAAAAACCTAAGGCTGATAGGCGCAAAAAGTCCATGGCTCCAGCGTCGAAGAAAAAGAACCGTCATAGCAACAGGCGAGGGCGTCGCCCCTGAGCTCAACCGTGCGCCCTGCGGGCAGAATCAGCCGGCCTGCTGCGCGGCGAACTTCCCGATGATCGGAAGCTGGTACCTTTCCCCCTTTAGCGCTTTCACTAGGGCGATGATCCACACGATCAGAAGGCCAAGAGACGCGAACGGCAGAATGATCCAGCCAATGACTGGAATGATGCCGAGCACGATTTGGATGGCGATGGCCGCGATGCCGAGGAAGATGCACTGCCAGGCATGGAAGCGCACGAAAGAGTTCTTGTTGTAGGGCTCAACCAGCAGAAAGACGATCGCCGGAATGATCGTCACGTACGCTAGAGCCCCGGCTGCAGTGTCTGACAGCCCGCTTTGCGCTGTCTGCGGAGGCGTCGGAGTGTACTGCGGGGAATCGGACATGGATGCTCCTTCATTTTGGAAGCTACAATGAAACCCTTATCAATCGAAAAGAGCGTGAGAAAGATGAAGCTTTGAAGGCGCACTAATATCACGCGAATGACGCGTAAACCCTGCTGGTGGGAAAAAGCTTACTTCATTGAGAGCTTTTCGGCAATGGTTCCGATCAAGGGAAGCTTAATTGGCTTGCCGTTGAGCGCATGAAGCACACACCTCAGCCAAAGTGTCAGGCAGACGATCGAGAACAATCGAACGGTATACGTGAGTGCTGCGGTGCCTTCAAACAGCATCGACAGTGCGCTCACGCCAACGACGATAGTCGCCTGCTAGAAGAGCAGGTTTTCGGGCTCTCGCTCCTTCAGCAACTCCGGATCGTCGTTACGCACGTTACCTACTCGCTCGCTTACCATCCAACTGCGCATCTTCTCGGATGGATAAGGCCTCAGCAGGTCGACGGGGGGCCGCTCCGCCTCGCCCGGTTCCATCCAGCGCGAGTAATCACGTCGCTCTAGTATCACCGGCATGCGATTATGCACGCGTTCGGCAAGCTCATTCGGATCTGTGGTCAGGATGGTGAATGTCTCGAGCGGCGCGCCTTCTTTCGGTTTCCAGCGTTCCCATAGCCCCGCAAAGGCATAGGGTTCCCCGTTTTGCATGCCAAACGCGAACGGGCGTTTTGTCTTGGAATCCAATCTTTGCCACTCGTAGAATGCGTCCGCCGGTATCAGGCATCTCCGCCTCTTGAGCGCCTCGCGATACAACGGCCTGGAGGCTGCCTCTTCAGCCCGGGCGTTGATTGTGGAGTAGCCGATCTTATCGTCCATGGCCCAGTAAGGAACGAGACCCCAGCGCATCATCACAAACTCCCGTTTCCCCGTGTCTGCATTCAGGCGCACGATGGGTTGGGTGCTCTGCGGGGCGATGTTGTAGCTGAGGCCAAACCATGGCATCTCCTCCATCTCCACTCCGAACCAGTCGGCGAGGACCTCCTGCGTCGATCGACGGGCGAATCTACCGCACATAGTGATCTATCTGAAATTCTATCGGTAGTCGAAAAGTGAGAGCGATTCCGCTCAATACTTATTCGATATCCGCTGATGCAGATGCTGGAGCAGCAGCCGCGTACGGGCTTCCCTGTCGATCGACCGTATCAAAGCGCAGCCGAACCTCATCCCATACAATGAATCATGGGAGTTTGACTGATGGCGCATATGGTTTTTTGTGTCCGCTATAAGAAGGAACTGGAGGGTCTCGAGGAGCCGCCCTTCGATTCGGAGTTTGGCCAGAAGATCTATAAAAATGTATCCAAAACCGCCTGGGCCGAGTGGGTCGACCGCCAGAAGATGTTGCTCAACGAGTATCGCCTTCAGCCTTGGACTCCCCAGGCGCAGGAATTCCTTGTGGAACAGATGGAGCAATTCTTCTTCGGCGAGGGGTCGGCCCTCCCGCAAGAATACGTGCCTCCATCCCACTGAGCCGATGCGTCGCACCATGCAACCTTTCCAATGTTGTTTTCGCCCCCCCACTCAAACCGCCTAAGCCAAGTCGTGCTGGTGTAGACTAATTTCAGAACCCTTGGGCCGGTTCGTTACTGCGAACCGGCTCGACTGTGTCGGGACGTGGCTCAGCCTGGTAGAGCACTCGCTTGGGGTGCGAGGGGTCGGCAGTTCAAATCTGCCCGTCCCGACCATTAGTTCCCCTTCAAATTGATCCGTCGATCTGGGGCGTTTTCTTGACTGCGCTCTGACGAGCAGCTTCGGGCCATTTTGCCTGTCACTCAAGGGATATCTGCTGTCGTCCCGACCATCTTCAATGGTCCGTGGATCTCAGTGCTCTTTGTGATCTGTCGGGTCAGCCCTCCAGATAAAGAACCAGAACACTCATTCGTCTTTGTGAAGTTTTATTTTCCTGTGTTTCTTGACGAACGGCCGCACCATGTCCGGTAGGAACTCCTTCACAACTCCGAAACCGACGTTGGTGCCCGTCGTGATTCCGAAGCTCTCAGCGGCTTCGCTGAAAGATTCTTGACTCGGTGGGAGCCATGCCCGTGCCAGAAAGGCCCCAGCGGCCACTCCGCCTGACTGCGAGAAGGAAAATCGGCGTTTCCCATCGTCCCGGCGCGCAAGGATACCACTGCTCAACGCATAGCCGGTGCGTGGCCAAAATCCTTGCTTGCCCGAGTTGAAGTAACGATTATCCTCGTGCAACAGGCTTCCGAGACCGTAGGTCACGGTACGCTGAATCGAGTATTGCCCGAAGATATTGACGGCCCGCTTCCCGTACCCTGACGCACCCTGCTCCCATTCCTCAGGCTTGTCCTTAGCCTGGTCGATCCCTGCGGAGCTTGCAACCCTCAAGAAACTAAGTGGATTGACCATGCTTCTGAAATAGAGGTGGTTGCGTTCGGACTGGGTCAGTGCGCGGAAGTCGCTCGCCTTTGCCGCACCGGCCATATTTAATAGATCGAAAACATTCCGAACAAAGTTGGATTCCTTTCCAGACTTGCAATTGGCGTCCCGCTGAGGGTCACCCGACGAATCCTGAGCGCAGCTCGCCAACGTGATCGCAATCAACAGCAACAAAAGGCCCATACACCGCCACACAACATTGCCCCATTTTTCTTCCTGGTCAGAACCTAAGCCATTTCCCTTCCGTTTGGAACTGGAGGAAGTAGCAGTATGCAATCTGGCAGGTAGTTCCCCTGCCAACCCGTCCCTCGGAGCAGTTTCGACGCCAAGAATAGGTTTCAGCTCCAACGGAATCGACTGGATAGCCCCCCTTTTCGGATCGTTAACCTCTGTTGTCCAACTCGGAACCTCCCAAGCGGACTGACGAGATGAACCTCACACAGTCTGGACGGTCTATCTTCCGGGCGAATCAGTGAGTTGTGGAAGGGGGACTGCAAATTATGCCAGTTCCACCGCGGTGGTCTTCCTGCCTAGGCTTCCTGTGGAGGGGTGTCACCAGTCATCAGACGCCTGAAAGGCAGGAACGGTCGGATGAGTTTCCTGAATAACCTGAAGATCCGCACCAGGATCCTGATCGCCTTGCTGCCTCTGCTCATCATGATTGTTGTCTCGGGAGTCTATTCTTCGGTCGAAATGAAGAGGATCGACACCCGGTATAGCGAACTGATCGCGCGGGATACGGCAGCCCAACAGGACCTGACAAAGGCACAAGCTCACAACAATAAGTTTGGAATGTTTCTGTACAAAGAGGTTGCCGAGCCTGACCCCGAGAAGATCTTGGTAGTTGATACAGAGGTAGATTCGGCGGCTTCCGACTTCCGCACCTCAATGCAGGAAGCGATACAGAGTGATCCGACACTGGACGAGACCGCGGGTCGGGCCCTTGCCTTGTTCAATCACTTGGTTGCGGATTCCGAACTGGTTCGTGCCGCCGCGAAGGCCGGGGACAAGGCAAAAGCCATTGTATTGATGCGAGATGTGGTTGATCCAGAATGGTCAGAAACGCGAAGCGCCACCATCGTCCTGCAGACCGCGGCTGAGAAGAAAGTGCGCCAGGAATCAGATGAATTGACGGATCGAACTCGTCGCGCCATCACGCTCAGGTGGCTCGTTGTCGGTGTGGGCCTGCTTGTGTCACTGGTCCTCGCGATTCTGGTTGTCCAATTCGCGGTGGTGAAAGATTTGACGTCATTTCGCGACCTGATTCTCGGTGTTGTGCAAGGTAAACTTAATCAGCCCATCACAAACCTCAGTCGCCCAAATGAAGTCGGCGAAATGAGCCGTGCGCTTGATGCACTGCAAGTCGCCGCCCGGGAGCGCGAAACGCAGGCCTGGGTAACCGCAGAAGTCGCAGCAACAGCTCGTCGCTTGCAGTCCACTGAGAGTTTCGACTCATTCGCTTCCACCCTGCTGTCGCGCATCTCCGAATGTATGCCGCTCCTCTATGGCGCGCTGTACTTGGCCGAAGAGGACAGATCTCATCTCGTCAGGGTTGGCTCATTTGCGGCAAACTCGGCCGCCGGACCCACCGAGTTCACTCTTGGCGATGGACTTGTCGGACAAGCAGCACTGGAACGCCGCTCACTCGAGTTCTCCGGTACTGAATCGGCGCCAATGCACATTTCGGGCGGCTTGGGCGATGTCGCGGCGGGTCAGCTGCTCTATCTCCCGGTACTGCACCACGAGATTCTCGTAGGCGTGCTTGAGCTTGCGTTACTTTCGCCGGCAACCGCGCGGCACCGAACATTTCTCGACGCTCTGCTCCCATCGGCTGCCATGAACGCGGAGATATTATCAGCCAATCTCAAAACGAAGGCCCTGCTCGAACAAACAAGGTTGCAGGCCGAAGCGGTTACCGCCGCAGAGGAACGCTCGCGCCTGATCCTGGCATCGGTCGATGAGGGAATCTGCGGGCTCGAGAACGATGGCTTGATCGCGTTCGTGAATGCTGCCGGGGCGAAGATGCTCGGCTACGCGGCTGACGAACTTGTAGGCCACCCCATGCACGCACGCATTCATTATGCCCATGCCGATGGCACGCCCTTCCCGCGCGAAGAGTGCAGGATGTATCAGACCTCGCGAGACGGTCAACCGCGAGTCTCGGTCGACGAAGTATTGTGGCGCAAGGATGGCACGAATTTCCCTGTCGAATACTCAACAATGCCCATCATCAAGGCGGGAGCGACCGTGGGAACCGTCGTGGCATTCCGCGATATCACCCAGCGCCTTCAGGCCGAAGCCGAGCTCCGCACCGCGAAAGAAGCTGCGGAGGCGGCGACAAAAGCAAAATCCGACTTCCTCGCCAACATGAGCCACGAGATCCGTACGCCAATGAATGCCATCCTCGGCATGACGCACCTTGCGCTCAAGACAGAACTGACACCGAAACAGGCTGATTACCTCGGCAAAGTTAGGTCCGCCGCCCAGTCTCTGCTCGGAATTATCAACGACATTCTGGATTTTTCGAAGATTGAAGCCGGCAAGCTCGATGTGGAGCAGACAGATTTCGAACTGGAAAAGGTACTTGAAAATCTCTCCACCATCGTCGGTCAGAAGGCGCACGACAAGAACATCGAGTTCCTGATTGCTGCTCAGCCCGATATCCACCAGAACTTGGTCGGCGATCCCCTGCGGCTCGGCCAAATCCTTATCAACCTGGTGAACAATGCGATCAAATTCACCAGCCATGGCGAGGTCGTCGTTACCGCTGCGACCGAGGAACAAACCGAGGATCGCCTGAAGCTGAAGTTCGCAGTTCGCGACACCGGCATCGGGATGACCCCTGAACAGAGTGCACATCTCTTCCAAGCATTCACGCAAGCCGACACTTCGATCACGCGCAAGTACGGAGGCACAGGCCTCGGCCTTTCTATCTCGAAACGCCTTGTTGAAATGATGGACGGGGAAATTTGGGCCGAGAGCGCCGCAGGCGTTGGAAGTACCTTCTACTTCACGGCCTGGTTCGGGCTTGGCACGGGAGAGAAGAAAAAGCGCTTCATCCCCGATCTGGCTGGTGTTCGTGCGCTGGTCGTCGATGACAACGCGCATGCCCGAGAGATTATGGCGGAGCAGCTGCGAGCGCTTTCCATGAGGGCCGAATCGGTCGAGTCCGGTGAAGACGCCCTTCGCGAGATCGTCAGTGCAGATGCCGAGCACGATCCTTACCGGCTGGTCCTGATGGACTGGTATATGCCTGGCATGGATGGCCTTGAAGCGAGTCGACTCATCAAGCGCCACGATCGCCTTCAGAATGTTCCTCGAATCGTCATGGTCACCGCCTTCGGCCGCGAAGATATCCGCACACAGGCGGAACAGATCGGTGTCGAGGGCTTCTTGCTCAAGCCGGTGAACTCCTCCCTCCTCTATGACACCCTCGTGGACCTCTTCGGTATCGAGGCGCTGGCGGATCGTTCTCAGCGTTCAGCCAACAGAAAACACGAGCATGATGCGACGGGCATCCGAGTACTACTGGTGGAGGACAATGAGATGAATCAGCAGATCGCCAAGGAACTGCTGGAAGACGCTGGTGCTCTCGTCACCGTCGCGAATCACGGCGGTGAGGCGGTCGCATTATTGACGGCCAACCAGGAATCGTCCGCCCCGATTGACGTCGTTCTCATGGACATCCAAATGCCAGTCATGGACGGCCTGAGCGCAACCAGGCTCCTGCGTACTCACCGCAATCTCGATAAATTGCCCATTATCGCGATGACGGCGCACGCGCTGGTTGAAGAGCGTCAGAGGTGTATCGACGCCGGGATGAACGACCACATTTCGAAGCCGATCGATCCTGATAACCTCTTTGCTACTTTGTCTCGCTGGGCTGCTCCCAGACACAACATCAGTGCCCCTTCCCTACGATCAGCTTCAGAAGTGCAGGTCGATGAAATTCCTGCAATCACCGGCGTGAACATTGCAGAAGGGTTAACACGCGTTGCCGGCAACAAGCGCCTTTACCGCGATCTGCTGCGCCAGTTTGTTATCAAGCAGGCAGGTTCGGGATCCCAGATTGCTGCGGCTCTCGATACCCAAGACCGCGCTATCGCCGAACGGATTGCGCACACGGTCAAAGGCGTCGCCGGCAATCTCGCAATCTCCGGTGTGTTTACTGCCGCGCAGGAGTTAGAACGCGACATCCGCGAATCAAGCGTCGGAACGCCGGACAGCCTCGGGCGATTCAATATCCAGATGCGATCCGCGATCGAGGCGATCCACGAAGCTTTGAAAGAGGACACGCCTCAGCAGCCGGCAGAGTCGGCCGAAAAACCGTTCAATGCAGAGGAAGCCATGCAGGCGATCAATCGCCTGAAGGCGCTTCTCGGTGCCAGCGACGGTGATGCACTCGCAGCTTTGCCCGAACTGGTTGACACACTGGCGGGAAGGGCAAGCAAGGCAGACCTTGCAGCACTTGAAGCTGCGATCAGCGACTTCGATTTCGAAAACGCGCTCGCGAAGCTCAACACAATCGAGCAAACTTGCGAAGTAGCCGGGAAAGTAAGCAAATGAGTGAACCAGGCGAAAAAAGGAACGAGAAACAGACGGTGCTTGTCGTGGACGATGCCCCCGCGAACATCCAGGTCGTGAATTCGATCTTGAAAGATACCTACAAGGTGCGGATTGCCACGAATGGCATGAAGGCACTGGAGCTGGTAAGGACAACTCCGCGCCCAGACCTCATCCTGCTCGACGTGATGATGCCGGGCATGGATGGATACCAGGTCTGTTCACAACTCAAAACCGATCCCGGCACCAGGGATATCCCCGTGATCTTTCTGACGGGACAGACCGAAACCTCCGACGAGACCCGTGGGTTTGAGGTCGGTGCCGTCGATTACATACACAAGCCTTTCTCACCTGCCGTCGTCCAGGCGCGCGTGCAAACTCATCTTGTTCTGCGAAATATCCGGGAGCAGCTCGCACAACAGCTTCTGACAATACAGAAGGAGCTTGAGACGGCACGGCAGATACAGCTTTCTATTCTGCCTCGCGAGATTCCAAAGATCGCAGGCCTCGATATTGCAGCACGATATGTTCCCATGACCGCCGTCGCTGGTGATTTCTACGACTTCATTGTCCTGGACGACAAGCACGTCGGCGTCCTTGTGGCCGACGTATCCGGCCACGGAATGCCGGCTGCTCTTATCGCGTCGATGTTGAAGATTGCGTTCGCGGCGCAGGCAGCCAACGCGGCTAATCCTGCCGCAGTGCTTCTCGGCCTCAATCTCGCGCTCTGCGGAAAGTTCGACCATCACTATGTCACCGCAGCGTATGTTTATTTCGATATGGAGAAACGTGTCTTCAGATACGCGGGCGCTGGGCATCCCCCTCTCATTTGTTGGACGTCAGGAAGCGTTGGTGCAACAGATGTCCTCGAAAACGGCATGTTCCTTGGCAAATTCGACTTTGCAGCCTACACTGCCGTCGAACGCCCTCTATCAGGCGGAGATTGGCTCCTGATGTACACCGATGGAATTCCCGAGACGGCGAGCCCCGCCGATGTGCAGTTTGGCGACGAACTTTTTAGATCCTTCTTGATCAAACAGCCATGGGCCTCTGCCGATCAACTTTCCGATCGCCTGTTGAACGAAGTAACACTCTTTTCGGCTCGCGGACCAGGGGAGGACCTCGACGACGACATCACAATGGTCGCAATTCACGTTACGGAGTAGACGAACGACAATTTCCATTTGGAGAAGACCGATGCGTAACAAGACTGCCATTCTGCTTTTGGTACTTGCCACCGCTTTGCCCGCTTCCGCGGACAAGAAGCAGCAGGGATCAGCCACACTCAAGGACTTTCAACCTGCCGGTACAACCGACAAGAAGCACAAGCACCAGCAGTTTGACTTCATCTTCGACGTCCCGACTGCTGAGTACACATGCCGGAGTAAAGAGGGCGACAAGCTCAAGGCGATCGATTGGCCCGTCGGAACCACGATCAGCTACGAGATCGATAAAGACAAGGGCAAAGTAAAGAACGACAAGGGCAAGAAAGTCGACTGCACGATCATGCGCGTCGATCCCGTCAAGTCCGCAAATCCGCAATAGGCTTATAGAGTCGCGCGGGCGGTGTACGGCAGATCTTGATTTAGTACTTTGCCCGCGCGCTCGGGGTGAGCTTGCGTATCAAGAACTCCTGCAGGAGACCGTTCACCGTCCGAACGCCTGTGGTGATTGCAAATCCCTCGAACACAAGGCCTGCCCCCCGATTCGATTCCGGGTAGTACAAATTCGAAATCGCTCCGGAAGTCAAGTCTCCTCCCATACTCGAATAATTCGGCTGTGTCTTTCCGTTATCTCCTTTGCACACGTAAGGGCTGGACATTGCGTGCAGTATGCGCGATTTCACCGTGCCGGTGCCCTTGTAGAAGTAGCGTGGGTCCTGGCGAAAAAGCCACGGATAAATCGCGCCGCCGAAGAAGACGTCAGTCGTGGTATCGGCATACCCCGCGCCCATCCGCTTTGCGTAGGCATCCCATCCCTGTCCGTAGTCCGGTATGTCCCCTGCCTGGTAGATCGCAGAGATGAATGCTACCCCGACGAAAGTCATAAAATCCGTATCCGACTTGAACGCGAGCTTGAATTTGAGCTTCGTTGTAAGCGGCACCGGATTCGGATCGTAGGTAACATAAAAATTGGGGATGAAGCCGAACACGCGCTGCTTTGTCTCAAGCTCAACCTGCTGGGTGGCGATTTGCTCCTGGGTTGCATACACCGTCACCGATGTCACCAGGTCCGGCACCTTCATCTTGATGTCTTTCAGATAAAAGTATTGCCCGGCTTGAAGGACGATCGGCTCCGATTTCCAGCCTTCGAGATCTCGGGCCTCGATTGTGATGTGATACGGAACCCCGGGCTGAATGGCGTCGAACTGAAAAGCCCCCGTCTCGCTGGATGTAGCACTTCGACGATCCTTGGGTTCCGGACCCAAGAGTGTGATCGTTGCGCCCGGAACCATATCTCCATTGGTATCTGTGACGGTTCCGCTGATGTAACCGGCGTTTCGGGCAGATGCCGGCGAAGGCTGGTCCTGCGACCCTGACTTCTCATTTTGTTCGTCTGTTCGACTGAGAGGGTCTGCGGCACGTTCGGAAGGCGCCTGATCCGAGAGCGCTGCCGTCAGCGGCGCCGGAGCGTTGGGTAGAATCGCGGCCTCGCTGCGTTCATTTTCCCGTGGACAGAGACACGCAGCCTGCAGCGTCATGCTTACGCAGACCAAAAATGCAATTGAAAACACGCGAGGGAACAAGCACATCCTGCGAAAAGCACATCCCTTCCGGCCAGCTGTACTTATTCTTCGGGGGTACCCTACTCCTCCGCTACTGGCAATAGTGATAGGTTATCTAAACCCGATGCTATACACCGAGCTTTCTCGTCACATTGATCGACATCACACGACAATGTGACGTTTCGTCACACACTTTCTTCCAGCTGGATGGCTCAATGGCCGCCTGATGAAATCAGCATGTCAGCCGTTGGAGGTGGTTTTACGAATCAAACAAAGAGCCTGACCCGTGTCCGACCGCAGATGGTCTTGCCTTACGACGGATCGGATGCACCTGCGACACGGCTGACACTGAATTCGCAGGCGTAGCCAGCATACCGGCAAGCTCGCGCAACTCAACGCGAGCACGCGCGATGACATCGGCAACCCTGTCGCGCTTCTTCACTGCCGGAGCCGGGGAAACCGGTGCCGGTTGGGCTACAGGAACGTCCGGACGTCGCTGCTGCTGCCCCAGGACCTGCCGCGCACCGGAAAGGGTGTATCCCTCGCCGTAGACCAGCCGCTTGATCTCGACTGCGATCTCGACATCACGCTTGCGATAGAGCCGCTGGCCCGTGCCGCTCTTATTCGGTTTGAGCTGCGGGAACTGCGACTCCCAGAAGCGCAGCACATATGGCTCAATTTTTAAAAGGCGTGCAACATCTCCGATTTTGAAATAGAGACGATCGGGGATTACCGGGATTTCAACGGCGCGCTTCGGGGATGGATGCGATGCCATAGCAAACACAGCACACCCTCAGTGGGGATGGTGCTTAGACGCAGTATAGGCCACACTTTGCACTCCAAGTGAAGCAAAAACAGCTATTCCGCGGCACTTCATCAACGAATCTTGTTGAAAATCAGGCGAAAATCGGAGAACCACGGAAGCCTTGCCACCGCATTCGTTTCGTCTCAATCCAATCGTCGAAAATGCACTCCACTCCGACGGACTCCGCTGCCATCCTGCACGGCATCTCTCCTTGCTGGAAGAGCTCTTCATTCATCCTCTCGATCCAGACCCGATCTCCAGGACCCGGGAACTTGCGGGAGTCCCCTAACGGACGTTCGCACACGGGACGTGTGCGAGACGGATTCAGGGCACCAAACCCGGTGAACGAAATACCAGTCGTCCACCGGTCCATCCTACGATTGGGTGTATCCCCCATTTTGGAAAGAAGCTGCTTTCGAATCATACGTTTACAGCGAGGCCTGCTTCGTAAATATTTCCATCCATTGAAGTTAACTCGCAAATATTTCCAGGCAAAGGACTTAACAGCAGGGACATCGAGACCAGGAACTGAGGGATACCGTGGGTGAGGGACGAAATCGAAGCGCGATGGGAACCATGATTGGTTTGTCCGGAGTTGGATCCTGTAGTTCTATTCTGAGCCGAGACATGGAAATTACCTGCAAAACGGCTAAGGGTTTTTCGGCCGGTATTTCAGCGATTTACGGCATGAGACCGGGCCGAGGAGCTTGACATCTCTAACGACGTCGGCGTCTGTCAAGGGCGAAGTAGGGCGTCATCGTGGGGAGCGGGGTCAAGGGCGCCGTTTTGTGGGGTTCATCTGGACCCTTGAGGCCGCTCCCCA
>Ga0335080_10000686_pt1 | contig 31741 bp, 32 predicted proteins | sample Lox_Sample_34_FD_206720 | JGI IMG/M metagenome (GOLD analysis project Ga0335080, IMG submission 206720) | Soil microbial communities from Loxahatchee National Wildlife Refuge, Florida, United States - Lox_Sample_3.4 | ecosystem: Environmental > Terrestrial > Soil > Wetlands | place: USA... | reverse complement strand
GTTCTTTTGGGCGCACTGGTGCGGGGACTGCAAGGCGGAAGTTCCGGTGATCGCGCGCCTGCGCCAGGAGTTTGGCGCGACGGGCCTGGTGGTAATTGGGCCGACCCAGCTTTATGGATATGGGGCACGGGGAGCGGATGCTACTCCGGCGGCGGAGCGGAGTTACATTGAGTCTGTGCGCCAGAAATACTATGCCAGCTTACTGGATATGCCAGTGCCTTTGAGTAAACAGAACTTCAAGACTTACGGCGCCAGCACCACGCCGACGCTGGTGCTGTTGAACCGGGCCGGGCAGGTTGCGCTGTACCATCCGGGGGCGATGACATATGAAGAATTGCGAGCGGCACTCGGGAACGTGACGCGATAATGGCTCCCCCACGGACTGACGGCGTGGATGCAAGGCAGGCGAAAGCGCTGAGCGGAATGGCGATGGGCGCCGCGATCATGTTTGTCTTTGGCGTTCTGTGGCTGCTGGTGGGACTCTCGGGTGGGCGTTTTTCTCCGCCTCCGGTTCGAATCAGCCTCGCGGTGGGCGGTGTGCTGCTGGCAATCTGGATTGCGGCACAGGCGGTGCGCGCCGCCCGTATCGCGCGGAGTGCGTTGCCGCCCACTCCGGAGCAGGCCGCGCTGGATCGCCAGACGGGGCGGAGGTTCGGGCGGATCAATGCGTTCCAGTGGGGAGCGATTGGGGTGGCGATCTTGGCGCTCAATGTCCTGCATCGCACCGGGTTCATTGCGCCGGTGATCGCGATCATCGTAGGGCTGCATTTCTTCCCCCTGGCTCGGCTATTTCAGAGACCTTCTTATTACGCGACCGGAATCGTGGGCTGCGCCATTGGAGTAAGCGGATTCCTGATCTCGGAGCCGTCGGTGCGGCTGAGCGTGGCCGGACTGTCGTTCGGACTGCTGCTCTGGCTTACTGTGGTAGACGTCCTGGTCAGGCTATCGACTTCGGTTACGACAGGGGAGTAGATGGCGTAGACCTGTTGGTGCGAACTAACTACGCGGAATGACCTAAGTAATCTGTCCAAAAGGAACGCTACCCTAGAAGCTATCTGAACGGGAGATCAGGACGCGACGGCAGGTTAGTTAGAGGCGGGTCTCGACGATCAATAAGGTGAATCGATAAGTTCGCCCCAGCTCGCTGTCACCGGCTTCATGCCACTCGCGTCCCGGCGAAGTTCTCTCCAAGCTGAACGCAATACGATTCCACCTATGGCCACTCTGAGGAAATCGAGCCCGGGAGATATTTCTGGAGTGCCATCCGACCCAAATTTCTATAAAGACCTGCTCGATCACATGAGCGACGGGGTGTACTTCGTCGATTGCAACCGGCGCATTCTGTACTGGAACGAGCAGGCGTTCCGCTTGACGGGATACAAGCCGGAAGAGGTGATGGGGCGATCCTGCCAGGACGAGATTCTGTGTCATGTAGACGGGACGGGGAAACAATTGTGCCGCGAGGGCTGTCCCTTGACGGCCACGATCAAGGACGGGGCGTCGCGCGAGGCGCAGGTTTTCCTGCGGCACAAACAGGGAAGGCGGTTGCCGGTACTCGTGCGGGTACAACCGATCCTGGGAAAAGACGGGACGATCGTGGGAGCGGTGGAGATTTTCACGGACGAAACGGCGCGGCTGGCGGAAGAGCGAAAGACGAAAGAGATGGAGCGGCTGGCATTCCTGGACCAGTTGACCCAAATGCCGAACCGGCGGTATCTGGAGATGTCAGTGAAGACGGCGCTGACGGAATACCAGGTACACCACGATCCCTTTGGAGTGCTGGTGATCGATCTAGACTGGTTCAAGCGGATCAACGACGCGTCCGGCCACGCGATTGGGGATCAGGCGCTGCAGGAGGCGGGCAAGACGCTGGTGGGAGCGCTGAGGACCTCGGATATTGTGGGGCGATGGGGCGGCGACGAATTTCTGGCGGTGGTGCGACATGTGGATGTCGACATTCTGGCGCGACTGGCGGAGCGCTGCTGCATGCTGGTTGGGCAGACTTCGATGGTGAGTGAAGACGGCGAACGGATGGCGCTGTCGGTGTCGGTGGGGGGCGCGGTGGCGATTCGAGAAGATTCGGCGGATTCGCTCATCAAGCGGGCGGACGAATTAATGTACCGCAGCAAGGGAGCGGGTCGGGGCCGAGCGTCGGTGGCGTAGGGCGATTGCGGAAGCCAGAGGTCGGATTGCAGAAGCAGATCGAGGGCCGCTCTCGGCTCGAGCGGGCCACTACAGAGCGGCGGCCGCCTGGTCGCGTCGGCGGGATTGAATCTCGATATAAACGTTAACGAGCGATACGGCCGCGGGCGTGACGCCTGGAATACGCGAGGCCTGGCCGAGCGTTTGGGGCTGGATGCGGTGGAGTTTTTCCTGCATCTCGCGGGAGAGTCCGCTGACGGACTGGTAGTCAAACCAATCGGGGATGCGGCGTTGCTCGGCCTTCTTCAGGCGATCGATAGCGCGCTGCTGCTGGTCGAGATAGCCGGCATATTTGATCTCAGTTTCAATGGACTTGAGTTCGTTGCGTGAACGGTGGTCAGCGGTCAGAGGCCAGCGGTCAGTGTTTTGAAAGAAGAAATCGGGAGCCAGGTCGCGGAGGATGGGAACTAGTTGCTCGATTTGGACTTCGGGACGCTTTAGGAGTTGGGCGAGGGGTTGGCCCACAGCAGAGGCCGCGTCGTTGGTGATTCGTCGTTGGTCGTTCGCCGATTCGACAACACCCCGTGCCATTTGCTCCAGCATGGCACTGGTTAGTCTGGTGCGGTCGAGGAGCTGCTTCATCTCTTCTATGCGCTGTTGCTTCGATTGGAAATCTGACCAGGTGTCGTCGTTGATTAGACCTACCTGTCGGGCGTGCGGAGTCAGGCGGCGGTCGGCGTTGTCGATGCGCAAGTGAAGGCGAAACTCGGCGCGGGAGGTAAACATCCGGTAGGGCTCGTTCGTTCCCTTCGAAATCAAATCGTCGATCAGGATCGCGGTGTAGGCCTCGGTGCGATCGAGGATCAGCGGCGGCTCGTTCTTGACTTTCAGGGCGGCGTTGATTCCGGCCATGATGCCCTGGCAGGCGGCTTCTTCGTAGCCGGAGGTGCCGTTGATCTGGCCGGCAAGGAACAGGCCTTTGATTTTTTTCGTTTCGAGGGTGCGATTGAGTTCGGTTGGATCGATGGAATCGTATTCGATGGCGTAGCCGGGGCGCATCATCTCGGCCTGGTCGAGGCCGGGAATCGATTTGAGGATGGCGAACTGCACGTCGATAGGCAGGCTGGTGCTCATGCCGTTGACGTAGATTTCGTTTGTGTTGAGGCCTTCGGGTTCGAGGAAGAGCTGGTGGGTCAGCTTGTCAGGGAACTTGACGATCTTGTCTTCGATCGAAGGGCAATAACGCGGGCCGATGGAATGGATCTGCCCGCTGTACATGGGCGAGCGATGAACGTTTTCGCGGATGATGCGGTGCGTCTCTTCGGTGGTGAAGGCGATGTAGCACGGGACTTGCTTGTCGTGATGGGCGACCTGGCGCGTGCGGAAGCTGAAGGGAGTGGGGTCGGCGTCGCCGGGTTGGAGCTCGAATTTTGACCAGTCGATGGTACGACCGTCTAAGCGTGGGGGCGTGCCGGTCTTGAGGCGGCATCCGCGGAGACCTAGTTTTTTTAGGGCTTCGCCGAGGAGGACAGCGGGGGGCTCGCCGGAGCGGCCGGCGGGATATTGCTGCTCGCCGCAGTGGATGAGTCCGTTGAGAAAGGTGCCGGTGGTAATGATGACGGCGCGGGCGGAGACTCGGCGGCCGTCGCGGAGGAGAATGCCTTGGATGCGGTGGGAAGTGGGGAGCGGCCAGTGGGCAGTGGAACCCTCTCCCTCAGCGGCTAAAGCCGCTCCTTCTGTTGCGGCATGATCGAGACGACTGAAGTCGTGCCCTTCCCGGTCTTCATTCCCTGAGGGCTGATGGCTGACGGCTAACGGCTCAACAATCACATCTGCTACTTCGGCCTGTTTGATCTTCAGATTCGGTTGCGACTCTAAGACTTCTCGCATTTTCAAGCGGTAGGCTTGCTTGTCGCATTGGGCGCGGGGACTCCAGACTGCTGGGCCCCGGGAGGTGTTCAGAAGACGGAACTGGATGCCGACGGCGTCGGTGATTTCGCCCATGATTCCGCCTAGGGCGTCGACCTCTCTGACCAGGTGGCCTTTGGCAATGCCTCCGATGGCGGGGTTGCAGGACATTTGCGCGATCAGGTCGACGTTGAGCGTGTAGAGGGCGGTTTTGAGGCCCATGCGCGCGGCGGCCATGGCGGCCTCGCATCCGGCGTGGCCGGCGCCGACCACTACTACGTCGAAATGTTCGTCGAAGGGCATTGTGGTTGTGCGTGAGACCCAGGCCGGACGCGGCGACTATTGATTTTATTGTAGCAAGGCGGGGGGAGGCGTTACGGACTCGGAGATGGCTTCGGCAAAAAGCCTCTAACCGCGGAGGACGCGGAGAACCGGCGCGGGCGATCCGGAAGAAGAACACGAAAACTACGGGGGTGCACGGGATTTCACACTCGCTTCATTTGGGTCCTTGTCAGGGTGGGGGGCAGTTCGTATAGTGAAGGTTCGAGGTGAACATGGACACGAAGGAATTCCTGGCTGCTCTGGATGAACGCATTCTTAAATACGATCTGCTTTGCCATCCGTTTTATAAAGCCTGGGCGGCGGGAGAGTTGAGCGGCGGGGATCTGCGGCAATACGCGGAGGACTATTACCACCATGTGCAGGCATTTCCCGGATATCTGGCGCAGCTGGGAATTCGCCTGGAAGAGGGCGAACTGCGGCGCGCCGTGCTGGCCAATATGACCGATGAGAATGGCGGGGAGAGCGCGTTTGGCGAGCCGGAGCGGTCCCATGCGGAGCTTTGGCTGGATTTTGTGGAGGGCATGGGTGGGCGCCGGGTGACGGCGCGGCCGCCGATCAAGGAAGTCCGGCGGTTGGTCGGGTGGTTTCAGCGGATCGCAAGCGAGGGCACGGTCGAGGAAGCGCTGGCGGCTTTCTATGCGTATGAATCGCAAGTGCCGCGCGTAGCCAGCGAGAAAGATCGCGGGCTACGGGATTTGTACGGTGCCTCGGCGGAGACTCGGAACTACTTCACGCTGCACACTACAGCGGATGTATATCACTCGCGAGTGTGGCGGACGCTGCTCGAGAAACGCGTGCAAGCGAAGCCGGAGGCGGCGGAGCGGGCGCTTGACGCGGCTGAGGAGGCGGCTCGGGCTTTGTGGACGGCGCTGGATGGGATCGAAGCGCGGAGACTTTCGGTCGCGACAGCCTAGGTTCTCACCCAGGCTGTCACATATAAACCCGTCCAGCGTCAGAAAGTTGATCGAGCAGAAGCGATGAATTGGCTCGTTCGCGCCGGGACCGGCAACCCTAAATATAACGACTCTGCGGCGGAGGTGCGTAATGCGAAGGATGCTGCCGCGGAAGCTCGTAAATTGAGGGCCTCCATGAGCGAAGCCGAGTGGAAAAAAACTCAGAAGAAACTCAAGGACTACAATTTTGACCTCGACAAGGTCGAGGCGTTCTTGCGAGCGGGCGGCACGCAATCACGACAATAGACCCGCAGGAGACCATGGCGCGAGGCATTCCCATCGGGGTTGTTGGCGAAGCAGAAGAGACCGTGGAGTTGAGGAATACGCTGGCGGCGCACCATCCGGAACTGCCGCCGGTTTACTCGACACCCGACATGATCCGGCTGATGGAAACGGCGTGTTTCCATGCGCTGCAGCCGTTCTGCGAAGAAGGCGAGATCACGGTTGGAATCTCGATTCAGGTGGAACACCGGGCAGCGACGGGCATCGGAATGCGAGTACATGCCCGGGCGAAGCTGGAGTCGTTCGATGGGCGGTTCTATACGATGCGCGTGCTGGCCGACGATGGAGTGCAGGAGATTGGGCGCGGAACGGTCGGCCGGGCGGTGGTGCACGTTCCGAGTTTCCTGGAGAAGATGCGGGCGAAAGCCAAGGAAAAATAGGTCGCTAGTTGCTAGCTCCTTCATTACCAGCCATGACTACTCAAGTTGAAAAGGCGGTGGACTTCCGGCTGCGGCATCGCGGGATCGGAGTTCTGGTATTGCCGAATGCCTGGGATGTGGCGAGCGCGCGCGTGCTGGAGGAAATCGGGTTTTCGGCGATTGCCACCACGTCGGCGGGAATCGCGTTTTCGCTGGGGTATCCCGACGGGCAGCGAATTTCGCGCGAGGAGATGGTGGCACGCATCGGGCGAATTGTGCGGGCGGTGCGGGTTCCAGTGACCGCCGATCTCGAATGGGGGTACGGATCGACGGCGGAGGAGATTGCCCGCACGACGCGCGAACTGATCGAGACGGGCGCGGTGGGAATGAATCTCGAAGATACGTCGGGGCGGGCGGATCAGCCTCTGCTGCCTCTGGATCAAGTGCTCGAGAAGATTCGGGCTGTGCGCGAAACGGCGGCGGCGCTGCATGTGCCGGTGGTAGTAAACGCACGGACCGATGTCTATCTGCTTGAGGGCGGGAACCCCGACGCGGATTATGCGGAGACGGTGCGGCGGCTGGTGGCGTTTCGCGATTCCGGCGCGGATTGCGTGTTTGCGCCGGGCTTGAAAGATGCGGAGACGATTGGGCGACTGGTCAAGGATGTGGCTTGTCCGGTGAATATTCTGGCGGTGCCGGGAACGCCTTCGATTGCGGAGTTGGAGCGGCTGGGCGTGGCGCGGGTGAGCGTGGGATCGGGGTTCATGCGGGCTACGCTCGGAGCGCTGCGAGATATGGGACAGGAGTTGAAGAGCGCGGGGACTTACTCCTGGCTGGAGTGCGGGATTCCGTATAAGGATGTGAATGCGCTCTTGGGCGGTTGACTGTGCCGCGGGCGCACCCCGGGCGTTTGTGATTCGACGTAAGCTAAAGACGTCAACCAAGAGGTGCGCGGAGGTCCACGGGGTAAACCCTTGCTCAATCCATCAGGCGTTGACCAGGGACATCATGTGCTCGGGATAGCGCTCACCGGAGGCGACTCCCAGCGGGAAGACTTCCGCGAGGCGGCGGAGGTCGTCGGGGTGAAGTTCGATTTCAAGAGCGCCTACATTTTCTTCCAGGTATCTGCGGCGCTTGGTTCCAGGGATGGGAACGATGTCGCCACCCTGCGCTAACACCCAGGCGAGAGCCAGCTGCGATGGTTGGCAGTTCTTCTCCTGCGCCATCTCCTGCACTTTTTTTACGAGGTTCAGATTGAGTTGGAAGTTCTCTCCCTGAAAGCGCGGCGAGTTGCGGCGGTAGTCGTCAGCGGCAAGATCGTCGAACTTTTTGAACTGGCCAGTCAAAAAGCCCCGGCCGAGCGGGCTGTAGGCGACGAAGCCGACGCCGAGTTCGCGGCAGGTGGGGAGGATTTCCTGCTCGGGATCACGCGTCCAGAGTGAGTATTCGGACTGCAAGGCGGCTATGGGATGAACGTCGAAGGCGCGGCGGAGAGTCTTCATGCTCGCCTCGGAGAGGCCGAGGTAGCGGACCTTGCCCTCTTTAACGAGCTCGGCCATGGCGGCGACCGTTTCTTCAATGGGGGTATCGGGGTCGACGCGGTGCTGATAGTAGAGGTCGATGTGATCGACGCCGAGGCGGCGGAGGCTGGCCTCGCAGGCTTTTTTGACGTAATCGGGCTTGCCGTTGACGGAGCGTTTGTTGGGATTGTTGGGGTCGCGGACGATGCCGAATTTGGTGGCGAGGACGATGTCGTCGCGCTTACCTTCGATGGCGCGGCCGACGAGTTCTTCGTTGGTGTGCGGGCCGTAGACGTCGGCGGTATCGAGGAAAGTGATGCCGAGATCGAGGGCGCGGTGAATGGTGGCGATGGACTCGTTATTGTCGCGTCCGGAGTAGAACTCCGACATGCCCATGCAGCCGAGGCCGAGGGCGGAGACTTCGAGGCCGGAGCGGCCCAGTTCGAGGGTTTTCATGTATGACTCCTGGATGAATTGTGCAATTGGGAAATCGGGTAATTTAGTAATCTAAGAACAGCGCAGTAGACCCGGCCTTGCCGAATTCTCCAATCACTTAAAACCACACCGATTAGATGCTGCACAAGCCCAATGGAACTGCCGCGGCGGGCTTTTTGTCTTGGGTCGCTAGTGTCCATTTTTCTTGCGGTTCTTTTGTGGCCGGTCCCGCATCAGTCACTCTCGGGATATCTTCACTCGGGGACATTTATGACGCAGGTTGCGAAGTGGTTTGAGAGGAAGTTCGAATTCCCGTTTCCGGTTGAGGTCTATCCGGATTTATGTGTGCGGTTGCGGGGTACGCCGGCACGGCTCGAAGAGATGGTGGGCGGGTGCGCGGCCGGGCGCATGGTGCGGGCGGAGGAGGGAAAGTGGTCGGCGCAGGAGCACGCCGGGCATCTGCTGGAGCTGGAAGCTTTGTGGAGGGCACGGGTCGAGGATTTTGTGGCCGGGCGGAATAAACTGTCGGTGGCGGATTTGAGCAATCGTGGGACCTTTGAGGCTAAGTACAATGAGCGAGCATTGGGGAAGATTCTCGCGGACTTTCGCGGGGCGCGGTTGGGCATGGTGGACCGGCTGGGAAAAATCGATGGGGCGATGTTTGGACGCACGCTCCTGCATCCCCGGCTGAAGACGCCGATGCGGCTGGTCGATCACTTGTTTTTTGTGGCGGAACATGACGACCATCACCTGGCGATGATCTGGGAGATGATTCGGGAGTAATGCGACTGCCGGCGGTCTCGGCGGGCCAGGCTAACGGATGGAAATCAGCGGCTTGGTTGCGGCGACTACTTCACCAATCTCGACCGCGGGCACTTTGGCGGCTTGAAGGTCGCCGGCGAGCGCGGCGGCATTCTCCGCCGCTACTGCGATCAACAGGCCGCCTGCAGTCTGTGGATCGAAGAGCAGAGCACGGATTTCTTCCGGCACCCCCTCGGCATAGCCAACCATGCACTCGGCGAAGTCGCGGTTGGCTTTGAGGCCTCCGGGAATATAACCGGCACGGATGCAGTCAAGGGCGCCTTCGAGCACCGGAATATTTTTTGAGTCGAGTATCAGTCCGATGTTGGAAGCCAGGGCCATTTCGCGGGCGTGACCGATCAGGCCGAAGCCGGTGACGTCGGTGAGGGCGTGGATGGGAGGGGCGTCGGTTGCTTTTGGCTGATCGTCCTTCGTCGTTCGTCGTTCGCCGTTCGCTTTTGTGATTACTTCGGCGGCGGCCTTGTTCAGGGTCGTCATCGACCTCACTGCCGCATCGATCCAGCTTTGTTTGGCGGTTCCCTTCTTGATGGCGGTTGAGATCACACCAGTGCCGAGCGATTTTGTGAACAGCAATCGGTCTCCCACCTGCGCGCCCTGATTGGCCAGAATTGTCTTCGGATGGATTATGCCGGTTACGGCATATCCGAATTTTGTTTCTTCGTCGCGGATGCTGTGACCGCCGACTACCGTGCAACTTGCTTCGATCATTTTGGAGAGACCGCCGGCGAGGATTTGCTCGAGGATGGCGGTGTCGGCTTTGTCGGGGAAGCAAACTAGAGCAAGCGCGGTTAACGGCTTTCCGCCCATGGCATAGACGTCGCTCAGGGCATTGGTGGCCGCGATCTGGCCGAAGGTGTAGGGGTCGTCGACGATGGGGGTGAAGAAGTCGACGGTCTGGACGAGGGCGGTGTCGGGGGTGAGTAGATACACTCCGGCGTCGTCGGCGTGATCGAAGCCGACCAGGACGTTGGGGTCATGTTGCCGGGCTAATTTCCCAAGCACCGCGTCCAGCACCGCCGGACTCAGCTTGGACGCTCAACCGGCGGCTTTGACCGACTCCGTCAGGCGGAATGGTTTGGTCGTGTCCACGGGAAGATTGTAATTGAGGTTCGAGCTGGGAGCTGGGAACTGCGAGCCACGAGCAAACCCTCACCACACGGTTGACAGGGTGACACAGCAAAATTCGAAATCGTTTACCACGGAGGACACGAAGGTACACGGAGGAATCTGAAGAGCGATTTCGGCTTTTATCGCTCTGCCCTCTGAAATCCGCAATTTTGTTTTGACTTCTTACTTGGTCACGACCTGTGTGACCCGCATTTCGGGATAGGCGTGGTTCCATTGGGCGGAGATGTCTTCGAAGGTGAGGCGGAATGGTTTGGTTTGGCCGGGGAGCAGGGGCGACATGTTCAGATCGACCGCTTCGTCGTAGGGGCCGCCGATGCGGAGGACATGGATGGGCAACTCTTCTTTCTGGGCGGTCTGGCCCATGTCGTCTTTGAAAATGACCTGGACTACGGCGTGAATCACCGTCTGGCTGCCGGCGTTGGTGATTTGGCCATCGAGATAACTAACGGTCGCGCCGGCAAAATTTTGGGCGGCGCTGGCTTTGAGGTTCGAGAATTTCAAGTTGGAAGCGTAGGGCGAGGGCTCAATAATTTTTTTTGGTTCGGAACGGAAAAACAGGAGTAGGATTCCCACGACCACTGCGACGAGGACGACCCCGATGAGGATGGGACGGAAGTTGGAGTCGGGGGAATCCATCGCGGGATTTGAATTCGGCTGGAGCAGGCCGGGCATGGCGCGATTGTACTACCAGAGCGGGCGAGCTCCGGCGGGCCCAAGTTAAAGCTTATCGTGGGGTGTGGATGTGGATCGGATCGCGTTGCGATGAGACAGGTACAACTGTCAAAAATCCATGCGCGGCGAGCGATTTCACTCAAACCCCAAGGAGGTTGATGGCATCTTAGGAATGTTTTCAGTTACTTATGTAGAGTGACGCAATGGCAGCATAATTGCACTCTGAAGAACGAATGGAGCCCTCCCCCCTTATGCTGATTGACAAGTCGAGTACGTCGCTGAACTGGGTAGCGATCTGGTCCTACGCCGGATCGCTGGTGGTAAGTCTAGCTATTTGGGCTGCGTTGGTTTCCGCAGTGGAACGTTTAATACGGTAGGGATTTTGATTCTTTAAGAGGGTCGCGAAACCAGCGGCCCGCCATGTGACACCCCGGTCGCGTCCGCGATCTTGAGCGGAAGCTTCCATCCGCTCCCTTCTGGCACAGCCGTCGCAGAAATCAAGAATCAAACGTCGTAGTGCAAGAGCGAGAAGACGTCGTAGCTCGCCAGCTTTTCTCTGCCTTTTAGAAAATCCAGCTCGACCACGAAGGCGAAGCCTGCGATTTGTCCGCCGAGGCCTTCGGCCAGTTGCGCGGTCGCTGCGGCGGTGCCACCGGTGGCGAGCAGGTCATCGACGATCAGGACGCGCTGCCCTTTCTGGATGGCGTCTTTGTGGATCTCCAGCGCGTTGGAGCCGTATTCGAGATCGTAGCTGACCTTGGCCGTGGCGGCGGGAAGTTTGCCGGGCTTGCGGACGGGGACGAATCCGGCGTTGAGGCGGTAAGCAAGCGCCGGCCCGAAGATGAAGCCGCGAGCTTCCATGCCGAGGATGAGGTCGATTTCCTTGCCGATGTAGTTAGCGGAGAGAGCGTCGATGAGGCGGGCGAAGCCGAGCTTGTCCTTGAGGAGCGTGGTGATGTCGTAGAAGAGGATGCCTTTTTTAGGGAAGTCGGGGACTTCGCGGATGAGCTTCTTAAGTTCGGCGCAATCGCCGGTGTCTATGGGGTTCATGGTTGGCATTCTTGTTTCTTATACTCCTCGAATCTGAAACGACGTGAGGCCGGGAGCTGGGTCTGCGTTGGTAACTTCTACTTCGTCAACGCGGGAGGCGCGCGGGCCTTCGCGGAGGCGCTGATGCAGACCGGAGAGTTGGTCGCCGGTGCCTTGCGCGAGGACCTCTACCGTCGAATCGGGATTGTTGCGGACCCAGCCGGCGATTTTGAGGATGTGGGCCTCACGCTCGACGAACCACCGAAAGCCGACGCCCTGGACGCGGCCGCGGACAAGGTAGCGGCGGGCTTGAATTGACGTGGAAGACATTTGTAATTTCTGATCGGTAATTTGTAATCGAAAAAACCAGCAGCCCGACTCACTTGCAGTCGGGAATTTCCAATTACAAACCAGCTATTACGGACTCTCAGGCTCTCGAGAGGTACGTGCCTTCCGCCGTATCCACTTTGATCATCTCGCCTTCATTGATGAACGGCGGCACCTGCACCACCAGGCCAGTCTCTGTCTTTGCCGGTTTCGTAACGCTCGATGCGGTCGCGCTCTTCAGCCCGGGCTCGGTCTCGATCACCTTGAGCTCGACTGTTTGCGGGAGCTCGATGCCTACCGCTTTGCCGTCGAAGAATTCGACTTTGATTTGCAGGTTGGCCGTGAGGTATTCGACCGCGTCTCCCAGCGTGTCGCGGGTGAGGTGCGTCTGCTCGTAGTTCTCCGTGTTCATGAAGTAGTAGTCGTCGCCGTCGGAGTAGAGGAACTCCATGCTGACTTCGTCGACATTCACCTTCTCGATGGGGTCGGGAGAGCGAAAGCGCTCGACGAACATGGCGCCGGTGCGCAGGTTGCGGAGCTTGGCCTGGATGAAGGCCCGGAGATTGCCGGGGGTGCGGTGCTCGACGCTGAAGACGGAGTGCAGATCGTCTTTGTGCTTGATGATCATGCCGGGACGGAGCTGGGTTGCGGGGATCGACATTGCTGGTCTACATCTCCTTCAGTGCGTTAGGAATATTCCGGCAGCGGGGCGGGAAGCGCGGTCCGCAGCTAAGGTTGACTCTCTATTTTACACAGCGGGTGGGGTTTGTGGAATCGGGCCGGGGTCTTTTCCGGGGGCGGCGAATGCGGTGGTTGTGGGCTAGAATGAGAAAGATTGGAGGTTCTTATGCGTGAAGGCAAATATGAGAGTTCTGGCGCCGGAACGGCGATCGCGTTTCTGCTCATCGGATTGGGCGTGGGGGCAGCGGTAGGACTGCTGCTGGCTCCGAAGACGGGGCGGCAATTGCGGAAAGACCTGCGGCGCGGGTATGACGATGCGGTAGGGACGGTTTCCGAGTGGAGCAACGAGGCGCGGGACCGCTTTAAAGACGTGGTTGAAAAGGGCTCGGATTTTGCCGACGAGCTGCGCTCGAAGGCGGAGCCGTTGAGCGACTTGTTGCGGCGGTCATAAACCGCGATTGCAGAAGTCAGAAGTCAGATTGCAGAAGTGAAACCCTAAGGTTCAAATTTGGTCGTCAGCCGATTGGGGTTTACTTCTGCAATCGGTTTTTTTGGACCGGCTGCTTACACTCCCTACCTCTCGCCTCTCACTCCTTGGCCTCTGACGTCTTAAGCGCTGACTGGTTTTATTCCGTTGGTTCTTCCTCGAGGACGCGCTTTTTCTTGCGTACGCTGCGGATTACTACACCTACCGAGAGGCGCAGGTTGTCCTGTGTTTCCTTGCCCAACAGCGAAAATGAGGTATGCGTCACCAGGTAGTCGGCTTTGAAGCGGAGAGCGTAACGCTCGTTGATCTTGTAGTCGGCGCCCATGCCAGCTACCAGCCCGAGACCGGAGCTGACCACGCTCTCCTGCTGGTTGTTCTGGAAGGTCTGGCCGCGCACGCCGTCGTGGCCGAACATGAGCTCGCCGAAGGGCGTCCAACGCTCGCGCCGATGAAACGGCATCTGCACGCCGAACAGAACGTTGTACTCGCGCGTGTCGGCATTGAAGGTGGGGGTTGTTGGACATCCGGTCACGCACTGGGGAAACGGGAACGGGGGTGCGGAGTTGATTCGAGACTCACCGAAGAATTGGCTGGCGTCGACGACAAAGCCGAGATGTTCGAAGGCGTTCAGCGCAAAGGAGGCGTTCCATCCGTTGAGTTGGGCCCAGTGTCCGGAATTAAAGAAGCCCGCCTGGGCGAAGGAATATCCGCCGAACAGTTCAACCCTTGCGAACTTTGGAGGAGCTTTGGCGGCGGGGGCGGAACTGCTCTCGGAGGGCTTGGTTTCAGCGGTCTGCGCTGGCGCAGGTACTGCGGGCGGCGTTGCGGGCGGAGTTTGACTTGCGTCCGTAGCGGGAGCAGAGTTCGAGGGAGGCGTGGAGGGCGGAGTCTGGTCCGGCGCCTGCGACCATGAAGTCAGGCAAAGCGCAGCGACTGCCACGAAAACTCCCAGACATTTCCTCACGATTCCTCCTAAGAGCAATTGTCAGTTGTCAGTTCTCAGTAAAATCCGACCTTGGATCGGTCGTTTCTTGCTGACAACTGAGAGCTGAGGACTGACTACTGCTTTACTGGTTTTCCGAAAACTGTATTGTAGTGGAGCTTTACGTCTCCGCAGGTTCCCTGCTCGGGCGAATACACCATGCAGGAGTCGAACGGTCGCGAATAGACGTGGAGCGACACGGCGCGCTGGTTCCGCTCGCGCGGATTCACGACTCGGTGCACGGGCTGCTTCGGATCGACGGCGCAGGGATTTGCGGGAGACATTTCCACGGTGTTAGATGCGGTCAGGCGGGCCTTTCCGGTCGCGACATCCTGAAATTCGAGATGAAAATTCTCCACGCGCAGGCTGCCGATGGGCGCGGCCATCCAGCAATTCTGATCCTGATGATTGTGGACGGAGCTGACCTGCCCAACTTCCCAGCAGATGGCGAGCAGTTCGTACAGGTCGGTCTTGTCGATCAGGTTGCGGGTGTAATGCTGCTTGCTCCAGGTGAGGTAGGGGGTCAGGCTGGCTTCCTCGACGGGAAATTCGGCGAGCAGCGCCTGGATTTGCTCAGTCTGGTCGAAGGCCGAGCGCGGCAGGGCGCGCAGCCTTGCGACCAGTGTTTCAATGGGAACCCTGTTCACAGCCGCTAGCGTGGTCATATCATTCTCGACAAATTATTGAGTATATCGTGAGCAGAGGAGATTCCGTGGCGAATGCGCGGACAAAGGAAAAGGCTCCGGAAGCGAAGCCTACTTTATGGGTGCCGTGATACCCCACACACCGCAATCAGCATCGGGTCATTCGGCGGATTCGACCAACATGCAATCGCCATAAGAGTAGAAGCGATAGCCGGATTCGACTGCGTGACGGTAGGCGCGCAGGACGAAATCGGTCCCGGCGAGGGCCGAGACGAGCATCAGCAAAGTGGATTGGGGCAAGTGGAAGTTCGTTAGCAAGGCGTCGACCACACGGAATTTGTGTCCGGGATAGAGGAAGATATCGGCTTCGCCGCGGCCGGGTTCGATGCGGTTGACGCCGCCGCCAGCCCGGCTGGCGGAAAATTCAAGCGTGCGCACGGTCGTTGTACCGACCGCCACCACGCGGCGCCCCTCGGCTTTCGCCGTGTTGATGGCCTTGGAAGCCTCGGCGGAAATCTCATACGACTCGCGGTGGAGCTTGTGATCTTCGACTTTTTCGACCCGCACGGGCTGAAACGTCCCGAGGCCGACGTGGAGGGTGATTTCCGCGATTTCGATGCCCCGGGCACGAATACGATCAAGAATTTCGGAAGTGAAGTGGAGTCCGGCGGTGGGGGCGGCTACCGATCCGCGGACTTTCGCAAAGATAGTCTGGTAGCGGTCACGGTCAGAGGGCTGGTCGTCGCGGGCGATGTAAGGCGGCAGAGGCACGTGCCCGAGGCGTTCTACACGGGCAAAGAAATCGGGAACCGGGCGAAAGCGGATGCGGCGCTCGCCGAAGGTTCCGCAGGCGATGACCTCGGCCACAAGTTCGGTAGGTGCGCCCGAGGGGACAAGCTCCGAGGGAACATCGGGAAAGGAAAGTTTTTCTCCGATGCCAATTTTTCTTCCCGGCCGGACCAAGCACTCCCACTCGTTTGGCTCTTCGCTGACCTGGCGAGTGAGCAAGACTTCGACGCGGCCGCGCAAAAAGTCGCGCGCCGCGGGATTTTGCGGGCTCAGGGGTTGGGCGCGTTGTCCGCTGCGGTGGCCGTAGAGGCGGGCCGGAAAAACGCGGGTGTTATTGAGCACGAGCAAATCATCGGGACGAAGCAAATCGGGAAAGTCGCGGAAGGTGCGATCCTGCCAGGTCTCATTTTTCCGCCGCAGGTGCAGGAGGCGCGACCCGGCGCGGTCCGCCAGAGGTTCCTGCGCGATGCTTTCGGGCGGAAGGTTGTAGTCGAAGTCGGAGACGAGCATGGAAAATCGAAGTCAAAAGTGAGAAGTCAGGTTGCAGAAGTGAAAAACATTCACACGCGCCAGTTGTCTGGCCGCCAGGTTTTGATCGACTTCTTGATGTCGGCGGCCGAGAGCTTTTCTGTCAGCGCTCGTTGGACGAGCGCCGGGATCTCGGCGTCGGAGGCAAAGCGCAGGCCGATCAGCTGGCTCTCGGTCAGCTCCGGGATACGGGAGCGGAGGGGTTCCGGAAGAAGGGAGGCCAGGCGAAGGCGCTCTTCGAGGCGAATCACGCGGTCCTGAACCTTCAGCGAATAAAGGCGGATTTTGAAAACCGCGGCAAGTACAGCCAGAGCCAACAGCAGGAGCAGGAAACCGTGCAGGGGATGATGCCAGCGGTAGATGTGCTCGACAGCCACATGCACGATGACCACGATCACGGCTAGCGCGAACACCGGCACGATGAAGAAATGAAAGAGGGGATCCCAACGGGTGTGGTGGGAGTAGGACTGAGGGGAGGACATAGGGCTCCTGATGAAACTGGCGAAAAAGCGCAGGAAAAGTGTAGCAAAGTGACGCATTTTCTTGTCAGCTTTCAGAGAGGTGCGATACCATGGCCGGACAGGGTGTGCTTATGAGGAGCGACCGCGCTCTACGTGTCGCCATCGTCGAATTCGGCCGGTTGCTGCATGCGAACGGGTTTGTTGCGGCCACGGATGGCAACCTGTCGGTGCGGCTGGACGAGGAACGCCTGCTGGTAACTCCGACCTGCACCTGCAAGGGCCGAATGAGCCCTTCCGACCTGGTCATTGTGGACATGGATGGAAAGCGGCTGGCCGGAAAGCGCCGGGTGTCGAGTGAAATCGGGATGCACCTGCTCATCTACCGGCTGCGGCCCGAGGTACAGGGAGTGGTACATGCGCATCCACCGACGGCGACGGGCTTTGCGGCTTCCGGGATGGGGCTGAGCAGTCCGCTGGTGTGCGAGGTGGTGGTGGGGCTGGGATCAATTCCGCTGGCTCGTTATGGTACGCCCGGAACACCCGAACTCACCGAGGCGCTTGAGCCGCTGATTCCAAATCATGATGCGATTCTGATGGCGAACCATGGAGTGGTCACGTATGGTTCGTCACTGGAGAGTGCGTTCATGAAGATGGAGACGGTGGAACACTTCGCGAAAATTGCCCTGGTGACACACCTGCTGGGTCGGGCGCAGCCGCTGGGCGAGAAGGAAGTGGAGAAGCTGAACGAGGTTCGCCTGCGCTACATGGGCGCGGGGGCCGCGCGCAAGGGCGTGCAGTGCGACAACTCGGAAGACGGCGAAGAATCGAAGCAGGTCGTCATCCGGCGGTAAAAGGCAGGCTCTCCTCAATCGTTCAAGAGCGCAACGAAAAACTTGCGATTTTCGGGAGCGCGGGCAAGTCGCCCGCGTCCACATTTACCGCCCGCCCGGATTTACCTCTCTCCTCCGAACCGGAAGCGCAGCCCGGCGCGGAAATTAGCCGACAGAGCGGGATAGCCCAGGACTTCGTTGTAGTGATCGTTGAGCGCGTTTTGAACTGCCGCATAGGCCGTGATGTATGAGTTGATGGCGTACCATCCGCCCAAATCGACGCGGGCGTAGCCGGCGGCATGATCGATACCAAGGCCGTCAAAATCGGAATCGGCGCGGCGGCCCACGAAACTGCCGCCGAGGTTTGCTCCCCATTTCGTTCCGAAATACCTCAGAAACGTGGTCGCCGAATGCTTGGGCCGGAGGATCAGCGCGTCTCCGGGGTTGAAGGGAAAACAGAATTCACTCGGGGGCGTGCAGTTGGGATTATCGAGAATCTCGCTTGACGTATACGTATAAGCCGTCGTCAACGACAATTTCGATGTGATCCTTCCCTGAACTTCAATCTCTGCTCCATGCGCGAAGGATCGTTCCAGGTTAAAAAACTGGTATTCGCCGGTCGGATTCAGAATCGCTTCGATTTGATCGTGGAAAAGGTTGTTGAAGTAGGTGGCATTGAAGACCCAGCGGCCCTCAAGAAATTTCTGTTCGAATCCCGCCTCGAAGGCTCGAGTGCGCTCGGGCAACAGGCCTGGGTTCGGGGCGTAACCAAAACCCGCCTCCCCGAAAACCTGGTAAATGGCGGGCTCCATGAATCCGGTTGCGTAGGAAAACCGCAGGCGCGTTCCTGAGAACACTTCCCCTCCGCGAGCGGCCAGCAGAGTCAATGCCACGCGCGGCACTCCGGTATTCCCGTACGCGCTATTGTGAATAAAACGGCCCCCGGCGATTACCGAGAGCCTGCCGAGTGTGATCTGCTGTTGGAGGTAGGCTTCCTGGTCCAGTCGCTGGCCCGCGGCTTCGGGCGGGAAGTCCGCATCGTTGACGAAGCCGTTTTCGTTTTCGAGCCGGTATCCGAAGGTGGTGTGCGCCCAGGTCCGCTCCGAGTAATCTCCCTGGTATTCGAATCCCACGCGATTGTCGTGGGTGTCGTAGCGATCGGGGAAGGAATCGTAGATTGAAAAGTCGCTGTTCAAATTCGTATCCGTGTAACGGTAAAGCGAGTCAAAAGCGGTAAGCCGATGCTGCCAGCCGGAAGGAGCGTTCACGCTCAGTTCGACGCTGCCCAGCAGATTATTCTGGTGCGACCATTCGCTCGGATTAGGTCGCAGAGGCACGCCGAGTCCAGCCACAATCGGGTCGTAGCCGTTAAAACTCCATTCTCCCGGAACTCCCGAGTAGCTGTTGGCATGGCGCACTCGCACTCGCAGGGCGATCTGGTCTGTGACGGCCACGCCCGCGTTTGCGCCCTGGAGGGAGTTCGAATAGGCATCGTTCACACCCTGACCGTTGGTGTTGAACTGGCTGGCGAAGGTGTTGTAGTCCAAACGCCGGTATGCGCCGGAAACAGACGCGATCCCGTTGGCAGTGCCGAAGTTGCCGCCGTCGGCGGCCAGGCGAGCCTCCGGGATGGGGGTGCTGCCGGTGCGCGACCAGACTTGAACTAGGCTGGTCATGGCATCGGAGCCGTAGAGCGTGCTTTGCGCGCCGCGCACGAATTCCAGGCGGTCGGCCTCGGTCAGCGGAAGTACGCCAAAGTCGAAGGTCACGCCGGGATTGTCGATCGCCACGCCATCGACGATCACTTTGTTATAAGTGGAGGCGCCGCCGCGAACGAATAGAGACGCGATCCCGCCGTGCTGTCCGGCGGTGTTGATTACCGCGCCGGGCAGAATCCGCAGGGCGTCGGACGCCGCAATCGGTTGAAGCGCGGTTAATTCCAGGTGACTCAGCGAATCGACGTCGGCGCCGGCGGCTTCCCCGGGCACGGGCGTGCGGGTGGCGCTGACGATTACCGTTTCCGAGGCGGGCGCCAGGTTGAGGTGGACAGTGACATCGGATTGCGAGGACACGTCTATCGTTTGTTCGGCGAATCCGGGGGCGAGAACCCGGAGCTGAAGCGGGCCGCTGGACTCGGCGCGCAGCGTCGCGGTACCGAGGGGCCCGGAGATTTCCGTGGCGAGGATATTTCCGCCCTCGACGCGAACCAGCGAGAGCTGAGCTCCGGCGACAGCAGCGGATTGCGGATCGAGAACTTTGACTTTGAGTTCGGCGGCGAACGCCGGGGCGGAGACCAGCAGAAGCAAGAAAACTGCGACAGATAAGCGCATACCATTCTCCTTTGCACGCGAAAGGGGTTGTCGGTGGGGTCTGCGCGGGTCTCCTGGCTTGCGAGTAAGGACTCATTCGAGTCCGTGCGATAGCGAGCGTCCTTCCCAGGACTTCCCGAACTGATGAGAAGTTGGTTCCCAGTGGACGGCCGCGAGTGTCCTCGCTTACAGTTGCGCGGCAGCGCGGGATTTGCACCCGCTTCCCATAGCTCCGGCGTGCCGCCGGGCTACGATCTGCGCAAACCTGATTTTGAGAAAGAGCAAAACGACGTCTCGCAAATTTAGCGGGTGGGGGCGGGGTTGTCAACGGCGTGCCAGCCGTGGCGAAGATCTCGCGGGGTGAGGTCGCGCGGGTCGTCTTACCGCAGGTGCGGGCCACAGCTTCGACAGTGGATTGCTAGACCGCTTGCAGAATTGGAAATTCCTGCGAGCCGACGCGGGCAACGTTGGCTTCCGCGAAGGCGGTCACGCGGTCGAGGGCCGATTGCAGGTGACGATGGAACTCCGCCATCTGCCCTTCGTCGGCGTTCTGCGGCACCCGGATCTTTGCGCTGAAGCGCACGAGGGCCTTGGAAAAAGGCTTGGGGATTATCAGTGAGTCCCAGGTGTCGAGGACCCAGGGATCCTGGACGGCGACATAGAAGGCGACCATTGGGAAGGAGGTTGCGCGGGAAAGCAAAACGGGCCCGGGCTTGGCAACAAATTTTGGTCCCCGCGGTCCGTCGATTGTGAAGACCACGGGACTGCCCCGCTCCAGTTGGCTTTTCAGGCCGAGGAGGCTCTGGGCACCGCCGCGGCTGCTCGAGCCGCGCACGGCGACGAAACCGAGTTTCTCGATGGTGCGGGCGATGAATTCACCATCGAAGCTGCGGCTCACCATGACCGCGGCGCCGACGTTTCTCCAGAGCCAGGCGCCCGCAAAAACGGCGCGGTGCCAGAAAGAATAGATGACCGGGCGTTCGTGGGTGGCGCCGGGCGGCGAGGGCGGCTCTTCCCACGAGATGGAATAGCGAAGCGTGGGCCCGATGAGGGAGATGGCGAAATAGCTGGCCCAGGTGACCAGCCACAAGGAAATTCTCTGGCGAAGAGAGAAGCGCCGGGGGTCCAGAGCGGAGGGAGGATTCTGCTCGAGCGCGGGCGCGGAACTCACGCTGACATTGTAGCCGGGAGCGGAAGGGGCGAGAACGAGGCGGTTACGAAACTGGGCGTCCCGTCCAGGACTCACACTGTCGATTCGAGTTTCCCCGCGCTGAAGCGTGGGGCTAAGCTAGCTTGTTCCTCGGGGACGGGCTGGCGGACTGCATGTTTCATGACAGCCTCGAGAACGCCGCCCTCCGGCTGGCCCGGACGGGCTTTGCCCGCGAGTTGCCCGCGCCAGGCTCTTTCATGTTTACGCTTCGAGGTAAGCGACGAGCCACTCTTTCAAACGCTGGCGGCGGTCGTCGGTGTTGTCGAAACGAATTCCGAAGCTTTTGTTGCTCCTCTTCCAGGCTACATTGCCGCGCACCCAGACGCGCGGAAGAGTGAGCAGCGAAAAGGAAACTTCCACCATGCTGCCGGGCTCCGGAGGATGTGCGCTTTTCATCGACATGCCGCCGCAACTGATCTCCTGGCTAGTGGCGGTTACGCGTGCGCCATCGCCGAGCATGACGCGGACTTCCGTCATGACAGGAACGCGCACATAGCGTTGAAACTCGTGCAGGATCAGGGTACGGCTCGAACGCACAAGTTTGAGGGCGGCGGAACGTTCCAGCGGCTCATGGAAGACGGCGTTGAGGCAAAGCTTGGAATAGCGCAGCGCGTCCTGGGCGGTGCCGCCGAGGCCGTAAATGATGATGCGGCTGTTGGAGGCCGATGCACGCGCCGTCTCGATGATGGTGCCGGCAGAGGGATCGAGGGGAAGAACGCAGGCTTCGAATTTTTCCCTCAGCAGGCGCTCGGCATGATCGCGATGAAGCTGAATGGTTTCCACGCCAAATTGGCGGAAGCACTCCGCCAGCAGATTGTGGGAAGGATTGGATAAATCGAACAGGGCAACCCGGGCAGCCGATTTGCGATGTCCGGCAAGCACGGGGGCGGGGGCGGTGTTGGTCGAGCTAACGAGTGTCGTGCTCATGAGTCCCAGGGGGATGAACTCCTTGAAAGCCCATTCTGACGGGGGTTTCAGAGGAAGGACAGATTTCGAAAGGGCGTAAGGGAGGGGCGGATGGTACACCCCACGGGGGCGCCGATGGCCTGGACCGCCTTACGTCCTTGGTTCCTTACTTGCGTCACATCATTTGGTAACCGGCCTGAGGGGGCGCGGGCGACTCAGAATCCACCAGAAATAAAGGCGCGGAGCGCGATGCGCTCCGCGTGCTTAACTTCACCTTCGTTGAGGGGGCAAGGATCTGTCGCGACTAGGCGGACTTCTTCACCGCCTCGGTCCCCGGCTCGGCTTCGACGAGCGGCTCATTCACCAGATGTTCGCTCACGAACCAGACCTGAAGTTCGTTGGTGCGCAGCACGTCGCTGACGGCGAGATCGTTGGTTCCGTCGTCGCCGAGCTGGTCGGCGCGCTCGGCCAGTTTGCGAACGTTCTCGATGATGATCTGGTGCGCGTCCAGGAGCCGCGAAAGCTGCACCGGAACCTCCTCGCGCCCCTTGGGAGGCCGGGGAATGCGAGTGGTCTCGGCCACGTCGGCGGCCATGGCAATGCTGATGCCGCCCAGGAGTTGAATGCGTTCGGCGATCGTATCCACCAGCTCGCTCTGCTCATCGTAATGCTTATCGAAGAGCAAATGGAGCTGGTAGAAGGTCGGTCCCGAGACCTGCCAATGCGACTTCTTGTAGAGGTCGCGGAGGGTCATGGTATCGGCCAGCAAGAGATTGAGTTGTTCGGTCATTTCGAGCCGAACCGGCTCATCAAGTTGCAAGGGCTGCATGCTGGTGACAGTGCCAAACTGCTGGAGTTCGCGCGCACTCTGATGAAAACGGGGTTGAGCGGATACGCGGGAACGGGTTGACTCTTGACCAGAATTACTGGCGTTCGGTTTCTTGGCCATATTTTCTCCTTGTGTGCCACAAAATTTCGATTCACCAAACAGAACTGTGAGATATGAGAGGCAATCAAAACAGGAAAATGGCAGAAAGATGCCGCATCTTGAGCTTCAGTCCTGACTGCCAACCACAATTTTATTGATGCGAAAGAGTGGAAAAGGATGGCAAAACGGGAAAAAGAAAGGGGACAACTAGAAGCCTGCGTGGTTATCGGGGAGAGTTCGCCGGGCAGTTCCTCAGCGTCCTCGGCGAAGTCTCGGCAAGCTTGGGGGGTTCAAGATTTTTCCCTGTGCAATGGCCCTGGGTCAGTCGGCGGCGCTGCGCCGCATGCCGATCATCTCCGTAAGGTACTCGACACGAGGGGTGGACTTAACGCCGGCCTTCGCCATTCTGCCCTTCAACTCGTCCGAGCCGATGAAAGCGTGAGCCGTCTCGAAGCTCTCCCACTCAAACAGCAGGGTCAATTCGTTGGGGTTCTGCACGCCGCGAAAGATGCGCACACTACGCTCACCGCCCCGGGTACGCCAGTCGAGAGAGGAGTCGAACACAGACTTCCACGCCGGGTAATCGGCAACTTCGTGGTGGACGAGAAGATAGATCATGGGAGACAGGCACTCCTTTCAGCAAAGAAAAACGTAGCCCCAAAGCGGGGAGGAATGCAAGGGCGGGAGTCACCAAGCGGGGACGATGATCGGGCGGAGCAAAGCGGAGGTCCGCCGGTAAAATGGCGAAAGGTTGATCTCAGGCTGTAGAGAAATGGTCGGGACGGCGAGATTTGAACTCGCGACCCCTTGCACCCCAAGCAAGTGCGCTACCAGGCTGCGCTACGTCCCGACGTGATTCGCTGCAGAGAACAGCGGGGGTTGGCCTTGAATGTCTGACTCTGAAATTCTACACCAGCCTCAACGAGTCGGATGGGTTCGCCTTTCTCAAAGGGCCGGGGTGCACCACACCAAGCCTCGGACCCTAGCTTTTGAACGCTTCTTCTTTTGCTATTTGACCTCTCACTTCCGCAATCCCTTACGCCTCTTTCTGCGAGGGTTCCGGATCCTGGTCGTCGGCCTGACCCAAGCCGAATTTCTTGAGCTTGTAGCGGAGGGCATCGCGGCTGATGTCGAGCAACTTGGCGGCGTGGGTCTGATTGTTGCTGGACTGCTTCATGGCCAGCTCGACCATCGCGCGCTCGACTTCTTCGAGCGAGGTGCCGCCCTCTGGAATGTAGAGGCGCGGCAGGAAGCGTCCGTTGGGAAGACTCTGGCCGTTATCGCGGGCGGCGCTGTGCTCGAAGGCGGTGAGGCCAGCGCTGGCCTGGTTTACGGCAAAGGGCAGGTAGGCCGGGCGGAGGAGGGGCTCGTCTTCGAGAATCATGGCGCGCTCGATGGAGTTGCGCAACTCGCGAATATTGCCCGGCCAGTTGCTTTGCAGGAGCAGGCGCCTGGTTTCGTCGGTGATGCCGCGAACCGATTTGCGAAAGCGCTGGTTGTAACGATCGATGAAAAACTCGACGAGCGGGAGAATGTCTTCTTTATGCTCGCGCAAGGGCGGGATGAAGATCGCGATGATGGCGAGGCGATAGTAAAGGTCCTGGCGGAAGCGGCCGTCGCGCACCTCTTTTTCGAGATCGCGGTTGGAGGCGGCGATGACGCGGACGTTGACCTGCATGTCGCGCACCCCGCCGATGCGGCGGATGACCTGGTCTTCGAGCACGCGCAGCAGCTTGGCCTGCAAGAGGGGGGAGAGTTCGCCGATTTCGTCGAGGAAGAGCGTGCCACCGTCGGCCATTTCGAACAGGCCCTTCTTCATGGCCTTGGCGTCGGTGAAGGCGCCTTTTTCGTGGCCGAAAAGCTCGGCCTCCATCAGCGTTTCTGGAATGGCCGAGCAGTTGATGGCGACGAAAGGGCGCTCCTGGCGGCTGCTTTCGTAGTGAATGGCTTTTGCGATCAGGTCCTTGCCGGTTCCGCTTTCGCCCTGGATCAGGATGGTGGTGGCTTCGCTGGCGGCCACCTTGCGGACGAAGTTCAGCAGCTCGGTCATCTTGGGAGAGTCGGCGACAATCTCGTGATAACCGGCGCGGCGCTTCATCTCTCCACGCAGGGACTGCACCTCGGAGCGCAGGCGGGAGGCTTCGAGGGCGTTTTTGATGGTGACGTGGAGCTCGTCGAAGTCGAGGGGCTTGCCGATGAAATCGTAAGCGCCCAGCTTGATGGCAACCTTGACGTCGTCGAGCTGGGGATCGGCGGTGATCATGATGACCGCGGGCGCGTTGTCATTCTTTTTGAGCTGCTCCAGAACCTGGATCCCGTTGATGTCAGGCAGGCGCACATCGAGCAGCACAAGATCGGGGGATTCGTGTTGGGCAAGCTTCAGACCGGGCTCGCCGGCCTCCGCCTCGGAGACCTGATAGCCCCACTCCTCACACTTCTGGCGCAAGGACCAGCGCACCAGGCGCTCGTCGTCCACCACCAGGATTTTCTCGATCGGCATGTGGGAACCGCGTCTATTCTAGCGCACGCAAGTCGAGTGAAGGCGCGCGGCGTGTACCGCAAACGGGCGGAAAGGCAAAGGGCCTGGGCGCGGAGTGCGAGGGCCGCGCGGGCGGTGACCGTGTGATGCAGATCACAAACGCTTGTGATGGCTCTTGCTGTTGCCCGGACGGCGCGGAATTAAGGTAATCGGCGTGAGGGTGAGAACCGCGGTGGATCGCCGAGGTCAGGCGCAAACCGGAGTTCCGCAATCATCGATAAGGAGCAAGGCAATGTCAGACGTAAAGAACAGTTCTACCGGCGTGGTCTGGACCGGCGTACAAGCGTATACGTTAGCGGTGGTATGTCTGCTGTTAGGAATGGCGGGGGGATGGTTGATTCGCGGCTCACAATCTCCGGCAGCGACGCCGGTGGAGGCGGCGGCCAGCGCGCCTGCACCCGCGGCCATGGGTGGCGCGGCAAACGCACAGCCGACCCCGGAGCAGATGAAAAAAATGGCCGACACGCAAGCGGCTCCGCTGATCGAGAAGCTCAAATCGGACCCGAATAACGCGGAGCTCCTGGCGGGCATCGGCAACTTCTATTACGACGCGCAGCAATTCCCGATCGCGGTGGACTACTACGGACGGGCGCTGAAGGTGAAACCGTCGGACGCGGGCGTGCGCACCGACATGGCGACAGCGTATTGGTACATGGGCAATGCCGACGGCGCCCTGGTGGAATTCGATAAGGCGCTCACCTACGAACCGAACAAGCCGAATACGCTCTTCAACCGCGGCCTTGTGAAATGGCAGGGGAAGATGGACATCAACGGCGCGGTGGCGGATTGGAAGAAACTGTTGGCTACCAATCCCAACTATGAGGGCAAGGACAAAGTGGAACAGATGATTGCGGAAGCGGAAAAGCATGCGGGAGTAAAACCGGGTACGAAAGCGAAGCCATTGGCGCAATAGCCGGGCGGGGTGCACAGAGCTTGCGCAAAGAGCTGCGATTTGAAAGCCGGGGCAATGCCAGGAAAAGGAGGAGTGACAAGGGTAACCCACTAAGGTTCGGTCGCGCGTCCTAAAGTCCTACGCAAAGGGCCGATGTACCCGGTGTGGTTAAAGAATTCAAATTCAGTCTCCTCCGCTTCGGGATCGCAATAATGCTGGCGATTGCGACATCCGGGAGCGCTTCCAGCCAAACCAGTAACGACCCGGCAGAGACGACTTTTCGTTCGGAAGTAACCGAAGTACGGGTGACCTTCTCCACCACCGATCAAGCCAATCGCGTCATCGCCAACGTTCAAGCCAGCGACTTTGCCATCGTCGATCAGGACCGAGTCGTTCGCGACTTCCGCAGTTTTTCCCGCTCCGAGTACACAGAATTGGAGGTCGCGCTGCTGATCGATGCCAGTGAATCGACGTCCCGAAGGTTTCATCAGGAGCTGACAAGTGTCGTTCAACTGATCGGACAAGCCAACGGAGTGCCCGAGGAATCGTTCTCGGTCCTGTCGTTTCGGGATGTGAAGGCAAAAGTGTTGTGCGAGGGAAATTGCCGTTCCCTCGATCTGGGCGCGCAGTTCCCCGCAAGCGCCGGCGGCTTGACACCGCTTTACGACAGCATCGTGTTCGCGGCAGGCAAGCTGGGAGAGCACAGAGACGTTCACACCCGGAAGATTCTGGTTGTGTACTCTGACGGCGCGGATACGATCAGCCTGAAATCGCTGAGCGAGGCCGTCGAATCGTCGCTGGCCAACGACGTAGCCATCTACACGGTCGACGTGAGCGCAACTCCGCATGTTTTTCAGGGCACACGCGTGCTGCATGGGCTCGCGGCGAACACCGGGGGACGATATTTTACGGGCGAATCAGGCGCGGCCACAGTTCTGGACGCGATCCTCGCCGACTTCCATGCGACTTACACTGTAGCTTACAAACTGCCAATCTACACCGCGGGCTTTCATCAAATCCGCATTCTCCCCACTCGTGATCCGAACCTGCAGTTCCACTGCCGGCGCGGATACAACTATCCCGAGAATTGAGGAACGCATGAAACGCACTCTGCTGCTCGTCGTCTCGCTCTGCATTTTGACAGCGTCACTGGCCGCCGAAAACGGCGCCCGCCAGCAAGGAACGATCGTCCGAATGCGCATGGCCGACTGCATAGGCCCGCAACACGCCTTCATGAATGCGATGTCGGGCGTTCAGGCGGGCGTTCCGGAATCCTGTCCGGAATATGTGCTGGTGACCAGTTCGGTTGTGTATGTAATCGTGGGCAAGAGTTCGAACCAATTGCTGCCGCTGGCGGAGAGCACGTTCTTCCATCTCCAGAAAAACGAGGTGGTGATCCGCGTCGATGACGCGCGCCATGAATCGCGCTTCCATGTAAAGGAAATGGCGTTGCGGCCGGAATGGGACCGCGGCCAGCAGATCGCGGAGGCAGTAGCCGCCGCGGCTATGCACAAGCATGTGGAAGGAGCGGTCCTAGTGAATACCGCTCAGTAGAACACTGCTCTTCTTCCTAGGTTCTTCGATGCCGTACAATTCCGCTAGTGGAAGAACAAACATGACCAAGAGGAAGGGCACGGCTCACAAGAACAGGAAGCGCGCCGTGGCAAAAAAGGCCGCGCGGGCAGTGTTAAAGCGTGCAGTGTTAAAGATGAGCCGCGGGCCGTCAGGCTCGGCGGATCAAGCGGTGCGCGAGCATTTGCTGAAGCTGCTCGGAGGAAGCGAGGCGCATGCCGATTTCGACTCCGCAATCGGCGACTGGCCGGTGCAACTGGCGGGGGCGAAGGTGGCGAACTTTCCGCACAGCGCGTGGATGCTGCTCGAGCACATGCGAATCGCGCAATGGGACATCCTGGAGTTCAGCCGCAACCCGAAGCATGTCTCGCCGAACTGGCCTGAGGGCTATTGGCCGAGCTCGGAGGCTCCCGCGAACGAAAAAGCATGGACCGCAGCGATTGCGGAATTCAAGAAAGACCTGCGTACGATGGAGCAACTGGTGGCGAACCGGAAAAGCGACTTATACGCGAAGTTCCACTGGGGAGATGGACAAACGCTGTTGCGCGAAGCGTTGCTGCTCGCCGACCACAATTCTTATCATCTTGGTCAACTGGTCATGCTGCGCAAGAGCATGGGACTTTGAGGGATTGAGTAGTTGTGTAATTTCGAAATTGGGTAACTTGAAAACCCGCGGGATGCGGAGCCAAGGAATTCATTACTCAAACTTCCAATTGCACAATTCGTCAATTCACTCAATCTTCACCTAGGCGATCTGAAGCTTGGGTTTAGTCAAGGCTTCGTTACGGCGCTTCCGAAATACCACTCGTAATTCCTCGCGCCAGCGCTCGCCGATGCCGAGCAACTCCCATTCGATTTGCGGCGAGAGGTAGCGCAGGATTGTGTCGGTGGAGGGATGCACGCGCAGCGCGGGAGCCACCAGCATGAGCAGTGGCTTCTCGCTGGAAATTTCGCGGCCGGCGAAATATCCGAACTTAGTGAACTCGCCGCGTTCCTGATGCCACGCGACGCGCGACCAGTAGTCGACGCCTTGCAGGGGCAGGTGGATATCCTCGTCGGCCTTGAGTTCGATTACCGCGAGACGGCCATCGCCGGTGGCGGCGAGAATATCGATCATCGCTCGATCAGCCGCGGAGAATGCGGGCACCTGTCGATAAACGAAATCCGTACGCAAGCGGCTGTCGAGCAGTGAGATGTTCGCGCCGGCCAGCGATTCGAGCCAGCGCTCCGGGTGGATGCGCCAAAGGGTGTGATTCTTAGGGCCGTCCTTGTGGCGCACGGCCGCGGCGAGGCGCACCAGGTCGGCAAACTGCGGCTCGTTGGTTTCACCGAGAACGCGCTCCTCCGCGCCGACTCCGAAGACGATGTTCTCTTCGACCTGAAAAGTCCGTGGGTCATGCGCGATCCGCGCCTGGGCAAACTCTAGCCCGCAGCGGCGAAAAGAGATGAGCGCTGTGGAAAGCACGGCGACTTCGGCTTGCGGCAGAATGGCACGAATGCGGGCGATGGATGAAGCAAAGCGTTTCAGCGCTTGCTCTTCATCCATGGCGCGCACAAGCCGAGTCGCCAGGTTGCCGCGGTCTGCGGTCTCGATCCGCACCAGGGTATCCTCACGCTGGTCGAATTCGTTCAAGTGCCATTTCGCCGCTGTGGGATGAAGGTGCGCCATGCGCTGCGCGGTGAGAGTGGCGGCGCCTTTCGGCACAACGAGCACGAGGCCTTCGACCACGCGCCGTTCCCGCTGCGCGAGGCGGCATTCTTCGAGCCAGAGAAGGCCACAGGCCAGCGCGCTATCCACGGTCGTCTGGGTCTCCTGGTCGTTTACGCCGACGATCGCTAAGGCGCGCTGTCCCTGTCGCATCCATCCGCGGAGATATGCGGGGCCGAAGGATCGCTCCAGATCCATGGCGGTTGTGAGGCGGGCGACGGTCCAGCCGGGGAAATTACGTTCCAGCACTCGGCGCAGGTGAGGTTCGTAAGCGGCGCGCGCCGCCCGGCGAGCGGCCGGAGTGCGTTGGTCGCGGTCACGGCAGATATCGAGCCACGTCGGCCGGGTCTGCCCCATGCGTTGCACCTGCAAGCGCAGAGTTGCTCCTTTCGTTTCGGCGTCGAGGATGCGCCGGACTATATTGCGTTCGTTTGACCATAGGTGCAGGAGACATTTGTTGTACTCGCCCGAAATCGAATACTTCGACTCGGCCAAATCGAAGACGATGGCGCCGTCTTCGACGACGACGGCGGCGCGGGAACCGTCGAGGAAGTTAGCCACGGCTTTGCTGAGGGAATCCGGGGTCATCCCGTCATTGTTTACCGGCTCCCAAACCCAAAGCGGTGACGAACCGCACGGTGAATTTGTGTCGAATCGCGAGCCAGGGGCGAATAAGGGCCGACTGCATTCAGGGTGTGCGCATTGCCCCTTTTTTTCTGGTGGAGGTCCGTTTTGCGCCCGTTACCTGATCGCGTGACGATCGTGCGCAACGACGGGGCCTGTCGCTATCACTCGTGGGATAATGAAGACAGCCTCCCGAGTCATTTTGCAACGCAAAGGCATCGAATTATCGTGAGGAAACAAGAGCGTTTTTTCTTCGAGCACTACGGCCTGAATCATCAGGATCTTGAGCGGTATCTCGCGGCGTCGCTTTCCGCCGGTGGCGACTACGCCGATTTGTACTTCGAATACCTGACTTCGACCTCGCTGATGGTGGACGAGTCGATGGTGAAATCGGCGTCGCAAGGAATCTCGGCGGGCTGCGGAGTACGAGTGGTTTCGGGCGAGCGCACGGGGTACGCGTACACCGACGATCTGTCGCCGGCGCGGATTTTGCATGCGGCGCGAACGGCGGCCTTGATTGCGAGCGCGCCCGCCAAGACCAGCGTCACCGGTTTTCAGGAGAAGCCCGCCCGCAGCCTCTATCCCGTTCCGCTTCCCTCCGTCGACGCCGAAATCAGCGCCAAGGTCGACCTCCTCATGCGCGGAGACCACACCGCCCGCGCCTTCGACCCGCGCATCAAAGAAGTCCGCGCCAGCTACGCCGACGAACTCCGCAACATATTAGTAGTCGGTTCTGACGGCACCTTCGCCGAAGACTCGCAGCCGCTGGCCCGCTACAACATCTCGTGCATCGCGAAAACCGAAGCCAGCTCCGGACGAGGCACAGCCGGTGGCGGAGGCCGCGTCGCCCTGGATTTCTTCTTCGGAGACAAAACTCCCGAGTTCTTTGCCAAAGAAGCCGCCCGCCAGGCAATCCTCCAGCTCGATGCCCGCGAAGCTCCCGCCGGAGACATGGAAGTAGTCCTAGGCCCCGGCTGGCCCGGCGTCCTGCTGCACGAAGCGGTGGGCCACGGTCTCGAAGCCGACTTCAATCGCAAAAAGACCTCCGCGTTCGCAGGCTTGGTAGGCAAGCGCGTCGCCAGCGAAAAATGCACGGTCGTCGACAACGGAACCATGCCCTGGCGCCGCGGCTCGCTCAACGTCGACGACGAAGGCCAGCCCACGCAGGAAACCGTTCTCATCGAAAACGGAATTCTCAAGGGCTACATGAGCGACAAGCTCTCCGCCAAACTCATGGGCCTCGCCGACACCGGCAACGGACGCCGCGAAAGCTACGAGCACATTCCCATGCCGCGCATGACCAACACCTACATGCTCGCCGGCCAGGACGATCCGCAAGACATCATCCGCTCGGTGAAAAACGGCGTCTACGCCGTTAACTTCGGTGGAGGCCAGGTCGACATCACCAACGGCAAATTCGTCTTCTCCGCCAGCGAAGCCTACCTGATCGAAGACGGCCAGATCACCGCCCCAATCAAAGGAGCCACGCTGATCGGCAACGGCCCGGATGTTTTAACGCGGGTTTCGATGGTGGGAAATGACCTGAAGCTGGACGAAGGAGTAGGCACCTGCGGCAAAGACGGCCAAGCCGTGCCAGTGGGCGTAGGCATTCCGACGATTAAGGTCGATCGTTTGACGGTTGGCGGGACTGCGCGGAAGGACACGGGCGGCTACATGCAGTGACATCCACGGAGGCACGGAGAACTTTTATTTATTCCCATGCTCGCGCCCA
>Ga0335080_10000685_pt1 | contig 31758 bp, 22 predicted proteins | sample Lox_Sample_34_FD_206720 | JGI IMG/M metagenome (GOLD analysis project Ga0335080, IMG submission 206720) | Soil microbial communities from Loxahatchee National Wildlife Refuge, Florida, United States - Lox_Sample_3.4 | ecosystem: Environmental > Terrestrial > Soil > Wetlands | place: USA... | reverse complement strand
TCAGCAGCGGATGCGCCAGCTTCAGCATATGGCAGTTCTCGGGCGCTTCTTCGAGAATATTGCGCTCGCTGCCGATGTAGCTGATGAGCGACATCACCATCTCTTCGCGAATCGGGTCGATCGGCGGATTCGTCACCTGCGCGAAGAGCTGCTTGAAATAATTGAAAAGAGACTGGGGCTTGTCAGAAAGACACGCAAGCGGCGTGTCGGTCCCCATCGAACCGACCGGTTCCTGGCCGTTCAACGCCATCGGCGACAGGATCATCTTCAGGTCTTCGTCGCTGTATCCGAAAGTGCGTTGCCGGCGCAAAAGCGTTTCCGCGTCCGGGTTATGCATGCGCGTGGGCTCGGGGAGCTGGTCGATGGTGATCTGGTTGTCCGCAACCCACTTTGCGTAAGGCTGACGCGACGCCAGCGTTTGCTTGATCTCTTTATCGGAAATGATGCGGCCTTCGACGGTATCGACAAGGAACATCTTGCCGGGCTGAAGACGTCCTTTTCTCTTCACCTGTTCCGCCGGGACATCGAGGACTCCAGCCTCTGAGGCCATCACGACGAGGTCGTCCTGCGTAACCACATAACGTCCAGGCCGCAGGCCATTGCGATCGAGGGTTGCGCCGATGACTTTGCCATCAGTGAACGCGATGGCTGCAGGCCCGTCCCATGGCTCCATCAGGCAGGCGTGGTACTCGTAAAAGGCGCGCTTCTCCGGCTTCATATGCGGATTGCCGGCCCACGCTTCCGGGATCAGCATCGCCATGACATGAGGAAGGCTGCGCCCACCCTGCAGAAGCAGTTCGACTGCATTGTCGAAGTTGGCCGAATCGCTTCCGTCGGGCGCGATGATTGGAAACAGCTTCTTGATGTCTTCACCGAATAGCGGAGAATTCAAAAGCGACTGGCGCGCGTGCATCCAGTTCACGTTGCCGCGGAGCGTGTTGATCTCACCGTTGTGAGCGATATAGCGATACGGGTGGGCGCGCTGCCAACTTGGAAAGGTATTGGTCGAGAACCGCTGGTGCACTAGGCACAAAGCACTCACTACGTCCGGATCTGAAAGCTCACGATAGAAGTTCTCGATCTGCGGTGCTAACAGCAGTCCTTTATAGACAATCGTCCGGCACGAAAGAGACGGGATGTAGAACATCTCGGCATCTTCGACGCCAGACTCGCGGATTTCGTTTTCGATGCGTTTGCGGACAACATACAGCTTGCGCTCAAAGGCATCCTCGTCCATACCGGGAGCGCAGCGGACAAAAACTTGCTGAATGTAAGGCTGGGAAGCACGAGCAACGCGACCGATGGCCGACGCATACACTGGCGTGTCCCGCCAGCCCAGAACCGTCAGGCCTTCTTCCTTAATGATGCGCTCAAGAATTCCTTCACACTGTAGACGCGGGTGCTTCTCGACCGGCAGGAAGGTCATCCCAACGCCATAAGTTCCAGGTTCCGGAAGAGCGAAGCCGAGCTTTTCGCATTCGCGGGCAAAGAACGTATGCGGGATCTGAATGAGGACGCCGGCTCCGTCGCCGGTTTCCGGGTCGCAGCCGCAGGCTCCGCGGTGCGCCAGGTTCAGAAGAACCTGAATTCCCTTGCGGATGATGTCGTGACTTTTACGACCGCTGATACTGGCAACAAACCCGATGCCGCAGGCGTCATGCTCGTGCGACGGGTGGTAGAGGCCCTGCGCCGGAGGAAGTCCGGTACCCGGGTTGGGACGCGTCGTCTTGGACATCGTCAGATGGACACAATTCCTTTCGAATCAATGTTCGGGCGTAAATTACCGCTCCACGGAGCACTGGAGATTCCAGCTCAGGGACACACATGCGCAGTACCTTAATAGCGTTTCCGGGACGTGAAAGTACAATCCAGAATTTCGATGCAAGCTATAAAAATTTTCGAGTACGTGCGGTTGGGGCTGGGCGTGCGAATATGAATCGTTCTTTTTTCTAGCCGCGAATATAATTTCGCGTTACCCACAATGGACTTCGATCAGCTCGTAACATTCTTGGAAGTCGCCAGGCAGGGCAGTTTTTCCCGCGCCGGCGAGAAGGTATTCCGCTCACAATCGGCCGTAAGCGCCCAGATACGGCAACTGGAGCAGGAATATGGCGAGCGCTTGCTGGACCGGTCGGGAAAGTCCGTGAAACTCACGCCCGCCGGGCAGATTTTCTATGAGTATGCCGAGCGAATGAAGAATCTTCGCGAGGAGTCCCTGACGGCGGTGGCCGATCATAGCGGAACTCCGCGCGGGACGTTGCGGGTGGGGGCGAATGAAGCCACCTGTTTGTACGTTTTGCCCGAAGTTTTTGGAGAATACTGTCGCCGATATCCGCCAGTACAGATCAGCATCTACCGCAATTTCAGCTACAAGATCGTCGAGAAGCTGGAAAACGGAACGGTAGAAGTGGGGATCTTGACCTTGCCGATTCAATCCCCGAGCTTGAAAATCCAGCCGATTTTCCGTGACAAGCTGATGCTCATGGTAAGTCCCAAGAATGCTTTGGCAAAGTATAAGGTCGTCCCGGTCAGCGAGATCGTGAAGCATCCGTTGCTCTTCCCAAAGACCGGACATACCAGGCGCCTGCTCGACAAGCTATTCCGGCCCCACAGTGCAGAACTTCAGGTGCGGATGGAACTTCCCAGCATTGGAATGATTAAGAGCTTTGTCGCTGCAGACTTGGGGGTATCGCTTATTAGCGCTTCCTTCGCACGCGACGAGGTGGATTCCGGGCGGGTGAAGTTGATCGATCTTGAAGACGCTGAACTCTACCGGGAGCTGGGGTTGGCCTACCGGCGCGACCGGACGCTGTCGGTGGCTTCCACTGCCTTTGTTTCCCTTCTCAGGCAGTTCGCAACGCAGATGAAAAAGCCTGAGGCCTGAACGCTAAGCGGAATTGCCGATCACAGCTATCGATATTTTGAATTGGGCTTGTTGCGCCGTCCGCCCGATAATCTAGACGAGTTTAGGGAATCGTTTTTCTTCAGATGAACCGATCTATCCAGAAGGCGAAGCGAATTACATCGACAGGCACAGGCATGTCGACACGAATTACGTGTCTTCTGGAGGACGGGATCGGATGAAATAGAGTAAAGCACTAAAGAGATCAACCGAACCCACCGCCAGAAGCGATCTGGCGGTGGGTTTTTGTTTTTGCGTGGAAAACTTCAGGAGAGATCATGAGCGGAGTACAGCGGCAAAGCAGGTTTGAGCAAGGCGATGACGTAGTGGTGATGAAGTTCGGCGGTACGTCCGTCGAGGATGCAGGGGCGATCCGACGGTTGATTGATATTGTGCGCAGCCGGCAGAGCAGCCAGTCGGTTGTCGTAGTCAGCGCGCTGTCCAAGGTCACCGATCAGCTTTTGGAAGCGGGGCACGCCGCAGCCAAGGGGCATCTCGGGTTAGCGCTGGCAATCGTCCGCGACATTTATGTCCGGCACGAGCAGCTTGCCGATGCGTTAGTCGAAGGGCCGGCGTATGGCACGCTTGATCGCGAGTTGCGGGTCGAGTTCCAGGCGCTGGAGTCGCTCTTGCATGATCTGGAGATCTCGCGGGAGCCGAGCGCTCGATTGCAGGACCGGTTGCTCGGATTCGGCGAGTCGTTTTCGTCGAAGCTGGTAAGCGAAGCACTGAGCCATGCAGGCGTCGACGCTGTATCGGTAGATGCGCGCAGTTGCATCGTGACGGATTCGCGGCATGGTCAGGCAAACCCACTTTGGAATCTGACCAATGAACGCACGCAAGAGACGATGGGACCTTTGCTCAGTCAGGGCTGCGTACCGGTGCTGGGTGGATTCATTGCGGCCACGCAGGACGGCGTCCCCACGACGCTCGGGCGGGGCGGATCGGATTTCAGCGCGGCGATTCTCGGCGCGGCATTGGGTGCAGCTCGCGTCGAGATATGGACGGACGTTGATGGCGTGATGACGACCGATCCGCGGCTGTGTTCGGAAGCCCGCGTGATCCGCAAAATGAGTTTCGATGAGGCGGCCGAGTTGGCGCATTACGGGGCAAAGGTTCTTCATCCTGCAACGGTGGCTCCGGCGATGCGCGAAAACATTCCTGTGTACGTCCTGAATTCGCGGCGTCCCGATGGGAGCGGGACCGAGATTACCGCCAAAGCAAGAAGTGGCAGAACTGTCAGCGCAATCACCGCAAAGAGGAATGTCGCGGCCGTAGATATCCAGTCTCATCTAGGGATCGACTCATCCCTACTGGATGCCGTGTTCAGCGCCTTCGACCGGCACGCGTGCTCGGTCGATGTGATGGCGACTTCTCTGGGACGAATCTCGCTGCTCGCTGGATCGGCCGCGGCGCTGCCGAAGATCTCGGCCGAGCTTCAGGGCCTCGCGCAGGTCCACTGGGAGAACCACAAAGCGTTGGTTTGTATTGTGGGCGAAAACATACGGCGGCAGCCAGAAGTGGCGAGCCAGGCGTTCGCAGCGGTTTCTGATATGGACGTGAGAGTCCTGTGCCAAGGCGCTTCGGATCGGACGATCTCGTTCCTGGTCGCGGAGTCCGACGTTGAAGAGTCGGTCCAAAGACTACACAACATCTTCTTCCCGAAGATCGAGCCGGGACGAGATTGGGGAGGAAACTCCGCTGCGTATTGTCAGGCCGGATAGCTGGCGGTTCAGTTACCAATCTTCGCGGCTTTAGACGCATCCGGCGCGGGTTCGATGATGTGCAGACCACACTCGGTCTTAGCGAACCCAGACCAACGACCAGCGCGAGGATCTTCTCCGGGCCGGACGGCGCGCGTGCAATGCGTGCAGCCGATGCTCGGGAAATCCTGGTTATGGAGTTCGTTGTAAGGCACGTCGTGGTCGTGGATGTAGCGCCATACCTGTTTCGATGTCCAATCCACGATGGGATTGATTTTCAGTAATCCAAATTTCTCATCCCATTCAACGCGGCGCGCGCTCGACCGGGCCGAGGTCTGATCGCGGCGGATGCTGGTGATCCAGGCACTCAGGCTGGCAAGCTTGCGGCGCAGCGGTTCTACTTTGCGCAGGTTGCAGCAACGGTCGGGATCACTTGTCCAGAGAGCATCTCCGTGCTTGCGCGTCTGTTCTCCCGGGGAAAGAAGCGGTAGCACTTTCTCGATGGTGATTCCGTATTTCTCTTCAATACGATCCATCAAGGCATAGGTCTCGGGAAATAGAAACTCGGTGTCGATCGTGAAGAGATGGAAGTCTCTTCCGCTGCGGGCAGCTATGTCGATGATGACCATCCCTTCCGCTCCGAAAGCGGAGGAAATTGCGACGCGGCTGCCGAATGTGTCGAAGGCCCAATTGAGAACGTGCTGCGGTGTCCAGCTTTCGGCGACCTGCTGGATGCTCGCAACTTGATCGATGGCTGGCACCGGGGAAGGAACTGAGGGATTCACGCGATTGACTCCTCGTCTCCCGAGTTTGGGCGGGAGTTATAGCCCGCAAACAGTGCAGGGACTGAGTGTTCGAACTCGGACGAGGACGTCGAAAGGACGTCGTCCAGCGAAGCATCTGCGAGACGCACAACTTCGCCGACGATCAACAGCGTGGGTGAGACGAGCTTGGGTGCATGTTGGAGTTCTCCAATGGTGGTGCGATGCGTTCTCTGCTGCGGAGTCGATGCGCGTGAAACGATGGCGCATGGAGTCTCGTTCGACAGGCCCGCGTTACGAAGACGATCCGCAGTCTCGGCGTAGTTCTGGCCCGGCATGTAGATGACGAGCGTGGAACCACTGCCAGCTAATTTATTCCACTCGGCAGCCTCGCTGCCGTGGGCTTGATGAGCCGTGAGCAGAACGACCGCGGAAGAAATTCGGCGATGCGTTAGCGGAATACTGGTCGAGGCTGCAGCGCCAAATGCGGACGTGACGCCGGGAACGACTTCGTATTCGATTCCAGCCTTGCGAAGTGCTTCGATCTCTTCACCGGCGCGTCCGAAAATGAGCGGGTCTCCGGACTTGAGGCGGACGACGTTGAGACCGGAATCCGCGAGAGCGATCATCAGGAAATTGATCTCTTCCTGCTTGATCTTCTTCGTACCGCAACGCTTGCCCACGTTGTGCTGTTGGGCGGCTCGCGGGATGAGGCGCAAGATCTCAGGAGCAACCAGGTCGTCGTAGAGCACGGCGTCAGCGGCCTGAAGCAGGCGAACTGCCTTCATCGTCAGCAGTTCAGGGTCTCCGGGACCGGCACCCACCAGATAGACTTTGCCCTTCATGCGCCCTGCCCTTTGCCGACAAGCTCCGGAAGTTCCGCCAATGCTGCTTCGACTGCTTCCCTGCTGGCAAGCGAATGAAGTAGGTCAAGCTTCTTCTGCTTATCGAGGTCACTCGAGAGAATCAGTTGCCGCGTCTCGCCCAGCTCAGAGACCCACGCGCCGTACCCTGGACCAAATTGCTTTTCCAGTTGCTGACGGATTTTCTGTGCGAGTGAGGGACTCTTTCCAGCTGTCGAAATTGCGATCTGCAGGTCTCCCCGCCGGACGACCGAGGGGTAGTAGAAATCACAAAGATCAGGAACGTCGACCACATTGCACAGAATTCCACGCTGCTGAGCCTCGGCGTAAATGCGTTCGTTCAGGGAGCGTGAAGAAGTTGCGACCACGGCAAGAAACGCTCCGTTCAGGTCGTCCGGATGAAATGGACGCAGCTCCAATTGGATTCGCCCGACGTGCGCCCATTCTCTGACGCTCGGACTTGCCTGCAGTGCGACGACGCGAATCTTGGCACCGGTTTCGAGAAGTCCCGCAATCTTCGGCTCGCCCACATTGCCGGCGCCAACCACGAGCACCTGCTTGCCTTCCAGCTTAACGAACATTGGAAAAAGGCTAGTCACCGAGACCTCCTGCGGAGTGCGCCACGCTTTGTGGGAGATCGCGCGCGACAGCGGGAACCGACTCTCCCGCCAAAAACTCGCGGATTTGTGTTTCGTTGTGGCGAGCAAAGAAGCGGCGCAGGTTCTCGCCCGGATCGCGTTGTTCGAGATAACGACCGAGCAGGCGCTCAAGCGCATCGGGAACTTCGCTGGCCGCGCAGCGATATCCGACTGGCCGCGCCGTGGATTGATGAAGGCCGAGCGCTCCTCCGACGCAGAAGTAGTAGGCGTCAACAAACTGATCGTTCACCTTCAATTTCTTGCCTTCGATGCCGATGTCCGCAATCCAATGCTGACCGCAACTGTTGGGGCAACCAGTGACGTGCAGCTTCAAGTGCTGGTCGAACCCGGGCATGCGCTCTTCGAGTTCATCTACAAGCCAGCGGGAGAACTGTTTTGTTTCCGTGATGGCAATCTTGCAGAACTCAGTGCCACTGCAAGCCACGGTGCCACGCGCGAAAGCGGATCCGCCGACGCGGAGACCGATCGCATCCAACTCTTTCGCAAGTAAGTCGGAATTGATGGTGGGCACATTCACCACCAGTAAGTTCTGCATATTCGTGGCGCGGAGTTCTCCACCGGCGTAACGGTCGGCCAGATGCGCCGCGGCCTGCATCTGCTCTGCGGTGATGCGACCGCGCAACGCAACCGCACCTACATAGGAGAGGCCCGGCTGCTTCTGCGCGTGAATGCCGACATGGTCGCGATAAACGTCGTCTGGGGCATGTTCCTCCGCAGCCGGAGCAAGACGAAAGCCAATCCGATCGTGAAGTTCATCGAGGAATCGTTCTGCCGTCCAGCCGTGGCGCAGGAAAAGGAACTTTAGGCGAGCCCGTTCACGATGTTCGCGGAGAACGTCGGAGTCGCGGAAGAGCTCAGCGATTCCTTTCACCACAGGTACAACCTGGTTCCAGCGAACAAATGCGTTCAAACGCGCGCCGAGATAAGGCTCGGCTGAAAGTCCGCCGGCAACCCGCAGAGAAAAGCCCAGCTCGCTTCGGCCATTCACTCTGCGAGTGATCGCGGTCAGGCCAATGTCATTAATTTCCGGATACGAGCACCATGAATGGCAGCCCGCAATCGAGATTTTGAACTTGCGGGGGAGGTTGTAGAACTCAGCGTTGCCCGCCAGAAGTTTCGAGACTTCAAACACGAGAGGCGAAGCGTCGACGATTTCATCGGCATCAACTCCTGCGACGGGGCATCCAGTCACATTGCGAACTACGTCACCGCATGCGCCCGTGGTGTTGAGTCCCACGGCGGCGAGACCGTCTAGGACTTCAGGAAGCGATTCGATTGTGACCCAGTGTAGTTGGATATTCTGCCGGACGGTGATGTCGGCGATTCCGTTGGCATGGCGGCGAGTGAGGTCGGCGATCGTGCGAAGTTGGTTTGAAGTGAGGGCGCCATTTGGAATGCGGATTCTGACCATGAAGCGCTGGATGGCGCGCCCTTCGCCGTTTTTGCCGCCGGTGACGCCCGCTCCGTCGCCCTGCGTGTAGACGCCCCACCAGCGTAGGTAAGTGCCGATCCATTCGGGTGGAATCGATTCAAAGCCTTCGCGAGCGAAACGACGAATCTCCTCCAGGCCTTCCCACGGGTTCTTTGCCTTCTTCAGGCGTTCGGCCCGCTGCGCCTTCGTTTCTTTCACCGGTGCTGTCGTTGCGTTTGTCGTCATAGCAATTTTCAGGAGCAAAAAAACCCACCGCCAGGTGCGCTGGCGGTGGGTTGATGAGTGCCGGAATTAAGAAATGTCTCTTAGGTCAGCAGCCTCCCCGCGCCAGTGCACACGCGTGCACAACAACAACAAGTACAACAACACGTCGCGCGAGAATTGAGGCAATTCGACATTCGAGGGTTGATTCTATGCGGGCCTCTTGCGCCCGTCAACAAACTTGCGTAACACCTTCGATTCATACTTTCGATAAAAGGAATCAGAATTTTTGCAGGCATCGGCCAAAGCTTCCTCTCTAAGCTGTAGAATCATCAACTTAGCTTGCAACCTGTGTTTTGCGTTTGTCTTTCGATTCTTTACCAGAATGGTCTCGGACTCATTCATTCGGAAAGGGTGCTCTGGTTATGAAGCGTTTCGCTTCCTCCTTACTACTGTGTCTGCTCATGTATGCATTGCCCGGATTCTGCCAAAACTCTCCTGATCCCGACAAACCCACGCTGGACCGGCTCGAGTCGCTAACACGCAAGGGCGAGACCGGGTGGCGATTCCACGCAGATATTCCCCACCCTGAGGATCCGCGTGTGGATGATTCCGGCTGGGCAACCCTGACCGTGAAAAATATGTCGGGACCTGGCGGGCAAAATGCGAACGAGGAACATTGGAAAGGCACGCGGGTGTTTCGCCGCTGGATCACCATTCCAGAGAAGATCAACGGCTACGCAACGCAAGGATCGAAAGTGTTGCTCGATCTCCGCTTCGGCAGTCCCGACGGCCTGATGATCACCGTCTTTTCGAACGGAGGAATCGTTTATCGCGGAGACGACGACAATATTCTTCCCGTGCTTCTCAGCGAGAATGGGCAGCCGGGGCAGAAATTTCTGGTGGCCGCGCGTGTGGTCGCGGGCGACGAAGTGCAGTCCGAGTTCTTCCACAGCGAACTGATCATCGATCCGCCGCAGTCCCGTCCGCATCCCGCCTTCCTTCGACTGGAACTGCTGGCCGCCCGGCCCGTCATTTCGGCATATTCGGAGGGCAAAGCCGAACGCGAAAAGACGCTCGAGGATGCCATCAAAGCAGTTGACTTCGCTCCGCTGGAAAAGGGCGATCAAGCCGGTTTCGATATGTCTCTGAAAGCGGCTCATGCCAAGCTTGAGACCCTCAAACCATTCCTGCAACAGTTCACAATCCGGCTCGTCGGCAATTCACACATCGATATGGCGTGGCTTTGGCCATGGACCGAGACGGTCGAAGTGGTGCGGAATACCTTTCAGAGTGTGCTCGATCTGATGCGCGAGTACCCGGACTTCAAGTTCACCATGTCTTCGGCGCGCACGTACGAGTGGATGCAGGAAAAGTATCCGGACCTGTTCGCGCAGATTGAGCAGAGGGTGAAAGAAGGAAGGTGGGAGATCATCGGCGGCATGTGGGTCGAGCCCGATCTCAACATGCCGGACGGCGAATCGCTAGTGCGACAGATTCTCGTTGGCAAGCGATACTTCCAAAAGAATTTTGGAGTGGACGTAAAAATCGGCTGGAATCCGGATTCGTTCGGGTACGCGTACCAGCTCCCGCAGATATACAAAAAATGCGGCATGGATTATTTCGTGACCCAGAAGCTGCTCTGGGCGCACGAGTTCACAACATTCCCCTACAAGCTATTCTGGTGGCAGGCGCCGGATGGAAGCCGCCTGCTGACGTATTTTCCGCACGATTATGCGGGCAGCATTGATGCGGTTCCTTTGGCAACCGACGCGTCGAATTGGTTACCCGCAATTTACGGACAGAAGACTTCGGACAATCCCGAGATGATGCACCTGTATGGCGTCGGGGACCACGGTGGCGGACCCACTCGCGTGATGCTCGATCATGCGGACCAGTTGCGGGCTTCGGACAGCGTGTATCCAAAACTGAAGTTCAGCTTTGCCAGTGAGTTCTTCAGCGATATGGAAAAGAAGTTGCCCACGATGCAGGTTCCGAGTTGGGATGGGGAACTTTATTTCCAGTACCACCGCGGAGTTTTCACGACTCAGGCCGAAACGAAAAAGCGGATCCGGCGGGAAGAAGAGAACGTGCTGAATGCCGAAAAGTTCGCGGCACTCGCAACCATCTTCGGTCGCCCATATCCGGACATGGAACTGACGTGGAAGAATCTATTATTCGACCATTTTCACGACATCATGCCGGGATCTGGCATCGCGGTGAACTATCTGGATGCCAAGCGCAATCTGGAGAATGTGGACCGCACCGCGAACGAAGTCATTCGCGGATCGATTACGGAGATCGCGGCGCATGTCAATACGCAAGGAAAAGGCATCCCGGTGGTGCTGTTTAATTCACAATCGTGGCCGCGCATAGACGTCACCGAACTGGAGGCACAACTACCGGAACCGGCGAAGCAGATTGAGGTGACGGACTGGACAGGCAAAGCTGCTGAGACACAGTTGCTGTCACTGGACCCCGACACGCATCGCGCGCGATTCTTGCTCCTGGCACATACGCCGTCGCTCGGCTACGCAACCTACTTCGTGCATGCCGCAAGCGCAACTCCAGCCGTGCACTCGATGTTGAAAGCGTCAGCAGACTCGCTGGAAAATGAATTCGTTCGATTGAAGATCGACTCGGTTACGGGCTGCATGACGAGCCTGTTCGACAAGCGGAGCGGAACAGAATCTCTAGCTCCGGCAGAGTCAGACACGGGCGGCCCCAAGAACATGACCTGCGGAAACTTGCTACAGACGTTCGTCGACAAGCCCAAGCAATGGGACGCCTGGAACATCGATGCCGACTTTGAAAAGCAACATTGGGACTTAGATAAAGCAGATGAGGTCAAACTCGTCGAAAACGGCCCACTGCGCGCTGTGATTCGCGTCAAGAATCACTTTCAGAATTCCACCTTCGTACGCGACGTCACTCTTTATGCCGGAATTCCCCGCGTCGATGTAAAGACCGAGGCAGAGTGGCACGAGAAACACATTCTATTGAAGGTGGCATTCCCGGTGAGCGCCCATAACGACAACGCGACGTTCGAAGGCCCATTCGGATCGACAGAGCGCCCGACGACGCGCAACACGCCCGCCGAGCAGGCGCAATTTGAAGTGCCTGCGCAGCGCTGGGCTGATCTTTCAGATGCTAAGCACGGCCTGAGCCTTCTGAACGACTGCAAATACGGCTATGACGCAAAGGGAAATGTTCTGCGGCTCTCGCTGTTGCGTTCCCCGGAATATCCTGATCCTCACGCGGATGAAGGACATCATGAGTTCACATATTCGCTCTATCCGCATGGCGGAGGCTGGAAAGAAGCGCTCACCATCCGCCAGGGATATGAACTGAATTACAAGCTAGTCGCATTCCCGACCGAGAACCACGCAGGGAGCCTGCCGGCGGAGCGTTCCTTCGTGCAGACGAAGAATGACAACGTGATCGTAAGTGCGATGAAGAAGGCAGAGGACGACGGCAGCACGATTATCCGGTTCTATGAGTGGGCCGGAAAACAGGGAGACATCACTCTGCAACTTCCATCCGCTGTGAAGTCGGCGTCTGAAACAAATCTGATCGAAAAGCCGATTTCAACGCTATCGAGCAGCGGCAGTGTTGTCACGGTTCCAACGAAGCCATACGAAATTCAAACTGTCAAAGTGCAATTCGCAAGCACGGTGGGCCAGCCATGACCGAATCGAAAGAAGGTCCGGTCCTCGGAGTCGACATCGGCGGTACGAAGGTTGCGGTCGGCATCGTAGACCGCCATGGCAAGATCCTGAAACAGGGGCGTACTCCAATGTCCGCGAACGGCACGGCAGAGGAGGGCTTTGCCTCCGTCGTAGCCGCGATCGACTCCATGCTTGCGATTCCCGAGGGACGGATGGTTCAGAGCATCGGTATCTGCGCGCCGGGACCACTCGATCCAAAAACCGGCATCGTACTTAATCCTCCGAATCTTCCCTGCTGGAGAAACTTCCCACTCGCCGAAAAGATTGCAGGCAAGTACAGCATCCCCGCGAAGGTGGATAACGACGCCAATGCGGCCGCTCTGGCTGAGACGATTTGGGGAGCGGCAAAGGGATTCCGTTACGTCTTCTACGCCACCGTGGGAACTGGAATTGGTACCGGTGTCGTCTTTGACAAGGTGATTTATCACGGCAATACCGGTTCGGCGGCGGAGGGCGGCCACGTTACCATCGATTGCAACGGACCGATCTGCAAGTGTGGCAAGAGAGGATGCATCGAGATTCTCGCGTCGGGGACCGCGATTGGCGCGCGGGCACGGGCCTTGCTTTCCAAGAAGGACACGATGGCATCTGCGATCCTAGATCTAGCCGGCGGAGACATCTCGAGCGTGAGGAGCGAACACGTCGCAAAAGCCTATTCTGATGGCGACGCTCTCGCCGCGGAGATTCTTCTTGAGACAGTGGACTTCCTCTCGATCTGGTTGGGAAACATTGTCGATATTCTCGACCCTGACGTCATCGTGATGGGCGGCGGAGTCGCGGCGATGCTGGAGCCATTTTTCGATGAAATCAAGAACCGAATGCCGGTCTGGTGTGTGAATCCGCGGGCCTCAGAAATTCCGCTATTGATGGCGCATTACGGCGCTGACGCCGGAATCGCCGGCGGGGCCGCACTCTGCGTTTGAGTATTCATTGAACGTGTAATTAAGGAACGGGAATGCAATCTTCGAAAATCTTGCAGCTGTCAGTCGCCCTGGCGTTCACCATTGTTGTTGTTCCAATACTTATTGCCGCGGATGAGTTGCCGAAAGCGCCTGATGCGCATGTGTTCGCTCTGACGCCTGAGCCGGGATATTTCACCGAACCGGGGGTGGCAGTGAATCCGATGAATCCGCAGCAGGTGGTTGCGGTATTCCAGGACAACGTCCATGCGGCGTATTCGACGGATGCCGGAGCGACCTGGCACGTCGAGGACGCGGCGCCGAAGAATTATCGAGTCTCGGGTGATGTGTCAGCGGCATTCGATAATCAGGGACACTCGTTCGTCTGCTACATCGCGTTCGACAAGCTGGGAACCTTTAACTACTGGGCGCACGGAGCCACTCGCAACGGCATATTCGTACGACGCTCGCTCGATGGCGGAAAAACCTGGGAGGAAAATCACATTCCCGTCGCCGAGCAGCCGAGCGCGGCGGGAATTCCGTTTGAAGACAAGCCGTACATCGTTGCGGATAACAGCAAAAGCAAGTTCGCGGGAAACCTGTACGTCGGCTGGACGCGCTGGCGACTGGAAGATTCACAGATGGTGATCTCGCGATCCACAGACGACGGCAAGACCTGGTCGAAGCCTGTGGAGATCGATGCCCATCCTGGACTGCCGCGCGACGACAACGGCGCTGCTGAAGGATTCGACGGCGCGGTGGGACCAGACGGTACGCTGTATGCCATATGGAGTCAGGGTGACGACCTCATGTTCGTGACTTCAAAGGATGGTGGGAAAACTTTCTCTCACGCCAGGGCAGTTCTTCACACAGCCCCGATCATGTTCGCTATCGATACGCTCGATCGAGCGAATGGCTTTCCGCAGATTGCGATTGATCCGAAGAGCAATCGGCTCTACGTTACCTGGACGGATTATCGCAATGGGGACATTGATGTGTTCCTCGCGACATCATCTGATCGCGGAAAACATTGGAGCGCCCCCATACGAGTGAACAACGACGCGGTCCACAATGGAGCGGAGCAATTCTTTCAGTGGCTCGCGGTTGATCCGGTGGACGGTTCGGTGAACGTCATGTTTTACGACCGGCGGAACGATGCGAGGAACCGCAAGCAGATTGTGGTGCTTGCGCGGTCGAGCGATGGCGGCCGCACGTTTTCCAACTACGCCTGGACGGACGAGCCCTTTGAAGCTGGGGGCGCATTTTTCGGAGATTACAGCGGCCTAGCCGCTTATGGGGGACGCGTCTATGGAGTTTGGACGGAGCAGCCTGCTGCGCATCCCCCACCCGAGAAATCCGAAGCCGAAGAATCAAAAAATGCCAAGCCAAAGCCTCGCGGAACGGTGGTGAAAGTTGGGACGGCGGATTTCCACGGTGCCCCCGGTAGATGACAGGAATGTACCCAGAGACCTGCGGCACGGGCTTGCGCCGGACCGCAAGGGCAGCTGGCCGTTCTTTTGTGTTGAAATTGCCGTGAGATATCCCACAAAGATGGTATCGAACACTGGGATAAATGAGTAAAAGTTCGTAAAAGTAGGCAGACGCCGCAACTCCGGCGCGGTAAGCTGGTTCATACCACAGGGCAACCCGCATCTTAAGGAGGAAACAATGTTAAGGAATCTGGCGCTCGCACTGGTTGTGTCCGGGCTGGTCTATACGGCTGTTCCGGTCATCGCTCAGGACAACAGTGCTCCCGCACAAGAGGCTGGTCCCCCATCGGGGCCGCCGGAACACGGCCATGGATATTTTGATCCTGATCGCCGCGCGGACATGCTGACCAAGCACTTGCAACTCAATTCGGATCAGCACGCAAAAGTCCTCGAGATATTGAAGACTTCGCAGACTCAAATGGAAAGTCTGCGGAACGACACATCCAGTTCGCGTGAAGACAAACACGCAAAGATGATGGAAATCCGCAAGAACTCCGACGACCAGATCCGAGGAGTCCTGGACGCGAATCAACAGAAAAAGTGGGACCAGATGCAGAGCAAGCGGCAGCAGTGGGGACAGCACGGGCCCGGACAGGGCAATCCGCCCGATTCAGCTGAACAGAAATAACTGGGGTTTGGTCGAAATAAATTAGGGAGGCCGAGATGGCCTCCCTAATTTTGTTCTGAACTTATCCGACCGAAACGGTCTCCATACGCTTCGGGCCGGCTTCGATGATGTTTTCCGGACACTCGGAAACCATCAACTTGAAATTCTCGATGAAGCGGGCGGCCAAGGCGTCGTACTTGTTGAAGTACTCTTCCTTGCTCGGCCACGTATTCACCGGATCCAGAATCTGAGTGGGCACGCCGTCACACACAACCGGCACTTCAAATCCAAAGACCGGGTCCTTTTTGTAGCCGACTTTGAGCAGTGCGCCGCTCAGCGCAGCATTGAGCAGAGCGCGGGTGTGGTGAATGCTGATTCGCTTGCCGACGCCGAAGGGACCGCCGGTCCAACCGGTGTTGACGAGCCAGACATTGGCTCCATGCTTGAGAATCTTCTTTTTCAGAAGATCCGCATAAGCAAGCGGATGATGAACCATGAAGGGTCCACCGAAGCAGGCGCTGAACGTCATTTCCGGCTCCACGCCGAGACCGATTTCTGTTCCCGCAATCTTGCTCGTATAGCCGGAAATGAAGTGGTAGATCGCCTGATCGGGAGTCAACTTCGCAATCGGGGGCATGACGCCGGAAGCATCGCAGGTCAAGAAGATCACGTTCTTAGGATGTCCCGCTCGTTTCTCGGGCATGCTGTTCTCGATATAGGACAAGGGATAAGCAGCCCGGGTGTTCTCGGTGACGGTGCAATCGTTCAGATCGAGGTGGCGCGATACGGAGTCGAAGGTGACATTTTCCAAGACGGTACCGAACCGCCTCGTGCAAGCGTAAATCTGCGGCTCGGCTTCGGGCGAAAGTCGAATGACTTTCGCGTAGCACCCATCTTCAAAGTTAAAGACGCCGTTGTCGCTCCAGCCGTGCTCGTCGTCGCCGATCAAGTGGCGCTTGGGGTCAGCTGACAGCGTGGTCTTCCCTGTTCCGGACAGTCCAAAGAAGATCGCAACGTCTCCCTCCGTGCCGACGTTGGCGGAGCAGTGCATCGAAAGAACGCCTTCCAGCGGGAGCAAAAAGTTGAGGACCGTGAAGATCGTCTTCTTGATCTCCCCTGCGTAGCTTGTGCCTCCAATGATTGCGATCCGCTCGCGAAAGTTGATGATGATGAATGTCTCAGTGCGGGTGCCGTCGACCATCGGAGAGGCCTGGAAACCGGGCGCCGCGATTACGGTAAATTCGGGGATGTGCCGCTTGATCGCATCTTCCCCCCGAACTTTCAGAAACATTGTTCGGGCGAAGAGGCTGTGCCATGCCTTCTGCGTGATGATGCGAACTGGCAGGCTATGATCCGGATCCGAACCGGCATAGCAGTCCTGAACAAACACATCCCGCCCTTGCAGATATCCCTGCAGGCGGGTGAAAAGTGCGCTGAAGCTCTCGCCGGTGAAAGGGCGGTTGTACTGTCCCCACCAGACTTTGTCTTCAGTCGATTGCTCATGCACCACGAACTTGTCGGCAGCCGCACGTGCCGTGTGCTTGCCGGTGTTCACGACCAGCGGACCCAGATGAGAGAGTGCTCCCTCCGAGCGGAAGATGCTCTCTTCATAGAGTGCTGGTGTCGGCAGGTTCCAGTACACGCGCCGCAGATTCACGAGTCCGTGATTCTGCAGGCCGTAGGCGCTGGCCAGTTTTCCGGCTTGTTGCGCAGCGGGAGATTGAACGTCGAGATAGATGTTCATAACCACTCCCTCACCAGCTTGCGATCGCCAAGATAAAGCTCGTTGGCGGAATGAGTGTCGAGGGCCCACTTGATGCGGTCGAGCCCTTCGGTAATGTCGCGGATGGTTCCGCAATAGCTCAGCCGCAAGTGTCCTTCGAAGCCGAATTCCTTACCTGGCACGGTGACGACGCGGACTTTATCGAGTAGAAGGTTCGCCAGTTTCTGCGAATCCTTCATGTAAGCGCTGAAATCCGGGAAGCAGTAGAAGGTTCCGTCCGGCGGATGGATATGGATCCCATCGAAAGCCCGCAAGCGATCCAGCATGACTCTGCGATTGTTCTCAAGCGTGAGCCGGAGGCTGTCGATCGACGACTGCACGCCGTTCAGAGCTCCAACAGCTGCCCATTGCGCGGGGGCCGATGGACCAGAAGTCTGCTGCGACTGAATGGTCGCCATGGCTTCAATCAAGTGCGCATTGCCGATTGCCCATCCAATGCGAAACCCGGTCATGGCGTACATCTTCGACACGCCGTTGATCACAACGAGTTTGGATTGCTCCATCGACGTTTTCGCAAACTCGTAGCAGATCGGAGCGCTCTTGCCGTCGAAGACGAGCCGATTGTAAATGTCGTCCATGATCAGGTAGATACTCTTCTTCTCACAGAACTCGATCATCTCCTGGATGAAGTCCCTGGAATACATGACACCCGAAGGATTATTCGGGCTGTTGAGAATGATGGCCTTCGTATAAGAGGTGACGACATCTGTGATTTCCTTGACGGTGGGACAGAAACTGCCGTCTTCCGCGGTGACCGGAACCGGCGTGCCGCCAGCGAGCTTCACCATCTCCGGATAGCTAACCCAATACGGCGCCGGGAAAATCACTTCTTCCTTGGGATCAAGGATGGCATGCAGCAGCACCATCAGCGCCTGCTTGGCACCGCCGGAGGCGATCACGTTGTGCGCTGAGACGATCTTCTTATAATGCTCCTCTGTATAACGAATGATGGCTTTCTTGAGGGCTGGAATTCCGTCGGGCGCTGTGTATCGAATTTCTCCTGTATTCAGCAAAGAAGTACAGTTGATTACCGCATCGATAGGGGCTTTGCTTTTGGGTTCCCCGCCTCCCAAGTGAATGACCGGCTCTCCTTTTTCACGGAGCAGAGCGGCAGTCTCATTCAGCTTGAGAGTGGCCGATTCCTTGATGGACCTGGCAAGCTGACTTAGGCTCATAGCATTCCTCTTCCTCCTGTGCGGAAATGACTCCTCACAGCGCTTCGTTTGGATATCGTTTCAGCTTAGCGAACGGGATAGGGGGCGCAGTGATTGGAATCACCAGAAACGTGGTGGGGTTGAGGAAAACTCCGAAGGTGGCAGGACAATTGTCCCGAGGAAGCTTTGGGCGGATCTAGCCCTCGACAGGCACGAGGTTTTTTCCCCTGATCTCGGCCGGCATCATCTCGTCGACATAGCACCAGACCCATGCTTCTCCGGGTTCAATCGAGCGAATCAAGGGGTGCTTGGTTCCATGGAAGTGTTTGGTAGCGTGTTTGTTCTTGGAGGAATCGCAACATCCGACGTGACCGCATTCAAGACAGAGGCGCAAGTGGACCCAGCGGTCGCCAGTTTTGATGCACTCTTCGCAGACATGGGTCGTGGTCTCAGTGATTCGGGCCTGATGCAGATGCTTGCAGTCGCTCATGTTTCGAGTCTCCTATGATTTCTACCACTGAGGAATCAGTTCCACCAGATTCCGATGAAGGTCAACGACCTCCAAGTTGTATAGCATCGCCAAGCTTAAGTCGAAGGCTCACCGACCTGCGAGGTTCGCAGCCGTCGTGCTCACGGACTAGATGCTGTCTTTTGTCATCCGGATTCACACATCCGACGGTCGGGTTCGCGCAGTAGTCGGGTCCGGATTCGGGACACTTTTGCGGGCTTCAAGACAACGCCCGTGAACGGGACGTTGGCCATCTGATTGAGGAAACGGGAGTACAACACTGTATTCACTTGGCATATCGATTGCACTCTCGCCAACGAAAAGAAGAAATCCCAGCGGTAAAGGTTCCCCCAAGAATGTCCGACCGGGATAGTGCTCGCCAGGGATGTGGAGAAGAAGAATGAAAAGTGTCACCAAAATCAAGAAAATATCTGTGGCTGTCGTGGATAGTGATCCGCTTCGATGCGTTGGCTTCCAGGCTTGCCTGGGTGCGGAATCGGATTTTGTGGTCAGTCCCGCACAACCGGCTGAAGTAAAAAACTTGGAGGCAGTAGATGTGGTTCTCCTGTCAAGCAGGACGGTAGCCAACGTCTCTGAACTACTATCGACGTTCCGGGTTGTGCGTCCCGACTTACCCTTCATCGTGGTCGGGCACGACGCCGATGAGGATGCGATCCTGCGAGCGATCTCCGCGGGAGCCAAAGGCTGCGTTGACGAAGCGGCTTCCGCGACGGAACTGGCTCGCGCGATCCGAATGGTTCACTCGGGTTCGGTGTGGGCACCAAGGCGCGTGTTGGCACGGTTCGTAGAGCGCGCTTATCGCTCGAACTCAGCCGGAGTCTCCGGAGGGCATCGCAGTCTTACTCCGAGGGAAAAAGAAGTGCTCAGGATGCTGGTGGCAGGTTGTTCCAACAAGGAAATCGCGGTCCCGCTTGGCATTGAAGAGCGAACGGTGAAGGCGCACGTTGCCAAGCTGATGCGCAAAATCGGAGCGCCAAATCGCATCCTGCTAACCGTGCATGCGGTTACCCATTCTTTGGTTCAGTAGCTCGAGAACCTGCAAAGCCTCTTCGAATGCACGGAAACAAATGGACATGGGCGTGAGACCCTGGGTCTCACGCTCCGCACTTGGCTGTCATCGCGAGTTCCAACGCGGGCTGTTCCCGAGTCAGATTCGTCACAAGCGATTCCAGCGCCGCAACAAAGTGAGACCCGTCGCCCTTTAGGTCGATATTGGCCTTCTCAAGGAACGCCGCCGCGCCATCCTTCAGCAGCTTTCGTTCGTTCTTCTGGGAGAGGCCTGACAGAATCACCACCGGAATGGTGTTTGTTTCCGGATCCTCCTTGAGCATGCGGAGGACGCTCGTTCCCACCAGTGTGGGTAGCATCATGTCGAGCAGAATGATGTCAGGCTTGGAGTCGCGCGCAGCCTGCAAGCCTTCCTGCCCGTCTCCCACAGCCACGACAATATGTCCCGCTTTTGTGAGCATCCGCCCAAGGGCGGCACGGATAAGCCGACTATCTTCGATCATCAGTATCCTCATGACTTCAGTCCTTCCCTGCATGAGCAGCAACGGAAACTCGATTCAAAAATCGCGGTTCGGCAGACTTTAGGCCAGTGGAGCGCTCCGACAGGTATGCCTCAATGCCTGCAGCATCAACGGGCCGCGCAAAAAGATAGCCTTGACCGAATTCGCAGCCCATGTCCCGCAACACTGCCAGTTGCGCGGGCTCTTCGATTCCTTCTGCCACTACCTTCATGCCAAGGCTGTGTGCCAGCATCAGGATGATTCGAACAATCTCGCGTGTATCCGAATCCTCAATCAGCCGGGAAACAAACGAACGGTCAATCTTCAAACTGTGAAACGGAAACTGCTGGAGCCGGCAAAGTGAAGAGAAGCCTGTTCCAAAATCATCAATGCTGAGGCTCACTCCCAGTTGGTGCAGTTGCGATAGCGTTGTGAAGGAACGCTCGGGATCGGCCATCGCGATTGTTTCAGTAATCTCAAGCGTCAGCCGGCCCGGAGAGATCCCTGTTTCATCGAGAATCTTCGCGATAGAGGTGCTCAGGTCGGGTTGAGCAAATTCAGGAGCAGTAACGTTGACGCTGATTCCAAGGGGCGGTTCCGTAGGAAACTGTGAATGCCACGAGGCTAACTGGGAACACGCCTCGCGCAACAATGCGCGGTTCATCGGAAGGATCAGACCGGTTTCAGTGGCGACGCTAATGAACTCTGCCGGGCCTGCAATGCGATCGGCACGTTGCCATCGGGTCAGCGTTTCGAAGCCAACCGGGCGGTTGTTTTCCAGGGAAATAATCGGCTGATAATGGACCCGGAATTCGCTCCTTTCCAAAGCGCGCCGCAATTCGGTCTCAAGTTCAAGGCGCTTGACGGCGGCATCGTGCATTGCATCGTCGAATACCTCGCAGCGCCCTTTGCCCGAGCGCTTGGCGCGCGACATCGCAATTTCAGCATCGCGCAGCACATCTTCAGACGTCGACTCCGCGCTGGTGCTCCCGCTGAAAATGACTCCGATGCTCGCGCTGACAATGATCTCCTTTCCGTTGACCGCGAACGGCATCGCTAAACGCTGCTGAATACGGTTGGACATGCGGATGGCGTCGCTGGGATGCCGCAACTCCGAAGCAAGCACAACAAACTCATCTCCACCGGGCCGGGCCAAGGTGTTGTCGGCAGATCGAGCGTCGTCGCCGTGGCGGTCCCGGGAGACGGTATCCACACCTCGCAAGCAGGCGGTCAGGCGGCGCGCGATCTGGATCAAAAGTTCATCACCGGCGGAATGCCCCATGCTCTCGTTGAACACCTGGAAGTTGTCGATGTCGATATAAAGGACCGCGAACTTGAAATCAGCATGCCGGCGTGAAACTTCGATCGCCTGCTGGAGTCTGTCGAGCAGTAACAAACGGTTGGGAAGGTTGGTCAGGGCATCATGGAAGGAGCGATGCTCCAGTAGCGCTTCAGCCTGCCTGCGCTCGGTGATATCACGATTGACGATCACGAGCCCATCCAATTGGCCGTCAATCCCTGGGATGGCACGGGCGGTCGACTCCAAGACCCGCCAGGAACCATTTTTATGGCGGATACGATATTCCAAGGGATCGCCTTGGCCCGTGCTGTAGGCCTTCTCGGCCGCGGCGACTACACGCGGGCGATCATCGGGATGCACTTGCTCGATGGACGAGGTCGATGCCAATTCCTCTGAGGTGTAGCCAAGCACTTTCTCATACGCAGGACTGTTGTAGAGTCGGCGCCCTTGGCGGTCCACCAGGGCAATCATGTCGACAGCATTCTCCGTGATCAGGTGGAACAGCCGTTCCTTCTCCCATAGTTCCCGGCGGACGCGCTGAAGCTGAAGGTGCTGATAGATGCTGTAAATGTCGAACAGCAACACCAATCCTGCCAGCCCCCGAACCCACTCCCGCAGAGTAAAGAAATAGAGCTCATCTTTCGCCCATGCAAAACCGGGAATGGTGAGGGAGAGAATCGCGAGCGTCAATCCGACAGTGACGACTACGGCAAAGCCCCACAGCCACCATTCACGGCCTTCCACCGTCTGCAACGGCATCAGATTGGAGTTCGAAGAGTGCTGTAATTCGTCTTGTTTTTCCACTTCGATCACGCTCACCTTCTGTAACTCGTGCGAGTGAAAGCACATATCCAGTTCGGTAATTCTCATCGCACAATCGCCAGGATGGGTGGTTACTTTCTTCCGTTACTCCCATTACTTACTTGCGATTGTGCGAAGTACATGTCCCAACGTAATCTCCAATCATGACGGATCGCAGCAAGCAAATCGACGGACAAAACGCGAAGCCGATCACCCAAGGGGCCCTCATGAAATCCATCCTCCGCATCCTGCTGGCAGTAACTGTTACTACCGGTATCGCCGTTGCAAAGGAGCTGCCGGATGCGCCCAGCGCAATGCTTGCTCCGGAACCCATCGTTGCCGTCAGCCCCGCGCCCGTAGTAAAGCCGATCGCCGCTGAGAGGCCAGTTGTCGACAAGAAGTTCGTTGCGCTCGCTATCATGACGGCTGGCAGCACTTTCTCGGACTCCTACACCACGATGTTCGCGACGCAGAACTGGCTTGCCGGTAAGACCAACGTTTGCAACGTAGAAGTCCAATCCGCTTACCTCTACGGTACGCACCCGACGACCGGCCGGGTCTACGCCGTCGCTTCCGCAAAAACTGCAGGCTCCCTCCTGGCTGCCTACTATCTTCGTAAGCACCACAACAGGTTTTGGAGCCTGCCTCTCGTCGCTACCACAGCAACCAGCTTGCAAGGCGTGACGCAGAATATGAGGGCCTGCAACTAAGGCCCAGCCCTCTGTTAACCCTACTGCACTGTCAGCGTGACCGGCAGGGAATGCTGCAACGAGCCGGATGTTCCGTTGACAGTGATGGTGTAGGTGCCCGCCGGAGTTGAATTGCCGGACTGAGCAATTCCGGTGCCTCCGGCGCAGGCTGACAAGAACATCAGAGATCCCATCAGCAACGCCAGTACCGCCCACTTCCAAATCTTCTTCGAACGCCGAGATGAGCCAGCGAAGACCACGCCAAAGATTCCAAAGCCTTGCAGTTGGAACAACAGCGCGAAGATGGGCCGAGCGTCTGAGCTCGACTGTGAAGTCTGAGTTGACTTGCCCGTCGTCTTCACCGTAAGCGTCACCGTCACTCCGTTTGACCCCGGAGTCACTGACGACTGCGACAAACTGCACGTTGAATATTGCGGGGCGCCGCTGCAGCTCAATAGCACGGCATTAGAGAACGTTCCTCCGACCGAGCCGACCTTAATCGAGTAGGTCGCGGTAGCGCCGGCCTTAACCGTCGCAGTCGTTACCGAACCCGACAGATTGAAATCGGATGTGGTGGCGGGTGAGGTGCCGGTCAGCGATACGTTTTGCGACCCACCGAACGCATTGTCTGTAATTGCAAGGGCACCATTGCTTGTGCCCGAACCGACCGGAGAGAAGGTAATGTTGATTGTGCAATTCGCGCCCGCGTTCAAAGTCGCAGGACAATTGTTGGTTTGTGCGAAGCTGCCGGACATCGCAAGCCCCGATATGTTCAGGGTCTGATCGCCCGAATTGGTCAGCGTAAGCGATTGAGGTGCGCTGGTGCCACCAACGGAGACTCCGCTGAACGTCAAACTCTGGGCCGAGAGTGTGACGCCAGGCCCAGTTCCGTTTCCAGTTAACGTAATCACGTGCGGCGCACCTGCGGCATCGTCTTGAAGACTGATCGTCCCCGTGCGAACACCGGCGTTCGTCGGCGTGAAGCGGATCGCAATCGTGCAGGAACTCGCTGCAGCGACGGACCCAGAGCAATTGTCCGTTTCGGAGAAGTCTCCAGCCGGGTTCATCGATGAAATCGTTAGCGATGCACTGCCCATATTTTGGAGGGTCACACTCTGCGAAGCGCTCGTCGTCCCGACTTGCGTCAAGGCAAACTGTAGCGACGTGGGCCTTAAGGTCACCGCCGGGGCCGATTGCGGACCGATCTTCATGACGAAACTGTCTGTGTTGCCGGCAAATCCACCCTGGAAGGCGGAAGGAGTAACCGGCAGATCCACAGACGTGGTCGAGCCGGCGACATAGATATTCCCGTTGGAATCGAGCGCTAAGCCACCCGGAGCCGGCTCATCATCTCCACTTCCTCCCAGGAACGTCGCGAACACCTGTGACGTGCCCGTGGCGTCGACTTCTGCCAAGAGAATGTCGTTGCCGTTGCTATAGGGCTCAATACCATTTACCGGATTGAAAGTGTTGCTGGAGCTAAACGCGAGAACGTAAGCGTCATTGCTGGAATCGAGCGCTATCGCTCGCGGAATCGCGCCGTTGTTTGCCCCGAGGAAGGTCGAGTAGAGCAACGTCGCGCCAGTGGTATCGAACTTCGTAACGAATCCGTAGCCGCAAGCCCAGCCATCCACTGACGGATCGCAGATGCTCGTAGTGGTAATCGGGAATGTGCCGTCGCTGAAGGCGGCTCCGGTGACATACGCAGAACCTACTCCATCGGCAGCAATCCCAGTCAGATTCGTTTGAAAACCGCTTCCTCCGTAAAAATATGTGGAGTACTGCAGGGTACCCGAGGAGTTGAACTTTCCGACAAAACCTATCGTGCTGTTCATAGGCGCCGAATTTGTCGTCAGATATGCGCCCTGAGTGACGGGAAAGTCGTAAGTATTGGTTGTACCGGTTACGTACGCGTTTCCTCCCGCATCGCTCGCCAGAGAAACGATCAGGCTCGTGGGCTGAGGCCAACAAGGCGCTCCACAATTCAGCGCAACGTTTGAACTTCCCCCGAAGTAAGTCGAATACACCAGCGAGGATCCGTCAGCGGTGAACTTGGTGAGGAATCCATATTGTCCATACATGCCCCCCTGGTTCGCAGAGGCAGTGCTCTGGAACGCATTCGCCGTCACGAGATTCGTTGAGGATGTGTAACCGGCGATCAGCATGTTTCCGGACTCGTCGACGGTAACTCCAGCTGGAATGTCGGAACTATTTCCACCAAAGTATGTGGAATACAGAAGAGAGGAGCCATCCGTAGAGATCTTCGAAAGGAATGCGTTAAAGGATCCCGGATACGTTCCCATATAAGGGTGGACCATCGGAAAGTCGCTCGACGCGGTGCTACCGGTGATGTAGACGTTCTTTGAGGAGTCGAGCGCCAATGCAAATCCGAAATCTTCGCTGCTTCCGCCTAAGTAGTCGGCATAGATCAAGTGGGATCCGGTCGGATCAATCTTGGCGACGTAAACGTGATCACTTTGTGTCGGCAGGGTACCAATCGTACCCATCGGGAAATCCGATGAGTCGGTCGAACCGGCAACATACACATAGCCGCTCGAATCGACAGCGATTCCGGCGGGCTGCTCATCTCCGCTCCCGCCGAGATAGGTGGAGTACAACAGGACTGGATCGATAACGAGGGGCTTTTGCGCGTCGTAAGCCTTGACGTTGAAACGAACGTGATTGGAGTCAGTGAGGGCATATCCGCCACTCACTTGCACGCGCCGACCATTCACATCCTGGTATACGACGGGTGCCTGGAAGGAAACATCTCCAGTCGCGGTGTGCAGAGCAAGGCTGCCATCGGCCACGACGCGCGTCGCGGCGGCGCCGGTGATTTCGAACTCGATCTGGTTCGGGTCCGCATGCGGCGCGACCGAGAAGTCGTATTCGAGCTGCTGCTGATTGCCGTAGTAAACAAGGTCGATGCCCGGGTATACGTTCCTGTAACGAACTTGTCCATAGGTCGGAACGTTACGGTGCCACTTCGCAGGGTTGTTCCCGAGGAAATAGTTGACGCGGCCAGGTTGCAGATTTTCACCCACGACATTCGGATTCTTAGCGGCTCCCACAAGTTGAAGCCGAATTGCAGCTTTTCGGGTGGCGATAGCCGAAACCTTATCTCCGGAGGTATTCGCGCCCGCGCGCAGCGCCAGGAGCATGCCATCGGCTGTCAGATAAGCTCGATAGCCGGGACCACGAGAAACGAACTTCACCTGAGAAGCAGCCTGTCCCTGGTTCATCTCGAAGGTCAGCGGCAGCCTGCCGAAGCCGCCGTTGCTCGGGAAGCTGGGATGCACCGGACGGGACTGAGCCTGTGAGCATGCAACCGCCGTCAGGAAAACGAGCGTCGCGCGTAACATGGTCCTGAATCGCATAAAACTGTCTCCACACAAAGAAGATTTTTTGGGGGAAGCGGGGGGAGGGGACCGCCTTGAACTTCCTAATGGAATATGCATGAGGAGGGCCGAACTGCCACCTCAGGAAGGGACGCTAACTAACGAGCACTGTTAGAGTTAGTAACTATGTTAGGAAGTCTGTATTCCGTTAGGTTGGGCAAGCCGTATTCGTTCTAGACGGGTGTCCAGATTTCAGAACTAACGTCGGTAATAATCCAAATTAGTTACCGGGGCTTTTCTTCGATTCTTCGCCCTTTATCTTGGAGAGCATCTGGTAGATCGTGGCCCGGCCAATTCCAAGAACTTCGGCAGCTCGCGCTTTGTTTCCGCCGACCCCTTCGAGTACACGCAAGATATGACGTTTCTGTACTTCCTCAAGCGAAAGGAATGTCTCGTCGGTCCCGCTTTCCGCCAACGCCGGCGTTCGTAGTCTTTCGGGCAGGTCAGAAATATCGATAAGGTTGCCGTCAGCCATCATGCAGGCGTTACCAATGACATTTTCCAGTTCGCGCACATTTCCAGGCCAAGAGTAGGTAGCCAGACGCGTTTGCGCCCGACGTACCAGCCCTGCAATCGGTTTGTTGTATTCGGTCGAAAACTTCTGGATAAAGTAGCGTTCGAGGAGCGGGAGATCCTCGCGGCGCCCTGCCAGGATTGGGAGCGGGATCTCGACGACGGCCAAACGGTAGTAAAGATCTTCCCGAAATTGGCCATCGCGGACCATTCCTTTGAGATTGCGATGGGTGGCCGCAATCACTCGAACGTCCACGTTACGTGGCGTGAGCGACCCCACACGCTGAACCTGGCGGTTCTGCAAGACTCGGAGCAGTTTCGCCTGCGCCGCCGGAGTCAGCTCACCAACTTCATCCATGAAGATTGTGCCGCCGTCGGCATGTTCAAACAGTCCAACCTTGTCCTGGGTGGCGCCCGTAAAGGCGCCCCGAACATAGCCAAAAAGCTCGCTTTCCACCAGCGTATCGACGAGTGCAGAACAGTTGCATACGACGAATGGCCCAGAAGATGCTGGACTAAGCCTGTGCAGGGCGCGGGCAACCAGTTCCTTACCGGTCCCGGTAGCTCCAGTTACCATTACGGTTCGAAAATGCGGCGCGATGCGTCGTATCCTTGCGTAAACCTCGAGCATCAGCGGGCTGCGGCCGACCATCCCTTCAAATTGGTACGCATCAATCAGTTCCTGGTCGAGTCGCAACGTCTTCTGGCGAGTTTCAGCGTCATCCAGAAGCGAACCGATTCGGGCGCGGAGTTTCTCAATATCAATGGGTTTCGTGAGGTAGTCGGTAGCACCCTTCTGAATTGCCTCAACGGCAGACTCAGCCGAATAATGGGCAGTGTTGAGAATCACCTCAGCGCCGGGGTCGACGTGCAAAATCTTTTCCAACAACTCCATGCCGCCGATTTTCGGCATGACGAGGTCCAGCAGGACAACTTTGGGTCTGACACGTTGGAAGATCTCAAACCCCTGTTCCGGGTCTTGAGAGGTAAGGATGTCAACTCCTTGCCGCTCCAGGGCTAACTTGATCAGTTCAAGATTCTGCGGGTCATCATCAATCGCGAGTAACTTGAGATTACCTGTGGAAGTCATTGCATGCTTGGAGCTTATTGTCTCCGCATTCGGCATGGAATCAATCCGGAAAACTTGGCACCCACCCACTGCTGCCCACGACCGCGACTTTCTTGATGTCGCAATATCCGCATTGACTCTTCGCCCATTGGGCGCAGCAGTCATTCCACTGAGGAGAATACCTTATAGGTCTTATCGCAAAGTACGGAAAAGCAGTCAAGTGGCAAGTTGGATGGGGGGAGATCCAATTCGGCGTGCGTTGGCGTGCAAAATGAGCTTCCCGAACCGTGCATCCTTAGTCCTGAAGGATCCACTCTGCTGTCCTCTCGACGAACTTAAAGGCGTATCGTTGCAAGGGAGTATTTGGAGCCTCTGTTCTTACGACCTTAGCGAGTCCGACATATCGGTCATGCCCGGATCCCGATAAGAACACCTGGAACGACGCACTCGAAGATAGCGAGAGCGGAAGGGTGCATAGAAATCCACCGGCGCTCACATTCTCGGTCGTAGTTAATTGTTCGAAAGAACGATTGGACTCGTCCGTACCCTTTAACTTTAATGTGAGTTGCATACGGACCCGGACGTGCGTGCGCCGCTCAACAGACTTGGTTTGCAACTCCTCGGCGAGACGGCTCTTCAGCTTGGCAAAATCGATCGGCTTTTCAAAGAATCCTGCCGCGCCAAGCGTCGTCATGTACTCGCGATATTTAGCTGCCGATTCACCCGTCACGACAAAAATCGGAATGCGGGAGGTATAGCTCAAATTGTGGAAGCTCTGGCATAGCTCGAAACCTGAGCAGTCCGGCATCATGAGGTCGAGTAGAATGGCCCGCGGCCGGTGTCCCAAAGCAAGTTCCAGAGCCTGCACCGGGTTGCCGGTATCGATGATCTCGTACGCACCTGACAATCGCATCTTAATCATTTTTCTCAGCGCGTCATCGTCGTCCACAACCAGCAACTTCTCCATATTTCCTCCTCCGAATCGATCCTCAGAAATTCAAATTGCGGCTACACGGGCACCGCGTTCGCATCCAATGCTTCCCGAACTTTTGCCGCCAATCGCTCGCGCGTAAAGGGCTTGGGAAGAAACAAACTGCCTTCGGTTAAAACGCCGTGCTGTCCTACCATTTGGCCCGTGTATCCGGACATGAAAAGAACACGCATTCCGGGTCTCTTCTTGAGCAGTTCATCGGCCAGCACCCGTCCACTCATCTGGGGCATCACGACGTCGGTGAGTAACAGATCGATTTGCTCACCGTTTTTCTCGCTGATCTTCAGAGCTTCGTTTCCGCCTTCAGCTTCGAGGACGCGATACCCGCAGAGTTCGAGCAGGTGACGGCTCAGCTTGCGCAAAGAGACTTCGTCCTCGACGAGCAAGACTGTTTCGTTTCCTTTGAGCGCGGCCGGAAGGTCTGACGCTGTCTTTGGCGCCTCCGCCTCTGCCTCTGCTTTCGGTAGATAAATCTTGAAGCACGCACCCGCTCCAGGTTCACTCAGCACATCAATGTAGCCGCCGCTCTGTTTCACGACGCCATACACCATCGAAAGACCGAGTCCGGTACCCTTACCCTTTTCCTTGGTCGTAAAGAACGGTTCGAATACTCGCGCCCTGGTGGCGGCATCCATGCCAACACCGTTGTCAGTGACCGTAAGCAAAACATAGTCACCGACAGCGACGGGATACGGATATCGGCTGACGAACTCCTGATCCATATAAAAGTTCTCGGTTTGCAGACGCACTTCTCCGCCGCTTGGCATGGCATCGCGTGCATTCACCGCGAGGTTCAGGATTGCCTGCTCGATCTGTCCCTGATCAGCCTTGATTCTGACCAGTTCAGGATCGAGATCGGTTTTCAGCTGAATGTCTTCGCCAATCAGACGCTTCAGCATTTTTTCCATATCGTTGACCACGGCGTTCAGGTCCAGAACCCGGGGATCCATCACCTGCTGGCGGCTAAAAGCAAGCAACTGCCGAGTTAAGCCTGCGGCACGATGCCCGGCCTTCAACATTTCATCGGCGCAACTGCGGAGCGGGCTCTCAGCGGGTGTACCCTCCTGAACTATTTCTCCGTAACCGATGATGACTCCCAGCAGGTTGTTGAAGTCGTGAGCGACACCTCCGGAAAGGCGCCCGACCGCTTCCATCTTTTGCGCCTGGCGGAACTGCTCTTCCAGATTCTTGCGCTGCGTGACATCGCGGTTGACGATCACTAGCCTCTCTACTTCGCCGTCCTTCACAATCGTGCTGGCCCGCGATTCCAGCGTGCGCCAGGTGCCATCCTTATGGCGCATTCGATATTCGAGCGAGGTTCCGACACCGGTGCGACGCGCGTCTGCCGCGGCTTTCACCACTTTGGCGCGATCGTCAGGATGAATTTGATCGAAGCCGGTTGTACCGCCTAATTCTTCCGGCTTGTAACCTAGGATGTTTTCGTACGACGGGCTGTTGTAAAGCCGTTCGCCGTTTACGTTGACCACGGCGATCATGTCGGCAGCATTTTCAGTAATCAGCCGGAACAACTCTTCTCTCTCGATGAGCTGCTTGCGCACCGCTTGAATCTGAAAGTGTTGGTATACCGTGTAGATATCGAACAGCAGGACCATTCCTACGAGACCCAGGATGGTGTCGTTCAGAGGAGAGGCATTCAGTTCTGGGGCACGAAGGTGAAGTGCAGGAAACCCGAATGAAACTATGCCTCCTGTGAGAAGGAGGGTAATCAGAACGGCGCAGACCCAAAGCCACCATTCTCGTCGCTCAATGAATCCGACGCGGTCCCCTAAGGTCTCCCCCCGGTCAAACTTAGCAATATTCAACCCGCCAGAACCGAATGCAAACATGAGCGGACACCCAATCCTTTCGTGGGGGAATGGACAAGAATCTTCGGAAGCGTCCTAGGGGAAGGTCATTGAGATTCAATGCAAGACGACGGCCAAAGAGCCAATCTGAGCCAAACTGGAGCCCTGCTAAGTAACTTACTATTAATGCTTTACAGGCGGGAAAGCATCGCTCACGGAACGACAGTGGCGGCAGTGTTCGTCAAATAGAATAGAGTCCGAAATCCAGACACAAAATCAGAAGAGATTAGCTGCCGCTCGATTCAAGGCTGATGCCGGCACAGCGACGGCGGTCGGACAAGGTCAGCGACATTGCCGCAGCAACGTCGGCAAGGTCTTGCTTGAGGGATGCGATTGCTGCTGGCAGGTCTTCCAGATTGTGCTCCTGAGCTAACATCTCGAGATGCTTTGCTTTTTCGGCTGCTTCGGAGAGTGCCAGATAGGCGAGTTCGCCTTTGAGAGTGTGCGCGGCACGATAGATATCTTCGAAATTCGAGGCAAGCATTGCATTCTCAAGGACCATCAGCTGCTTGGGTGTCTCTTCCAGAAAGATCCCCATCAGTTCCAGAAGAAGAGTCTCGTCACCATCGATTCGCTTTAGCGCTCCTTCGGAGTTCCACTCACCGTCTCGCGGTTCAGCGGGACGGATGTTCGTTGCTATCGAATTCTTAAAGGCAAACTTAGCAACTGCGTCAGCGATAGCTCCGCTGCTCACCGGTTTGCTGAGATAGCCATCCATACCCGACGCAAGGCAACGCTCCTGGTCCCCTTTCATGGCGTGCGCAGTCATGGCGACGATCGGAATATGGCTACCTGTCTCCTTTTCGCGATCCCGAATCATCCGGGTCGCAGTAAGTCCATCGATGCCGGGCATCTGGATATCCATGAACACAAGATCGAAGGTCTCGCGATGTAACACTGACAAAGCATCCCT
>Ga0335080_10000683_pt1 | contig 31764 bp, 17 predicted proteins | sample Lox_Sample_34_FD_206720 | JGI IMG/M metagenome (GOLD analysis project Ga0335080, IMG submission 206720) | Soil microbial communities from Loxahatchee National Wildlife Refuge, Florida, United States - Lox_Sample_3.4 | ecosystem: Environmental > Terrestrial > Soil > Wetlands | place: USA... | reverse complement strand
GGCCGGGCGATTTTGCCAATAATGGTTTCAATCGCTTTATTCACTTTTTCGACGATCTCTTTGCTGGCTTGAATTCCTGGCTGGAGCGCTATGTAAACCTCCGGCACGCGCCCTTTCACTTCGTCGACCACCGGCACAACGGCCGCCTCCGCGACCTCGGAGACGGTCAGGCACGCGGACTCGATTTCCTTGGTGCCCAGTCGGTGCCCGGCTACGTTGATTACGTCATCGACGCGGCCCAGAATCCGGAAATACCCATCCACCGCCAGCACCGCGCCGTCAGCGGCAAAGTAGGGCCAGTCCTGCCAGCGTTTGCTGTTCGTGTCCTTGCAATACTTGCGGTAGTACTGATTCACGAACCGGTCGCGGTCACCCCAGATTGTCTGCATGATGCCCGGCCACGGATTGCGGATAATAATGTTGCCTGCCTTGCCTGTGCCGGCCGAGAGCGGCTCACCCATTTCGTCGAGAATCGCGGGATAGATACCCGGCATGCCAGGCCCGGCGCTGCCCGGCTTCATCGGATCGAGCGCGGGCTTCGTCGAGCACATGAATCCGCCCGTCTCGGTCTGCCACCAGGTATCGACGATCACCGCCTCGCGTTTGCCGACGGTTTCGTAATACCAGCGCCAAACTTCCGGCTCGATCGGCTCGCCAACCGACGTCATGTGCTTGAAGTGGTAGTTATATTTGGCGGGCTCATCAGGGCCGGTTTTTCGCAACATGCGAATCGCGGTTGGTGAGGTATGGAAAATATTGACGTCCAGCCGCTCAGCGATACGCCATGGCCGCCCGGGATCGGGATAGTTCGGCACACCTTCGTAAATCACACTGGTCGCGGCAAGAGCCAGCGGTCCGTAAACGATGTAGGAGTGCCCGGTGATCCATCCGATATCGGCCATGCACCAATAGACGTCTTCGGGGTGCAGGTCCTGAATATATTTGGTTGTGCCTGCCGCGTAGGCGAGATAGCCCCCGGTACGATGCTGGCATCCCTTGGGTTTGCCGGTGCTGCCGCTGGTGTACATCAAAAAGAGAGGATGTTCGGCGTCGACTGAAACGGGAGGGACGATTTCTCCCGAATAGTTTGGGAGGATCTCGTCGACCCAGAAATCGCGGTGCTGCACGAATGGCGAGGAGGTTGCGCTCTTGCCGGGCTGGCGTCGCCATACGAGCACCTTTTCAACTTTGTGGCCTTCCTTGGCGGAGGTCTCGAGGGCAACCTCGGCAGAGGCTTTGTGGTCCAGCATCTTGCCGCCACGGTAGTAGCCGTCCATCGTGATCAGGACTTTGCTGGTGGAATCGGCGGCGCGGGTGCCGCATGCTTCGCCGCTGAAGCCGCCAAACACCACCGAATGGATCACTCCAAGGCGCGCGCAGGCGAGCATGGTGATCGGCAATTCGGGGACCATGGGCATGTGGATGGTCACGCGATCCCCCTGCTTCAGGCCGCAGAAGTCGCGCAGAAGGGCGGCGAATTCGTTCACGCGAACATAGAGGTCGCGATAGGTGACGGCGAAGGGCGCTTCGTTTTCCGGCTCCGGGACAAAAATCAGTGCTGCCTTGTTCTTGTATTTCGCCAGATGCCGGTCGACGCAGTTGTAGGAGGCATTCAGTTTTCCGCCCACAAACCACTTCCAGAATGGCGGATCGCTGGTGTCGAGCGTCGTGTGCCAGTACTGATCCCAGCTCAGCATGTCCGCGTATTCGCGGAAGCATTCCGGGAATTTGTCTTCGCTGAAGCGGTTGAGGACATCGGGATCGGAGAGATTCGCCTGCCCGATAAATTTCGACGACGGATAGTAATACTCCTCTTCCCGCCAATGCACCGCGATTTGCGCTTCGGTGGTTTCAACGGTCTGCTTGGGACGAACTTCTGCCATGACTGCACTCCTGCGTATATATGAGTTGCTGAAATGATTATCGAACAAAAGCTGTGCCCCGCAGGCACAGCTTTTCGCTGTTCGCTACCAGCTCTTGAGCTTCTAGCCGGGCAATAAGCCCTCATCGTCGCCGATGAGCGATCTCGCTCTTCAATCCGCCGATCACTCCATCACTCAATGACCGACTCGCGGTGGAACTGCTCCTCAGTCTGCCGCCGCAGTCTTGCCGGCGCCCAACTCATCCCAGATACGGTGCCCGTGTGTCTCGCGCAAAAGCAGACTGCCGACGATAAATGTCAGACCGGCGACGATCATCGGGTAATACAGTCCGGCATAGATATTTCCAGTAGCGGCCACCGTCGACAAGCCTATGAGCGGCAGCAAACCTCCAAAAACACCATTCCCAATGTGATACGGCAATGAGAGTGAGGTGTAACGGATCTTCGCCGGGAATGCCTCGATCAGATACGCCGCAATCGGGCCGTAGACGAGGCAAACGTAGAGCACCTGGACGAGAACCAGCAGAACCAGTTTCGTCGTGTCCGGACTGGGGGCTTCTTTCGCCGGAACCAGCGCTCCGGTCGCGTCGGTGGTCAGCGCCGTCAGGGCGATTGCGCCCGTTACTTTGTTGCGGGTGGATTTCACGGTTACCACGTTATTGCCCGCGGCCGCCTGCATCGCTTTGTAAATGGGAATGTAGGTAATGACAGCGAGCAGGCACCCGGCCATCATCAACTTCTTGCGCCCGATCTTATCCGAGAGTGCGCCGACTACCGTGAAGAACGGCATCGCGATCAACAGCGCAATCGCGACCACGATGTTGGCGGTCTTCACGTTGATCTTCAGGATCGTCTGCAGATAGAAGAGCGCGTAAAACTGGCCTGTGTACCAGACCACACCCTGGCCCGCCGTAGCGCCGAAAAGAGAGATCAGCACGAGCTTCAGGTTTGTCCACTTGGTGAAGGCATCCTTCAGGGGCTGCGCCGAGGTCATACCGGCGGCCTTCAACTGCGAGAAGATCGGCGACTCTTTCATTTTCAGCCGGATGTACAGCGAGATCATGACCAGAATGATCGAGATCAGGAACGGAATCCGCCAGCCATAATTGGCAAAATCTTCCTTCGACATCGAGTTCTGAGTCACCAGGATCACGATCAACGAGATGAACAAGCCGAGCGTCGCCGTGATCTGAATGAAGCTGGTGTAGAAACCGCGCTTGTTATCGGGCACATGCTCGCCCACGTAAACCGCCGCGCCGCCGTATTCGCCGCCCAGCGCCAGCCCTTGCAGCACGCGGATGGCGAGAAGCGCAACGGGAGAGAACCATCCACCCGTGGCATAGGTGGGGAGCAGACCGATCACAAAGGTCGAGAAGCCCATAATGGAGAGCGTCACAAGGAAGGCATACTTCCGTCCGATCAGATCGCCGATTCGGCCAAAGAACAGCGCGCCAAAAGGCCGCACCACGAATCCAACGGCGAAGGTCGCCAGATAGGCAATGTAGGCGAACGTGTCATTGCCCGGAGGATAGAACTTCGGCCCCAGGATCGCCGCCAGGCTGCCGAAAATATAGAAGTCGTACCACTCGATCATGGTGCCGACCGACGAAGCCATGATCACGCGCCAGATGCTGTATTCCTGCGGAACTACCCCTGCCACCGCTCTGGACTGAGTCGACATGTGCGACGCTCCTGTTTCGCTATGAGATTCGTTGAACGCCTTTCTTCTTCTGTGGAGGCGAATTCTATCCCGTTTTCGCCGTTTTGCTGCCAAAAAATTGAGGCGCCGCCAGAAAAGGCCAATCTGAGGCGCCACTACTCGGAGACTGGCGTCGATTTTGTCCGGCCAATCTCCGATCCATCAGGCAACCGCGTGTGCGATTGGCTGCGGATCCGGTCCGGCTTCCGCCGATCCGCCCACATTCGCCAGGTCAAGTTGCCTGGTTTCCGGTGAGAAGAACAGGCTGAGGAAGGTCATGATCGAACCGATTGTCAAAATGACCGCGGGTGATAGCCACAGGTCCTGCTTCTCGATGCCGGCGATAAAAGGAATCTTGTGTGCCCACAGCACATAGATACTGAACCAGGCGCCAATCAGCGCGCCGGAAGAGTAACCAAAGCCGACACCAGTGGCCCGCGTTTTGGTTGGGAAGCGCTCGCACAAGTAGGCGGGAAGCATGCCCCATGCGAGTTTCAGCATGGCGGCCATGACACAACCGGCAATGGCCATGCCAATGTTCCGGGCGACGGCTGCGCGATACAACACGAAATACACTGGAATGGCAAAAGCCACCAGAAATACGCAGTACCACTGTGTCAGAACCTTCCGCCCGGTCCGGTCGGAGAGCCATCCGTAAAAGTTGTAGCCGAGAAACGACATGAAGAGTGCGAAGCCATAGATCAGGCTGTATTGCGTAGTCGTGAAGCCGCGCCCCCCCAGAGTCAGAATGCTGGGCAGATAGCCGTACACCGAGTAGTCGGTCAGGAACAGCCCAGTCATAAACACGAAGACTTGCAGGAAGGACCAAAGCTGCGGCGGAACGAACAAGCTGAAGAATGGAGCCTTGGAAACGTTTCCGGCCGCTTTCGCCTTTTGGAACTCCGGCGACTCGCTCAGCGACGACCGGATCCAGAGTGCGAGCAACACCGGCACCGCACCTGTGATGAAGGCGATACGCCAGCCGTAGACGAGCATGTTGGCGTCGCCTACGATGCGCGAGATCAAAGCCACGACCAGCGCCGCGAACACATAGCCCAGCGGGAATCCGGACTGGACAAAGCCGGAGATCGCGCCCCGCCTCGCCTTGGGAGCGAACTCAATGGCGAAAGTGTGTCCGACCGCATATTCGCCGCCGAAGAAGCATCCCATCAGGAAGCGCAGAATGCTGAAGGAAAGATACGACCAGGCTCCTACTTGGGCATGGGTGGGAAGGAATCCGGCAATCACCGACATTACGCCTACGCCAGCGATGGTGAAGATCAGGAGGTTGCGCCGGCCAATCTTGTCGGCATAGTGGCCGAAGAAGGCCGACCCCACCGGGCGAGCCGCCATCGTGATGGAGTAGAGAAGAAGGACTTTTGTGTATTGCCAGGCCGCGCTCCCACCCGGCGATACGAAAAGCTTGCCCAGAATCGGCGCCATGACGACCACCATGGCCATGTCGTAGGCGTCCAGCCCAAAACCCAGAAACTGAGAGATCATCGCCTGCTTCGTATCTCTCGAAAGACTATCTCCATTGGCCATAGAGGCCCTCCTGCGACGAAGTGAATGACCGCTTCGTCGCGTTCTTTAAAAACCCATTGACGTTTTGTATCAGGGCATCGCGGCCCATAAAGGGCGTTTGATTTCAGCTGCCGCATTGCTAAAGCGATTCAACGCAGCTTCTTGCCCTGATACAAACCCATTCTTCTGCCTCCGGCTCCCCAGCGGCCCGCTAGGACCGCTGAGGCAGAGGATGCGACGCTTAGAACGTAAAGATGGGCCCGAATTCGTTCCGCCAGTTGTGCGCCTGGTACACCGGCTTACCCGCAAAAGGCAGAGCGTGTCTCACGATCGCGCCATCGGCCTCATGGTCGTTGGCGGTGAAGGTGACGATGTAACTGACTTCGTGGGTAAACGTCACCCACCGGTTCAACCGGTAGGAAAGCGAAGCGGTGTCCAGGTCCGTGCGGCCGAGGTGGTTTCCATGTTGCGCGTCGCTGTACTTGGCACGGTCCGTGCCCCATTGCGCGTGCAACAGCCATCCCGAGTTGTGGCCTTCAGGATTGGCGCGGAAGATCCGCGAAAGCGGGAAATCCAGCTCCAGGAATCCGCCTGAGCCGGCGAACGGTGAGAGGAGCGAAGATTCGACCGGCGAACCCTGGCAGTCAACCGTGTTGGCGGGCTGCCCGGTCGTCGTTCCGTCCGCGCAACCGAACGAGATGGACCGTCCGCTGTAGGAAATGCCGTTGCCTACACTGAACAAACCGTTCAGATTGCTCCACACGTCGTTGAGTTGGCCTCCGAAGAAGAACCGCATGTTGTTTCCGTGATAGTACTTGGTGACCAGTGTGACCCACGGAGTAGGGACCTGGGCCTCAAGACTGAAGATGTTCTGCGGATCGCCCACCTGGGTGCCCACCGGATAGAACTGCTCCAAGTTGCAGGAAGTTCCCTCGGGGCAATTCGGAGCATTCAGAATCGTGGTCGTTGTAGTGAACCCGATATTGGGAACTGCGGGGTTGGTGAAGAGCGAGACTGTGCAGGGCAGAGCCGTGCAGGTCACACTGGTGGGCGCCTGGGCAGCGTGCGGAATGATCTCGTTCATGCGCGCATGGTGGCCGCTGACGATGAATTGCGCCGGGGCTACTCCGCGCCAGTCTTTGTTCAGCGGGAACTGGAATACAACGCGGCTCTCGATGCCCGGCTGATCCGACTCGGCCCCAGCCCGGTCGCCAAAACGCAGGTGCTGATCGGTGGTCAACGCCGAAGAGCCTTCTGCTGGCAACACGATGGCAAACTCTGGTTGGACTTTGAACTCTCCCGAGTGGAACTGGAAGCCCGTGCGGAACTGCGGAATGCGCTCATAGAGCGAGCCCATGCCTACGCCAAGACCGGTAGTCTCGAACAGGTTGGGGAGGGTCGAAGAACCCAGCAGAGACCAATCCTGTCCAAATTCGGCGAACCAGTTGGCGTCGCCAATCCTGTGATCGAGGCGCATGTACGCTAATCGCAGCGACAGCTGGTTAGAGCGCACGCTGCTGATGTTGCGGTTGCTGACGTCGGTGTAGTCGCCTTCATAGTCCGCTTCCATTCGGCCTGTGATGACGAAATCGGAATTCTTGGGAACCCATTCCACTTGCGTTCCGATACGGAAGGAGCGCGCCTTGAGATGGAATTGCGGATCGGAGGTGGGGCCAGTATCGGCCAGCAGGAGTGGCAACGGCCAGTCCTGGCTGCCGAAGGTCGCGCCGCCGCTCGAGGCGGTGTCGTCCACGGCGCTTGCCTTGAAGAATCCGTAGACCTTCATGTTCACGCCGCTTCCCAGTTTGAGGTCGGGAATCATCCCGCCCTGTTTGCCAACGTCGATGGGCAGCGCACGCACCGGCGTAAACGCCGGAATGATTGTCGGTGGCGGCGGAGTCGCGGGTGCGTCCTTCGGGGTCGCCGATTGCACAAGATTACTGCCCGGCAGGATCGGCGTGGTCGACGCGACCAGGTTCGAAGCCACCTGCGCCGAAGCTGGCGCCAGCGCCTCGTAATCCGATGCGCTCAAAATTCCCTTCTGCCGCAAAAGTTCCAGCAGTCTTGTTCTCTGTTCGCTGGGAGTGCCGGTCAGAGACTTTGCCTCATCGGCATTGAGCACTCCTTTGGATACAAGCAACTGCAACAACGGGTCAGCCGCGACCGCCGCTCCGGCCGGTGCCGGCGTCGACGATGCGGGTATGTTTTCCGCGAACCCGGGAGTGGTAATCACCAGGCTCATTGCAACCAGAGTCACGAAAATCGCCTTTCGTACTTGCATTCCGTTTCCTCCTCCTTGCTGCCGAGCTTTGTTGGAATAACACCCCGGCCTTACAGATGGGGCCCTTTTAGCGACCGGGAGATCGGCGAAGTTTCCTCCGTAATATCCTCCCGGGCAGTGACCGCCGTCACATATGTTCGTGCCCACATCACCCGGCGTTCTGCTGGCGCCACCCTAAAAACACCTCGGACCGGGCCCGCGGGGCCCTGTGATATCAGTCACAACTCCGTGTGACGTGCGTCGCCACCTTGCTCCGCTGTATCCGTCATAGTGGAGTGCGGCGGCAGGTTGGCCCGCCCCGGCAGCGCCCGAAGTCTTGGACTAAAGCCCTCCGTCCGGGGTGTCGATTCTGTTTGTGGAATCGGGCTTCCGGCATGCCGTTCAACCGGCGGGCTTGTCTAAGCCGCTCATAGGGTTCCAAGAAAGAAGGAAGGAAATGAAGCGCAAGTTCAAGACCATGGATGGCAACGAGGCCGTTGCCAGCGTCGCATATCGGGTCAACGAAGTGATCGCGATCTACCCCATCACCCCCTCCTCCAATATGGGCGAGTGGGCCGACCAGTGGGCGAGCGAGGGCAAGCTCAATATCTGGGGCACCGTTCCACAAGTCACCGAGATGCAAAGCGAAGGCGGAGCCGCCGGCGCGGTCCATGGCGCATTACAGACCGGAGCGCTAGCCACGACATTTACCGCCTCTCAGGGGTTGCTGTTGATGATCCCGAACATGAACAAGATCGCCGGCGAGCTGACACCCACCGCGTTCCATGTCTCCGCGCGCACCGTCGCCACCCACGCGCTGTCCATCTTCGGCGACCACAGCGACGTCATGTTTTGCCGCACGACCGGCTATGCCATGCTCTCGTCCAACTCCGTGCAGGAGGCGATGGACCTCGCTCTGATCGCGCACGCGGCGGCGCTCGAAACCAGCATTCCCTTCCTGCATTTCTTCGACGGCTTCCGCACCTCGCACGAAGTCAACAAAATCGAATTACTCAATGACGACGATCTCCGCGCCATGATCAACATGGACCGCGTGTTCGAGCATCGCCGACGCGCCCTCTCGCCCGAACATCCCGTCCTGCGCGGCACCGCGCAGAATCCTGACGTCTTCTTCCAGATGCGCGAAACCATCAACCCCACCTACGACGCCGCGCCGGGCAAGGTGCAGGCCACGATGGACAAGTTCGCAAAGATCGTCGGCCGCCAATATCACCTGTTCGACTACGTCGGCGCTCCCGACGCCGAGCGCGTAATCGTGATGATGGGTTCCGGCGCCGAAGCCGCCGAGGAAACCGTGCAGGCGCTGACCGCGCGCGGTGAAAAAATTGGGCTCCTCAAAGTACGCCTCTATCGGCCGTTTTCGGTCAAGCATTTCGCCGCCGCCCTTCCCGCATCCGTCAGGAAGGTCGCTGTCCTCGACCGTTGCAAGGAAGCCGGGGCCGCGGGTGAGCCGCTCTATCTCGACGTCGTCAATGCCCTCCACGAGTCGAAGCGTCAGACCATCGAGGTCATCGGCGGCCGGTACGGCCTGAGCTCCAAAGAATTCACGCCCGCGATGGTCAAGGCCGTGTATGACAACCTCAACCCCCCTGCGCCCAAGGCGCACTTCACGGTCGGCATCAATGACGACCTCGGCCAAACCAGCCTCGCGTACGACCCCTCCTTCTCAACCGAGCCGGATTCCGTAGTGCGCGCCCAGTTCTACGGCCTCGGCGCCGACGGCACGGTAGGCGCGAACAAGAATTCCATCAAGATCATCGGCGAGAACACGCCCAACTATGCTCAAGGCTATTTCGTCTACGACTCCAAAAAATCCGGTGCGGTAACCACCTCCCACCTCCGCTTCGGACCGAATCCTATTCGCTCCACCTATCTGGTCTCGAAGGCCAATTTCGTCGCCTGCCATCAGTGGATTTTCCTGGAGCGCTACGACATGCTCAGCGCGCTGGTCGAAGGCGGCACGTTCCTGCTGAATAGTCCGTATGGCCTCGAGGGGACCTGGGACAAGCTTCCGCGCAAGGTGCAAGAGCAGCTTATTGCCAAGAAGGCTCGATTCTTCGTCATCGATGCGTACTCAGTGGCGCGCGACACCGGCATGGGCAGCCGCATGAACACGATCCTGCAGGTCTGCTTCTTCGCCATCTCAAAAATCCTTCCCGGCGGCGAGGCCATTGAAGCCATCCGCAAATCCATTCGCGACACATACGGGCGCAAGGGAGAGGAAATCGTCGCCCGAAACATGAAGGCCGTCGACGAAACGCTCGCTCACCTGCACGAAGTAAAAGTTCCCGCGAAGATTACGAGCACAGCCGAAATTCCCGATCCCTTCCCCATTCTGGCGCCCGACTTTGACCGCAACGTGCTCGGCACGATCTATGAGAATCGCGGCGACGAGCTTCCCGTCAGCGCGTTCCCGATCGACGGAACTTTCCCGACCGGCACCGCCAAGTGGGAAAAGCGCAACCTGGCTCTCGAAATTCCGGTGTGGGACACGAAGATCTGCATCCAATGCGGCAAGTGCGCCATGGTCTGCCCGCACTCGGTCATACGCATTAAAGTCTTCGAGCCGGCAGTGCTCCAGGACGCGCCCCCAACTTTCAAGTCCACCGAAGCCCGCGACAAAGAATTCTCCGGCCTCAAGCTGAGCATCCAGGTAGCGCCGGAAGATTGCACTGGGTGCGGCATCTGCGTCGACATTTGCCCTGTCAAAAACAAGCAGGAGACGCGGCTCAAGGCCATCAACATGGAGCCGCAACCTCCGCTGCGCGTACCGGAGCGCGATAATTGGGAATTCTTCCTCAAGATCCCCGAACTCGATCGCCGAAAGATCAAGTCCGGCACTATTCGCCAGCAGCAGATTCAGGAGCCGCTGTTTGAATTTTCCGGGGCGTGCTCCGGCTGCGGCGAGACGCCTTATTTGAAACTGCTCTCGCAGCTTTTCGGCGACCGTGCGCTCATCGCCAATGCCACCGGCTGCTCTTCCATCTACGGCGGCAATCTGCCGACCACTCCGTGGTCCAAGAATTCCGACGGCCGCGGCCCGGCGTGGTCGAACTCGCTCTTTGAAGACAACGCCGAATTCGGCCTCGGCTTCCGGCTCTCCATCGACAAGCAAACCGAATTCGCGCGCGAACTGGTTAAGCGCCAGAACGGCAATCTGGGCGATGAACTCATCAACGGCCTGCTGAACTCCACACAGAAAGACGAGTCCGACATCTACGACCAGCGCGAGCGCGTTGCCGCACTGAAGGAGAAACTTAAGGACGTTAATACATCCGAGGCCCAACAACTGGTCCAACTCGCGGACATGCTGGTGAAGAAGAGCGTCTGGATCGTAGGCGGCGACGGCTGGGCCTATGACATTGGTTACGGAGGCCTCGATCACGTAATCGCCAGCGGCAAGAACGTCAACATACTTGTGCTGGACACCGAGGTCTACTCGAATACCGGCGGTCAGCAATCCAAAGGCACGCCGCGCGCGGCCGTTGCAAAATTTGCGGCGGGCGGCAAACCCGGAAACAAGAAAGATCTCGGAATGATCGCCATGAGCTACGGCAATGTCTACGTGGCAAGCGTGGCGATGGGCGCGAAAGACGAGCACACGCTGAAAGCCTTCCTCGAAGCCGAAGCCTACGACGGCCCGAGCATCATCATCGCTTACTCACACTGTATCGCTCACGGCATCGATATGGAAAAGGGCATGCAAGACCAAAAGGCTGCCGTCGAAGCCGGCCACTGGATGCTGTACCGCTACAACCCAGAGCGTGGCACAGCGGGAGAAAATCCGCTGTTGCTCGATTCGCGTTCGCCGAGCCGCAAGCTGCAGGACTTCCTGCAAATGGAAACACGATTCAAAATGCTGACCAAGAGTAAGCCGGAAGAGGCAAAGCGTCTATGGGCTGAAGCCCAGCACGATGCCGATTTGCGCTACAAATTCTACGAATACTTAGCCTCAAGAAAACTAGCCACCAAGCCGGAGCTGGTGGGCAAATGAGCTCGAAGCTTCGAGTAAGCGGCGACCCGTATCTCACGAATGAATGCCGGATCGCTCTGCTCTTCAATCTGATTCGCTTGCTCGAAACTCGTAGCTCGAAGCTTTCATAACGGAGAACCGCACAATGCTCGACCTCACGACCAAATACCTGGGTCTCAACCTCCGCACTCCCCTCGTAGCCTCCGCCTCTCCTCTCTCCCACGAGATCGCATCGATCCGGGCGCTGGAAGATGCCGGCGCCAGCGCGATTGTTCTCTACTCGCTCTTCGAAGAGCAATTGCGCCAGGAAAGCCTGGAGCTCGATTTTTATCTCAGCGCGGGCACGGAGAGTTATGCCGAGAGCCTGAGCTATTTCCCCGAGCCCGCCGAATTCAACCTCGGCCCCGATGAATATCTCGAGCACATTCGCAAGGCCAAAGACGCCGTCAAAGTTCCCGTTATCGCCAGCCTCAACGGGTCGTCTGTCGGCGGATGGATTCAATACGCCACGCAGATCGAAGAAGCCGGCGCCGACGCACTCGAGTGCAACATCTACTGGATCGTGACCGATCCCGGCATCAGCTCCGGCGAAGTCGAACAGCACTATCTCGACATTGTCAAAGCCGTCAAAACCGCCGTGCACATTCCAGTCGCCATCAAGCTGAGCCCATTCTTCAGCAACTTCGCCAATATGGCCCAGCGCATCGATGACACGGGCGTCGACGGCCTCGTCCTCTTCAACCGTTTCTATCAACCGGACATCGATCTCGAGACGCTGGAACTGACTCCCCGGGTCCTGCTGAGCACGCCGCAGGCAATGCGCCTGCCGCTCACGTGGATCGGCGTACTCTGCGGCAAGCTCAAAGCATCGCTGGCGGCAACGAGCGGCATCCACAGCGCCGAGGACGTCGTCAAGCTGGTGATGGTGGGAGCCGACGCGACGATGCTCTGCTCCACGCTCCTGCGCAACGGTATCCCGCACCTGCGCTCGATCGAAGAAGGGCTGCGCCAATGGATGGAAGCGCACGAATACGAGTCGGTGGCCCAAATGCGGGGCAGCATGAGCCAGCAGCGGTGCTCTGACCCCTCAGCCTTTGAGCGCGCGCAGTACATGCGGGCCGTGAAGGGCAGCCAGTACATCGCGACCGGGACACGCTAGAAATTAGAGCGGCGACTATTGCAGACCCACTCGGTGTTGCAAGTCCTGGAAGCGGGGATCGCTGCGCAACACGTCGTAAGTAGGATCCACTTTAAGCGCGGTGAGTGCATTGGAATGCTGTCGATAGGCCCGTTCCAGTAAAGCAATCGCGGCGCCACATCAAATGCTCGGCATACCAGTGATGGGCGGTTGCGTAATTCGGATTTAGCGCTATGGCCCGTTCGAATTCCTTCCTGCCGTCTTCCAGTCGTAATCGTAGTTCTGTACGACCAACGCCAGCGCCGTGTGCGCTTCCGCTGAGGAGTCGTCCAATTCAACCGCTCGCATCGCGGCGGCTCTAGCTTTGGACGAAAGCTCGCCAGCCGGTTCCCCACTATAGGCGGCCGTCAGAGCATAAGAGTCCGCAATCCCAGCATAGGAGGCCGCGGAAGATGAACCTATCCGCAGCGGCGTCCTGGCGCGAATGAGGGGGATGGAATTCCGCGGCGGAAAAGAAACTGCGGGATTCCATTTTTCTCGGGATACCAGGTAATGTGCCTGCGACCGTCACCTGTACTGACTTTGACGATAAAAAATGGTGTTATTCGAGAAAGACTCCCGTTGTATAACTGACCGAATCCAACCCGTAACGTGAACTAAGAAGCTTTTGCTCTTTCACAAATACTGGTCACTTATCGATCTCCGCGCATGCGCCAAAAAAAAGTTCCGATCACCCTGGTTGGTGACGCGCGACACAGACATTAAGACCGTGGCGGGCGTACCCCTTAGTGCGAGACCGACGAAGAGCTGGCCGAGTCTATCAGCAGCGTGCGAGGCCTTCCCGTCTGGCTCATTCGGTGAAGAGTATCGCCGAAGCAGTAAATAGAACGCTACCCGACACGTGCCTCGGGGGAAGCTCGTGTCGGGCCTTATACCTCGGCACGAACCCCTCGAACGGCTACCTGGCCCTCCATCTTCTCTTCGCAATCTCCTATAAGGGGCTGGCTTGGAACTCGCCAGCAGACCGAGAAACCTCTGCAGGGGCTTCTCGTTTAGCGCTGACAGTCCAACTCTCGGGCATTGTTGATGCGGTGCCCTAGTCGGCAGTCTCGGTGAACACCGCCGGGTTGGGGACGCCTCCCACTGTCGCGGTAATCGTTACAGTGCCCGCGACTGGAGGCAAGGTGTACATCTGGGTTGCGATTCCATCGCTGCCGGTGGTTGCCGGATTGGTCCCAAAAGTCCCGCCGGCACCTTGATCGTCAAAGGTTACAGATGCGCCCATCACCGGATTCCCATATTGGTCGGTGACCAGCACGGCCAGCGACTGCGGCAAGACCGTGCCAACTGGCGCAGTTTGGTTGTTCCCCCCGTTCACCACGACGGAGGCCGCTGGTCCTGCGATCGAGAACTCCACAAACGACGCATTCTTCAAGCCGGACGAACTGGCCGTGACCGTCGACTTGACGACCGTAGTCGGCAGTGTGAAAAATACTGGCGCCAGCCCTTTGGCATTGGTCGTCACCGAGGTCGGATTCAGGGTGCCGTCGTGATTGGATGTGAAGTTAATGGTGATGCCCGGCACGGGATTGCCATACGCATCTTTCGTCTCCGCCGTCAGCGCAACCGGCAGCACCGTGCCCGCAGGTCCAGTCTGCCGAGCGCCCGCGTACGAGATCAATTTCTGCGGAGCCGCGGCCGTTGCCGTTGCCGTTGCGCTAACGCTGCCAAAGTTCGGCGCCGTCGCCGTCAAGGTATATACGCCGGCCTTCTTGGGAAACGTATACGTGGTACTCACGTCGCCGTTAACGTCCGTCACCGCCGAGGTTGGATCAAATTCGCCGCCCTTATTGCCATCGTTAAAGGTGACTGTCACTCCCGAAATCGGTTGCCCGTTGTAAGGGTCGAGGGTTGCAAACTGCACTGGCGCCGGCAGCGGATTCAATACCTGGGCCGACTGATTGTCGCCCGCCGCGACAGCCATAATATGGAACAACCCGAAAACTTCGAGGGAGCTTTGAGTACCGACATACACTCTGCCATTCGCTACCGTCTGGGTTGCGAAGTGAGCAGGTTTGGGGAACTTGTCACGCGATCCGGATTGGCTCGTCGAATAAAGCAAATCCAGCGAAACGGCATCCAGTGCGTTCAGGTTGTTGCCGCTCAGGATCCATAGAACTCCATTCGTGTTCCCGTTTGCCGAGATTGAAGGGGCATGCGCTCCAACATATTTCTTATTGCTCTGCGTGGACGGGACAAGGGATCCGTTAGTGACCTGGAAGGCCTGAATCGCCGCGCCGTCGGGCGCAAAGTAAACCGTTCCATTCCAGTAGGCGGGAGACGCCATGAGCCGTCCAGAGCCCGTGGCAAGCGTGAACTCCTGCAGGATCTGCGAATCGCCTTCGGACCAGTAGCCTCCCATTCGGTCGCGATCCAACACATAAACCGTCGTGCTCTTACCGCTCGCGACCAGTTCATGACATGGGTCCTGAGAACAGCCCATCGGCCCGGGACTCTGATCTGGCAGAACCAGTGGTCCGACCGAACTCACGTCCTGATCGTGGCTGTTCAGGAATGCGACGTTCGAGGGGGTGAAATACTGTGAGGGTTGCGGATTGGGCCCGCTCTGATCCTGCGGGGACCACGGCGGCGCAGTCAACTCCAGAACGCTGTTCGAGTAACTCTGCCCGCCAGTTGGAACGTCGTAGTTGGAGCTCTCCGCCGTGGAAGCAAAGATATTCCCTGCCGGGTCCTCCGCTAGACCGCTTCCCGTTTGCCAGATCGAAGTCAGCCCGATGTCGGGCGAGGTGTTAAACGCACCAAGTTGTTGCAGGTAGTTCGGGTCACCCGCTGACGCGTCATAGGCCAACACCCAACCGGTATTGCTGTCGTTACACCCGTTTGAGCCGAAACCCATGTAGAGAACCCCGTTGGCGAGCAACAAGCCCGGACGGTTCTTCTGGTGCAGGCTGGTAAAGTTCTTTACAGTCCCTCGTTTGCTGACGCTCGTCGCCGACAGTTCGACTGGCGGCACAAGATCGAGTCCGGTGGTGATGTCCACCGCGTGCAGGTAGTGGAACACTGTGCCGTTGAAAACACTCTTCGCCACAAGATACAACGTGCCGGGACCCGCGTTGAGATCTATGACAGGAGTGCCGACGATGCCCTCGTAGTTAAACTTCCCCGTGCCACTGCAGGGAAGATACTGGCCCGTCGCCGGCGTACCGCCCGGTACCACCTCACTCTGATACCAGAGCTGCGCGCCGTTGTCCGCATCGAAGGCATAGAGGGAGTCCATTTGCGTGGCAACATAAATCACGTTGTGCACCGTTCCCAGATACGGGCCGGTGTTAATGGTCACGTTTGGCACATACAGAGGCTGTGCGAGTACCTGATAGTCGACTGGCGCGCTAAATAGTTTGCCAAAGTCGTTCTTGTTAACATCGCCCGGCGTCAATAGTGTCTCACTCGTGTTCGCGGCGGAGCGTGCGTTGTTATTGTGGCTTGTAAGTTGCGCCGTCTGTGCCCACCCCGACGAAGTCAGCGCCACTCCTGCGACAAGCAACAAGACCGCGGCCAGAGACGATTTGGCCAGGCAGCGCCGGTTGCGCTCAGTACCCACGGGAATCCGAGCGGTTGCCTTGATTTCTGCTGAAATGATGCACATGCCGGGGCCTCCACAGATTGCCGGTAGTCTGCTTACCTTGGGAAAATGCACGTCTTGGGCCGGGGTAATAGTCTCAGAAACGCCGATTAATTACGGATTCTACTGGGTTTATACAACGGTGGACCGGCAACAAACAATCCCACTAAGGTGCTGGACGCAATTTGTTGCACATCCCAAACCAATTTTTTGTCGCATTTCCTACCCACTTCGCCTCCTGGATTCATGCCTTTCGTTCCCGAACCGCTGCCTTCTCCTCGCTTTCCAGGCATCCGGCCTTCAACAGCGTCCGCGCGTTTTCGAACTGGTTGACAACCTACCTTCTCCGCGAGAGCATAAAAACTCCAAAGATTTCAGCGCCCCGGCAAATCAAGCATGACAAAAGAACTTCTCATCTATGCCGTCGCCATAGTATTCGTGTGGCTTGTGGCCATGCGCCTTCGCTCCGTTAAGGCCCGTCAGGTCTTGTATCTCATCGCGAGCTGGATTTTTTACTACAGTTGGGGAGGATGGCTGATTGTCGTTCTGATTGTCAGTTCGCTGATGAACTATGGCCTCGGCGAATGGCTGAAGAAGAAAATTTCCGCCGGCCGCCTGTGGGTCGGCCTGCTGGCCAACCTGATCCTCCTGAGCACCTTCAAGTATCTGCCCCTCCTCGGAGCAGCAGCGTCGGATGGTTCTCCGCTCGCCGCCTTCAAGCGCATCCTGTTCCCGATTGGCGTCTCCTTCTGGACCTTCGAAGCTCTGAGCTATCTACTCGAGCTCTATCGCGAAGAGGAGCTCGAGCCAACTCTCGTTGAATTTTGCCTCTTCATGTCATTTTGGCCCACGGTGATTCAGGGCCCGATCTGCCGTATGTCAAGCCTGCTGCCGCAATTCCGCCAAGACTGGTTGGTCGACGAGGAGGATCTCAGTACAGGCCTGCGCAGAGTTGCGATCGGCACTCTGATGGCGGCGCTCGGTCTGCTGATGGCCGGAGGCCTGCATGCCGGCGCCGGCGTCGACGCGCTCTTTGGCAACACAGGCGCACGCTACACCGGAATCGACGTCTGGTTCCTGATCATCGGCTACGGGTTTCAACTCTATTTCAGTTTCTGCGGATGGTCGCACCTGATGATCGGCGCAGCCCGCCTCTTTGGCATACAGCTTCACGAAAACTTCGACCGCCCGTATCTTTCGACCACCCCGTCCATGTTCTGGACGCGCTGGCACATGTCACTATCGTTTTGGATCCGCGACTTTCTGTTCCTGCCGCTGGCAACCGCGCGCCGCGAAGTCTGGTGGCGCAACCTGTCGCTTGTCATCTCCATGTTTGTATTCGGACTGTGGCACGGCGGCAGCGTTCTCTACATGATGTGGGGCGTGTATCACGGCACACTCATGGTCCTGCACCGTCAATGGCAGGAGTTGCGCAAGCGCTTCGGCTTCGAGTGGACCGGGTTTGTTCCCGCCTTGATCTCGTGGGCGATTACATTTTGCGCCGTCTGCATCGGCTACATTTTCTTTAACGCCAAAAATCTCAAGCAGGCCGTCGGGATGCTGAGGGCGATCGCTTCGCCGCACAGCTATCGCCACCTCACGCTGGACCACAGTTTCTGCCTGATGACGTTTCTGTTGGCCGCAGGATACTTCGCTGTAATTGGCGCGGGCACGCTCCTCGATCGTGTAGCTGAGCGCACCAGAGAGACGACCACAGATGCGAGTTGGCTCACACATGTCTTCGCAACGCTGGCCAAGGAACGCTGGGTATGGATCACTCCCGTCGTCATAGTAGCTGCGCTTTATTTAAGCGTGATGTTCCAACCTGGCCACGCCGAGACCGGCCCGGTAATGTACGCCCTCTTCTAGCATCAAGACTCAGAGCGTGGCGGCGGCCTAGCGGCGGTGATTGCCGCTAAGCCTCGATGCGAGCACGGATAGTTACGCCAGGTTTTTGGCGATGAAAACCCGCTATGCTAGCATTCCAATCAGTCCCATCAACCCCCGTCCCAAAGCGAGGCTGAGCCGTTGTGGCTTTAACCGAGACCCCCATCGAGGCAAGCACGTCGCGCGTCCGCACCCCATATGGGCGGCTCCTGAAGCGCTTTGCCGTCCGCCTTTGCGTCGCCGTCACGATCGCGGTCTCCCTCCTGTTTGCCGTGGAATTCTATGCATATCTCCGCTTTCACCCGAACGTGAACGCCCTTGAGCTGGCCGCCAAATTAGAGATCGCTCAAAACGAAAATCCGGCCGAGCGCCAATACTGGGCAGAATTCAAGAAAGCGAATAAGGTCACCTACCATCCCTGGGTTCTGTGGCGGCGTCAGCCCTTTCAAGGGCAGATGATCTCGATCGACCAGGATGGCGTTCGCCGCACCCTCCACACACACTGTGATGACAAAGGCGCCTTCACCATCTGGATGTTCGGCGATTCGGTCATGTGGGGAGCGGGCGCGCCCGACAAAGACACCATCCCGTCCTACGTCGCTGCCGACTACGAAAAGGCCGGTCAGCCAGTCTGTATCGTGAACTACGCCGAAAAAGGCTACGCGAACACCCAGGAAGTAATCGGCCTGATCGAAGAGCTCAAACACGCGAAGCGCAAACCCGACGAAGTCCTCTTCTATGACGGAGGCACGGAAGCCTTTATCGCCTATCAAAGCGGCCTCGTCGACGTACACAGCAACTATCTCTCGTTCAAGAATTTTCTTGATAACTGGGGAGCCTACGAGAAGGCAGGTTTCTCTTATTTCAGCCAGACCAACACGGCCCGTTTTCTGAAAAAAATGGGGGAGCGCGCGGACGCAAGCGGCAAAGACAAGACGAAAAAAGCGAAGGCCGCCAGCCCGGCCCTCGATGTGGAAGCTGCCTCAAAGGCAATCGTCGAAAACTATTTTCAGAACATGGATATCGTGCACCTGCTGGCGAAGCAATACAATTTTCGCCCCGTATTCGCGTGGTATCCAAATATGGCAGTCGGCCACAAGGATCTCACATCCTACGAGCACCAGGTCTTAACCTCGGAATACCATCAGTTCCCTGACCTCGGTCTGATTTATAAAGCCACCTACGACCGAGCCCGCGAACTGAATCGCCCTGACCTCATCTACCTCGGGGACCTTCTCGATGATCAGAAAGACTCCCTCTACGTCGGCATCTCTCACCTGAAGCCGGAAGGCAACCAGATTGTGGCCAACCACCTGTTCGAAATTCTGCAAAATGCTGCGAAGAAATAGAGGAATATTCCCGGAGATCAATGCCCCATCAGAACCAACGTAGCCTGGTCAGCGGTTTCCTTCACTCCCTGCAAAAAACCCCGGCCCGCCCCGCGCTTGAAATCGGCGACGACGTTCTCACCTATGAGCAACTCTGGAACTACGCCGGAAAGATCACGGCCCGCCTTAACCAAACCCTGGCTCCCGAAGAAGGCGCAGTAGCCATCCTCGCCAGCCGCAGCGTGGCCGCCTATGGCGGTATCCTTGGAATCCTCGCCAGCGGTCGCGGTTACTGCCCTCTCAACCCGAAGTTTCCTCTCGACCGCACGCTCGTCATGCTCAATGCATCGGGCTGCCGTACTCTGATAGTTGGGCAGGAATGCGCCGGCGTGCTCGAGTCCCTGTTGCCGCTCGTCGACAAAGACCTCACCATCATCATTCCCGATCTCGAATCGTTAAACAGCGGCGGACAAAAACATCGCGTCATTCCAGCTGCCCAACTGAAGAAAATAGCCGACCCCGCCGAACCGAATCCAGACCCCGGCGCCACCGCTTATCTCCTTTTCACCTCCGGCAGCACCGGAGTTCCCAAAGGCGTCGCCGTAAGCCAGTCGAACGCGGTCGCCTACATGGAGTATGCGAAGAAGCGCTTTGGTTTTAACGAAAACGACCGTTGCTCGCAAAACTTCGATCTGACCTTCGATCTCAGCGTCCACGACCTCTTCACCTGCTGGGACGCCGGCGCCACCCTCGTTCCCTACGCAGAGCAAACTCTCACGCCGGCCACGCTGGTCGATGAAAAAGAACTGACCTGCTGGTTCTCGGTGCCGTCGGTAGCCATGTTCGCATCGAAGGTAGGCCTGCTGAGTCCCGGCGCGTTTCCGACGCTGCGCTGGAGCCTGTTCTGCGGCGAAGCCCTCTCCGCCACGCTCGCCGAAGCATGGCAGCAAGCAGCCAACAATTCCATCGTGGAAAATCTCTACGGGCCAACCGAAGCGACCATCGCCATCACCTGGTATCGCTGGAATTCTCAAACGTCGCCCGCCGAATGCGTTAGTGGGCTCGTTCCCATCGGCTGGCCCTTCGACGGGCAGCAGATTTGCGCCGTCGCCAATCGCGAGGATGACAATCGCGAAGTCGTGCCAACCGGAGAAAGCGGGGAACTCTGTCTGGGCGGCTCGCAAGTCACGCGCGGCTATCTGAACGACCCGGAAAAAACCGCGAAGAGTTTTGTGAAACTCCCCCACACTGGAAATAAGATCTGGTATCGCACTGGCGACCTGGTGCGCATGGATGACCGCGGCTGCGCCTATTACCTCGGCCGCCGCGACTTCCAGGTAAAAATCAGCGGCTACCGCGTAGAGCTGCAGGAAATCGACCTGGTCCTGCGCGAAGCATCGAAAACCGAGCTGGCGGTTGCGATCCCGTGGCCGCTGTCCGAAGGCTCAGCCTCGGGAATCGTAGGCGTCGTCTCCGGCTCCGATCCCGCGCGCGACCCCGGCATCATCAAAGCCTGCCAATCCCGCCTCCCGCGCTACATGGTTCCCACGCGCATCTATCACTTCGAACAAATGCCGCTGAACGTAAACGGGAAAATCGACCGCGCACAAATTACGAAGATGTTAGGCAACTGGAAAGATTAGAAAAACATTGCAGCGGTCAGATTACAGAGGCGAAAAAACCTGACAAAATCGGGCTGTGGAGCTTAACCTCTAACCTCGCTCGATACCGGCGACACCGTCATCGCCTTTCGGTCTTCGAATCGCGCAAACGGCGTATTCCATTTCAGCCAATAGCGCGACTTCAAATATAGGGGGTAATAGAAATTCATGAAGTGCGCGGCCATTGGAGCATGCAACTCCTCCGCCGGCGTCTCAAGCTTATATCCCGTTTCGACCAGCAGATCGCCGAGGCACCATTCCACCTCACGCGCCTGCTGTGGGGTAAACACGCGCCGCCAGCGGCCCATCTTGCTCGCTCCCGCTTCACTCGCGTCCCGTTGAAACGAGGAATTCGGATTGGTCACCGACCCCAACCCCACCCGTTGAATGCGGTCGTAATCCAGATCCTGTTCGATAAATTTGCCAACCCGCGCCAGAGTTTCACGCGGATTCTGCACCATATCTTCATAGTGCACTTCCATATAGTCCGGGCCCATCGCGCGGCCGTACTCGCGGCCCCGGCTCACCAGCAATCGGTAAAACATCGCACACGCCAGGTGCGCGCGGTTTCTGTCCAAGGGCAAAGCACGATAGCGATTGGATTTGTACAGCGAAGCCGTGGCATCCCGCCCGTCGCGAATCGTGTGGATCACCAGCGCATTCGGAATCTCCCGCTTAATCATCGGCAGGGAAAGCAGATGTTTCGGCGTCGATTCCGCCCACCGCTCTACCCCCTGATTCTCGGCCATCATCTCCATCTGAATGCGCAGGAGATCGCCCGGATTGCGGCACTCCGCCATCACCCGTTCGTCAAATTTCCTCGGATCTAACCCGGTCACCATGAACATCGCGCTGTTGGTGTAGGCGTCCAGCATCTGGCGACGGTTCGCGCGACTGGCGAGATTGCCGAAGTGCCGTCCCAGCACGGTGTAAATAGCGCTTTCTTCGGGAAACACGGCGAACCCGCCTGCCGAAAGTAGCGAGTAGTAAAGCAGCTTGGTGCCCGAGCGATGCGAGCCCAGAACAAAAACAGGAGCTTTAGAACGGGCACTGCGAGGTTGGGCTTGCTGCTGGGGCGGCGTTTCGATCATGGGTGCGGATGGGCTTTATTTCTGCAATCTGACTTTTTGACTTCTGACTTTTGATTTCGCCTAGCTCTTCGCCGGCTTCCCAAACTTCTCCGCCATGGCGAACATCGACCGCACGGTGTCCATGTCCTTCGCCTGCACCTTGCTCGCCGGAACTTTGCGCGCGGCAATGCGCTGGAGTTCAAGGAAAATCTCAATCATGGCAAACGAGTCGATCAGCCCGGAGGAAACCAGCGGCGTATCCTCGTTGATCGCCGCGCCTTTGCCCTTCATTACTTTTTCTGAAATATAAGCGGTGAGCTGCTTCATCTGCTCACTGGCATCAGCGACCTGGTCAACACTCATAGGGAATTGGCCCAACTCCTCACTTCAATTCTTCGGCCCGATACTCGCGCCGTCAAGCGCATTCAGCGGCAAGCACATTACCGTGGAGGCGCGCATAGTTCAGGTTCCGCCCGCCCTTACGGTTGCTTCGGATGCGCTGCCAGGAACTGCCAGCGTACTGCATCCTGCGAATTCACCCAGGAATGCCCCACGCCTTCTTCCCAGATGAACTGCACCTCTGTGCTGCTCGCGCAGCTCGTTGCGTCGTTGCCGGTGGTGCTCTGGTTCGGCTTCTGGTTCACGCAGAGCGGCAGATTGTTCTGGAATTGAGTGCAGCCATTCTGCTGCGTCCAGTAGTTGAACGAATCGTCCACCGTTGCCAGAAAGAACTTGTCGCCGGAATACCCGGTCGTTCCATTGTTACATGGAGGAATCGTCGTGTCCGCCGTTCCATGCCATTCCTGGATCGAAACCGGCGCCAGGGCGGGACCGGGCATCACAATCGGCGGCGGATCAAGCTGCCCGACGATCGTTCCCGAACCGATTACAACCGCCGCCACCAGATCCGATAGCTCCACCCCAACCCGATGTGCCATCTGCGCGCCCGAAGAGAATCCCGCCACATACACCTGGTTCGGATTCACGTTGTATTGCTGCGTGAGCGTCACGATCAGATTCCGGAGGAAACCGGGATCATCCGGCGGCTGCTGAAATGCATCGTCCATGTAGTAAGCATCCCAGTTCCACTGCCCCGACTTGGAATTGAAAGTCGAAGCCGGCTTCACCAGGATGAATCCGTTGTCATCGGCTACGTTCTGCCAACCCCAGTTCAGCGCAATAATCGGCTGCGGGTCGGGCTTGTTCTGCGTCCCATGCAGCATGATCAGCATTGCCGGTTTCGCCGCAACCGTTGCCGGAATGTAAACCTCGTAATAACGTGTAATGCCGTTCCACACCATCGTCAAATCGATAACCTGCGCGTTAGCCACCACTTGGTTCACCACATTGGATGTGCTTTTCGCGTATGTCTTGCTGCCGTTGTAGATGGCCGTGATCTGGTCGGTGCCCACACCGAGCTTGGCGTTCCGGAAAGTCGCCACGCCTCCCGAGACCGAGCCGCTCCCCAGCTTCTTGCTGCCATGGTAAAAAACGACATTGCCGGTGATCGCGATCCCGCCTACCTGTCCTGTCACGTTGGCCGTAAACACCACGGTTTGTCCGGGGTTCGCCGGATTCGGAGCCGACGTCAAGGTCGTGTTGGTCGGCGCCGTAGTCACCACCTGCGCAACCGCCGTCGACCGGCTGGAACCAAAAGCCCCGTCGCCACCGTACACCGCCTTGATGTTGTCCGTGCCTGGTGTCAAGCTCGAGGTCGAAAATGTCGCCGTACCTCCGCTCAAGGGCGAAGTCCCCAGCAGGTTCGGTCCCTGCGAAAATGTGATCGTCTCCCCGTCCGGCGGAGTCCCTTTGCTGGACGTGACGGTCGCAGTAAAGGTTACCGATTGGCTATAAGCTGACGGATTCAACGACGAAGAAATCGTTGTCGTGGTCCCGGTCACGGCCGCATAGGCGCTCGTCGCTACCCATAGCAACGCCACCAGGCATGCAATCTTTTTCATACGCGTTTTTTCCCCACGATGCAAAACTCTCTCTACACTCCCCAAATCAGATCCATCTCCCACCCGTACCCCAAAGACTTATCTACTACTTGCCAATATCGTAAGAATCCTGGACGGCGCGACTCCGTTTCAACAAAATGGGATCAGCAAATCCATCACCAATCGACCTTCGCTCCTCGCAACTCGCCCCATCCATTGGCATGCCGCCCCCACAGGGTAATGGCCCGAAAGAGAGGTCCGGAATCCAACGCCTACTGGAAATCGCCCGATTGCAAGTACAGTTCCCCTCACCAACCACCCGGGGGCAAGAAGTCAAATTCTGGGAAGGTCTGGCGTTCCCGCCAGATTCAAGGGACGATAAGGGCTTCTGTAAAGCATACCGGGACAGCAAAGTTTGTCAATCCCCCAAGCAAGCCAGTCCGCGCCCTTGCGAGACACGTCACAAGCGCTTGGAAATCCTGCAGTCTGAACTCTGCACCCTGACGATGTCGTCTGTCTCCGCATTTACGCAGGCCTCCCCCGCCTTGCATATCCCGGCAGCGGTGTGATATTCACTAGCGTTGCCACCAGCACTGCGTTCGGCATTCGAGCCCCCGCCAGACGCAAGCTGAGTCGCATCTGACTATCATCCAGCAAGTAGAAGTTTCCACCCGGAGCCCCTTTTACATTCGCTTTGGCCGCACGCCGAAGCAAAGCTTTCGTGTGTTCATTTCGTGGGTACGATCTTGTACCCATAGCTGGGCATTGCCTGTTTAGGGGTATTTTCCGGCACCAGGAGACTTCGAATGATTCGGCTGCCTTTCAGCCTCAAACTTTTTCCTCTTGTCATCGTCGCCGCCTTCCTTTCCGGGTGCGGAAGTTCGAGCAGCAACGCCCCGTCCGGCGCGGCCTGGAGCATCTCGCTTGCGCAAACGGGAAGCTTTGCCCCGAACGGTGTCGGACAATATGTCATCACCGTTTCCAACAGCGGATCCATCCCCAGCCGAGGTACGGTCTCCGTGGGCGACATCCTGCCCGGTCTCCTCACCCCTACGAGCATCTTTGGTCCCGGCTGGAACTGCATCGGCGGAGAGCAGGTCGCCTGCACCCGCGCCGATTCCCTTCCCGCCGGAGACTCCTATCCGACCATCACTCTCGTCACCAATGTCTCGCCGGCGGCGTCGGGCACAATAACAAATAATGCAACCGTCTCCGGCGGCGGCGCGGGCAGCCAGACCGGCTCTCTCCAAACCGTGATTGGGTCAACCCCCGCGAGCACGATCCAGCACGTCGTTATTCTCTTCCAGGAAGGTCGCACGCCTGACAACCTCTTTCAGGACGAAACGCTCATCGGTCGGGGCGCCGATATCCAGAACTACGGCTACACCTCGAACGGGGCCAAAGTGTCGCTTGCTCCCACCTCGCTCGCCACCGGCTACGTGCTCGCGAACAATCACTCGTCGTTCCTGGGTTCCTGCGCATGGGTGGGATTCGCCTGCGCCATGGACGGCGCCGACCACGTTACCTGCAGTGGCAGCGGCTGCCCGGCAACCAACGCCGCCTACCAGTACGTGCAGGACGCTAGCGTCCAACCGTACTACGCGATGGCTGAGACCTACGCATTTGCAGACCGCATGTTCCAAACCAATCAGGGTCCCACCTTCCCGGCCCACCAGTACATCATCTCCGGCACCTCGGCCGTTTGCGTCCCCGGAGCGCTCTGTCCGATTCTGGCGAACCTTGCCCCGTCAACCAGCTCGTACTTTGGCGCCGACAATCCATCCTCTAACTCCCGCGACGACGGCACATTCTGGGGTGGCTGCCTCGCTCCTCCCGGCTCGATTCTGAATCTCATCGACACCAGCCAGGCCTTTCCAAACTCCAATTACTGGCAGATCCTCGGGCCGGAGTGCTTCGAGCACCCCACCCTCACCGACGCGCTCGACTCCAAAGCTGTTTCCTGGAGGTACTACGCGGCCACCGCGGGCTCGCCGGCAACCGCTCCGAACGCGATCGCGCACATGTGCCAGCCGACTGGCGACCCAAACAGCAGCTCTTGCGGCGGCCCCGATTGGACAGCTTCTGATCCCAAGGTAGTCATCGAGGGCAGCGGCGCTCAGGTTGTAACCGATATACAGAATGGAAAGCTTGCCGCCGTGACCTGGGTCATTCCCGCCGACCAAAATTCCGATCAGCCCGGTGACCAGGGCGACGGTCCATCCTGGGTCGCTTCTGTGGTAAACACCATTGGCGAAAGCCAGTTCTGGCCCAACACCGCCATCATTGTCACCTGGGACAACTGGGGAGGCTGGTACGATCACGTCCCGCCCCCGGTCCGCTCCTCCAGCCCATTCGCCAATTCCAACACCTATGGCTTGCGCGTCCCACTCATCTTCATCTCGCCCTATGCAAAGCCACAACACGTCTCCCACCAGTACAACGACTTCGGCAGCGTTCTCCGGTTTATCGAGCAGGTATTCTCGTTGCCGCAGGTTAATCCCACAGTCGGATACGCGGACAGCTACGCTCTTGGAGATCTGTCCGATTTCTACGATCTCTCCCAGGTTCCCCTCACCTTCAGCCCAATCGCTTCGGAAAAGGGCACTAAGTATTTCCTCGACAGGAAGTAACAAGGCTGCCTTAAAAGAGTGCTTGGGATGCATGCTTACGCGGTAGGCCACGTTACAGGCTTATCTCTGCATCTAACAAGCATCCTGTAGGTACAGTCCTGTACGCGGTAATCCTGGCGCGCCCCCGGGAGCAGTTTGATCCGAACTCTTAGTTTTGTGGGAATTAGGAGACATCGAATGGCTCGGCTGAGGCTTATGGTGGCTTTTCTCTGTTTGATCCCGGCAGGTGGCATCCTCACCAGTTGCACCGGAGTCAGCGGTAGTAATGCAATCACCGGGTCTTGGACGATCACGCTTACGCGCACTGGTGGTTTCGCTCCCGGCGGAAGCGGCCAGTATTCGATCACCACAACGAACGACGCGTCGGGCCCAACCAGCGGAACGGTTTCCGTCAGCGATTCCCTCCCGAGTGTTTTCACCGCATCGAGCGCAAGTGGCAGCGGTTGGAGCTGCAGCCTTAGCCCCGTTTCTTGTTCGCGCACCGATTCGCTGGCGGTTGGAGAAAGCTATCCCAGCATCAATGTCACCGTAAAGGTCGCGCCAAATGCTTCCGGAACCGTCACTGATTCGGCGACGGTTTCAGGTGGCGGGGCGAGCGACGCCACTGCCTCCCTGCAAACGCCCATCGGCACCGCTAACGCCGGCAAGATCCAACACGTCGTCATCATTTTTCAGGAGAACCGCTCGCCCGACAACCTGTTTCAGGATCCAAAGCTCATCCAGCGCGGCGCCGACATCCAGAGTTACGGCTACGCCGGCGCCACGAAAATCACTCTCACCCCGGTTTCGCTGGTTACCGATTACGATCTCGACCATGGCCACGCGGCATTTCTGCACGCCTGCGACTGGAACGGCACGGGATGCGCCATGGACGGCGAATATCAGGTAAATTGCGCTCCCCCCGCTAACTGTCCCCCGAATCCGCAATACCAGTATGTGCAGGCCTCCGATGTCCAGCCTTACTATGCTATGGCTGAGACCTATGCCTTCGGCGACCGGATGTTTCAAACCAATCAGGGTCCAAGCTATCCCGCACACCAATACATTCTTTCCGGAACGTCTGCACTCTGCGTGCCCGGAGCAAACTGTCCTGCCGGCACGACCAGCACTTACTATGTCGCCGGTAACCCGGAGAACGATACGCGCGCCGACGGCTCCGCCGGAGCCGGATGCCTCGCGCCTCCCGGCGCGCAGCTCAACATTCTCGACACCAGCGCGCCCTTCCCCAACCCAAACCTCATCGAACTGCCCGGCGCAGGCTGTTCCGAGCACCCCACGCTCACCGATCTGCTCGACGCGAGCGGCCTCACCTGGAAGTACTACGCCTCGCTGGATGGCTCGATCTGGACCGCTCCCGATGGCATCCAGCATATGTGCTTACCCACCACGGGGCCGTCCGACCAACTGGCTTGCAACAATTCCGACTGGACCGGCAAAGACCCGAACGTCGTCATTGAAGGCGTGGGAGCGCAGATCGTCACCGACATTCAGAGCTGCAAGCTATCGGCGGTCACCTGGGTCATTCCCGATGGCCCCGCTTCCGATCACGCCAACGGCAATCAGGGCCTCGGACCGTCCTGGGTCGCTTCGATCGTGAACCAGATCGGGGAAAACGCGGCCTGCCCCGGCACCGGCGAAACTTATTGGAATGACACCGCCATCATCGTGGCCTGGGACGATTGGGGAGGCTGGTACGATCACGTGGCTCCGCCCATCCGCAACTCGGGCAGTTATCAGAATTCCTACGAGTACGGCTTCCGCGTGCCGCTCATCGTGATCTCTCCCTACGTGAAACCGGCCTACGTCTCGCACCAGTACAACGATTTCGGCAGCATCCTCAAATTCATCGAAGAGACCTTCACTCTGCCGGAAGTGAACCCTTCCGTCGGCTACGCGGATTCGTATGCCCTGGGCGATTTGTCGGACTTCTTCAACTACAGCCAGAGTCCGCTGCCCTTCACCGAAATCCCCGCCGATTACGATCGCCGGTACTTTATCGACAAGAAAGGTAAGCCTTCGCCGCCGGACAACGATTAGGAGGCGTGGCCTCAGGCATATAAAGGAACGTGCGCCGCGCAGCGGATGAGAGGGCGGGGCGCCCCTGTGTTAGACTTACAGTTCTAGGAGGGGCAATGCCAATCCCTTTCAAGAGAAGTTCTCTTTTCGTTTCGGCTACCATAACCTTTGTTCTTATCGTCGCGATTCTGCTCTTACCGCACATATGGAGGGAGCGTCACACAGTTACGGCGCTCGCTTCTGGACAGTGGGAACAAGCAGCACTGCAAGACCCGAATGGCGGGATGGCACAGTATGGGGCCGCCATGCAGACGTCTCAATCACAGTCAATCACCCTTCAAACCCTTACTAACTGGAACACATATATTGCATCGCGGAGCGGCTGGTCAATGTCATCGACTTTGCTAAGTCGACTAGCGACGGCAGACTGGAACGCGCGCCAGGCGGGTTCTCCTGCTCTCACGGCTCAGCAGTTAGCCACAGCGGCTACCCAGCTTATTAACAATCAACTCAATACGATGACGGCTGCCCAACAGAATGCGCTGTTTACCGCATGCTTCAGCGTGCAGACGCCCAAGGGGACGATCGGCCTGAACCCGAATTACCCGTATATTTCAGCCTCGCAGAATGGAGGCGGCCAGTGGTCGGTCACCGTTCAGCCCGCCGCCTTCAGTTCCAGAAAGACGGATTTTGCAACCTTGGCGCCAGGAATGGTTTCGTCGGGCGCGCTGTTCTATCCGGGCGAGGCGATGCTCGTTATGTACTCCGTAGCCACCTGGGACATGGGATACGATAACGCATTCATTTCCAAGGCGACGCAACGGATATCTGACCTGACCGGCCTCAGCCCGACGGGCCTCGTGCTCTACGGCGACAATGGATACCTTATCCGACGGCCGATCGCCCAATTTGGGACCGCCGCTGCGATAGGACAATTCTTTACCACGCTAGGATTCTGAAGGCCGCATAGAGGTTGATCCGATGAAAACCACTCTTATGTCCGTGTCGCTCCTTTTGATCTTGATTGTCGTTGGATGCGATCTTCTTGGCCTGGATGGAGGAACGATTTATGTCAGCGGTCAGCCTTTTGATCTCGTAATTTTGCAGTTGGATAGCGCGCCAGCCGGGGCCTGCTGTCCGCACTGCGTGGTCTCTGCTCCCGTTCCGCTTGACAGCACCGGCTCAGGATCGGCTAGTGGCCTGACTGACGGTGATGGCTCCGATGCATTGTGGTTCGGCACAGGTTTGTACTCAGGCTGTGGCGGTAATACTAGCTTAGCCTGCTCAGGAACATCGAGTTTTTTGTGTCTGGCGCCGTCTGGAAATGTAACTCCCTACGGGACGTTGACCGTCAGCGGTCCCGGGCCTATGTGCCGCCAACAGCAGCCTCCGGCGCAGATTGGCGGCACACCGCAAGGTGGTGGCGGCACACTTTGCAACGGCGGACAGGTTTCGGTCACTATAAATGGCAGCACCGTATCAACGACATACGGCCAAGGTTCGACATTGTCGTCAGTCGCAAGTGGGCTTGCGTACGCCATAAATGCAAACCCTCAGTTTGCTGGCATCTTGGTTGCAGGGGCCTCCAGCAACGTCGTGACTCTCGGTGGTCCAGGCGTGCCACCGGAGAATGCGGCCTACTACCCTTGGAGCGCGTCCTGCACGTACGACACCGACGATTTCTCTGCGTGCGGTTTCCGGGCGGGGCTGTCACCGCTTGCGACGATGGGAACACGACCTCCGCTATAATCGTCGCGACGCGCCCTCGACCGACGCGGGTGGCTCTGATCTCCACCCCGATTTGATTTCTTATCGCGCCACCACCGACGGGGTGCCCCATGTCTCGCGCCGTTCGAGACACGGGCTACGATGCCGCCGCAGCGAGTGATCCTGAGCCGCCGGCGCTCGAATCTTCAGCTTGAACACGTCCCACTGGTTCACAGCAACCGCGCCCCTTCTCCGAAAGCATACGCCCGGTAACTGCTCCACCGCCATAGCTCTGGCGACTCAACCAATCCTCGCTTCACCGGATTCTGATGCATGTAGTCCAGCTTCTCCCCTCGCTTCTTCGCACTCCACACATTGAAATCGTAGAATCGCGCCTGCCACACATGCTGAACATTGTGCTCGAACAAGTTGCCCTGCGCGGAAGTCCGGCGACGCTACCGCTCCGCCAGCGCTCGGCGCGAAAATCCCAGCTTGAGCGCCTGCATGACGACCGACGGCGTCTTCTCCTGCGGTTCGCTCACCAACAAATGAAAGTGCTCCGGCATCACTACATACACGACGACGAACTGATTGCGTCGGCGCATCCGCTCCGGCACGGTAAGGAACAAATCGCGCCGCCGCGTGGTGCCGAGCAGCGGTTGCCGCCGATAACAGCTGCAAGTGACAAAGTGTAAGTCGCCCGCGCCGTAGTAACGGTGAAGTTCCCAGGGCATGAAACGAGAATCGGCGGGATGGCCCAGTCGGCGCGGTGAGGGCGGACACAAGAAGCGGACACAAGAAAATGGTGATGAAACAATCATGCCTGCAGTCGTGGAGATGGCCCCATGTCTCGAGCCCCGCGAACACGGGGCACCTCGTCGGTTGTGGTGCGGTAATAGAGATGGGTTGGAGATCAGGGCCACCCGCCAGTAAGGCGAAGGTGCCCGGTTGTCGACGCGAGCTCCAACAGAGCCCGATTTATACCTAAGATATTTATTCTTCAATGATTTACACGGAAAAATGCTTCGAAAACGAACATCGCAACGCAGGTAAGTTATTGATTTATAAATATCTTACAAGTAAGTCCTTATTCCTCAAAGATCTGGCAAATTTCTCTCGCCAAGTCATTGATTCCAAAAGATCACCTGGGGGAGGGGGTAGGTTGCCAATTCGCCGGCTCGCCTGGAATTTTTGAGAGGAGAGATGGCAAAAGGCAGCGGACGCGGAAAGGTTATTCGGGGGACTCGGCGCGCACCTAAACTTCTTCCTGATACGCCTCGATGGCAGGACGCGAATTGATGTCACTGGAAATCTCGGTCGACGTCTCGCGTGGCGCGAGTTCACCGACCTTGAACGCGCGTTTGCTCATAAAGAGCCAAAGCACT
>Ga0335080_10000680_pt1 | contig 31845 bp, 26 predicted proteins | sample Lox_Sample_34_FD_206720 | JGI IMG/M metagenome (GOLD analysis project Ga0335080, IMG submission 206720) | Soil microbial communities from Loxahatchee National Wildlife Refuge, Florida, United States - Lox_Sample_3.4 | ecosystem: Environmental > Terrestrial > Soil > Wetlands | place: USA... | reverse complement strand
GCTGGGGGCGCGAGTTGATCGCGCCGATGTCGGTGTTCTTGTCCAGCGGGTCGCCGAGGCGGAGCGTGGCCAGCCGCCGCTTGAGCCGGTCGAGCACGGCGTCGGCGACGGACTCCTGCAGCAGCAGCCGCGAGCCCGCGCAGCACACGTGCCCCTGGTTGAAGAAGATGCCGTTGACGATGCCCTCGACCGCCTGGTCGATGGGCGCGTCGTCGAACACCACGTTCGCGGCCTTGCCGCCCAGCTCGAGCGTGAGCCGCTTGCCGGTGCCCGCCACGGCCGCCTGGATCTCCTTCCCCACCTCGGTCGAGCCGGTGAAGGCGACCTTGCTGACCCCGGGGTGGCCGACGAGCCCGGCTCCGGTGCCGCCGTCGCCGGTGATGATGTTCACCGTGCCGGGCGGCAGCCCGGCCTCGGCGATGACCTCCGCGAGCAGCAGCGCGGTCAGCGGGGTGGTCTCGGCCGGCTTGAGCACGCAGGTGTTGCCGGTGGCGAGCGCGGGTGCCAGCTTCCACGCGGCCATGAGCAGCGGGAAGTTCCACGGGATCACCTGCCCGGCGACCCCGAGCGGCCGCGGGTCGGGGCCGAACCCGGCGTAGCTGAGCTTGTCCGCCCAGCCCGCGTGGTAGAAGAAGTGCGCCGCGGCGAGCGGGACGTCCACGTCGCGGGACTCCTTGATCGGCTTGCCGTTGTCCAGGCTTTCCAGCACCGCGAACTCGCGGGCGCGCTCGGCGATCGCGCGGGCGATCCGGTACAGGTACTTGGCCCGCTCCCGGCCGGGCAGCCTGCCCCAGCTGGTCTCGAACGCGTTGCGGGCCGACATGACCGCCCGGCCGACGTCCGCCGGGCCGGCCTGGGCGACGCGCGCGAGGGGCTCCTCGGAGGCCGGGTTGAGCGTGGTGAAGGACTCACCGGCGGCGGGCGGGACGAAGTCCCCGCCGATGAAAAGGCCGTACTCGGGCCGGATCGTCACGATCTCGCGCGACTCCGGCGCGGGCGCGTACTCCCAGTCCGTACCCGGCGTCGTGGTGCTCACGCTCGTCACCGTTCGCTGGCCTCCGCTCTGCTTTCTGCCTCCCTCGCGGGCGCTTCGCTTGGTCGCGCCGGAGGCGCGCCAGCGGTGCCGTGGGAGGCGGTCCTCGGCGCCGGGACACCGCCGACGCTGGGTCGTGCCGGAGGCACGCCAGCAAATGCTGTGGCCCGGCGCCTGCGGCGTCTCAGGTTGACCTAAGGTGCTTCAGTTACCCCCCTCCAGGGCCGGGTCAGTCCAGGGTGAAGTAGTCCGGGCCGGCGTAGGCGCCGGTGAGCTGCTTGGTGCGCTGCATGAGCAGGTCGTTGAGCAGGCTGGAGGCGCCGATGCGGAATGCGTCGGGCGTCAGCCACTGCGGCCCGGCGACCTCACGGACGAGCACCAGGTAGCGGATGGCGTCCTTGGCGGTCCGGATGCCGCCCGCGACCTTGACCCCGACCCGGCGGCCGGTCGCGTCGGCGAAGTCCCGCACGGCGGACAGCATCACCAGCGCCACCGGCGGCGTGGCGGCGGGCGTCACCTTGCCGGTCGAGGTCTTGATGAAGTCGGCACCGGCCAGCATCGCCAGCCAGGCGGCGCGGGCGGTGTTGTCCAGGGTGGCGAGCTCGCCGGTCTCCAGGATCACCTTCAGGTGCGCGGTGCCGCACGCCTCCCGCACCGCCCGCACCTCCTCGTAGACCTGCGCGTACCGGCCGGCCAGGAACGCGCCCCTGTCGATGACCATGTCCACCTCGTCGGCGCCCGCGTTCACCGCGTCCGCCACGTCGGCGAGCTTCACCGCGAGCGAGGCGCGGCCGGACGGGAACGCCGTCGCCACCGAGGCGACCGCCACCCCGCTGCCCGCCAGCTCGGCGCGCGCCAGCGCGACCAGGTCCGGGTACACGCACACCGCCGCGACCGGCGGCACGGCCGGGTCGGCGGGATCGGGCTGGCGCGCCTTGGCGCACAGCCCGCGCACCTTCCCCGGCGTGTCCGCGCCCTCCAGCGTGGTGAGGTCCACCATCCGGACCGCCATCTCCAGCGCCCACAGCTTGGCCTCGCGCTTGATCGAACGGGTCGCCAGCGCCGCCGCCCGCTCCTGCGCGCCGACCTGGTCGACGCCGGGGAGGCCGTGCAGGATCTGCCGGAGCGCGGCGTCGGAGCCGGCCACGCCCGTCCCGATGCCCCCGGCGCCGGTGATCCCGGGGCTGGCCAGGCCGGCCGCGGCCACACCGGCCGCTCCGGTCACGACGTCGGCGTTCATGCCCCTATTGTCACATTCGGATCCGGGCGATGACCGGGGCGATCTCGCCTGGGCCCTCCGGGCCGATCTCGACGGCGTCGCCGAGGGCGGCGAGCGCCGCGCCGAACCGGGACTCCTCGTCGGCGCGCAGCTCCAGCAGCGGCTGCTCCTCCTCTACCCAGTCCCCCGGCTTCGCCAGGCACAGCACGCCCGCGGCCGCGCTGACCGGGTCCTCCTTGCGGGCCCGGCCCGCGCCGAGCCGCCAGGCGGCGTTGCCGACCGCGCGGGCGTCCAGCCGCGTCAGGAAGCCGGTGGCGGGCGCGGCCAGCGTCCTGGTGTGCGGGGCCACCGGCAGCGGCGCGTCCGGGTCACCGCCCTGCGCCGTGATCATGTCCCGGTACCTGGCGAGCGCGCTCCCGTCGGCCAGCGCCGCCGCAGGGTCGGCCTCGATCCCGGCCAGCGCGAGCATCTCCCGCGCCAGCGCGAGCACCACCTCGGCCAGGTCCGGCGGCCCCTGCCCAGCCAGGGTGGCGACGGCCTCCTCGACCTCCACGGCGTTTCCGGCCGCCCGCCCGAGCGGGGTGTCCATCCGGGTGAGCAGCGCCGAGGTGCGCACACCGTGCTCCTGGCCCAGCGTCACCATGGTCTGCGCCAGCAGCCGGGCACCGGCGAGGTCGCGCATGAACGCGCCGCTGCCGACCTTGACGTCGAGCACCAGCGCCCCGGTGCCCTCGGCGATCTTCTTGGACATGATCGAGCTCGCGATGAGCGGGATCGACTCGACCGTCCCGGTGACGTCGCGAAGCGCGTACAGGCGCCGGTCGGCCGGGGCCAGGCCGGGGCCGGCCGCGCAGATTACGCAGCCCACCCGGCGCAGGACGCCGATCATCTCGGCGGGTGGCAGCGCGGCCCGCCAGCCGGGGATGGACTCCAGCTTGTCCAGGGTGCCGCCGGTGTGGCCGAGCCCGCGGCCGGACAGCTGCGGCACCGCCGCGCCGCAGGCGGCCACCAGCGGCGCGAGGATCAGCGACACCTTGTCGCCCACGCCGCCGGTCGAGTGCTTGTCCACGGTCGGCCGGGCCAGGCCGCCCAGGTCCAGCCGCTCGCCGGAGTCCACCATTGCCGACGTCCAGGTGCGCAGCTCGGCGGCGTCGAGGCCGCGGAAGTAGACCGCCATCAGCAGGGCCGACATCTGTTCCTCCGCGACCTCTCCCGACAGGTAGCAGCCGATGAGCCAGCGGATCTCGTCGCCGGTGAGCGCCGCCCCGTCGCGTTTGGCCCGGATCAGGTCCACCGCCGCGTACGCGGGCGCGCCAGCCGCCGCCGGGGCGGACCGGCCCGGCTCAGTCATGGTCGCCGCGTGCGTCGGCCAGGTCGGCCGGGGTGAACGGGGACGGCAGCAAGGTGGCGAGCTGGCAGGGGCCGGCGTCGGTGTCGACCAGCAGGCCGGGGCCGCCCGCTTCGAGCAGGAGCTGACGGCAGCGCCCGCACGGCAGCAGGCGCTGGCCGTCGCCGGAGACCACGCTGACCGCGACCAGCGCGCCGCCGCCGGTCGCGTGCAGGGCGGAGACGAGCCCGCACTCGGCGCACAGTGTGAGGCCGTAGGAGGCGTTCTCGACGTTGCAGCCCACCACCACCCGGCCATCGCCGGCCTGGCCCGCAGCCCCCACCCGCAGCCGTGAATACGGCGCGTGTGCCCGCTGCGCCACGTCGGCGGCGGCCGCCCGCAGCGCGGACCAGTCGATCGCCATCGCAAGCCTCCGGCTGCTCACGATAACAGCGCCCGGCCGGCGCGGCGGTGAGCCAAGCGCCTGCCGTCCTTATGACGAACGTCCGCCGAACGTCTGGCGAACACCTGCCGAACGCCTGCTGGCCGCTGACCGGGTGCCTGCCTGGCCGCCGCCGGGCCCTTCCGTTCCCTCCGATTGCGATTTGGCAACGGCGTGCAAGATCACAGCTTGTGACCTTCCACCTGATGGCCGGCCGGTCTAGCCTGCGATCATCCCGAAGCAGGGTGTCTGGGATCTTCGAGCGCCCGGGACGCCCCGGGTGGAGGTGGGGGCCAGCGGTCCGCGCGGGGCAGCGGGAGCCCGCCGGGGCGGAGCCGCCAATGACGGCGCTCCGGAACGAGGAGGTTAGAAGTGAGGAAAGCTTTCCAGGCCGGCGCGGCACTGGCCGCGGTGGCTCTGCTCGCCGCCGGGTGTGCCAAGCCCAGCTCGTCGACCACGTCGACGACGACCACGTCCCATTTCACGGGCTGCATGGTCACCGACACCGGCGGCATCAACGACAAGTCGTTCAACCAGTCCTCGTGGCAGGGCATGCAGGCGGCCGCGTCCGCCAGCGGGGGGAAGATCACGGTCAAGTACCTGCCGTCGACCACGACCTCGGACTATGCCAAGAACATCAGCACGTTCATCGGCCAGAAGTGCGGCGTGATCGTCACGGTCGGCTTCCTGATGGGCCCGGCGACCGAGGCCGCCGCCAAGGCCAACCCGAAGCAGAAGTTCGCGATCGTGGACTGCTCCTACTCTTCTGACTGCCTGACCGGCACGCACGAGCCCAACATCAACCAGCTGGTGTTCAACACCGTGCAGGACGCCTTCCTCGGCGGCTACCTGGCGGCCGGGATGACCAAGACCGGCAAGGTGGCCACCTACGGCGGTGAGAAGTTCGGCACGGTCACGATCTACATGGACGGCTTCTGGGACGGGGTGCAGTACTACAACAAGCAGCACCACACCCACGTCCAGGTGCTCGGCTGGAGCGAGCCGAGCCAGAACGGCACCTTCGCGGGCAGCTTCACCAACATCACCGCGGGCCAGACCATCGCCAACACGTTCATCACCGACGGCGCCGACATCATCTTCCCGGTGGCGGGCGGTGTCGGGCTGGGCTCGGCGAAGGCGGTCCAGACCGCCGACTCCGCCGGTAAGAACGTCGCCATGTACTGGGTGGACACCGACGGCTGCGTGAGCGCCGCGACCTACTGCAAGTACTTCATCACCAGCGTGGAAAAGGGCATCAGCACCGCGGTGAAGACCGCCGTGGCCGACGCCGCCGCGGGCCACAGTGGCGGCAGCTACATCGGCACCCTCTCCAACGGCGGGGCCGTGCTGGCGCCGTACCACGACTGGGCCACCAAGGTCCCGGCGTCGCTGCAGGCCGAGCTCAAGACGGTCCAGCAGGGGATCATCAGCGGCACGATCGTCCCGGTCACCAAGAGCCCTGTGTAGTCAGGGCACCAGGCAGGAAGTACGGTCAAGCTGGTCAGTGTCCCCGGTCACAGCCCGGGGACACTGACCAGAGTCCGCTGGAGGGTGGCTGCCGGTGAAGCTCGAGTTGCGCGGCATCACGAAGCGCTTCGGCGGCCTCGTCGCCAACGACCACATCGATCTGGTCATCCCGCCCGGCGAGATCCGCGCCCTGCTCGGTGAGAATGGCGCGGGCAAGACCACGCTCATGAACGTGCTCTACGGGCTGGTGCAGCCCGACGAGGGCGAGATCCTGCTCGACGACGAGCCTGTCACGATCAACTCACCCAGGGACGCGATCCGGGCCAGGATCGGCATGGTGCACCAGCACTTCATGCTGGTGCCGGTCTTCACCGTGGCGGAGAACGTCACGCTCGGCACCGAGCGGGTGCGCAGGCTGACCACCCCCGGGATCAAGGCGGGCGGGCTCCGGATCCCGCCGGTCGGCCTGCCCTCAGCCGGCCTGCTCGACCGCCGCAGGGCCCGCCGCGACGTGCTCGAGCTCTCCGAGCGGTTCGGCCTGCGGGTCGACCCCGACGCCCGGGTGGAGGACCTGCCGGTCGGCGTGCAGCAGCGGGTCGAGATCATCAAGGCGCTGCTCCGCGACGCCAGCGTGCTGGTGCTCGACGAGCCCACCGCCGTGCTGACGCCCGGCGAGACCGAGGACCTGTTCCGGATCATGCGCGAGCTCCAGGCGGGCGGGCGGTCGATCATCTTCATCTCGCACAAGCTCAAGGAAGTCCAGGCGATCGCCGACAACATCACGGTCATCAGGCGCGGCAAGGTGGTCGGGGAGCGCCCGCCGTCCACCAGCGACGGCGAGCTCGCATCGCTGATGGTCGGCAGGTCGGTCCAGCTGCGGGTGAGCAAGGAGCCGGCCATGCCGAGCGGCGTGGTGCTCGACGTCAAGGACCTGAACGTGCACGGGGAACGCGGCGAGCACTCGGTGCGCGGCGTGTCGTTCCAGGTGCGGTCCGGTGAGATCCTCGGCGTGGCCGGCGTGCAGGGGAACGGCCAGACCGAGCTGTGCGAGGCGCTGATGGGCCTGCGGCCCTCGGCCGGCTCGGTGCGGCTGGACGGCGCCGATATCGGCCACGCCTCGACCCGCGACCGGCTGCGGGCGGGCATCGGCTACATCCCGGAGGACCGCTCCGAGGACGGCCTGGTGGGTGACTTCTCGGTCGCCGACAACCTCATCCTCGACGTCTACGACCGGCCGCCGTACGCCTCCGGCATCGCACTGAACCTGGCCGCCATCCGGGACTCGGCGGCCGCCCGGGTGGAGGAGTACGACGTGCGGACCACCTCCGTGCAGACGCCCGCCCGGACGCTGTCCGGCGGCAACCAGCAGAAGGTCGTGGTCGCGCGCGAGATGAGCCGCGACGTCAAGCTGCTGCTCGTCAGCCAGCCGACCCGGGGCCTCGACGTCGGCTCGATCGAGTTCGTGCACAAGCGCCTGGTCACCCAGCGGGACGCGGGCGCGGCGGTGCTGCTCGTCTCGTCTGAGCTCGACGAGATCTACGCCCTGGCCGACCGCATCGCCGTCATGTACGAGGGCCAGATCGTCGCGTTCCGCCCGCCCTCCATCTCCGAGCAGGAGCTCGGCCTGCTGATGGCCGGCGGCGGGGCGGCGGATCCCATCGTCTCCGGCCAGCGCGGCGGGCCGGAGACGCCAGCGCAGGAGCCTGAGCAGTCATGAGCGACCAGCACGAGGCGGATCCCGCGGCAGCACCCGCCGCGACCGCCACCGCCACCGGCGCGGGCGACGGCACGCCCGCGCCGGAGCGGCCGCACGGCCGGCTGCCGCTGACCGGCAGCGCGATCATCCAGGCGGTGACCGAGGGCCACACGGCCGTCATCACGATCCTGGCCGTGTTCGTGGCCCTGGTGATCGGCGCGATCCTGATCGTGGCCAGTGACCCGGTGGTGCTCCGCGCGTGGGACTCGTTCGGCTACGCGCCGGGCACCGCGCTGTCGGCGACCTGGAACTCGGTCGCGGCGGCCTACTCGGCGCTGTTCGAGGGGTCGATCTTCAACCCCAGCACGGTCGCCGCGGCCTTCCACGGCGGCTCGATCGCGGCGATCTTCTTCCCGCTGTCGCTCACCGCGTTCGAGGCCACCCCGCTCATCCTCACCGGCCTGTCGGTGGCGGTGTGCTTCCGGGCCGGGATGTTCAACATCGGCGCGGCGGGCCAGTGGATCGGCGGCGCGCTGGTCGCGACCTGGCTCGGCTACGCGGTGAACCTGCCGATCGTGCTGCACGCGGTGGTGTGCATCATCGGCGCCTTCATCGGCGGTGCGGCGATCGGCTGGATCGTGGGCGAGGTCAAGGCGCGGACCGGCGCGCATGAGGTCATCCTCACGATCATGCTCAACTACATCATGTACAACCTGCTGTCGTTCCTGCTGTCCAGCCAGAACCTGATGCAGGCGCCGGGCCAGACCAACCAGGTCGCGCCCAACATCGCGAGCAGCGCGACGCTGCCGCATGTCGGCGGGCCGCCACCGCAGGTCGGGGTCGGGTTCCTGATCGCGATCGCCGCCGCGGCCGCGACCGCCTGGCTGCTCTCGCGCAGCACGCTGGGATTCCAGTTCCGGACCGTGGGCGCGAGCCCGAGTGCGGCCCGCAGCGCCGGCATCAGCGTGGAGCGGGTCTGGGTGCTCGCGTTCCTGATCGCCGGCGGGCTCGCCGGGCTGTCAGCGACCACGATCGTGCAGGGGCAGACCGCGCCGCTGACGTTCAACAGCTACGGCACGTACGGCTTCGACGGCATCACGGTCGCGCTGCTCGGCCGGGCCAGGCCGTGGGGCGTGGTCATGGCCGGGCTGCTGTTCGGCGCGCTGGACGCCGGCGGCACGGTCATGGAGGCCGCGACCGGCGTCCCGGCCGATGTCACCAACGTCATCGAGGCGCTGATCGTGCTCTTCGTCGCCGCCCCGCCGCTGATCCGGCTGCTGTTCCGGCTGCGGGCCAGCGGCGGGACCGGGCCGCAGGCCGTCGCCCCGAAGGGATGGTCAGGATGACCGCTCTGGCTACCCCGGTACGCGCGCCGGTCTCGATAAGCCGCAGGTATCTCGCCGCGGGCACGTTCATCGCGCTCGGCCTGATCGACATCTTCGTGTTCGGTCTCTTCGCCCACCACGGCGACGCCCGCTTCGCGCTGTCGCTGTCCGGCGCGTCGCCGCGCCTGCCGACGATCGATGTTCCCGGGGCGCTGATGTCCTACGTGCTCGGCGCGATCTCGATCGGCCTGGGCATCATGCGGGCGGTCGCCGACGTCCCGCGCTGGGGCAAGCGCCTGTCCATCGCGGTCGTGCTGCTGTGTTTCCTGCTGTCGCTACTGGCCTGGGCGGACGCCGGCAACTCGGTCGGCCCGCTCCAGGTCGTCGACCTGCTGCAGGGGACCCTGACCGCGTCCATCCCGCTGGTGCTCGGCGCACTGGCCGGCCTCATGGGCGAGCGGTCCGGCGTCATCAACATCGCGATCGAGGGCCAGCTGCTCACCGGCGCGTTCACCGCGGCTGCCGTGGCCAGCGTCACCGGCGGGGTCTGGCTCGGGCTGATCGGCGGGTCGCTGGCCGGCGGCCTGGTCGGGGCGGTGCTGGCGATATTCGCGATCATGTTCCTGGTGGATCAGATCATCGTCGGCGTGGTGCTCAACGTGATCGCGCTCGGGCTGACCAACTACCTGTACGACCGGGTCATGATCCCGTACGCCAACACCTTCAACTCCGGCAACACGTTCGGCACGCTCAAGATCCCCGTGCTCGGCAACATCCCGATCATCGGCCCGGTCTTCTTCGACGCGAACGTCTTCCTCTACATCACCTACGCGCTGATCCTGGTGATCCAGATCGGCCTGTTCCGGACCCGCTGGGGCCTGCGGGTGCGAGCGGTCGGCGAGCACCCGGCCGCGGCCGACACGGTCGGCATCCGGGTGCTGTGGACGCGGTACCGCAACGTCATCCTGGGCGGCCTGATCGCCGGGATCGGCGGGGCCTACCTCACCGTCGGCTCGGTCGGCTTCTTCACCTCGGACATCAGCTCGGGCTTCGGGTACATCGCGCTCGCCGCCATGATCTTCGGGCGCTGGACGCCACTCGGCTCGGTGGCGGCGGCGCTGCTGTTCGGGTTCAGCTACCAGCTGCAGACCGAGCTGTCCGTGCTGAGGGTGCCGGTCTCCTCGTTCATCCTGCTGATGGTGCCGTACGTGGCGACGATCATCGCCGTGGCGGGGCTGGTGGGACGGGTGCGGCCGCCCGCCGCCGACGGCCAGCCCTACGTCAAGGCCTGACCGCATGGCCGCCGACCCGTACCAGGCGGCGCGAGACAGCGCCGCCCGCCTGGCTGAGCTGTCCGGCAAGGACCATCACGACGTGGCGGTCGTGCTCGGCTCCGGCTTCGCCCCGGCCGCCGACGCGCTCGGCCCCGCGGACGCCGAGATCCCGCTCGCCGGCCTCGGGGGCTTCCCGCCGCCGACCGTGGCCGGCCACGCCGCCACGGCGCGCTCGCTGACGATCGGCGGGCGGCGGGTGCTGGTCTATCTCGGCCGGGTGCACCTGTACGAGGGCCACCCGCCGCAGGCGGTCGCGCACGGGGTCCGGACCGCGGTAGAGGCCGGGGCCGGGGTGATCGTGCTCACCAACGCGGCCGGCGGGATCAACGCGGGCTACCAGGTCGGCCAGCCGGTGCTGATCAGCGATCACCTGAACCTGACCGGCCGGTCTCCGCTGTCCGGCCCGCCGCCGCCACCCGGCTACCCGCCGCGGTTCGCCGACCTGTCGGAGGTGTACTCGGCCCGGCTGCGGGCGCTGGCCCGCGAGCACGACCCCAGCCTGGCCGAGGGCGTCTACGCCGCGCTGCCCGGCCCGCACTACGAGACGCCGGCTGAGATCAGGATGCTGCGGACGGCCGGCGCTGACCTGGTGGGGATGTCCACCGCCCTGGAAGCGATCGCCGCCCGTCACCTCGGCGCCGAGGTGCTGGGGATCTCGCTGGTCAGCAACCTGGCGGCCGGGCTGGCGCCGCACGGGCTCGACCACGGCGAGGTGCTGGCCGCCGGGCGCGCGGCCGCTGGCCGGATCGGCGCCCTGCTGGCGGGCCTGCTGCCCGCCATGCTGCCCGCCGGGCCACCGGACAGCCCGGCGTGACCGGCGCCGAGCTCCGCGCCCGGGCCGAGCGGTGGATCAGCGACGACCCCGACGAGCAGGACCGCGCGGAGCTGCGGGCGCTGCTCGACGACGGCGGCGATGCGGCCGGGGCCGAGCTCGCCGACAGGTTCGCGGCCCGGCTGGAATTCGGCACGGCGGGGCTGCGGGGGGCGGTGGGAGCCGGGCCGAACCGGATGAACCGGGCCGTCGTCAGGGCGGCGACCGCGGCGCTGGCCAGTTGGCTGCACGAGCACGGTCCCGACCCGCGGCTGGCAGTGGTCATCGGCTGCGACGCGCGGCACCGCTCGGCCGCCTTCGCCGACGAGGCCGCGGCCGTGCTCACCGGGGCGGGCATCGCCGTCCACCTGCTGCCGCGGCCGAACCCGACGCCGCTGCTGGCGTTCGCGGTCCGGCACCTGTCCGCCGCCGCGGGCATCATGATCACCGCGAGCCACAACCCGGCCGCCGACAACGGCTACAAGCTCTACCTCGGCGACGGCGCGCAGATCGTGCCGCCGGTCGACGCCCAGATCGAGGCGGCGATCGCCAGCCTGGGGCCGCTGTCGCGGATCCCGGCCGGGCCCCTGGACGGGCCGCTGGTCACCCGGCACGGCGACGAGGTGGCACAGGCCTACCTCAGCGCCATCATCGCCGCGGCCCCCGGCCGCGCGACAGCCCGCCCAGGTGGCCCGCTGCCGCGCGTCGTCTACACCCCCCTGCACGGGGTGGCGTGCCGCCTGGCGCTGCGGGCCATCGAGCGGGCGGGCTTCCCGCCGCCGGCCGTGGTCGCCGCGCAGGCAGAGCCCGACCCCGCCTTCCCGACCCTCGCGTTCCCCAATCCGGAGGAGCCCGGCACCCTCGACCTGGCGCTGGCGCAGGCCCGCCACGATGGCGCCGATCTGGTGCTCGCGAACGACCCCGACGGCGACCGGCTCGCCGTGGCGGTGCCCGATCCCGCAGCGCCCGGTGGCTGGCGGGTGCTCACCGGGGACCAGGCCGGCGCCCTGATCGGCTCCTACCTGCTGGAAAGGACGGCCGGTGAGCCCGGGCGAGGGCAGCGGCTCGTCGTCACCACCGTGGTCTCCTCCACGCTCCTCTCGAAGATCGCGGCGGCCGCCGGGGCCCGGTACGCCGAGACGCTGACCGGGTTCAAGTGGATCGTCCGGGCCGGGCAGGGGCCAGCCGCCGCACCCGGCAGCCGGTTCCTGTTCGGGTACGAGGAGGCGCTCGGGTACGCGGTCGGCGACGTGGTACGGGACAAGGACGGCATCAGCGCGGCCCTGGCCGTGCTGTCACTGGCCACCGCCGCCCGGGCGGCCGGCCATACCCTGCTGGACCGCTGGGACGCGCTGGAAGCCGTGCACGGCGTCCACCTGACCGCGCAGGTCACCCTGCACGCCGCGTCCCCGGCCGGCATCATGGGCGCGCTGCGGGCCGCTCCCCCAACCGCGCTGGCCGGCCAGCCGGTCACCAGCGCCGAGGACCTCGCCGCCGGGCCAGATGGGGCTGCCGGCCCTGGCCTCCCTCCTTCCGACGTGCTGATCTACCGGCTGCCCGGCGCCCGGGTGGTGATCCGCCCGAGCGGCACCGAGCCCAAGCTCAAGGCTTATCTGGAGGTCGTCGAGCCAGCCACGCCGCAGACATTGGCAGCCGCCCGGGAAGCCGCCGCCGCCCGTATCGGGCCCCTGCGCGCCGCCGTAACCGACCTAGTCGCGGCGGCCTAACAGTGCAGTTCCCAGGCTGGTGCCGGGATCGGAATCTTTTGCGCTGACGGTTGCCGCTGAGCAGCCGAACGGGGGCAGATCACCGACTCAGCCGCCCCCCGCCCGTCGCGCTGCCGCGGCTCTCTATCGACAACTTGATACGGTGCCCCGGTCGCACCGCTTGAGGAGTACGGCAGCGCTCAAGGGAGAAGGGCCAGGCGACGATGCAGGCATCAGAGGTCCCGCGTGCAATGGCTGCGGCCATGTTGACCGCCTCGTCACTTGACCTGAGTGTCGACGACGCGATCGTTCTTCATGACTCGAACAAGCTCACTCTGCGCCTGCTGCCTTGTGACGTCGTGGCCCGGGTGGCACCTGTAGCGCATCAGGTCGCACAGTTGGAAATCGAGCTTGCTCAACGGCTCGCCAAATCCCAGAGCCCGGTGGCTGCTCTTGACCCTCGAGTGGAGCCACGCGTCTATGAGCGTGATGGCTTCGTGGTCACGCTGTGGACCTACTACGAACCTGCGGCACATCGAGAGGTCTCACCAGCCGATTACGTCAATGCGCTCAGGCGGCTGCATGCCGGCATGCGCAAGCTCGATGTCCCTGCGCCGCACTTCACGGATCGAGTCGAGCAGGCACAACAACTCGTGGCAAGCCGCAACCACACTCCGGCGCTCGCCGAAGCGGACCGGGAACTCCTCGGCAACACGTTACGGCGCCTGAGACGAGTGATCGGCGAGCGCGGCGGCGCCGAGCAGCTACTGCACGGCGAGCCGCACCCAGGGAACGTGCTCACCACGAAGAACGGGCTGCTGTTCATAGACCTCGAGACGTGCTGCCGTGGGCCTGTCGAATTCGACCTCGCCCATGCGCCCGAAGAAGTCAGCAAGCACTATCCAGATGTCAGTCATGACTTGTTAGGCGAATGCCGGATCCTCGTGCTGGCGATGATCGCAACGTGGCGCTGGGATCGAGGAGACCAACTCCCAAACGGGCGCCAGCTCGGCATAGAGTGGCTCAGCCAGATCCGGGCAGCGCTCGATCGCAACGGGTTGGATACCCATGGCTGATCGCGAGCCTTCGAGGTCGTGGCCGGCTGCCGTCGATGGCCGCAGCCGTCGTATTGAGGTAGCGGTGGCCTGTAAGCACCGCAACGTCAGGACGGACTCGTCCCCGCTCACTGGGAAACCTGGCTTCCCACCTCACCTTGCCTGCCTGAAACCGCGCTGGTGCGGGTTGGTGACGCGCCCGGTGAGGCATCCCTCGGGGGAACAGGGCTCACATGGTTCAGCCCGCGCGAGCGTCTCACTGAAGCCAGCGCCGATCTTGCTGCACTCCGTGGCACGGAGTAGAACGAAACGGTGGGAAGACAGGCAGCCGTCGTGCTTTACGTGCTCGCGCTGGTGGCCGTCGTGGTCGGCGTGGACGTCCTGTTCTTCAGGCACCACCTCTGGGAGCGGCTGATCGTAAACGTCGGGATTGTCCTGGTGTTCGCGGCGTTCTATCTGAGGTTCCTGAAGCGTCCATGAGCGCAGCCGCCGCAATGCGGCTCACTCAGCTCCCCGTCCCGGAAGAGGCCATCGCCGGCCTGCGCGAATCAGCTGGAGCCGGCGCCTGCCCGACGGCCGCTGGCGGGCAGGTGGCCACTGGTGGAAGCCGCCGCCCAGCACCAGTGCCGCGGAGGTGGTGGACTGGGGCCGCTCCGGCGCCAGCGGCCAGGGGTCGCGGCCTTCTAGGCTGGCCGCGAGGAGGTCGGCGGGGTGAAGACGGCGTTCGTGCTCGGCGGCGGGGGTGTGCTTGGCGCTCATGAGGTCGGCATGCTGCGGGCCCTGTCAGAGGCTGGCATCGTGCCCGACGTGGTCGTGGGCACCTCGGTCGGCGCCATCAACGGCGCGTTCGTGGCGGCCGGGCCGGCGGGCGCGGCGGATCTGCTGCGCGAGCTGTGGCAGGGCGATGCGGCGCGGCAGGCGTTCAGCGGGACCCTGTGGGGGCGCGCCGTGCGGCTGGCGAGCTCGGGCACGCACCTGCACGGGCTGGAGCCGCTGCGCGACCTGCTGAGCGGCATGCTGCCGGTGGCCGACTTCGCCGATCTCGAGCTGCCGTTCCACTGCGTCGCGGCCAGCATCGAGCGCGCCCAGGCGCACTGGTTCAGCAGCGGGCCGATCGTGCCCGCGGTGCTGGCCTCGTGCGCCGTGCCGGGGCTGCTGCCTCCCGTCGAGATCGGCGGCGAGCACTTCTTCGACGGCGGCCTGGTCCACTCCATCCCGGTTGGCCGCGCGGTCGCCCTGGGCGCGAGCACCATTTACGTCCTGCATGTCGGGCGGATCGAGCGGCCGCTGACGGTGCCGCGCAGGCCGTGGGAGGTGGGCCTGGTCGCCTTCGAGATCGCCCGCCGGCACCGTTTCCACGAGGAGATGGCGGCGCTGCCCGGGGGCGTGGAGGTGCACGTGCTCCCGGCGGGGACAGGCCGGCGCCCGCCGGAGCTGTCGCAACTGCGCTACCGCGATCAGACTAAGGTCACGGCGAGCATCGAGCGCGCGTACACCGCGTCCGCGCGGTATCTCGCCGGGCTGGACGGCAGCTGACCCGGCAGGCGAAGGACCGGAGGAGCCGATGCTCCCACCCAGGCTGGTGCGCCGGGTCGTGCTGGCGCCGCTGGCGGTCGTGCTGGCGATCGCGCTGGCCCTGCTCTTTCCGCTGATCGCGGTCGCGGCCCTGGTGTTCAGCTTGGTCAGGCGGTCACGGCCCGGCCACATGCGCGGGGTCAGGCTGCTGCTGTTCGCGCTGATCTGGCTGGCCGCGGAGACCGCGACGCTGTTCATGTGCCTGGGGCTGTGGGTGGTGAGCGGGTTCGGCGGGCGGATGCACACCGAGCCCTTCCAGAGCCGCCACTACGCGATCATGCGCTGGTTCCTGGACGTGATCTACCGCACGGCCACCGGCACGTTCGGGGTGCGGGTCGAGGTCGAGGAACCTGAGCTCACCGCCGAGGAGCAGGCGGCCCGGCTGGCCCGCCCGGTGATCGTGCTCAGCCGCCACGCCGGCCCCGGCGACTCCCTGCTGCTCGTCCGCCATCTGCTCAGCGTGTACAGGCGGCGGCCACGGGTGGTCATGAAGGCGACGCTGCAGCTCGATCCCACCCTCGATGTGGTGGCCAACCGCCTGCCCAACGTGTTCGTCGCCCACAGCCGGGCCGGTGAGGGGATCTTCAGCGAGCAGATCGAGCGGCTCGCGGGCGGGCTCGACCAGCTCGGCGCGCTGGTGATCTTCCCCGAAGGCGGCAACTGGACCCCCGGCCGCTGGCAGCGCGGCATCCGGCGGCTGGAGCAGCGAGGGCGCGGCGACCTGGCCGCCCGCGCGCGGGGCATGCCAAACCTGCTGCCGCCGCGGGCGGGCGGCGCGCTCGCGGCCATCGCCGCCTGTCCCGGCGCGGACGTGATCTTCGTGGCCCATGCCGGGCTGGACCGGCTCGTCAGCGTCGGCGACGTGTGGCGGAACCTGCAGACCGGCCAGGTCATCCGCGCGCGATGGTGGCGGGTGCCGGCGCCCGAGGTGCCCCGGTCCGCCGGCCACGAGGCCCAGGTGCGGTGGCTCTACGACTGGTGGCAGCGCATCGACACCTGGATCACGCAGCACTGCCCCGACGCCGGCGGCCCGGCCTTAGCTCCCGGCCAGCGGGCAGGAACTCCCGGTCAGCGGGCGGGCAGGTAGCCCCGGATCACCGCGGCCGCGGTCTCGGTGCGGGATGAGACCCCAGCACCGCGGCGTGCAGCCCGGCCGGGGCGAGGGCGCGGCAGCGCCGCCGGGCGTCGGTTACCGTGTGGGTGCGGCGCCGGGCCTCCGGCGCCGCGGCCAGCGGGCGCACGCCACGCGCGGGCACCGGGACCCGGCCTGGCCAGCCTGGCGGGCAAGGAGGCGGCGCATGACCGCGATGACCCCGGACCAGCTCACCGAGCAGGTACTCGCCGCCTACGCGGGCACGCCCGGGCCACGCCTGCGCGAGCTGCTCGCCAGCCTCATCCGCCACCTGCACGCGTTCGCGGCCGAGACCGGGCTGACACCGCAGGAGTGGATGGCCGGGGTGGAGTTCCTCACCGCGACCGGGCAGAAATGCGACAGCGAGCGGCAGGAGTTCGTGCTGCTCTCCGACATCCTCGGCCTGTCGTCGCTGGTCGATCTCATCAACGCGGCCGACGGCGCCACCGAGTCCACGGTCCTCGGCCCCTTCTACGTGCCGGGCGCGCCCGCCCGCGCGATGGGCGAGCAGATCGGGCGCCCGGAAGACGGCAGCCCCACCCTGGTCCGCGGCCGGGTGACCGACCCCGCGGGCAAGCCGCTGGACGGCGCCACCCTGGACGTGTGGCAGACCGCCAGCAACGGGCTCTACGACACCCAGGACCCGCAGCAGCCGCCGTTCAACTTGCGCGGGGTCTTCGTGACCGGGCCGGACGGCGGCTACCAGTTCCGCACGGTGCGGCCGGTCAGCTACCCGATCCCCACCGACGGCCCGGCCGGGGGCCTGTTGCGCGCGGCTGGCCGGCATCACTGGCGGGCCGCCCACATCCACGCGATCGTCTCCGCGCCCGGCCACCGGCCGGTCACCACGCACATCTTCGACGCGGACAACCCCTACCTCGACAGCGACACCGTTTTCGGTGTGAAGGACTCACTGGTCAGGCAGTTCCGGCCGGCCGGCCCCGGCGACCCGCGCGATGTCGCCTATGTCACCGACATGGACTTCGTGCTGGCCGCCGCGGAAAAGGGCTAACGGCGCCCACGGGGCCGGCCGGCGCCCGCCGGGAAAGGCCCGCGCGGCCCCGGGGGATTGGCCATCGGCAAATCATCCCAAACCGGGCGCGGCCAAACCCGTGCGACAGCGGTCAGGGAGGCGGCCGCCCTTGCGGCGGCCGCCCGTTCTGCCGCTGGACGCAGTGGCCCTGTAGGGGGGCGGCCCATCCAGGGCCGGGCGGCCCCATCTCGAACCAGACGGTGCGGCCGGTCCCGTCGCCGGTCACCGGCCAGTCGCCCAGGGCCCGCGCGAGGAACTGGCGGGCGTCGCTCACATGGCCGGCGGTCGCGGGAAAGGAACGCGTGAAGGTGCGCGCGGACCCCCGGCGGGGAGCCGCCCGTCGTGCCCGGCCGGGACGCGGTTGCGGTGGCATCGGGGACCGTCGCTCAGTGCCAGGCGCCTTCGACCGTGCGCATAGCCTTCTCCTGACGGGTGGACCTGCGCTTGACGGCCCCCATTCGGCTCCCTATTGTGGCTGAAGTTGGCGGTAATATTGTCGCCAAAGCTAGCTGACAATTATCTGCCCGGCGAGTTGCGGCAGGCGTGTTAAGCAGGCCGGGCGCGACCCGGGTCCGCTGCCGGCGCCGATCATCGGCAAGCTGACGGGCGCCGGGTGGCGGTCAGCACGCGGTGCTGGCGGCCATCACGACCGGTCAGCCGGCCGGTGCCCGATGACAGAGGGATGGTTACCCCGTGCTGAGCAGCACCACGCCCAGTGAGTGGTCCCGTCATCTGGTCAGGGGTGCCTACGACCTGCACGCGCACGTGGCCCCCGATGTGATGCGCCGGCGGATCACCGACGTCCAGCTCGCCCGCCGCTGCTGGGACGCTGGCCTGGCCGGCTTCGCGCTCAAGTCGCACTACGTGCCCACCGCGGAGCGCGCCGCCGTGGTCACCGAGGCGCTGGGCGGCGAGGTGCGGGTGCTCGGGGGGCTGGCCCTGAACGCCTCGGTCGGCGGCATGAACCCGCTCGCGGTGGAGATCGCGGCCCGGGAGGGCGCCCGGATCCTGTGGATGCCGACGGTGGACGCGGCCAACCACCGGGCGTTCGCCGGCGAGCTCGGAGAAGATGCCGCGCCGCCGTGGCTGGCGCTCCAGAAAGATCTTGATTCACAGGGCATAACGAGCGACCCGGTGGCCGTCGTCGACGGCGCCGGGCGGCCGCTCCCGGAGACCAGGGAGGTGCTCCGGCTGGCCTCGCGCCACCAGCTGGTGGTGGCCTCCGGGCACCTCAGCGTGGCCGAGACCCGTGCGGTGGCAGAGGCGGCGCTCGAGGCTGGGGTGCGCCACGTCATCGCCACCCACCCGGATTTTCCGCAGCAGGGCATGGGCCTGGATGACCAGCTGGCGCTGGCCCGGCAGGGAGTGTTCCTGGAGCGCTGTTTCGCCACGCCGTTCACTGGTATGTGTGAGTGGGGCCGCATGGTCGCCAACATCAGGGCGGTGGGCCCCGCGGCCACGATCGTGACCACCGACCTGGGACAGCCCGGCAACCCTCCGGTGGAGGACGGGCTCGCGCTGATGGCCGACGCCCTGCACGCCGCGGGGTTCACAGATCAGGAGATCACGACCATGATCGTGGGCAACAGCCGGCTGCTCGCCGGTGCGGATTCGCTGCACCCCGCGGGCGGGGCGCCGTGACGGCCGCGGGCGGCCGCGGTCCGCGAGAGACGGGCTAGCCGTGGCGGACGACAGGGGTGTGCTTGACGAGCTGCGCGCCGCCATTCTGGCCGGCGAGTTCGTGGCCGGCCAGCGGCTGGTCGAGGTGGACCTGTGCGAGCGGTTCGGCTGCAGCCGGTTCGCGGTCCGCGCCGCGATCCCCGTGCTGGCCAGCGAGGGGCTGGTGGACGTGCAGCGGCACCGGGGCGCCCGGGTCCGCGTCATCCCGGTCGGCGAGGCGATCGAGATCACCGAGGTCCGCCGGCTGCTGGAGGGCCTCATCGCGGGCCGTGCGGCGCAGCGCGCCACCCCCGCCGAGACCGCGGAGCTCCGGCAGATCATCACCGAGATGAGGGAGGCGGTCGCCTCGGCCGAGCTGATGCGCTACAGCGACGCCAACGCCCGCATGCACGCGCTGATCCGCCGGATCGGCGCCCATCAGACCGCGACCGGCATCCTCGAGCGGTTGCGCGCCCAGCTGGTGCGCCACCAGTTCGCGCTGGCCCTGGTGCCGGGGCGGCCAGCGGTGTCGCTGGCCCAGCATGAGCGCATCGTCGACGCCATCGCCGCCGGGAACGCGGCCGAGGCCGAGGCGGCCATGATGGACCACATCACCAGCGTGATCGAGACGCTCACCGGCCTGCCCGCCGCGCAGGCCCGCAGCGAGGCCGCCGGGCCCGGTCCCGGCAGCGGGTGAGCAGGCCGGTAGCGCGCCAGTAACGCCGCTGGCGCCGGTGGTGCCGCTGGCTCAGCGGCGCGGGCCCGCCCCGGCGCCGGGCGGGTGGATGTGCTCGACCACGCGGCCGAGGTCCTGGTCCGCGGCGCCCTCGGCCGCCGCCGCGCGCAGCCACTCCCGGGCGGCGGCGAGCTGCGGGAGGCCGGCCGCTCCGGTGGCCAGCGTCAGGTCCTTGGCCGCCAGCGCGATGGCGAAGTCGCTGCTGGTGCTCTGGACGCGGCCGAGGCTGCCGGCCAGCGGCCCGGCCGCCAGCCCCTGGAGCGCGGCGTCACGCGGCACCCCAAGGGCCGCGGCCAGCGCGAGCACCTCGCCGACCAGCGTGACCCCGGCCAGCGCGGCGCTGATGAGCACCAGCTTGCGCGCGGCGCCGGATCCGGCCGCGCCGCAGCGGACCACCGTGCCGAAGATCGCGAGCACCTTCTCCACCCGGTCCACGTCGCCGCCCGCCAGCACCGTGAGCTCGCCGCTGCGGGCCGGCCCGACGCTGCCCATGACCGGCGCGTCGACGAACCCGGTGCCGGCCGGCAGGCGGCCGGCGACCGCCAGCGCCGCCTGCGGGCCGACGGTCGACATCTCCACCAGGCAGGCCGTCGGCGCGATGGCCCCGGCGATGCCGTCCGGCCCGAGCGCGACCGCCTCCAGGGCGGGGGGACCGGCGAGCATGGTGATGACGATCTCGGCCTCGCGCGCCGCCTCGGCCGGAGTCGGCGCGGCCCGCGCGCCCTCGGCCACCAGCGGCTGCTCCCGGCCGGGCGTCCGGTTCCAGACGATCAGGTCATGGCCGGCTAACAGGACCCGCCCGGCCATCAGCGTGCCCATCCGGCCGAGGCCGAGGAAGGCGATGGTGGTCATGAATCCTCCATTCCGGTATGTCGCGCGGGGCCCCGAGCCGCGCGCTGATCTGCCACGCGGTGCGGCGCACCGCATCGGCGATGGCCGGGATGCCCGCCTCGCCGAACCGGGTATCGGGGCCGGAGACGCTGATGCTGGCCACCACCGCGCCGGTCCGGTCGAAGACCGGCCCGGCCACGCAGCACAGGTGCGGCTCGAGCTCGGCCGAGTCCACCGCGTACCCGCGTTCACGCACCCGCGCGAGATGGCGCTTGAGCTCGGCGGTGCTGGTGATCGTCCGGTCCGTCCTGGCCTCCAGCCGGGCCTGCGGGTAGCGCGCGGCGAGCTCACCGGCAGGCAGGCCGGCCAGCAGTGCCTTCCCCATCGAGCTGCAGTGCGCCGGCGACCGCTTGCCGACCCAGGAGTGCATCCGGACGGTCTGCCAGCCGTCGACCACCTCGACCGTGACCGCCTCGGTGCCCTCGAGCACCGCCAGGTGCCCCGTCTCGCCCAGGTCCTGCACGAGGTCGGCCAGGTAGGGCAGGGCCGCCCGGCGCACGTCGCCATCGGCGGCGGCCAGTTCGCCGAGCGCGGCGAGCCGGCCGGACAGGCGGTACCGTCCCGGCTCCCCGGCCGGCTCCAGGTAGCCGGCCACCGCCAGCGTGGCCGCCAGCCGGGAGGTGGTGGACCGGTGCAGGCCGAGCTGCTGGGCCATCTCCCCGATGCCGATCTCGGGCCGGCCGCGCTCGAACATGTCCAGGATCTCCAGGCCATGGAGAAGGGAGCCGATCATTCCCTTCGCCGTATCCGCCGTCATGCACGTCAGCGTACGGTCCGGCCCGCGTGCAGCCCGGCGCGGTACCCCATCGTCATGCCCACCGCGAGCGTCGCGCCGGGCCCCGGGTACCCGTCGGCGGTCCAGAACGCCGCGGCGTTGCCCACCGCGTACAGGCCGGTGACCGGGACGCCGGCCCGGTCGAGCACGGCGCCGTTGGCGTCGGTCACCGGGCCGCCCTTGGTCCCGATCGTCCCGGCCAGCACCTCCACCGCGTAGTAGGGCGCCTCGTCGACCGGGCCGAGGCTCGGGTTCGGGCTGACGGCCGGGTCACCGCAGAAGCGCTCGTAGGCGCCCTCGCCACGGCCGAAGTCCGGGTCCGCCCCGGCGGCGCACGCCTGGTTCCACCGGCCGACGGTGCCCGCGAGGGCGGCGGGCGGCACGCCGATCCTGGCCGCCAGTTCCGCCAGCGAGTTGCCGCACGCGACCCAGCCCGGCACCGGCCCGGCCGGGGGGATGCCCGGCATCGGGTACCGCGCCCGGTAGCCCTCATCGAAGATCAGGTGAACCGGCCCGTCCTGGCGGTGCAGCGCCTTGCCGATCTCGTTGTAGGGCCGTGCCTCGCCGGTGAACCGCTGGCCCGCCGCGTTGACCATGATCTGCCGCGGCAGGCCGCGCTCCCGGATGAGGGACCGGTAGAACTGCTCGCCGAGCAGCCGCTCGCCGGGGACCGCCAGCATCGGCATCCACCAGCCCTCGCCCATGTTGTCGCACCAGCCCCCGGCGGTCTCGGCGATGCGCAGCGCGTCACCGGTGTTGGTCGGGGGCGCGCCGCTGGCCCGCTGCCCGGGCGGCTGGTGCTTGGCACGCAGCTCCCGGTCCCAGTCGAAGCCGCCGGTGGCGAGGATCACCGCCGACGCGCTGACCGTGGTCACCTCCTCCCCGCGCTCCAGCCGTGCCGACCCGGGCCCGGTCCCGGTCAGCCGGAAGCCGGTCAGCACCCGGACGCCCGCCTTCGCCACCCCGTCCAGCAGCCCGGCGACCAGCGCCACCCCGCCGGTCCTGATGCCGTCCCGTTCCCGCTGGCGCAGCAGCTGCCAGTCGAACCGGTCCGGGTAGCGCCAGCTCTCCCACTCGGCGAAGGACATGGGCAGGTAGCCGGGCGGCATCAGGATCCTGGCCGCCAGCGGGGTGAGCCTTGTGGTGTCGATGGGCGCGGCGTCCAGCGCCCGGCCGCCCGCGGTCGCGCCCGGCCGGGACGGATCGTAGTCCGGGTAGCCGGGGCAGGCGGCGAACCGGTGGGCGCTGCTGCGCTCGACGAACCGCACCATCTGCGGCGCGGTGGCCAGGAACGCCTCGGTCATGCCGGGATAGCGGTCGCTGAAGATGCCGTCCAGGTACGCTGCGGCGTCCTGCGGGGTGTCGGAGCCGGACAGGTGGTTGCACGGCACCCAGACGCGCCCGCCGGACAGCGCGGTGGTGCCGCCGAGCCGCTCGCCGCGCTCGACCAGCAGCACGTCGGCGCCCTGGAACGCGGCGGCCAGCGCGGCGGTGAGCCCGGCCGCGCCGCTGCCCGCCACCACCACGCTGGCGGAGGGCGGCGTCACGGCGCCCACCCCGCCGCCGCGAGCGCGGCCAGGTCGGCCGGCAGCCGGGGCTCCGGATCCGCCCCGTCCACCAGCTCGTACACGGTGGGCCCGGCGAAGCCTGTTTCGGTGAGCGCGCGGGCGAAGCCGGCGAAGTCGACCTCGCCGGCGCCCGCCGACGTGTGCGCCCATCTGGCCCGCCAGGTGTCGCTGACGTGCGCGAGCGCCAGGTGCCCGCCGGCCCGCCGCACGCCCTCGGCCGGGTCCTCGATGGCCAGCGCGTTGGCCACGTCATAGGTGATGCGCAGCCGCGGGGAGCGCCAGCGCTCCACGATCTCGGCCAGCTCGCTGGCCCGGCCGAGATACCCGTAGGGGCTGTTCTCCAGCGCGATCGTGATGCCGAGCTGCTCGGCCCGGGCCAGCAGCGCGGCCAGCCCGATGTCGAGCACCGCCTGCGCGGCCTCGCCGGGGGCCGGCGCCAGGGCGTGCCGGCGGCCCGGGATCACCACCACGTAGTCCGCGCCGAGGTCGGCGGCCAGCTCGATGTTGGCGATGAGCTGGCGCTCGCTGATCTCGCGGATCTCCGGGTTGGTGCTGACCAGGTTGATGTCGGCGAAGCTCGGGTTGACCGACACGACCCGCAGCCCGAGCCCGTCCAGCGCCCGGATGAGCTCCCGGCGCTCATAGGGCCCGCAGGCCGGGGCGAACAGGTGCGGCGGCGCGGTGGTCAGTTCCAGCGACCGGAACCCGTTGCTGGCCAGCGCCCGTAACGCGTCCGGCAGCGGGGCCAGGTGCAGCCAGCCGAAGCTGCACCCCGACAGCGGCAGTGCCAGCCGGTCTTCCGCTGGCCCGGCTCCGGCAGGGCGCCTCACCCGGCCCTCCGCTGGCCGTGTCATCCGGCCTCCCGCAGGTTCAGCACGATGATGCGCGGGTCGGTCATGTCCGCCGTCGCGTACCGCGGTCCCTCGAGCCCGTACCCGCTGTTCTTGACCCCGCCGTAGGGCATGGCGTCGGCGTGGTAGCTGGAGGTGTCATTGATCATCACGCCGCCGACGCGCAGCCGCCGCGCCGCGGCGAAGGCAGCGTCGAGGTCGCGGGTGAAGATCCCCGCCTGCAGCCCGTACTCGCCCGCGTTGACCGCCTCGATCGCCTCGTCGAGCCCGCCGACGGCGGCCAGCGCGACGGCCGGGGCGAAGATCTCGCCGGTCATGATCTGGCTGCCAGGGGGCGGGTCGCGCAGCAGCGTGGGAGCCAGCACGGGCCCGTCACGCTCGCCGCCGGCCAGCACCGCCGCGCCGTGGCCCGCCGCCTGCCGCACCCAGCCGTGCGCCCGCTCCGCCTCGGCCAGGCTGATCAGCGGGCCGACCTGGACGGCGGGGTCGCGCGGATCCCCGGCCCGGAGCTGGCCCACCCGCCTGGCCAGCAGCCCGGCGAGGTCATCGGCGACCGCGCTGTCCACGAGCAGGCGCTGCACGCTGGTGCAGACCTGTCCCGCCTTGCGGTACCCGGCCCGGCTGACCAGGCCGGCCACCAGATCGAGGTCGGCGTCGGCCGCCACGATCGAGGCGCTGTTGGAGCCGAGCTCGAGGTGGGTCCTGGCGATCCCGGAGTTCTGCTTGACCGACAGCCCCACCGCCGTCGAGCCGGTGAAGGTGAGGAAGCGGACCCGCCGGTCGGCCACCAGCGCGGCGCCGGTCGTCTCGCCCGGCCCGCAGACCAGCTGCAGGAAGCCGGGTGGCAGGCCCGCGTCGAGCAGGGCCTGGGCCAGCGCGACCGAGCAGAGCGGCGTCTGCCGGGCGGGCTTGAGCACGACCGCGTTCCCCGCGGCTATCGCCGGCGCGATCTTGTGGGTGACGGTGTTCAGCGGGGCGTTGAACGGCGCGATGGCCGCCACCACACCGACCGGCACCCGGATCGTGAACGCCAGCCGGCCCTCGCTGCCGGGGGTGGCCGCCACCGGCACCTCCTCGCCGGCGATCCGGACCGACTCCTGCGCCGACAGCCGCATCGTGGCGACCGCGCGGCTGATCTCGGTATCCGCGTCGGCCAGCGTGAAGCCGGTCTCGGCGACGTAGACCTCGCGGATCTCCTCCCGGCGCGCGGCTAACAGCCGGGACGCCTCATCGAGGATGTCGTGGCGCCGGGCCGGCGGCAGCGGGTGCCGGGCCGCCGCCTCCGCGCCGGCCACCGCCGCCTCGACGTCGCGGGGCCGTGCCTGCGCCACGGCGGCGAACGGCGCCAGCGTGTACTTGTCGGTCACCGCGAACTCGGTCCCGCTGGCGCGCCACCGCCCGTCGATGAGCAGGCCGGTGGCGCCGCCCGGCAGACCTGCCATGTGGCATCTCCCTCTTGACGGGGACATCAGGCTGCCATACGGTCGCGCATTATGCAACGCCTTGCCTGATGCGCAAAGAGGTCCGATGAAGGGCGCCGAGATCATCGCCGAGTACCTCATCCGCGAGCGGGTGCCGTACGTGGTCGGCCTGTGCGGGCACGGGGACTTAGGCCTGCTCGACGCGCTGTACGACCGCAGCGATCAGATCCGCACCCTGTCGGTCCACCACGAGTCGGCGGCAGGCTTCATCGCGGACGCCTACTACCGGATCCGTCACGAGCCGCTGGCGACGTTAACCTCCGTCGGGCCCGGCGCGGCGAACCTGCCGGTCGCGCTCGGGTCGGCCTTCATGGATTCCTCGGCCTTCCTGGCCATCACCGGCAACGTGCCGACCACGCAGTTCAACCGCGCCCCGTTCCAGGAGACGGGCCGGTACTACCAGGCCGACACCCCGGGCCTGCTGCGCCCCTACGTCAAGCGCAGCTTCCAGGCGACCCGCGCCGACCAGCTGCCGCTGATGCTCCGCCAGGCGTTCGCCGCCATGCTCGGCGGCCGGCCCGGGCCCGTGCACCTGGACGTGCCGCTGGACGTGTTCGTGGAGACCTCCGAGGCGGAGGTCCCCGACCCCGGGCAGTGGCGGCGGGGCATCTCCCGCCGCTCCGCCGCCGCGCCGGCCGACGTCGCCGCGATGCTGGGCATGCTGGCCGCTGCCGAGCGCCCGCTGATCGTGGCCGGCTACGGCGTGCAGGGCGCCGAGGCGGCCGGGGAACTCGCCACGTTCGCCACGGCCGCCCAGATCCCGGTCGCCACCTCCCCGCTCGGCAAGATCGCCGGCCCGCTGGAGGAGGGCCTGTACCTCGGCGCGACCGGCCGTAACGGCACCTACCAGGCCAACCGGGCGGCCCGCACCGCGGACGTGATCCTGGCGCTCGGCACCCGGTTCGACGACCGGTCCACCAGCTCCTGGCTGCCGGGCTACACCTACACGATCCCGCCGACCCGGCTGATCCAGGTCGACATCGACCCGGCCGAGCTCGGCCGCAACTACCCGGTCGCGCTCGGGGTGGCGGCGAGCCCGAAGGAGGTGCTGACCCAGCTGCGTGAGGGCATGCGCGCGGTCCCGGACACGGGCCGGTGGCTGGCCGACATCGCGCAGTGGGCGCAGGAGTGGGAACGGCACACGGCCCCGAACCGGTCGTCGGGCGCCAGCCCGCTGCGCCCCGAACGGGTGCTCGCCGAGCTGCGCCGGGTGCTGCCCGAGGACGGCATCCTGATCAGCGACGTCGGGGTCCACCACAACTGGATCGTGCAGGAGTGGCGGCCGGGCGGCCCGGGCACGCTGCTGCAGAGCTGGGGCTTCGCGTCCATGTGCTTCGGGATGGCCGGGGTGCTCGGCGCCCGCCTGGCGGCCCCGGACACGCCCGCCGTGGCGGTGGTCGGCGACGGGGGCTTCCTCATGCTGCCCAGCGTCGTCGCCAGCGCCGTCGAGTACGGCATCCCCGCGGTGTGGCTGGTCTGGAACAACGGGGGCTACATCTCCATCCGCGACCAGCAGCGCGGGTACTTCGGCGCCGGGCGCGAGCTGGCGACGAGCTTCCGCTACGCGGCCACCGGCGGCCCCTACTCCGCGGACTACGCGGCGATGGCCCGGTCGATGGGCGCACAGGGCCTGCGGGCCGAGACCCCGGGCGACCTCGGCTCCGCGCTGCAGGCCGCACTCGGCTCGGGGCTGCCGACCGTGATCGACGTCCCCGTCGCGGCGGACGCGGACCAGCCGTCCGCCGCCACCTGGCAGCTGCCCCCGCTGCACCATCCCGAGCCCACCTTCGGCTGGCCGGACCCCGACAGCCGGTTACAGCACCAGCACTGAGCAGCCAGCTACGACCCGGCAGGCACCACCTGCCCGCCCCGGCAAGGACCCAGCGACCACCCGGGAAGGAGCCAGCGACCACCCCGAAGCACCTCAGCGACCGCCCGCAAGCACCCAGCAACCGCCCAGACAAGCACCCAGCGTCCGCCCCCGACACCGAGAAGGAGCCGATGATGACGCAGGTACCCCACTCGCAGGAACCACCCCCGGACCTCCTGACGTCCGCCAGGCCGGGACGCAAGAGCGACCACAGCCCATGGAACTGGCTGCTGCTGATCCCGATCGTGCTGCCGCTGCTGGTCCCGATCTACAACCGGTGGACGCCCAAGCTGTTTGGTTTCCCGTTCTTCTTCTGGTTCCAGATCATGTTCACGCTGCTCGCGGCCGCCGTGACCGCCTTCGTCTTCGTGAAGACGAAGCAGAGGAGCTGAGATGAACGTCACCGAGTTCACCATCGTCGCCGTTGCCTTCGCGGCCGTCAGCGTCCTGGGCTTCTGGGCCCACCGCTGGCGCCGGTCATCCGACGTCTCGCTGGAGCAGTGGGCGCTGGCCGGGCGTGGATTCCGCAGCTGGATCAGCTGGTTCGTGATCGGCGGCGACCTGTACACCGCCTACACCTACGTCGCGGTGCCCGCCCTGCTGTTCGGGGCGGGGGCGATCGGCTTCTACGCCCTGCCCTACGTCGCGATCGAGTACCCCCTCGTCTTCCTGATCATGATCCGGTTCTGGTCGGTGTCGAAGACCCACGGCTACGTCACCGCGGCGGACTTCGTCCGCGGCCGGTTCGGGTCCCCCACGCTGGCGCTGGCCATCGCCATCACCGGCATCGTCGCCACGATGCCCTACATCGCCCTCAACCTGCTCGGCATGCAGGCGGTCCTGACCACCATCGGGATCCACGGGTACTGGCCGCTGGTCATCGCGTTCGCGGTGCTGGCCGCCTTCACCTTCACCTCGGGGGTGCGCGCGCCCGCGATGATCTCGTTCGTCAAGGACGCGCTCGTCTACCTGGTGATCGGCGTCGCGATCTTCTACATCCCGCACCGGCTGGGCGGCTGGAACCACATCTTCAACGCCTACGACGCCCACTTCAAGGCCACGCCGCCGGGCACCGCGTCCCTGCTCACCAGCGCCAACCAGCTGCAGTACATCACGCTGGCGCTCGGCTCGGCCTTTGCGATCTTCCTCTACCCGCACGCGATCACCGGCGTGATCACCACCAGGAACCGCGCCGTGGTCAAGCGGACCATGGCCGCGCTGCCCATCTACAGCTTCGTCCTCGGCCTCATCGCGCTGTTCGGGGTCATGGCCATCGCGGGCAACATCAAGCCGCTGATCGGGCCGACCGGCAAGCCCGACACCAACACCGTGGTGCCCAACCTGTTCCAGCACATGTTCGGGTCCGGGTTCGCCGGCCTGGCCTTCGCGATGATCATCATCGGGGCGCTGGTCCCCGCGGCGTTCATGTCGATCGCCGCGGCCAACCTGTTCACCCGCAACATCTACAAGGAGTACATCCGCCGGGACGCCACTGACCGGGAGCAGGCGACGACCAGCAAGGTCGTCTCCCTGCTGGTGAAGGTGGGCGCCCTGCTGTTCATCCTGCTCATCAACCCGCAGTTCTCCATCGACCTGCAGCTGCTCGGCGGGGCGATCATCCTGCAGACGCTACCCTCGGTCATGATCGGCCTGTACACCCGCTGGCTGCACCGCGGCGCGCTGCTGGCCGGCTGGGCGGCCGGCATGATCGTCAGCATCTGGACCTTCTACCTGACCCCGAACGTCGCGACCCACGTGGCCCACTGGGGCGGCACCGGGTTCGCGCTCAGCCACCTGGGCCTGCACACCGGGACCGCGCTCTACATCGGTTTCATCGCCGTCCTGGTCAACCTCGCGGTGGCCTTCGGCGGCACGGCGCTGCTCAAGGCGCTCAAGGTGGCCGAGGGCACCGACCACACCGCCGCCGGCGACTACTTCACCGACGTCGCCGACACCAGGGCCCCCGAGCCGGCCGTCACCGCGGGCGCCTGAGCCCGCCCCGTCCGGTCCGCGGCAGGAAGGACGACAGATCCGCAGCAGGAGGGAAGCCCCGATGGCGCCGGCCGCCCCCGCGGGCACCGGGGCTTCCCCTCCTGGCGGCGGGCCTTGGGATGTCGTCGTCATCGGCGGCGGCAACGCCGGGCTGGTGGCCGCGCTCAGCGCCCGGCGGCACACCCGCCGGGTCCTGGTGGTGGAGCGCGCGCAGCAGCCGATGCGCGGCGGCAACACCCGGCATACCCGCAACATCCGGTGCGTGCACGACCGGGCGGACGGCTTCACCACCGGTCCCTACCCGTTCGGCGAGCTGTGGCGGGACCTGTGCGGGGTCGGCACCGGGCCGGGCGATGAGAAGCTCGCCGAGCTGACCGTGCGGGAGTCCGGGGCCGTCCCGGCGTGGATGGGCGGCCACGGCGTCAGGTGGCAGCGGCCGCTGGCCGGCACCCTGCATCTCGGCCGGACCAACCATTTCTTCCTCGGCGGGGGCAAGGCGCTGGTCAACACCTACCACCGGGCCGCGGCACGGATGGGGATCGCGGTCAGCTACGCCACCACGGTCGATGACCTCATGATGGACGGCGACCGGTGCACCGGGCTGGTCACCCCGGGCGGCGTCATCCGCGGCCGGGCGTTCGTGGCCGCCAGCGGCGGGTTCGAGGCCAACATCGGGTGGCTGCGCCGGTACTGGGGCGACGCCGCGGACAACTACCTGATCCGCGGCTCGCGGGACAACGACGGCCGGGTCCTCGCCGCCCTGTACACCCACGGGGCCGGCCGGGCGGGCGAGGAACGGGGCTTCCACGCGGTCGCCATCGACGCGCGGTCCCCGCGCTTCGACGGCGGGATCGCCACCCGGCTGGACTCGATCCCGTTCGGGATCGTGGTCAACTCCACGGGGCGGCGCTTCTACGACGAGGGTGAGGAGATCTGGCCCAAGCGCTACGCGATCTGGGGTGCCAACATCGCGCGGCAGCCCGGCCAGATCGCCTACTCGATCTGGGACGCCAAGGCGGCCGGGCTGTTCCTGCCGCCCATGTACGGCCCCGCGCAGGCCGGCTCGGTCAGCGGGCTCGCCGGCGCGCTCGGCATCGACGGCCGGGCCGTCGCCGCGACGGTCGCGGGCTTCAACGCCGCGGTCAGGCCCGGCGGCACCTTCGACCCGGCGCGGCTGGACGACTGCGCCACCACCGGAATCACCCCGCCCAAGAGCCACTGGGCGCGGCCGATCGACACCCCGCCCTACTACGGGATAGCCATGCGCCCCGGCATCACGTTCACCTACCTGGGGGTGGCGGTCACGCCGCAGGCGCGGGTCCTGCGCGCGGACGGCACGGCGTTCGCCAACGTGTTCGCGGCCGGCGAGATCATGTCCGGCAACATCCTGTCCACCGGCTACCTGGCCGGGTTCGGCCTCACCATCGGCACCGTCTGGGGCCGCATCGCCGGGGTGGAGGCGGCGCGCCATGCCCATGATGGATGAGATGTTCACCGAGGCGCAGCGGCAGCTGAACATCTGCAACGCCTGCCGTTTCTGCGAGGGCTACTGCGCCGTCTTCCCGGCCCTGGAGCGCCGGGTGGTGCTGGGGGCCGGTGACATCACCCAGCTCGCGAACCTCTGCCACGACTGCCGCGCCTGTTTCCACGCCTGCATGTACGCGCCGCCGCACGAGTTCGCGGTCAACCCGCCGGAGATCCTCTCCCGGGTGCGGCTGGCCAGCTACGACGGGTACGCCCGCGCCGGGCACCGGCCCGGCTGGCTCCGCGCCCCCGCCTGGCTGCGCCCCTCCTGGCCCCGCCCCTCCTGGCTCCGCCCCGCCCAGTTCCGCGCCCCCACCTGGTCCCGCGGGCACGGCGCCCTGGCGGTGGCGGCCGTCGGCGTGGCGGCCGCGCTGCTGCTGCTCGCCGGGCTCACCGCCGGTATCAGCGCCCTCTGGAGCCATCGGGGGCCCTACCAGGTGATCTCCTACCCGGCCCTGCTCGTGACGGTGCTGCTGCCCTGCGCCTGGAGCGCGGCGGTGATGCTGCGCGGCGTCGCGCGGTACTGGCGCGACGCCCACGGGCCGCTGCCCGGCCCCGCCGACTGGCCCGCGCTGGGCGGGGCGCTGGTCCATGCCGCCCGCCTGAGGTACCTGCGCGGCAGCGAGTGCTCCTATCCGGGCGGGAACCCCTCAGCGGCGCGCCGGCGGCTGCACGCCGCGGTGTTCTGGGGGTTCGCCGCGTGCACCGCCGCCACCGTGGCGGCCGCCTTCATGCAGGACGTCCTGGGCATCGGCCCGCCGTACCCGCTGCTGTCGGTGCCGGTCGTCAGCGGCACCGCCGGCGGCCTCGGCATCATCATCGGCTGCGCCGGCCTGACCGTGCTGAAGCGGCGCAGCGACCCGGAGCCGCGGGCCGCCGATTACGGCCTGCTCGCCGGGCTCGGCCTGCTCGCCCTCACCGGGATGCTCACCCTGCTGCTGCGCGCGACCCCGGCCTACGGGCTGGTGCTGGTGGCCCACCTCACCACGATCGTCATCTGCTTCGCCGTCGCCCCCTACACCAGGTTCGTGCACGGCGTGTACCGCTTCCTGGCCATCGCGGCGGACAGCATCGAGGCGCGCCACGCCGGGTGAGCAGCGCCCCCGCCGGTCAGCGGGTCGTGTACGGCCCGGTGGAGACCGGGTGGTAGCCCTTGGTCCCGACCGCCCGGGCGAGCGGGCTGCGCGGGTCCTGGCCGGCCTTGAGCCGGTCGAGCACGTAGCGGGGCCGCCAGCCGAGGCCGCTGCGGGCCCGCTCGTTGACGTAGACGCGGTCGATCGTGGGGAACATCGCCCAGCCGCGCCGCGCGTACTCCGCCTCCTGGTCGCCGAAGAGCCGACCCG
>Ga0335080_10000679_pt1 | contig 31850 bp, 35 predicted proteins | sample Lox_Sample_34_FD_206720 | JGI IMG/M metagenome (GOLD analysis project Ga0335080, IMG submission 206720) | Soil microbial communities from Loxahatchee National Wildlife Refuge, Florida, United States - Lox_Sample_3.4 | ecosystem: Environmental > Terrestrial > Soil > Wetlands | place: USA... | reverse complement strand
ACGCGGTCGTCCTCGCCACCGGCTCGCGCGTGCCGCGCGACCTGCCGGTGCCCGGGCGCGAGCTCGCGGGCGTGCACTTCGCGATGGAGTACCTGTACGGGCAGAACCGCGTCACCGCCGGGACGATTGCGGCGCCGCCGCTGACGGCGGCCGGCAAGCACGTGATCGTCATCGGCGGCGGCGACACGGGCGCCGACTGCGTCGCGAGCGCGCATCGCGAGCAGGCCGCGTCCGTGACGCAGATCGAGCTGCTCGGTGAGCCGCCCGTGTCGCGGCCGGACGACCTGACGCCGTGGCCGCTCTGGCCGATGAAGCTCCGCACGTCGTATGCCCTCAAGGAGGGCGGCGAGCGCAGCTTCGCGATCTCGACCACCGAGCTGACAGGCAGCTTCGGCACGGTCGAGCAGATCCACTGGAGCCGCAACACCGGCGTGCCGCCGTTCGAGCTCGTCCCCGGCACCGAGGAGACGCACCCGGCCGAGCTCGTGCTGCTCGCAATGGGCTTCGTCGGGCCGGACGCGCCGCTGCTCGAACAGCTCGGCGTCGAGCGCGACGCACGCGGCTCGATCCACGCGGGCGAGTTCGCCACGTCGGTCCCGGGGGTCTTCGCCGCGGGCGACGCGCGGCGCGGCCAGTCGCTGATCGTCTGGGCGATCGACGAGGGCCGCCGCTGCGCGAAGGCCGTCGACGCCTGGCTGGCCGGCGACGGCGCGCACGCGGCGGCGCCTGCGGCGGCCACCGCGCGGTAGCTACGCTCACCGCATGGAGAAGGTCGACAAGACGAACGAGCAGTGGCGCGCCGAGCTGACGCCCGAGCAGTACCGCGTCCTCCGCGAGAAGGGCACGGAGCGGCCGTTCACGGGCGAGTACGACCACACCTTCGAGCCCGGCACGTACCGGTGCGCGGGCTGCGGCGCGGAGCTGTTCGCGTCGGACGCGAAGTACGACTCCGGCTGCGGCTGGCCCGCGTTCTTCGCCCCGGCCGAGGCCGAGGCGGTCGACGAGGAGACGGACACGAGTCACGGGATGATCCGCACCGAGGTGCTGTGCGCCGCCTGTGGCGGCCATCTCGGTCACGTCTTCCCGGACGGTCCCGCGCCGACGGGCCTCCGCTACTGCATCAACTCCGCCGCGCTGAAGCACCAAAAGGGGTAGCCGCCTTCGGTAGTTCGTGCCGATGCCCGCCCGTGCACGCGGGCCGACGCTGCGAAAAAACGGAGGTACTGCGGTGTTCCGTCGCATGCTCGTCCTCACGGCGGCCGTCGCGGCCGTCGCCGCAGCGGCCGCGCTCGCCGCACCGTCGCCACTCGGCGTCTGGAAGGCGCAGAACCATCGCGTCTACAAGTGGATCCCCTATCAGGGCGGGTACGAGGAGCGGGCGATGACGGCGCACGTGACCCCGAAGAACAACTGCCACGTGCACGTGAACGAGCCCGTCTACCGCTACACACGGGTCTCGGGCGGCCACTACAGGGTGACGGCGAAGATCTGGCACAAGGGCTGCACCTGGGACTGGGAGTACGACCAGACGATCGCGATCACCGTCACGCCGGCGCGCATGACCCTCTCGTGCGACAAGGAGTGGACGAAGGTCTGCTTCACGTACACGCGCTCGGCCGACACGCGGGCCCCGATCGTCCAGGCGCTCGTCAGCACCGGCAAGGCCGGCGGCGAGGCGAGCCTCCGCTACACGGTGAAGGACGACAGCGGCAAGACGCACGAGGAGCTGACGCTGTACGCCGGCGCCGTCCATCACTACAAGACCGCCCTCGGCCCGTCGCTCGCGGGCCACGTCTACGGCTACCGGCTGGAGGGAGTCCCGGCCGACCTGACCGGCACGTTCAGATGGTGCGTCCGCTCGTACGACGCGGCGGGGAACGCCAGCGCGGAGAGCTGCTCGACGCTGACGATCACCGCGTAGTCGCGGCGAGAGCCGCGGCGAGCGTGAGCGGAACGAGGAGCACGCCGAGCCGGGAGTAGGTCGCGATCGACGTCTCCGCGCCCACCGCGCGCGCGGCCTGGAGCCAGAGCACCGCCGAGAGCGAGCCGGTGACGGCGAGGTTCGGGCCGAGGTCGAGCCCGAGGAGGAGCGCATGCGGGTGCGCGGGGGCGCGGGCGGAGAGGAGCACGGCGGCCGGGAGGTTGTTGACGGCGACCGAGACGGCGGCCGCGGCGGCGCCGGTCGTCCAGGGTCCGCTCGAGGCGAGCAGCCGCGCAGGCAGGCTCCAGTCGCGGGCGAGCGTCCCGAGCGCGACTGCGAGCGCGAAGAGGAGGCCGAGCGCGCGCACGTCGAGCCGCGGTCGCACGCGGCGGAGCGCAGCGGCCGCGAGCCCGATCGCGAGCACCGGCAGCGCCGGGTTCCGGAGCGTGACGACGGCGCAGGCCGCCGCGAGCGCCGCGGCGGCACCGGCGCCTGGCCGCAGCGGCGGCGGCGCGCCCGCCGCGGGCTCTCCACCCCCGAGCGGGTAGACGACGAGGAGGAACGCCGCGGTGAGCGCGCACGCGGCGAGCCAGGCCGGGAGCATCGAGAGCGCGAAGCCCGCGCCGCCGGCCGGCTCGTGGTCGAGCACGAGCAGGTTCGTCAGGTTCGACCCGGGCAGAAGCAGCGACGCGGCGTTCGCCATGAACACCGAGCCGTAGAGAAACGGACGCTCGTCGAGCGCGCGCGTGCGCGCTGCGTGGACGAGCACCGGCGTGAGGAAGACGACCGCGGTGTCGAGGTTGAGGACGGCGGTGACGACGGCGACGAGACCGAGCAGCGCGACGAGCAGGCCGCGCGGGCGCAGGCGCGTGCGCGCGACGCGTGCGCCGACGGCCTCGAACAGTCCGTCCGCCGCGGCGACCGCGCCGATCACGAGCAGTCCGGCGACGAGCACGAACGGAGGCCACGCCTGCCGCGCGGCGGCTAGGATCGCATTGGCAAGCACGCTTAATCGTCAAGTCTACTTAACTAAATCGGGATGCCGCGTCCGCGCCACCATGCGAGCAGCCGCGACGCCGCGGAGGCGCTCGCGCGCACGGCCCCGCTCGTCGGGCGCTGGATCGAGCGGCTTCTCGCCGGGCACGAGCCGCCGCTGACGGTGGCGCAGTACCTCGTCCTCCAGGCGGTGGACGAGGGTGACGTCGTCGGCTCGGAGCTCGCCCGCCGGGCGGCCGTGTCGCCGGCCGCCGTCTCGCAGCTGCTGGCGGCGCTCGAGACCGCGGGCTGGGTTCGGCGCGAGCGGCTCGCCGACGACCGCAGACGGCTCCCGGTCGCGCTCACCGCCGACGGTCGGCGGGCGCTGCGCTCGGCGCAGGAGCTCCTCCGCGACCGGCTTGCCGCGCTCCTCGCCGACCTCCCCGGTCCCGAGGCCGACGCCCTCGGCTGGCTCCTGCGGCGGCTCGAGCACTCGCTCGGCGGCACGGCGCCGCCGCCGCGCCCGCCGCGGCCCCCGAAGCCGCACCACCGGCACGGCCCGCGGCCGCGCTAGGGCTCGTGCTCGAGGACGCGGCCCTCGTAGCCCGCGCCGAGGGGCTCCGGCTCGCCAGCGTCGAGCTCGAGCTCGACCGTCCGGTCGCGCCCGGCGACGCTGACGATCGTCGAGGGGAGCCGCAGCTCGTGCAGCCAGCGCCGGATCTCGGCCTCGATCTCCTCGAGGTGGAGCGTCGAGCACTCGAGCTCCACCGTCCAGACGTCGCGCACGCCGGAGGGGACGCCGTCACGGGCGAGCCGCGACTCGAGTGCGAAGGCCGCCTCGGCGTCGGGTGCGTGGATCCTGATCCGTGCGGGTGCGATCGCGACCGTCTTCACGTCTGCCTCCTCGTCGCTGCAGCTGGACCGTCCGGCGCCGTCCCGCGGCGCCCATCGGCCGCCGCCCGGATCGCGTCTGCGCGCAACTACCGACGCGCGGGATACTGACGCGATGCCCACCGCCGCCGAGTCGGCCCTCGCGCTCCTCGACTGGAAGCGCCGCGTGTTCGCGCTGTACGCCGAGGTGCGGGCGGCCGCCGATCCCGAGCAGGGGTGGGGCCTCTGGCGCGCGACGCGGGACGAGCTGTTCCGGTCGCATCCGCAGTCGCCGCTGCCGGAGGCGGCACGGGCGGGGTTCGCCGGGCTCGACTACTTCGACTACGACCCGGCGTTCCGGGTGACGGCGGCGCTCGCCGACCTCGACGCGGCGCCGCTGCCGGTCGAGGCGAGCGGAGGCGGAACGCTCCTGTTCCGCCCGCTCGCGCGCGCGTCGTTCCGGCTCGCCGGCGAGCCGCTCGCCCTCGAGCTCTACTGGCTCGAGGGCTACGGCGGCGGCGCGTTTCTCCCGATCCGCGACGCGACGAGCGGGAGCGAGACCTACGGCGGCGGGCGATACATCCTCGATACGGTCAAGGGCGCCGACCTCGGCGGCGGCAAGGACACGCTCGTGCTCGACTTCAACTTCGCCTACAACCCCTCGTGCTCGTACGACCCCGGCTGGGTCTGCCCGCTGACGCCGCCGGCGAACCGGCTCGCGGTTCGGGTCGCGGCGGGCGAGCGCTTCGCGCCGTGAGCGAGCCGACGCCGGAGCTGCGCGACCTCCGCCGCGAGATCGACGAGATCGACCGGGCGCTGCTCGACGCGTTCAACCGGAGGCTCGAGCTCGTTCGCCGCGTGCGCGGCCACAAGCAGGAGGCGGGAACGCGCGTCGTCGACGCGGAGCGCGAGGCGGAGCTGCTGAAGGAGCTCGAGGCGCTGAACCGGGGGCCGCTTTCCGACCGCGCGGTCGCGTCGCTCTTCTCCGCGGTGCTCGACGTGATGAAGCAGGAGGCGGCCGAGGCGCCGGGACGGAAGCCCGCAGCGCCGGCGGCGCCGGCCCCGCTCGGGATCGAGCGGCTCGCCGTCGTCGGCACCGGGCTCGTCGGCACGTCGGTCGCGCTCGCGGCGAGGCGCGCCGGCGCGACGCGCGTCTCCGGCTTCGACGCGAGCGCGGACGTGCTGCGGGAGGCGTCGGCCCGCGGCGCGCTCGACGTTCAGGCGCCGTCGCTCGCGGAAGCGCTCGACGGCGCGGAGCTCGTCGTCGTCGCGGTGCCGGTCGGCGCTGTCGTCGAGACGACGCGCGCGGCGCTCGCGGCCGCCGGTCCCGACGCGACGGTGACGGACGTCGCCTCGACGAAGCGCTCGCTCGCGGCGGAGATCGACGACCCGCGCTACGTCCCCGGCCACCCGGTCGCGGGCGGCGAGACCGGCGGGCCGGCACGCGCCGCCGCCGATCTCTTCGACGGGGCGACGTGGTTCCTGACGCCGACGGCGGCGACCGACGCGACCCGGCTCGCCCGCGTCGAGCGGTTCGTCACCGCCCTCGGCGCGCGCCCCGTCCGGCAGGACGCCGAGGTGCACGACCGGCTGCTCGCGCTCACGAGCCATCTCCCGCACGCGCTCGCGAACCTGTTGATGGGAAGGGTCGCCGCCGCGGCGGCCGGCGACGAGGCGCCGCTCGAGCACGCGGGCGCGTCGCTGCGGGACATGACGCGCATCGCCGGCGCGAACCCGGCGGTCTGGATCGACATCTTCGTCGAGAACGGCGACCTGATCGCCGACGCGCTCGACGCCTACGGCGCCGACCTCGCCGACGTCGAGCGCGCGCTGCGCGAGGGCGACCGCGCCTTCTTCGAGCGGGCGATCGCCGCCGCCGCGGAGACGCGCAGCCGCATGCTCGCGCACGCGTACCGCACGGAGGCGACGCAGATCAACCGGATCCGCATCCGCATCCCGGACCGGCCGGGCGAGCTGGCGCGGATCACGCAGATCCTCGGCGCGGACGGGATCAACATCGAGGACTTCGAGCTCCGGCACGTCTCGCCGGAGTACGGCGGCGTCCTCGTCATCCTCGTCAACGGCAGCGACCCGGCGAACCGCGCCCGGGCCCTGCTCCGCCGCACGGGGTACTCCGCGGCCTAGCCCTGCCGGGACACCTCCCCGTGTCAGACACCGACTCGGCCGGGACCCGCCTGTTCATGCGGGCTCCCGCTCCGGGGTCCCCACCGGCGGGACACGGCCCGGTGTCAGACACGGTTCGCGGAAGTGTCACGACTTCCGGGCGGAAGCGTGACGACTTCCCGGCCGATGCGTGACGGAAACCGGTCGGCGGCCCGGCCCGTAGAAGCGGCATGACGTCCGCAGGGAAAGGAGCCTCCTCATGAGGGGTCGCGCGATCCGGTGGATCCTGCCGTTGCTCCTCGTGTCGGTCGCGGGTGTCGGCGTGGCGATGGCGGCGACGGCGTCGACGACCTCGAAGAGCGGCACGGTGATGACGGTTCACAGCTCGAAGTTCGGGACGATCCTCGTCGCCTCGAACGGGATGACGCTCTACCGCTACACCCCCGACAAGAAGAACGCGAGCACGTGCAGCGGCGCATGCGCGTCGTACTGGCCGCCGCTCCTCGTCAAGGGCGCGGCGAAGCCGACCGCCGGCTCCGGCGCGAACGCGTCCCTGCTCGGGACGACGAAGCGCTCGAACGGCGCGATGCAGGTCACGTACGCCGGCTGGCCGCTCTACTTCTACGCCGGGGACAAGAAGGCCGGCCAGACGAACGGCCAGGGCTTCGAGAAGTCGTGGTACGTCGTCGGCACGACCGGCGCGCTCGTCAAGGCGCCGGTGAAGACGACCGGGACGACGACGGCGAAGAAGAAGAGCGCCTGGGGCTAGCGAGTGCCCCATCCGGCGATGCATGTCCGCTTCTAGCCCGCGATCACGCGGCGCGCTGCCGCGTCCTCAGTCGCGCCGATAGTCGCCACTATCGGCGCTCCCTGCGTCCTTGCATCGCTTGGTGCTCACGACCCAGAAGCTCGACGGTATCACCGGACGGAGCACTAGACGACCGTCAAGCCGGTGTAGTTCTCGGCGAGCGAGCGCGCCGCCGTCTCCGACGTCGTGACATAGCGGAGCTGTGACAGCTGCAGCTTCAGGTCGAACTCGTCGCCGTGCCGGTGCAGCATCGTCGTCATCCAGTACGAGAAGTGCTCCGCGCGCCAGACGCGGCGGAGGCATGCCTCGGAGTATCCGTCGAGCCGCGACGCGTCGCCGCTGCCGTACCAGTGGACGAGCGCGTCGGCGAGGACGGCGACGTCGTGCACGGCGAGGTTCAGCCCCTTCGCGCCGGTCGGCGGGACGATGTGCGCCGCATCGCCGGCGAGATAGAGCCGCCCGTACTGCATCGGCTCGGCGACGAAGCTGCGCATGCCGGTCACGCCCTTTTCGAGGACCGGGCCCTCGTTGAGCCTCCAGCCGTCGAGCTCGGTGCGCGCGTGCAGCTCCTCCCAGATCCGGTCGTCCGGCCACTCGTCGACATCCTCGTCGTGGCGCACCTGGACGTAGTAGCGCGACAGCTCGGGCGAGCGGAGCGAGAGCAGCGCGAAGCCGCGCTCGGTGTGCGCGTAGATCAGCTCGTCCATCGACGGCGCGACCTGCGCGAGGATGCCGAGCCAGCCGAACGGATACTCGCGCTCGAACGTCCGCAGCACGCGCGCGGGGATGCTCGGCCGGCAGACGCCGTGGAAGCCGTCGCAGCCGGCGATCACGTCGCACTCGAGCTCCTGCTCCGCGCCCTCGTGGGTGAACCGGATGCGCGGGCGGTCCCCGTCGAGGTCGTGCACGCTGACGTGGCCCGCCCCGAACAGCAGCTGCAGCCCGCTCCCGAGCCGCGCCGCGATCAGGTCCTTGACCACCTCGGTCTGGCCGTAGATGACGATCGAGCGGCCGGTCAGCTCCGCCATCGGGACGTGATGGCGCTGGCCGGCGAACTGGAGGTAGATGCCGCCGTGGACGATTCCCTCGCGGTCCATCCGGCCGCCGACGCCGGCGTCGCGAAGGAGGTCGGCGACACCCTGCTCGAGCACGCCGGCGCGGATGCGCGCCTCGCAGTACTCGCGGCTCCGGTTCTCGACGATCACGCTCTCGATCCCCGCCTGCTCGAGCAGCCGCCCGAGCGTCAGGCCGGCCGGGCCGGCGCCGACGATGCCGACCTGCGTCCGCTCCGTCACGCGCGCCCCTCCTCGTTCAGCACCTCCTGCGCGATCGCGAACGCGCGGTTCGCCGCGGGCACGCCGCAGTAGACCGCGGACTGGAGCAGCACCTCCTTGATCTCGTCCGGCGTCAGCCCGTTGCGCAGCCCCGCCCGCACGTGCATCGCCAGCTCGTGATGGTGGTTGAGCGCGACGAGCGCGGTCAGCGTGATGCAGCTCCGCGTGCGCCGGTCGAGCCCGGGCCGCGACCAGATCTCCCCCCACGCGTAGTGCGTGATCAGATCCTGGAAGTCGGCGGTGAAGGGCGTCGTCCCCGCGACCGCCGCGTCGACGTGCGCGTCACCGAGCACCTCGCGCCGCGTCTTCATCCCGCGCTCGTGCGTGTCGTCGCTCATAAAGCCTCCAGGTGGGAGAGGACCGCGTGCTTGAACTGCTCCGGCTGGGGAACGTTCGCGAGATGCGCGACGCCCGCGATGACGGTCACGCTCGCGTCAGGAATCCGCTCGAACAGGACCTCCGCGTCGACGAAGGACGCGACCGGGTCGAGCTCGCCGACGATGACGAGCGTCGGCGGCGCGACCCGGCCGAGCTCGTCGCGGAAGTCCCAGTCGCGGAGCGCGTCGCAGCAGCCGGCGTAGCCCTCGGCAGGCGTCGTCGCGACCATCTCCCGGAAGCGGCGGACGATCTGCGGCTCCTCGGCTGCGAACGACGGCGTGAACCACCGCGACATGACGGCGTCCGCGATCGCCTCCGTCCCCTCTGCACGCACGGTCGCCGCGCGCTCGATCCACGCGTCGCTCGTCCCGAAGCGGGCCGAGGAGCACGCGACGACGAGCCGGTCGATCCGCTCGGGCGCGTTCGCGCCGAGCCACATCCCGACGGCGCCGCCGATCGAGAGGCCGCAGAACGAGACGCGCTCGAGCTCGAGCCGGTCGAGCAGCTCGAGCACGTCGCCGCCGAGCTCCGCCATCGTGTACGGGCCGGGCGGAACCGGGGACCCGCCGTGGCCGCGGTGGTCGTAGCGGAGCAGCCGGAACCTGCGCGAGAGACCGTGCACCTGCAGTTCCCAGAGGTCGAGCGTCGTCCCGAGCGAGTTCGAGAGCACGAGCACCGGCGCGTCCTCCGGCCCGTCGAAGCGGTGGTCGAGATTCACGGCCCGTCCTGATAGAGGGCGAGCGCGCGGTCGACGAACGCCTCCGCGGAGCCGAGATACGTGGTCGGGTCGAGCAGCTCGTCGAGCCGGGCCGCGTCGAGGTGCGGCGCGAGCGACGGGCGCGGGTCGCCGCTCGCGAAGGCCTCGCCGACGAGCGCGTGGGCCTCCTCGCGGCCGAGCGTGTCGGCGAGCGCGAATGCGACGCGCTCCGCGACCAGCGCCGGGCTCATGTTCACGCGCATCCGCTCGACGTGCACCTCGAGCCCGTCGAGGCACTCGCGGATCGCCGCCGCCGCGCCGCCGGCGAGTGCGAGCGCGTCCGAGAGCGCGCCCCACTCCGCGTGCCACGCGCCCGCGGCGCGCTCGTGCTCGTACTCGCCCGCCGCGAGCACGGCGGCCTGCGCGTGCACGCCGCGCGCGCACGCGCGCGCGATCGCGGCGCGGGTCGCGTTCCGCTTCTGCGGCAGCGTCGAGGAGCCGCCGCCGCGCGCCTCCGAGACCTCGCCGACCTCCGTCTGCGCGAGCAGCGCGACGTCGAGGCCGATCTTGTCGCAGGCCTGCGCCGCCGCCGCGAGCGCGGCGCCGAGCTCGGCCACGCGAACGCGCCGCGCGTGCCAGGGCAGGACGGGCTCCTCGAGCCCGAGCTCCCGCGCAAATGCGCGCAGCACCTGCGGCCCCTTCTCCCCGAGCGGCGCGAGCGTTCCCGCCGCGCCGCCGAGCTGCGCCTTCAGCGGCACGGCGGCGAGCGCCACCCGCGCGTCGACGATGCCGACGAGCCAGCCCGCGACCTTCAGCCCGAAGGTCGTCGGCACCGCCTGCTGGAGCAGCGTCCGCGCCGCCATCGGCGTCGAGCGGTGCTCCGCGGCGAGCCGCGCGCACGCGGCGGCGACGCCGTCGAGCTCGGCGAGCATCAGCCCGAGCGCCTTCCGCGCGACGAGCATCGACGCGCTGTCCATCACGTCCTGGCTCGTCGCGCCGTGGTGCACCCACCGGGCCGCGTCGCCGCCGACGCGCGCCCGCAGCGCGCGGACGAGCGGCTCCGCCGGGTTGCCGACGGCGCGGCCGTCGCGGGCGAGCTCCGCCGCATCGAGCGCGCCCGCGCGGCACGCCTCGCCGATCGTCTCGGCCGCGTCGGCCGGGACGACGCCGGCGGCCGCCTCCGCGGCCGCGAGCGCCGCCTCCACCTCGAGCATCGCCGCGACCCACGCGCCGTCCGACACCGCCTCCGCGAGCCGGTCGGGGACGAAGATCGCCGCGAAGACGGTCAATGCGTGAAGAAGACCGTCGCGCGATCGCCCTGCATGCGGACGTCCCAGCGCAGGGCGCCGTCCGCCTGCTCCGCGACCAGCGTCGCCCGGTCGGACTCGTCCAGCCCGGACATGACCGGATCGGCCGCGTTCGCCTCGGCCTCGTCCGGGAAGTAGACGCGCGTCAGCTGGTGGCGGAGCAGCCCGCGGGCGAAGACGAGGACGTCGAGCCGCGGCGCCTCGCCCGCCCGCGCCTCCGGCTTCGCGACGACGAACGAGAAGCGCCCGTCCGCGTCGGTGCCGCTGCGCCCCCAGCGCTCGCCCAGCGAGTCCCACGCCTCGATCATCCCGTCGCTGATCGGCGAGCCCTCGCCGTCGATCAGCTGCCCGATCAGCATCGTCGCGCCGGGCGCGTTCCGCGCGACGAGCTCGTTCTGCGGCTTGCGCGAGAGCCCGATCGCGTAGTACGGCCCGACCGTCTGGGAGGGAGTCCGCGGCATGCTCATCATTGGTCCTCCATCGGCGTCGTCCCGGAGCCGCCGCGGCCGAGGACGACGTCCCACTGGTAGCCGAGCGCCCACTCCGGCTGCGTCGTGTCGATGTCGAACCGCGAGATGAGCAGCTCGCGCGCCTTCGGGTCGCGCACCGAGTGGAAGATCGGGTCGAACTCGAACAGCGGATCGCCCGGGAAGTACATCTGCGTGACGAGCCGCCGCGTGAACTCGGGGCCGAAGAGGGAGAAGTGGATGTGCATCGGCCGCCAGGCGTTCTCGTGGTTGCCCCACGGATACGAGCCCGGCTTGATCGTGACGAAGCGGTAGCGACCGTCGTCGTCGGTCAGGCAGCGGCCGGCGCCGGAGAAGTTCGGGTCGAGCGGCGCCGGATGCTGGTCGACCTGGTGCTTGTAGCGGCCGGCGGCGTTCGCCTGCCAGATCTCGACGAGCGTGTTCCGGATCGGCCGCCCGGCCTCGTCGAGGACGCGGCCCGTGACGACGATCCGCTCGCCGAGCGGCTCGCCCGCGTGCTGCCGGGTCAGGTCGCTGTCGTTCTCCTCGACCGCGTCGTGCCCGAAGACGGGGCCGGCGAGATCGTGGAACTCCTCGGGGATGGTGACGAGCGGGCGGTCCGGCGCGCGCCAGCGGGTCGACCGGTAGCCGGGGTAGTCGACCTGCACCTCGGGGCCGAAGTCCGGGTCGTCCGGGAGGACGATCGGCGTCTCTTCGATCGAAGTCACGAGCTCCTTCCTTTCGTCTCGAGCGCACGTAGCGCCGCGAGCTCCTCGTCGGTCGGGGGGACAGTCTCACGGATCTCGTCCGCGACGCGAAGATCCCAGCCGGTCGCGGCCCGCGCCTCCTCGACGCTGCTGCCCGGATGGACGGCGACGAGGGTCAGCTCGACCCCGCTGTCCGGGGTGGGCCGCGGCTCGAGGATCCCGAGGTCGGTGACGACGACGCGGACGTTGTCGCCGAGGCTCGTGGTGAAGTCGAGCCGCTCGACGAAGGTGCGCGGGGACTGCCGCAGCATCACGAACACGTCGTCGACCCCGAGCGCGATCTCCGGCGCGCCCCCGCCCCCGGGCAGGCGCACGGCCGGGTGGTCGTAGTCGCCGATCACCGTGCTGTTGAGGTTGCCGTGCCGGTCGATCTGCGCCGCGCCGAGGAAGCCGACGTCGATCCGCCCGCCCTGGAGCCAGTACGCGAACATCTCCGGCACCGAGACGACGGCGTCCGCGGTCTCCGCGAGCTCGCCGTCGCCGATCGAGAGCGGCAGCCGCACCGGCTTCGCCCCGATCGTCCCGCTCTCGTAGACGAGCGTGCAGCCCGGCGCGTGCGTGCGCCGCGCGAGGTTGGCCGCCAGGCTCGGGAGCCCGATGCCGACGAAGCAGACGGTCGTGTCGTCGAGCCGCCGCGCCGCCTCGACCGCCATCATCTCGTCCGCGGTGTACGGCCGGTCGCCGTTCGCGCTCATGCCGCCGTCGCCTCCGCGGCGAGGCTCGCCCGGTACTCGGCCACGTCCGCGGTGTCGAGCACGTGGCGCTTCATCCACGCCGCGAACGTGTCGCGGTCGCGACTGATCGGGTCCCACGCGACGTAGAACTCGTTGTCGCGGTCGTAGTAACCGGCCGCGTACGACGGATGCGCGCCGCCCGGCGCCACCGACACGGCGGAGATCGTCCAGGACGGGAGCACGACGCCGTTCGGCCGCGGCTCGAGCTCGTCGACGATCTCCTCGACGGTGACGATCGACCGCCTCGACGCGAGCACCGTCTCCTTCTGCACGCCCGCGATTCCCCACAGCTGGACGTTGCCACGCCGGTCCGCCTGCTGCGCGTGGATGATCCCGACGTCCGGCCGGTGCGCGGGCACCGCCGCGAGCGCCTCGCCGGTGAACGGGCAGACGACGACGCCGACGCGCGTGCGGCTCGGCAGGTCGCCGCCGCGGTAGCCGCGGAGCACGCCGAACGGGAGGTTCGCCGCGCCGGCCGCATACGCCGCCGCCATGCCCGCGTGCGAGTGCTCCTCCAGCTCGAGCGCCTGCGGCCAGTCGTTCTCGACGGCGTCCCGGAGCCGGTGCAGCGAGCCGACGCCGGGGTTGCCGCCCCAGGAGAAGACGAGCCTGCGCGCGCAGCCCATCCCGATCAGTTGGTCGTAGACCACGTCCGGCGTCATCCGGATCAGCGTCAGGTCGCGCCGCCCCTGCCGCACGAGCTCGTGCCCGGCCGCGCTCGGGATCAGGTGCGTGAAGCCCTCGAGGGCGACGACGTCGCCGTCGCCGACGAGCTCGGAGACCGCGTCGCGGAGCGGGACGATCATCAGAACGGGAACGGATGCGTGCCGCTGCGGATCGTCACCCAGCGCAGCTCGGTGAACTCGTCGACGACCGCCTGGCCGCCGAAGCGGCCGAAGCCGCTGTCCTTGACGCCGCCGAACGGCATCTGCGGCTCGTCGGCGACGGTCTGGTCGTTGACGTGGACGATCCCCGAGTCGATCGCCTGCGCGAGCGTGAACCCGCGGTCGCGGTCGCTCGTGATGATCCCCGCGCTGAGCCCGTACGTCGTCGCGTTCGCGCGCGCCACCGCCTCCTCGGCGCCGCCGACGACCTCGACCGAGGCGACCGGCCCGAACGTCTCGTGCTTGGCGAAGTCGCAATCGGCGGGAACGTCGGTGAGCAGCGTCGCGCGGTAGCACGGCCCGACGGCCTCGCCTCCGGCGAGCACCTTCGCGCCGCCGCGGACGGCCTCGTCGACACGGTCCTTGACGAGGTTGAGCGCCGACGCGCTGATCAGCGGGCCGATCACCGTGTCGTGCTCCTTGGGATCGCCGGCCTTCAGGCCCTCCGTCTTCGCCGCCAGCTTCGCGATGAAGGCGTCGGCGATGGGCCGCTCGACGTAGATCCTCCGCGTCGACATGCAGATCTGGCCCTGGTGGAGGTACGCGCCGAAGGCGGTCGCGTTCACCGCGTAGTCGAGGTCGGCGTCGGCGAGCACGATCAGCGGGTTCGAGCCGCCGAGCTCGAGGACGACGCGCTTCAGCTGGCGTCCCGCGGCGACGGCGATCTCGCGGCCGACCGCGGTCGAGCCGGTGAAGTTGAGCCGCCGCACGGCCGGGTGCTCGATCAGCGCGTCGCCGATCGCCGCCGCCGCGCCGGGCGCGTGCGTGACGACGTTCAGTGCGCCGGCCGGGAGCCCCGCCTCGCCGAGGATCTCCCCCCAGAGCAGGCCGCCGGAGAACGGCGACCACTCGGACGGCTTCAGCACGACGGTGTTGCCGAGCGCGAGCGGCGCCGCGATCGAGCGGGCCGAGAGGATGAGCGCGGCGTTCCACGGCGCGAGCGCGCCGACGACGCCGACCGGCTTGCGGATCCCCATCGCGAACGTCCCGGTGTCGGACGGGATGATCTGGCCCATCGGCGCGTACGCGAGCGCGGCCGCCTGCCGGAACAGGTTCGGCACGAACATCGTCTGGAACATCCCGAAGCCGAAGCTCGCGCCGGTCTCGCGCGCGAGCAGGTCGACGACCTCCATCTGCCGCGCCTCGAGGACGTCCGCCGCCTTGAGGAAGACCCGCTGGCGCTCGGCCGGGGGCGTCTCCGCCCAGCCGGGCAGCGCCGCCCTCGCCGCATCGACGGCGCGCTCCGCGTCCTCGGCGCCGGCCGCCGCCACGTGCGCGACGAGGTCGCCCGTGTACGGGTCGAGATCGGCGAACGTCGCCCCGTCGGCCCCGTCGACCCACTCCCCGCCGATGTACTGCCTGAGCTCCCGGACGTCGGTCGCCGTCGTCGCCATCTCCGTCTCCTCTGGTCGGAATCCGCTCGGCGCGGGTCATATCGAGGCTGTATCGAACTGTCAATACAGTGTTTTACTATGCGGAACAGTGGTAGCAGCGCCTCATGACCGCGGCACCTCCCAGTCGCTCGAGCGCGGGCTCGCCGTGCTCTCCGCCTTCGGCTCGGGCCCGCCGCTGCTCGGGATCAGCGACCTCGCGCGCGAGCTCGGGCTGAGCCGGAGCACGACGCACCGCTACGTGGCGACGCTCGCCTCGCTCCGCTACCTGACGCAGGATCCGCTCACGCGCAAGTACCGGCTCGGCCCGCGCGTGCTCGACCTCGGCTTCTCGGCGATCAACTCGATGGAGCTCCGCGAGATCTCGGCCCCGCACCTGCGGACGCTGAGCGACGCGACGGGCTACACGGTGAACATGGGCGTCCTCGACGGCGTCGACGTCCTCTACGTCGAGCGCAGCCGGAGCGCGCGCCAGGGCCAGCGCGAGATCGACCTCAACCTCCACGTCGGCTCCCGGCTGCCCGCGTACTGCACCTCGCTCGGCAAGGTCCTGCTCGCGTATCTGCCGGCGGACGAGCAGCGGCCGGCGCTCGAGCGGATCGAGCTCGTGCGGCGCGGGCCGAACACGATCACGTCGCGCAGGGAGCTCGCGCGCGAGCTCGAGCGCGTCCGCGACGCCGGGCTCGCCGTCAGCAACGAGGAGCTCGCGTTCGGCCTCCGCTCGATCGCGGCGCCGGTGCGCGCGCAGACGGGCGACGTCGTCGCGGCGATCAACCTCGCCGTGCACCGGTCGATGGTCTCGCTCGAGGACCTCGTCCGGAATCTCGGGCCGGCGCTCCAGCGGACCGCCGCGGAGATCTCCGACCACCTCGGCGTCGGTCAGGTGCGCGGCTAGGAGGGTCTGGCGGGATAGTGCTCGTTGCCCGGGTGCGATGGTCGGTGCGAGGCAAGGACGCAGCCGAGCGCCGATAGCTGAAGCTATCGGCGCGACTGAGGACGCCGCATCGCGCCGTCCAGCGCGGCCGGGCGGCACAGCGACTATTCCGCCAGACCCTCCTACTAGAGAAAAACGCCCCCTTACGTGCCTAGTCCCCGCGAACCCGAGGGCCCGCAGGGACTTGGCGAGGGCAATCTCCCACACCGCCGCGCGCGTGTCAAGCGGGAGGCGACGCACGACCGCGAAGCGGCCGCACGCGCAGGCTGACCGCCCATGCGAGCGCGACGAGGAGGAGCCCGGCGGCGATCGCGGCCCACTCGGCGGCCGAGGTGCCGCGGGCGTGCGCGGGCGCGGGCGACGCGACGACGGGCTCGGCGAGGCGGTGCCCGTCGGCGGCGGCGAGCCGCTGCACCGCCGCGGCGGCCGTGGCGGCGAGGTCGCCGCGGTCGACCCCGACGCCCGCGAGGACGCGCTGCTCCCGCGCCACCGGCAGCCCGTGGTGGTAGACGCCGATCCCGTTCGGCATCACCGTCAGCAGCCGGCCGCGGTAGAGCAGCGACAGCTCCGTCCCGAGGAAGCGCGCGTACGTCTGCGGCTTCCGCCACAGCGCCGTCACGGAGCCGAGGTCGTACGAGGACGCGACGACGGCCACCTTGACCGGGTAGCCGGCCCGCCTCGCCTCGCGAACGAGCGCGGTGAGCCGGGCTGCGTCGGCGGGCGGGACGCCGGCGTCGGCCGGCAGGAACACGGGCTGCGCGACGAGGACGTCGCTCGCGGGGTCGCCGTCGGCCCGCGCGACGCCGGCGGCGAGCGCGAGGACGACTGCTGCACAGGCTGCGACCCGGAGACGGGGCATGGGGCGCCGCCGATGCTACGCGTCCGCCATACTCACGGAGGGTCGTGTCAGCTCAACAGCCAGCCGCCGCCAAGGGGGGCGCGCCCCGCCATCTCCGCTGGGCGCTCTGGACGTCGGTCGCGCTCCTCGGGGTCGTCGGCGGGCTGCTGATCGGCGAGCTGCTCCTGGCCTCGCACAAGCCGTCGGCGGTGGCGAACGGCCCCGTCGGCCCGGTCGGCCCCGCGGCGAGCTGGCCCGCCGGCGCGAAGGTCGCGCCCGGCTTCACGCTCACCGACCAGGACGGGAAGACCGTGGCGCTCGCCGCGTACCGCGGGCGACCGGTGATCGTCACCTTCATCGACCCGCTCTGCCGGAACTTCTGCCCGCTCGAGGCGAAGGTGCTGAACGACGTCGTCGGCCGTCTCCCCGCGGCGCAGCGGCCGGCGATCGTCGCGGTCAGCGTCAACGTCTGGGCGAACGCGCGCCGCTATCTCCTCCAGGACGTGCGCAAGTGGCGGCTCGTGCCCGAGTGGCGCTGGGGAGTCGGGAACGAGACGCAGCTGTCGAAGGTGTGGCGCGCGTACCAGATCGCGGTGCTCGCGCAGACACGGACGATCGCCGGCGTGACCGTCCACGAGATCACGCACACCGAGGGCGCGTTCGTCGTCGACCGGACCGGCCACCAGCGCGCGCTCTATCTGTGGCCGTTCCGCGCGGCCGACGTCACGCGCACGCTGCGGCAGCTCGCGGGTGCGTAGCGCCGCCCGCGCGGCGGTCGTCCTCGCGCTCATCGCCGCGGCGGCGGGCGCGCTGCCGGGCCGCGCCTCCGCGCACGCCGGCCTGACCGCGCCCGCGGCGACGAGCTTCGTCGCGCGGATCGACTCGGTCCCTGCGGGGCTCGACGCGCGGGTCGTCGACGGCGACCAGCGGCTCTGGCTGCGCGCGTCGCCGCGGCTGACCGCGTACGTCCTCGGCTTCGAAGGCGAGGCGTACCTGCGCTTCTCCCCGGCGGGCGTCGCCGTCAACGTCCACTCGCCCGCGTACTACCTGAACCGCCCGCGGCCGCTCCGGCCACCGGCGGATCTCGGCCCGGGATCGGTGCCGCTCTGGAAGCAGGTATCGCACGGGCACACGTACGAGTGGCACGAGGACCGCCTGCACTCGCTCGCGGCGGCGGCGCGCACGCCCGGCTCCTCGTACGTCGGGCGGTGGACGGTGCCCGTGCTCACCGGCGGCGGGATGACGCGCATCAGCGGCGGGCTCTGGCACGCCGACCCGCCGTCGCGCGTCTGGTTCTGGCCGATCGTCGTCGTCCTCGCGTGTCTCGCCGCCGTGCTGCGGCTGCGCGACCCGAGGCTCGACGCGGCCGCCGCCGCCGTGCTCGCGGCGGCGACGCTCGGCGCGGCGACGCTCGGCCGCCTCGGCCGCGAGCTCTACGGCCGGCCGACGGTGTCGACGGGACAGCTCGTGCTCGTCGCGCTCACCTGCGCCGTCACCGCGGCGCTCGCTCTCCTCTATCTCCGGCCGTCCTGGCGCGCGCTCGCCGGGACGGTCATCGCCGCGCTCGGCATCTACCAGGGGCTCGCGCTCGTCGGCACGCTGCTGCACGGGTTCGTCCTGTCGGTGCTTCCCGCGTGGCTCGAGCGTGCCGCTGCGATCACCGCGCTCTCGGCCGGCACGGGCCTCTTCGTCGTCGTCATCGCCGGCGCAGCGTTCCCCTCCGGCGAAGCGCGAGACGGAGAAGGCCGGCCAGCGCGAGGGCGACCACAGCCGCAACGATGATGACGATCCGGTCGTGCGAGTTCCGCTGCGCCGGCGTCGTCACGTGCGACGGGGCGGCGAGCTTGACGCCGTCCGCGACGGCGAGCGCCTGCACTCCCGAGATCGCGGCCTGCACGAGCCCGTTGTCGCCCGCGGCGATCGGGATCTTCGCAAGCGTCGCGTACTCCGCGTCCACCGGCTGACCCGGGCGGTAGAAGCCGAACCCGTTCGGCATGACGATCAGCAGCCGCTGCTTGAAGAAGGAGGCGTCCTCCTCGCCGAGGAAGCGCGCGTACAACCGCGGCTTGCGCCACAGCACCGTCACCGAGCCGAGGTCGTACGCGTCCGGGATGAGCGCGACCTTGACCGGGAAGCCCTGCTTCTTCGCCTCGCGGACGAGGGCGAGCAGCCGCCCCTCGAGCTCCGGCGAGAAGTTTCCGTCGTAGGGGAAGTAGACCGGCTGCGTGATCAGGTAGTCGCTGGCCGGGTCGCCGTCGGCACGCGCGAGCGCCGCGAGCGTGCCCGCGAGCGCGAGGGCGCAGACGAGCGCGGCGGCGCGGGTCACGAGACCTTCAGCGTGAACGGCGCGGTCAGGATCCGGCCGTCGACCTGCGTCTGGAGGAAGAGCCGCCAGGTCCCGGGCACCGGCACGAGGACGCCGACCTTCAGGTGCCCCGGCGTCGTCGACGTGCCCGTGATCTTCGTCGCGCCGAGGATGCTCGCGCACCCGGACACGCCGGGCGCGCAGACGTGCGTGTGGAAGTAGTCGAGCGATCCCTCGCGGAAGAAGATCGCGTGCGCGAGCGCGCCGTACCACGGCGTGAACGTCGCCGGCTTCCCGTCGGGCCCGGTGACGGTGAAGTCGAGCAGCGCCGGGTCGATCGCCTTCAGGTGCGGCGTGCCGTGGAGGACGAAGCGATAGCCGTCGACGGTCTCCGTCCTCGAGAAGGGCGGCAGCGGCTTCGGCACGTACGTCCCCTCGACGGTGATGTTCTGGGACAGCTGGTAGTTGACGAGCGACTCGGGGCCGGTCGGCTTCGGGTAGACGTCGATCACGACCTTGTACGGGCCGGGCGCCGGGAAGGTGATCTTCGTCGAGACGCGGCCGTCCGGCCCGACCGGCGGGTGCGTGTGGATGATCGTGCTCAGGTCGCGCCGCACGATGATCAGGTGGACGCCGTTGTGCGGGCCCGCGCCGTGCTTGTACTGCGTCAGCGGCGCGCCGTCGGGCTGGATCACCGTGAATGCGACCGTCGTCGGCACGCCGGCGCGAACCGGGCCTGCGGGCCGGAAGCCGCCGAGCTCGTACGTCCGCGCGGCGCCGACGGTGACCGTCGGCGCGCCCGACGAGCCGCCGCCGCAGCCGGCCGCCGCGAGCAGGGCGGCGACGGCGAGTGCGGCCGGGACGAGCCCGGTACCGTGGCGCCGATGCGGACGCTCCCGTTGCTCGCGGCCGCGGCGCTGGCCGCGCCGGTGCCGACACCGATCGGCGTCGGCCCGCTCTACCACCCGCCCGCGCGCGGGCCGGCCGCGGCGGCGGTCGCGTGCCGCGCCGCGCCGCTGCGCGACGGCCTCCGCATCCATCTCGAGCTGTTCGCGCGCAAGCGCGTCGTCATCGTCCCCGCCGGCGTCGGCGTGCGCGGCGCGACGCTCCGCCTCGGCAACGTCGTCGGCGCGCGCTGTCGCGCGGAGATCTGGACGGTCGATCCCACCGGGGTCGTCCGGTTCGACCGCGCCGGCACGCGACTCGGCACGGTCTTCGCCGTCTGGGGCGAGCCGCTCTCGCCGGCGCGGCTCGCCGGCTTCCGCGGCGCAGTGTCCGTCTTCGTCGACGGCGTCCGGCGGGACGTCGATCCGCGGCGCCTCGTCCTGCACGACGGCGACGAGATCGTCCTCGAGGTCGGCGGCTACGTCCCGCCGCACGCGAGCTTCCGGTTCCCGCCGCGGGGCTGACACCACGGCCATCGTGCCAGACCTGCGGAGCAGCGGACCGGTCATCCGCTCACGCCCCGAGCACCGCTTGGAGGACGCGGAGGGCGACGACCGCCGCCGCGACGCCGCATCCGAGCGCGACGACGGCGGCGAGCAGGACGAGCCGGGGCGACGTCTTCATCCGTTCGCCCGGTCGACGACGACGGCGGTGAAGGGCGTCGCGCCCTTCGGCGCGACGTCGAAGGTGAGGCCCCAGTGGCCGACCATGACCAGCGCCGACGCCTTGCGGGTGTAGACGCCCGGGGACGTCTCCTCGAGCTGATACTCGAGCGTCGGCATCTGCATGTCGAGCATCGAGAACGTGAGCGTGACGTCGGCGCCCTGCACCGGCTTGCCGCCCTTCGTCAGCCGGAGTGCGAACGAGTTCGACTGGACCGCCTTGTTCGGGTCGACGAGCACCTGCAGCGTGTAGCCGCCCTGCCTCACGGTCTCGGCGACCCTGCCGGGGCCGACCTTTGCGAGCGCCGATCCCTCCTTGGCGAACGCGGGCGGCGGCGGCGCGAGGCTCGAGAGGATCGCCGCGACGAGCACGGCGCCGGCGACGAGCACCGCCTCACCGGTGACGAGTCCGCGCAGCAGCCGTGCCGACCCCTCGCCCTGCTCGGGACGGGAGAGACCGGGCGTCGTGCGCAGGAGGTTGACCGAGGCGAGCAGCATCGCCGCGAGCAGGATCCCCGACTTGACGAGGATCGCCTTGCCGTACGACGTCAGCCAGAGGGCGTCGAGCGTCGGCAGGTGGAGGATCGACGCGCCGACCCCCGTCCCGAGCAGGAGGAGCACGGAGAAGAACGCGACGTTCGAGAACCGCGGCACGCAGACGGCGAGGCCGGCCACGCGGCGCGCGGCGGGCAGCGTCGCCCAGACGACGAGCAGGCCGACGAGGCCGCCGATCCAGACGGAGCCCGAGGCGAGGTGGAGCCAGTCGAGGAGGACCGAGAGGCCGCGCGGCGCCGTCTGCCCGGCGTGCCCGATCGCGCCGGGGAGCACGAGCGTCGCCGCCGCCGCCGCGAGCGCGCCGCTGAGCGCGAGCAGCGCCGCGATCGAGCGGTGCTCCCGCCGCGGGCGGTCGACCAGGATCGCGACCGCCGCGGCCGCGACGAACAGCGCGAAGCAGATCCAGACGTCGACGTAGCCGCGGCCGGACGCGGTCGCGCGCCACAGCGACACGACGCCGCCGAGGTCGAAGAAGGAGTGGAGCGAGTCGATCGCGGTCGCCTCCTCGAGGTAGACGGGGACGGCGACGAGGCCGAGCGCCCCCGCGACCCCGAACGCGATCGAGAGCGGGCGCAGGCTCGTCCCGTCGACGCGGCGGACGAGCGGTTGCGCGATCAGCATCCGCAGCACGAACAGGCCGATCGCCGTCATCACCGTCAGGAACGCGAGCCACTTCGCGATCACGAGCGGTGTCGACGTCGCCGTCCCGGCGATGTGCGGGACCGGGAACTGCGGCAGCGGCCCCTCGTTGGGGCCGACGGCGAATGTGAACGCTCCCTGCACCGGGTGGCCGTCGACGGAGATGGCGCGCCAGTAGACGAGGTACCACCCCTCCGGTACGCGCTTCAGCGGCACGACGAGCGTGTCCGGGTCCGCCGGCGAGCGGGTCACCGGGCCGTCCGTCACCGAATGACCGTGGACGTCGGTGACGGAGATGATCGCGAGCCGCGGCTCCACCGCCTCGTCGTAGGTGAGCTGGACGGCCGGCGGAGGCGTGTTCACGGCCACGCTCGCGGCCGGGACGGTCTTGACGATGTACGCGTGCGCGGACGCCGCCGCGGGCAGCGCGAGGGCTGCCAGCGCGGCGGCGACCGCTGCGAGAGTGATCCGCACGCGCCGGCTCACGTCATCGATCGCCCCCCGCGCGAGACGAGCGCGATCGCGCCGAGGACGATCCCGATCGCGCCGAGCACGAGCGCGACGATCGCCAGCGTCGACGTGCCGCCGCCGACCGAGCTCGACACCTTGATCGTCGGCGCCGGAGCGGCGGACGACTCGGAGCCGGACCAGTCGACGATCGAGCCGTCCGAGTACGTCTGCTGGACGTCGAACGTGTAGGTCCCCGACTTCGACGGCTGCGCGAGGAACTGGAACAGCGAGTCCTCCTCGGTCGGCGTGCTTCCGCCGGTCCACGTCACCTTCTGGATCACGGCGTCCTCCCCCGAGCCGGTCTGCTGCAACTGGCGCGTCCAGCCGGTGCTGGGCACGAACGAGTCGATCGAGAAGCCCTGCGGCACCGTGAGGACGATCTTCGTCGTCGTCAGGTTCTCCTTCTCGGTCGGGACGGCCAGGCTGTACAGCTGGAGCTCGTTCGCAAGCGAGACGGACGGGCTCACGCGCGCGTGCGCGGACGCGCCCGCCGCCACGACGAGCGCCGCGGCGCCTGCGAGCACGAGCACGCGGATACGACTCCTCAGTGTCATCTCTCTCCTCCGGTCGGCTTGGACGCCGGCCGCGGAGGCGGCCGGCTCAGGCGGACGCGAGGAGCGGCGGCCCGCGCTTGGCGAGGCCGCGGGAGATGAGCGGGAGCCGCGGGAGCGGCGGCTCGGCCGCGGGCGCGGCGAGCGGGACGGCGGCGGCGAGCGGCCGCGGCGGCGCGACGCGTGCGACCGCGCGGCCGACGCGCTCCGCGGTGCGGAGCAGCAGCCGCGCCGCGCCCCAGGCGAGCAGCGCGAACGGGAGCTGGAGCGCGAGCCCCGGCAGGAAGGTCGGCCGACCCGCCTCGTGCCACGGGAAGACGCCGGTGTGGAGCAGGAGCTCGAGGTGTTCCTGGACGGCGAACGCGAGCGGCGGCAGCAGCGCGAACGCCCACGCGGGCAGCCCGCGCGGCGCGCGGCCGCGCGCGGCGTCGGCCGCGGTCACGAGCAGCGAGAGCGCCACGACAGCGGCGGCGGCGCCGAAGACGAGCGGCAGCCAGCGGTCGTAGCCGTGCCCGGTCGCGAGCAGCGCCTGCGCCCGCACGGGCAGGTCCGGATACGCGATGCGGTAGGCGAGCGCGTGCGCGACCTCCGAGCCCCCGAGCATGAGGGGCACGGCGACGAGCCAGGCGAGGCTGCGGCGCATCGCCGCGAATCGTGCCAGATCGCCGGAAGGCACGATTCTCATGCTCCTCTCACCCGCTTCATAGGTTCGGGAGCCACGCTTCGCCCAGCAGTCGGCAGGCGCCGGACGCGGAGGCGGAGCGATGAGCGCGATCACGAGCAAGTTGCCGGCCGGCCTGCGGCAGGACGAGACGCGGCGGAACCGGATCCTCACGATCCTGCTCGCCGTCCTGCTCGCGATCTGCGCCGTCGTGGCGTACCTGGTCGTCGGCCAGACGACGAGCTCGTCGTCCGGAACGGTCCGGACGGCGACCGTGAGCAAGGGCGTCGTGCTCTCGTCGGTGTCCGCGACCGGGACGCTCCAGGCGCCGCAGGAGGTGACGGCGAACTTCACGACGTCGGGCACGCTCACGTCGGTCGCGGTGCAGCCGGGCGAGACGGTGCAGGCCGGGCAGCCGCTCGGCACGATCGACTCGACCTCGGCGCAGCAGCAGGCAAGCCAGGCGGAGTCGGGCGTGGAGACGGCGAACGCGCAGCTCGAGCTGACGCTGACGGGCGAGACCCCGGCGCAGCGGGCGCAGGACGCGCTGTCGGTCGCCCAGTCGCGCCAGTCGCTCGCCAACGCGAAGACCGGGCTCACCGCCGCGAAGCGCTCGATCGCGCTCGACAAGCTGACGAGCGGCTCGAGCCTGAGCCAGGCCAAGCAGCAGCTGCGGACCGACCAGGGCCAGCTCCAGGTCGACCTCGCGAAGCAGAACGCGGACGCGGCGACATACGCGAACAGCGACGCCGCCGCCACGGCCGTCGCCGCCGACAAGGCGAAGCTCGCCGCCGACCAGGCGAAGCAGCAGTCGGACCAGCAGTCGCAGCTCGTCTGGCAGCAGCAGCAGTCGAGCGACCAGTCGAGCCTGAGCACGGCCAAGGCGAGCAGCGACCTCGCCGGGATCGCGAACTACACGAACGCAGTCGATTACGACCAGAGCCAGCTCAACGCGCTCGCACGCACGCTCCAGAGCGACGGCTTCGCGATCACCGCCGACCAGAACCAGCTCGGCGCCGATCAGTCCTCGCAGACGACGCTGACCTCGGACGCGGCGACGGTCAAGAGCGACGAGCAGAAGATCGCGCAGGACCACACATCCGTCACGAACGCGACGACGAGCCGGAAGGCGACGCAGCTGAAGGACGCGCAGAGCCTCCAGTCGGCGAAGCAGCAGCTCGCGTCCGCGCGGCTCGGACTGCGCTCGACGATGGCCGGGATCAAGGTGAAGCAGGCGCCGCCGACGCCGGCGGAGCTGGCGCAGGCCCGCGCCGGCGTCGTCCAGGCGAAGATCGCGCTCGCGAACGCGCGCCTCGCGCTCGCCGACACGACGCTCCGCGCGCCGATCGGGGGCGTCGTCGCCACTGTGAACGGGACGGCCGGGACGCAGACCTCGGGCGGCGGCACCACCTCGTCGAGCTCGTCCTCGTCGAGCTCGTCCTCCGGCGGCTCCGGCTCGTCCGGCGGCAGCTCCGGCTTCGTGACGCTGACGAACGTGAGCGGGATGCAGGTCGTCGCCGGCTTCAGCGAGATCGACGCGGCGAAGATCCGAGTCGGGCAGGCGGCGACGGTGACGGTGGACGCGCTGCCGAGCGAGACGTTCGCCGCGCACGTGATCAGCGTCGCGGAGACGGCGACGACCTCGTCCAGCGTCGTCACGTATCCCGTCACCTTCGTCCTCGACAGCAGCGCCACGGGGCTGAAGCCGGGGATGACGGCCAACGTCGACGTCGTCGTCGCCGAGCTCGACAACGTCCTCCACGTCGAGACCGCCGCCGTTCGCGGCAGCGGGCGCAACGCGACGGTGACGGTGCTCCGCGACGGCAAGCAGGTCAGCGTCCCGGTCGTCGCCGGGCTGCAGGGCGACTCGTCGACGGCGATCCTCAGCGGGCTGACGAACGGCGAGACGGTCGTCCTCCCGTCGGTGACGATCGCGAGCTCCTCGTCGTCGGGCAGCGGGCTCGGCACGAGCGGCGCCACGACGACCACGAGCGGCGGCAGCACCCGGTTCCGCGGCGGCGGGTTCGGCGGGTTCGGCGGCGGGCTCGGGCCGTGAGCCGCCCGCGCCGCCGTTCGATGCTCGTGCTCCGCGGCGTGTCGAAGAGCTACGGCTCCGGCGACATCGCCGTGCACGCGCTGCGCGACATCGACCTGAGCGTCGAGCGCGGCGACTTCGTTGCGATCATGGGCGCCTCCGGCAGCGGCAAGTCGACGCTGATGAACCTCGTCGGCTGCCTCGACGCGCCGACGACCGGCCGGTACCTGCTCGACGGGATCGACGTCGGGCAGCTCGACGACTTCCAGCTCGCGTACGTCCGCAACCGGAAGATCGGCTTCGTCTTCCAGTCCTTCAATCTCATTCCGCGAACGTCGACGCTGCGGAACGTCGAGCTGCCGCTGATCTACGCGCGCGTCCCGAAGGAGGAGCGCCGGCAGCGGGCGGCCGCCGCGATCGAGGCCGTCGGGCTCGCCGACCGGACGCACTTCCTGCCGTCGGAGCTCTCCGGTGGCCAGCAGCAGCGCGCCGCGATCGCACGCGCGATCGTCACCGAGCCCGCGATCGTCCTCGCCGACGAGCCGACGGGCAACCTCGACACCGTGTCGAGCCACGAGGTGCTGCAGATCTTCTCCCGGCTGAACGTCGCCGGGCGCACGATCGTGATGATCACGCACGAGGCCGAGATCGCCGAGTACGCGAAACGCGTCGTCCACCTCGTCGACGGGCGCGTCGACTCCGACCGGCGGACGACGGCACTGACGGCGATGCCGCCGAAGTTCGAGCCGGGCGACGCCTCCCGAAGCGTGACCGCATGAGCATCTCGGAGGCGGTCCGCATCGCGTTCCAGGGCGTGGTCTCGAACCGGCTCCGCTCGCTCCTGACGATGCTCGGGATCACGATCGGCGTCGCCGCGGTGATCATCCTCGTCGCCGTCGGCAACGGCTCGGCCGTCGCGGTGCAGCAGCGGATCGAGGCGCTCGGGACGAACGTCGTCGCGATCCAGCCCGGCGGCTTCGGGTTCGGCCGCGGCTCCGGCGGCTTCCAGAGCTCGTTCACGCAGCTGACGATGAAGGACGTGAGGGCGCTCCAGGATCGGGCCGCGGCGCCCGACGTCAAGTCGGTGACGCCGGTCGTGAACGGCTCGGTCACGGCGACGTTCGGCGCGGCGAGCTACTCGCCGAGCCAGTTCGTCGGCACGACGCCGTCGTACGAGGAGGCGCGGAAGTCGCCGGTCGAGGCGGGCACCTTCATCACGCCGCAGGAGGAGGCGACGCACGCGCGCGTCGTCGTGCTCGGCACGACCGTCGTCTCCAACCTGTTCGGGAGCGCGAATCCGCTGGGACAGACGATCAAGCTCAACGGCATCGGCTTCACCGTCGTCGGCGTGCAGGCCCCGAAGGGCACGAACGGCATCCAGGACCAGGACGACATCGTGATCGCGCCGCTGACGACGTCGCAGGACCTGATCACCGGCGTCACGACCGGCCTCAGCCAGATCATCGTCGAGGCGAAGTCGTCGCATCAGGTGAACGCGGCGGAGGCCGAGGCGACGTCGATCCTCACGCCGACGCACTCGAGCAACGGCAGCGCGAACTTCCGCGTCCTCAACCAGGCGTCGCTGCTGCAGACGACCGCGTCGACGAATCACGTCTTCACGGTCCTGCTCGCCGCCGTCGCCGCGATCTCGCTCCTCGTCGGCGGCATCGGCGTGATGAACATCATGCTCGTCACCGTCACCGAGCGAACGCGGGAGATCGGCATCCGCAAGGCGATCGGCGCGCGGCGCGCGGACATCCTCGGGCAGTTCCTGACCGAGGCGGCGCTGCTTTCGGTGCTCGGCGGGCTGCTCGGCGTCGTCGCCGGCCTCGTCGGCAGCCGGTTCAAGATCGTCGGCGTCCAGCCGGTCGTCCAGACGTACTCGGTCCTCCTCGCCCTGGCGGTCGGCGTCGCCGTCGGCCTGTTCTTCGGGATCTACCCCGCCAACCGCGCAGCCTCGCTGAGGCCGATCGAAGCCCTGCGTTACGAATAGGAGCACGAGACGATGACTACCCTCGACAGCGACCTGGGGCCGGAGCCGCTCGACGACGACGACCTCGAGGCGGAGCCGATCCCGGTCCGCTACCGGCGCCGGCTGCCGCTCCTCACAGCCGTCCTCGCGCTCGGCGTGTTCGCGGCGCTCGCGTTCATCGCCGGCGTCGAGATCCAAAAGCACTACGGCGGCAGCTCGTCCGCGGGCGGCGGCAGCGGCACGGCGGCGTCCTTCGCCTCCCGGTTCCGCGGCGGCACGACGACGACCGGCGGGACGACCACGGGGTCGCGCGCCGGCGGCTTCTTCGGCGGCGGGGGCGCGAGCGGGTTCAGCGGAACCGCCGGCACCGTGACGCTGATCAAGGGGACGACCCTGTACATCACCGACACGAGCGGCAACACGGTCAAGGTCACCACCTCGCCCGCGTCGACCGTCTCGAAGACGGTCTCGTCGTCGGTGAAGTCGATCCGGCCCGGCCAGACGGTCGTCGTCCGCGGCACGCAGCAGAAGAACGGCAACATCAGCGCCGAGTCGATCACCGTCGGCTCGACCGGCGGCTTCGGCGGCGGCGGTTCCGGATTCGGCGGCGGCGGCGGCGCCTCCGGCTTCGGCGGGGGCGGCAGCGGCAGCGGCGGGGCGACGGGATTCGGAGGCGGCGGCAGCGGAGGAGGCGGCTGAGATGCGGAAGCTCACTGCACCCGCGCTCGTCGCCGTCGCGGCGCTCGCCGCGACGGCAACGGCGTCGGCGGCGCCGGTGCAGGGCTCGATCTCGGGCCCGATCACCGCCGTCAAGGGCTCGACCTTCACCGTGAAGACGACGCTCTCGCCGACCGGATCGTCGAAGGTCACCGTGGGCTCGAAGACGACCGTGACCGAGCAGGAGACGGGGAGCGCGGCCGACCTGACGAAGGGCACGTGCGTGACCGCGATGGGGACGAAGAAGAAGACCACGGTCACCGCCCAGCGCATCTCGCTGCGCCCGGCCGTGAAGGGCTCGTGCACCGGCGGCTTCGGCGGTCGCGGCGGCAGGAACGGCGGGCCGCCCGGAGGCGGGACGCGTCCGCCCGGCGGCGGCGGCTTCTCGCCGCCGGCGAACTTCGGTTTCGCGGCCGGCCAGATCACCGCGGTGAAGGGATCGACGCTGACCGTGAAGGGCTTCAACGGCACGACGACGGTGTCCGTCACCGGCAAGACGACGATCACGAAGACCGTCGAGGTCGGCGTCTCCACGATCGCGGCGAAGATGTGCGCCTTCGTCTTCGGAACGAGCTCCGACAAGGGCAAGACCGTGACCGCGGAGGGCGTCTCCCTCTCGAAGGCCGTCTCCGGGACCTGCAGAGCGGGATTCCGCAGGCCGTAAGGGCTGCTCGCGCCTGCCGGCCTCAGGCGCCGGCCGGCGCCGGCCGGTTGACGAAGACGTTGTCGAGGGCGAAGCGGAGCCCGACGGCGAGCGCGCCGTTCAGGACGGCGGCGTCGCCGAGACTCGAGATCTCGACCCGCGGCGGGTACGGCAGCCACCGCGCGAGCAGCGGCCGGATCTCGTCGAGCAGCTCCGGGTTGGCGCCGACGCCGCCGCCGAGGACGACGAGACCGACGTCGGTGACGGCTGCGACCGGGACGATGTTCAGCGCGATCCGGCGCGCCTCCTCCTCGAGGGCGGCCCGCGCGACGGCGTCGCCCGTGCGCGCAGCCGCGAAGATCGCCCGCCCGTCGTACGGCGGCGCGAGCGTCGTCTTCGCGCCGGGCGTGCTCGCGAGCCGCTCGGCGACTCCCGACAGCGCCGCGGCGCACGGATCGATGTCGCGGTCGAGCCCGGCCGCCGCGTAGTCGAGCTCGCCGGCGGCGCCGTGCGCGCCGCGGTGCAGCTCGCCGCGGAGGACGAGCCCCGCGCCGAGCCCCGTGCCGATCGAGAGGAAGACGAAGTCGTCGACGCCGTGCGCCGCGCCGCGCCAGCGCTCGCCGAGCGCGGCGAGGTTGATGTCGTTCCACACCGTCACCGGCAGCCCGAGCGCGTCGGACAGCTCGCTGCCGAACCGCCGGCCCTCGAGCTTCGCGACGTTGGCGACGAGCCGCACGCGGTCGCGGTCCGGCTCGACCGCGCCGGGGACGCCGACGACCACACCGTCGATCGGCACGCCGTCGAGCCCCGCCGCGGCGACGAGCGAGTCCCGCAGCCCCGCCACCGACGCGAGCACCGCGTCCGCGTCCGCCTCGCCGTCGCCCATGCTCCGCAGCTCGACGTCCTGGCGCGCCCGGATCGCCCCGCGGAGGTCGCAGAGCGCCGCCCGCAGGAACCGCGCGCCGAGGTCGAGACCGAGCACGAGCGCCGCCTCGGGGACGGGCTCGAAGAAGACCGCGCCGTAGGTCGGGCCGTCGAGCGACGGCGGCGCCTCCCGCACGAGCCCGGCCTCGAGCAGCGCCAGCAGCGCGAGCGAGACGGTCGGCTTCGAGATCCCCGCGCGGCGTGCGATCTCGGCCCGGGAGATCGGCGCACCCTCGCGGATCGTCTCGAGTACCGTGCGTTCGTTCAGACGCTTCAGCAGCGGCGGGGTCGCCCGCGGTCGGGTCATCTCGTTAAAGAGCTTAACCCTGGTGCCTGCAACCGGCAAGGATAATCAAGGGTTGACGCCCGTGATCGTGAGGCGTAGCGTCCCGATCGTAAGGATCTCTAACCAGAGCGGTTCGGCCGCTCGGTCTCGATTGGAGGGACGATGAGACGAATGCGTTGGGCGGCCGTCCTCGCCGGCGTGCTCGTGCTCGCCGCGGCGACCGCCGCCGGCGGCTCGGGCGCCTCGCCGGCCGGCACGGCCGCGAAGGCGGCGCCGACCCCCCTGACGATCTGGGTCGGCTGGAGCGCCCGCGAGCTCGGCGTCTTCAAGCAGGTCGTCGCCGAGTACGACAAGTCCCACCCGGACGTCACCGTCAACGTCGTCGGCTCGATCAACGACAACAAGATCGTGGCCGCGATCCGCGCGGGCACCGCGCCCGACGTCGTCAGCTCCTTCAACTCCTACAACGTCGGCACCTATTGCTCGTCCGGCGGCTGGATCAACCTCGCCCCGCTGATGAAGGAGAGCCACATCAGCGCGAGCATGTTCCCGGCCGCGACGCAGTACTACACGCAGTACAACGGCGTTCGCTGCGCGCTGCCGCTGCTCGCCGACACGTACGGCCTCTACTACAACAAGGACCTCTTCGCCAAGGCCGGGATCAAGAGCCCGCCGAAGACGATGTCGGAGCTCGCGGCCGACGCGAAGAAGCTCACGGTGAAGAGCTCGAACGGGACGATCAAGGTCGCCGGGTTCGACCCGTTCATCGGCTTCTACGAGAACGTTCCCGAGCGCTGGATCACCGAGTTCGGCGGCAAGTGGCAGGACTCGAAGGGCAACTCGATCCTCGCGCAGGACCCCGCCTGGACGAAGTGGCTGAACTGGCACAAGAGCCTCGTCGACTGGTACGGGTACTCGAACCTCGTGAAGTTCCAGGCCGGCCTCGGTGACGAGTTCTCCGCCTCGAACGCGTTCGAGGTCGGCAAGGTCGCGATGAACCTCGACGGCGAGTGGCGCGTCGCGTTCATCCAGGCCGAGCATCCGAACCTGAACTACGGCACGGCGCCGATGCCCGTCGACGACGCGCATCCGGAGCTGTACGGCCAGGGCTACATCAACGGGACGATCATCGGCATCCCGAAGAACGGCAAGCACGAGCCGCAGGCGTGGGATCTCGTCAAGTACCTGACGACGAACTCGCACGCGCTCGCGGAGCTGTCGAACGGGCTCCGCAACGTCCCGACGACGAAGGCCTCCGCCGTCTCGCCGGAGATCACGCCGGACGTCCACTTCGCGCCGTTCATCAAGATCTTCACGAACGCGAAGTCGACGACGTCGCCGATCACGGCGGCGGGCGTCTCGTACACGAACCAGGTTCAGCAGTTCGTGACGAAGTGGCAGGCCGGCCAGGTGAAGAACCTCCAGGCCGGGCTGCAGGCCCTCGACAAGCAGCTGAACGCGATGGTCTCCCAGGCGAAGGGGCCGGGAGTGCCGTGAGCCAGGGCACGGTCGCAGGACAGATTCCCGCGGCCGCGCTGACGGTCGACCGCCGGCGAGCCAGGAGGAGGGCGGCGTGGAGACGCCGCGGCCTCGTGCTCCTGTTCATGAGCCCCTGGCTCGTCGGCTTCACCGTCTTCTTCGGGTACCCGCTCGTGATGAGCGCGTACCTCTCCTTCAACCACTACGACCTGCTCTCGCCGCCCCGCTGGGTCGGCTGGGCGAACTACCACTACATGTTCCACTCGGACCCGCAGGTCTGGACGGCGGTGAAGAACACGGTCTGGCTGATCCTCGTGCTCGTCCCGCTCCAGGTCCTGTTCGCGTTCGGCCTCGCGGTGATGGTGACGAGGGCGCGCATGGGCGTCGGCATCTTCCGCACGGTCTTCTACCTGCCGGCGCTCGCGCCCCCGGTCGCCGCGACGCTCGCGTTCGTCTACATCCTCAACCCGGTCACGGGGCCGGTGAACATCATCCTCGGGCACCTCGGCATCCAGGGGCCGCTCTGGTTCCAGGACC
>Ga0335080_10000678_pt1 | contig 31875 bp, 28 predicted proteins | sample Lox_Sample_34_FD_206720 | JGI IMG/M metagenome (GOLD analysis project Ga0335080, IMG submission 206720) | Soil microbial communities from Loxahatchee National Wildlife Refuge, Florida, United States - Lox_Sample_3.4 | ecosystem: Environmental > Terrestrial > Soil > Wetlands | place: USA... | reverse complement strand
AGAACCCCGAACGAACTCCGCACCGGAGTGGATAGAGCATCCGCCGATTGATGACAACCTATCTAGGACGTGATTACAGAGCGTTACGTGCGTCTCCTGTTAGCGTCTGCCTGACTTGCCCGTGGTGAACTCGTTAGGGAAACTACAGGCGGTCGAATTGTCAAACAGAAGAGTCTCGTATATGTTTGGCACCCAATAAATAGATGCTCCAGCGGAAGGGCTGGCTCCATGGCACAGAAGACAGTGGTGACGGTCGTGTGTGACCTTCCACATGACGGCGAGGTCGAGGGGACGGAGACGGTTTCGTTCGCCTTTGACGGGACCGCCTATGAGATCGACGTGTGCGCGACACACGCCAAGGAACTGCGCGAGAAGTTCGGGCAGTACACCGAACACGCGCGCCGGGCGAGCGCATCGGGTGGCCGCCGCCGCCGCGCCCGGAGCGGGCCTGGCCGTGAGCGCAGTTCGGACATCCGCGCCTGGGCCAAGCAGCACGGGTACAAGGTCAGCGAGCGCGGCCGTATCCCCGCGTCGATCATCACGGAGTACGAGTCCTCGCACTAACACCCGCCAGCGAGTTCCCCAGGCGGCCCACCGCAGGGCCCCCGGGCGCGGCGCGCTGCTAGGCCCGCGCCCGGGGCGCCCCGCGGGCCGCGGCCGCGGCCCGGTGCGTCCCACCTAACCGCGGCGGTGGCCGTCTCACCGCGGGCCGAATGGCGGCGCCCCTTCTCACGGCTCCCAGCCATCGCGGCTGCCTGCCTGGCAGCCGCCGTTTTGTGCTGCCGGTGAGCGCGGATGACCCGCTCTGCGCCGCGGCGCAGGCGTGCCAGAAACCGGGGCGCGGGTGCGCCAGCGCCCCGCGGGCGGGGCCGCGGGGCATGCGTTCGCTCGCGGCGTAGCGGGGAACACACCCCCCCTTAGCAGGGGTTGGATGGGATGAACGGCCTCCTGCCGGGGAACATTTCTTATGCGCGAACAAAGTCGTGCGCCGCGTCATCCGGCATGCGGGCTACCATGCGGGAAGGACGGGGCCGGACAGCAGGGCCCTCCCCGACCGCTCTGTAAGGGAGCGTAGATGTTCGAGAGGTTCACCGACCGGGCCCGGAGAGTTGTGGTCCTGGCGCAAGAAGAGGCCAGGATGCTCAACCACAACTACATCGGGACCGAGCACATCCTGCTAGGCCTGATCCACGAGGGTGAGGGCGTCGCCGCCAAGGCCCTCGAGTCGCTGGGGATCAGCCTGGAGGCGGTGCGGCAGCAGGTTGAGGAGATCATCGGCCAGGGGCAGCAGGCGCCGTCCGGCCACATCCCCTTCACCCCGCGTGCCAAGAAGGTGCTTGAGCTCTCGCTGCGGGAGGCCCTGCAGCTTGGCCATAACTACATCGGTACCGAGCACATCCTGCTCGGCCTCATCCGCGAGGGTGAGGGCGTCGCCGCCCAGGTGCTGGTGAAGCTGGGTGCGGACCTCAACAGGGTCCGCCAGCAGGTGATCCAGCTGCTGCACGGCTACCAGGGCAAGGAGCCGGCCGCGGCGGGCGGCCCGGCGGAGTCGGCGCCGTCCACCTCGCTGGTGCTCGACCAGTTCGGCCGCAACCTCACCCAGGGGGCCCGCGAGGGCAAGCTCGACCCGGTTATCGGCCGCGAGAAGGAAATCGAGCGGGTCATGCAGGTGCTGTCCCGGCGCACCAAGAACAACCCGGTGCTGGTCGGCGAGCCCGGCGTGGGCAAGACCGCGGTGGTGGAGGGACTGGCCCAGAAGATCGTCAAGGGCGAGGTCCCGGAGACCCTCAAGGACAAGCAGCTGTACACGCTCGACCTGGGCGCCCTGGTCGCCGGGTCGCGCTACCGCGGTGATTTCGAAGAGCGGCTCAAGAAGGTGCTCAAGGAGATCAGGACCCGCGGCGACATCATCCTCTTCATTGACGAGCTGCACACCCTGGTGGGTGCCGGCGCCGCGGAGGGCGCCATCGACGCCGCCTCGATCCTCAAGCCGATGCTGGCCCGGGGCGAGCTGCAGACGATCGGCGCGACCACCCTGGACGAGTATCGCAAGCACCTGGAGAAGGACGCCGCGCTCGAGCGCCGGTTCCAGCCCATCCAGGTCGCGGAGCCGACGATCTCGCACACGATCGAGATCCTCAAGGGCCTGCGCGACCGGTACGAGGCCCACCACCGGGTCTCCATCACCGACAGCGCGCTGGTGGCGGCCGCCCAGCTCGCGGACCGCTACATCAGCGACAGGTTCCTGCCGGACAAGGCGATCGACCTGATCGACGAGGCCGGGTCGCGGATGCGCATCCGCCGGATGACCGCCCCGCCAGACCTGCGTGAGTACGACGAGAAGATCGCGCAGGTGCGGCGGGAGAAGGAGTCGGCGATCGACTCCCAGGACTTCGAGAAGGCGGCCGCGCTGCGCGACAAGGAGAAGCAGCTAATCGCCAAGAAGGACGCCCGGGAGAAGGAGTGGAAGGCCGGCGACATGGACGTGGTCGCCGAGGTCAACGAGGAACTCATCGCCGAGGTACTCGCCACCGCCACCGGAATCCCGGTCTTCAAACTGACCGAAGAGGAGTCGCAGCGGCTGCTCCGCATGGAGGACGAGCTTCACAAGCGCGTTATCGGGCAGAACGATGCGATCAAGGCACTCTCGCAAGCTATCAGGCGGACCCGTGCCGGGCTGAAGGACCCCAAGCGGCCGGGCGGATCGTTCATCTTCGCCGGGCCCTCCGGGGTGGGTAAGACCGAGCTGTCCAAGACGCTGGCCGAATTCCTATTCGGGGACGAAGACTCGCTCATCCAGCTCGACATGAGTGAGTACATGGAGAAGCACACCGTGTCACGGCTGTTCGGCTCGCCACCCGGTTATGTCGGGTATGAGGAGGGCGGCCAGTTGACCGAGAAGGTCCGCCGGAAGCCGTTCTCCGTGGTCTTGTTCGACGAGATCGAGAAGGCCCACCAGGACATCTTCAACTCCCTGCTCCAGATCCTGGAGGACGGGCGGCTGACCGACGCCCAGGGCAGGGTGGTCGACTTCAAGAACACCGTCATTATCATGACCACCAACCTGGGCACCCGCGACATCTCCAAGGGTGTGTCCGTGGGCTTTGCCAAGGCCGGTGAGTCGCGCGGCTCCTACGACCGGATGAAGGCGAAGGTAACCGAGGAACTGAAGCACCACTTCCGGCCCGAGTTCCTCAACCGGGTGGATGACACGATCGTCTTCCACCAGCTCACCGAGGACGAGATCGTCACGATCGTGGATCTGATGATCGCCAAGGTGGACGAGCGGCTCAAGGACCGTGACATGGGCATGGAGCTCCGCCCTGCCGCCAAGGCGCTGCTCGCCGAGCGCGGCTACGACCCGGTGCTGGGCGCCAGGCCGCTGCGCCGGACGATCCAGCGGTCGATCGAGGACGCCCTGTCGGAGAAGATCCTCTTCGGCGAGCTCAAGGCGGGCCAGATCGTCATGGTCGACGTCGAGGGCACCGGCGAGGACGCGCAGTTCACGTTCAAGGGCGTGCCCAAGCCGGAGGCGGTGCCGGACGCGCCGGTAGCCGTGGCCGCGGCCGAGGTCGACGGCGGAGTGAGCAAGCAGCAGCAGGCCTAGCGGCTGCCGCAGCGATCAAGTGACCCGGGCCCGTTGGGCCCGGGTCACTTGCGTGTGCGGGGATTCACAGGCCAGTGGGCGCGTGGGTATGGCCGGCCGGCGGATGGGCGGGCAGCGCGTATCCCTCATGGGGGTGGTGCTCGGCCAGCCCGTCGCTGACCAGGCTGGCCAGCGCCCTGCTGCGCTGGGCCGCATCCGGCCAGCAGGCGTCGATGCGGGCCGGGGGCACCGGCCCGCCCGAGTCCCGCAGCAGGGCGAGCAGCGTGCCCCGGCACTGCCGGTCGGTGCCCTGGTAGGGCTGGCTGCCGCGGCGGCCGGGACCGGGCGGGCTGCCGGCCAGCCGCCAGGCGCAGGCGGCGGCCACCGGGCAGGTCCCGCAGCGCGGGCGGGCGGCGGTGCAGACCAGGGCGCCGAGCTCCATCACCGCGACCGACCATCGCGCCGCCACCTCCGGCCGCGCGGGAAGCAGGGAACGCGCCAGCGCGGTCTCCGCTGCTGTGACGGCGGGGGCGGGCCACTGCCGGCCGCTGGCCATCCGCGCGAGCACCCTGCGCACGTTGGTGTCCAGGACCGGATGACGCTGGCCGAACGCGAAGCTCGCTACCGCCGCGGCCGTGTACGAGCCCACACCCGGCAGCCCGAGCAGGGCGTCGATCGAGCTGGGCACATCCCCGCCGTGCCGTTCGGTGATCACTTGCGCGGCCGCGTGCAGGCGGAGTGCGCGTCGTGGGTAACCGAGCCGGCCCCATTGCCGCACCGCGTCCCCAGGGGAGGCGGCCGCCAGCGTCTCCGGGGTGGGCCAGCGGGCCAGCCATGCCTCGTACGCGGGCAGCACCCGCGCCACCGGCGTCTGCTGCAGCATGACCTCGCTGACCAGTACCGCCCAGGCGCTGGCGGTGGTCCTGCGCCAGGGAAGATCACGCGCGTTCGCGGCGTACCAGCGCAAGATCGATGCGACCTGCTCACCATCGGCGCCCGGATGACCCGCTCCGCGTCGTGCCGGAGGCGCACCAGAAGGTGGTGCCGCAGGCGCGCCGGAAGGTGGTGCCGCAGGCGCGCCGGAAAATGGAGGGAGCGCCATGCTGCCGGGGCCTCTAACCATAACGACCGGATCTTCGCACAGCCGGGGGTGTCAGCTGCCGAGGGCGGCCGCTATCGCCTCCCTGACGTCCTCCACCTCCCGCACATCGGTCAGGCCGCCGTGACCGGCTCCCCGGCCGTTGCCGGTCTTGCCTGCGCCCGGCGTACCGTACGTGCCATCCACGACGTGCAGGCCGGGCCGGCCGTCCGAGCTGGGCAGGCTGCCTGGGCTGGGTGCGTCGCCCGAGCTGGGCAGGCCGGCCGCGCCAGCCGGCACGATGGCCCGCCGGAAGCCCATGCGTTCTGCCTCCGCGAGCCTGCGGGCTACCCCGGGCACCCGCCGCACCTCCCCGGCCAGGCCGACCTCCCCGATGGCCACCACCGAGCCGGGGACGCTCAGGTCGGCGGCGGCGCTGGCCATGGCCAGCGCGACCGCGAGATCGGTGGATGGCTCGGTGAGGCGGACCCCGCCGACCGTCGCGGCGTAGACGTCGTGTCTGCCGATCTTGACGTCGGCGCGGCGCTGGAGCACGGCCAGCACCATCCCTACCCGGGCGGAGTCCAGGCCGGAAGTGACCCGGCGCGGGATCTCCAGCGTGGACGCTGCCACCAGCGCCTGCACTTCCGCCAGCAGCGGGCGGCGGCCTTCCAGCGTCACCGTCACGCACGTTCCGGGCACCGGCCTGGCGCGCTGTGACACGAACAGCCCGCTCGGGTCGGGCAGGCCGATGAGGCCGTACTCGCCGAGCTCGAAGCAGCCCACTTCGTCGGTCGGCCCGAACCGGTTCTTCAGCGCCCGTACCATCCGCAGCTGCTGGTGCCGGTCGCCTTCGAAGTGAAGAACGACGTCGACCAGGTGCTCCAGCGCCCGCGGGCCGGCGATCGCCCCGTCCTTGGTGACGTGCCCGACCAGCACCGTGGTCAGGGACTGCTGCTTGGCCACGGCCATCAGCGCCGAGGTGACCTCACGGATCTGGGTTACCCCGCCCGGGGTCCCGTCCACACCGGGCGCGGTGATGGTCTGCACCGAGTCGACGATCAGCAACTGCGGCCGGACCGCTTCCACGTGTGCCAGCAGAGCGGACAGCTCCGTCTCGGCGGCGAGGTAGAGGCCGGCCCCGACCGCGCCGACCCGGTCAGCGCGGAGCCGCACCTGCGCCGCTGACTCCTCCCCGGTGATATACAGCACCGGGCCCGACTCGGATGCGAGCGCACCGGCCTCCAGCAGCAGGGTGGACTTGCCGACCCCGGGCTCGCCAGCCAGCAGCACCACCGCTCCCGGCACGAGCCCGCCGCCCAGGACCCGGTCCAGCTCGTCCAGGCCGGTTGGCCGGACGGTGGCCGCCCGGGAGTCAATCTCGGTGATGGGAACGGCCGGGGTCGCGGCTCCCGCCACGGCCCGTGCCGCTGGCCCGAGCCGGCCGCGGGCCAGGGCCGGCCCGGCGGTCTCCTCGACGGTGCCCCACGCCTGGCACTCGCCGCAGCGCCCCGACCACTTCGTGGTGCGCCAGCCGCACTCCGTGCAGCGATACAGCGAGCCGGTGGATGACTTGCCCATGACCGCACCGTAGCGACGGGGTGCGACACTCCGCATAAGCTGACCGGGCGGGAGCGTCCCGGGCAGCCTGGAGAGAAGGAGTTACGTTGAGCCGCGCCGTCAAAGCGCCTAGGCCCCCCATCGCGCTGTCTACGGCCTCGGTGTTTCCGGACAGGACGCCGGATGCGTTCGAGGCCGCCGCACGCCTTGGTTACGACGGGGTTGAGGTCATGGTTTCGGCCGACGCCGTCAGCCAGGACGTCGACGTGCTCCGGCGGCTGGTGGACTACCACGGCATCCCGGTGCTGGCCGTGCACGCGCCCTGCCTGCTCATCACCCAGCGGGTGTGGGGTCTGGAGCCCTGGGGCAAGCTGATCCGGGCCAAGGAGATGGCCGAGAAGCTCGGCGCGCGGGTCGTGGTGGTTCATCCCCCGTTCCGCTGGCAGCGCGAATACGCCAGGGATTTCGGGCCCGGCCTGGAGCGGATGCGCGAGGAAACCGACATCGTGTTCGCCGTGGAGAACATGTACCCGCTGCGGGCCGGCGGCGCGGAGGTGGCGGCCTACGCCCCGAACTGGAACCCCGTCCTGATGGATGTCCCGCACGTCACCCTGGACCTGTCCCACACGGCGGCATCCGGTGCGGACGCGCTGGCCATGGCCGGGGAACTGGGTAGCAGGCTGGTCCATGTGCACATGGCCGACGGCACCGGCGTCACCAATCGCGACGAGCACCTGGTGCCCGGCCGGGGTGCCCAGCCCTGCGCGCCGCTGCTCGAGAAGCTGGCCGCCGACGGGTACTCCGGCACCGTCGTGCTGGAGGTCAACACCCGCCGTGCGGTGTCACGTGAGGCCAGGCTCGCCGACCTGACCGAGGCGCTCGAGTTCACCCGCAAGCACCTCGGCAGCCCCGCCCCGCACAGCGGCGGGCCCGCCCATGAGGGACGCGCCCAGGCCCGGGGAAGCGCCGGCCCGGCCGCGTCACCGGGACCTGCTGGCACGGGCACACCTAGCAGCGGCACGGCTGGCACGGGCACGGCTGGCACGGGCACACGCGGCCCGGATACGGCCGACGCGCGGATGGCGGGGATGGGGACCGTCGGCCTGCGCGCGCCCGGCACGGCGGCTGCCGGGACGGGCCCGGCTGGCGGTAGGACGGCTGGTACCGGCACGCCTGGCCCGCGGGGATCGGTATTGCCAGCGTGCCGGTGAGCCCGGTCACAGCTCCCGGCGGGCGGTGGGACCCGGCCCTTGGCAGGTCCTGGTCCCCTGGACGGCCATCCCAGAAGGAGGGATCCTGCGGGTCATGACGAACCACACTCCCGCCAGCCGCCCGGAAGACCCAGCTGCCCGGCCCGCCGCGTCGCCCCCGCGGGGGACGCTGATCACTGTCGCGCCCACCGGGGCCGAGTCGCAGAAGTCCGCCGTTCCCGCGCTCCCGGTCACCCTGGACGAACTGGTCACCACCGCCAAGGAGTGCCAGGCGGCCGGTGCGGCAGTCATCCACGTGCACATCCGCGACGATCAGGCACAGCCGACCCTGGATCTGGCCCGCCTCAGCGACACGGTCGCGGCGCTGCGGGAGAGCACCGACCTGATCGTGCAGCTGTCCACCGGCGGCGCGGTCACCGACGGTTTCGAAGCCAGGCTGGCAGTCCTCGATGCGGCGCCCGACGCCTGCTCCCTCACCTGCGGCACGGTCAACTTCGGCGACGAGGTCTTCAGCAATCCGTGGCCGTTCATCCGTGACCTCTACGCGCGGACCAAGGAGCGGGGGGTCGTGCCCGAGTTCGAGCTCTTCGACCTCGGCCACGTCGCGACGCTGCACCGGCTGCTCGGCGAGCTTGGCGCTCCCCATGGCGGGCATGTCCACTGCGATCTGGTGATGGGGGTCCCCGGTGGCATGCCAGGCGACGCCGCCACGCTGGTGCAGGCGGTCTCGGCGCTGCCGCCGGGGGCGACGTGGTCGGCGACGGGGATCGGGCGGACATCACTGCCGGTCATGTTCGCGGCGCTGTCGGCCGGGGGCCACCTGCGGGTGGGGATGGAGGACACGGTCAGCTTCGCGAGGGGGCGGCCGGTCACGGGCAACGCCGAGCTCGTCGAGCGGGCGGCTACCCTGGCCGCGCTGGCGCAGCGCCCGGCGCTGCCGCCGGATCAGGCCCGCGCGCTGCTGGGGGTGAACGGCCGTCGCTGAGAACCCGGTGATCCTGGCCGAGGTGATCCGGTCGGGCTTCGCAGAATCACGCCACCGGGGTTCGGTCGTGGTGCTCGGTCCTGACGGCCGGGCAGTGCTCCGGGCGGGCGAGACGACAGCCGCGGCGTTCCCTCGTTCTGCGAATAAGCCGATGCAGGCGGTCGGGATGCTGCGCGCCGGGCTGGACCTGGAGGGCAAGCTGCTCGCGCTGGCCGCCGCCAGCCATTCCGGCGAGGCCTTCCACGTCGCTGGCGTGCGCGAGATCCTGGCCGGCGCCGGGCTGGACGAGGCCGCCCTGCGCTGCCCGTCCGCCCTGCCGCTCGACGAGCGGGCGCTGCGGCAGGTCCTGCGCGAGGGCGGCGACGCGGACCAGGTCCACATGAACTGCTCCGGCAAGCACGCGGCCATGCTGGCTACGTGCGCCGCCGCGGGCTGGCCGCCCGGCAGCTACCTGGACCCCGATCATCCGCTGCAGCGGGAGATCAGGCGGACGGTGGAGCAGCTGTCGGGAGAGCCGGCCGCCGCCGTCGGTGTCGACGGCTGCGGTGCGCCGCTGTTCGCGCTGTCGCTGACCGGCCTGGCCCGCGCCTACGCCGCCATGGTGTGCGCCGAGCCGGGATCGCCGCCGCGCCGCGTCGCCGACGCCATGCGCGCGTACCCGGACTGGGCCTCGGGCACGAATCGCCCCGAAAGAGCGCTGATGGAGGCGGTGCCCGGGCTGCTGCTGAAGTCGGGGGCGGAAGGGGTGGTGGCGTTCGCCCTGCCAGACGGGTCCGCGGCCGCGGTCAAGATCGAGGACGGCGCCGCCCGCGCCCTGCCAGCGGTGACCGTCGCGTTGCTGCGATCGCTCAGCGTGGGCGCCGCGGCCGGGGCCGACGACGCGGCCCTGGACCGGATCGCCAGTGTCCCCGTTCTTGGCGGCGGCCACGCGGTCGGGCACATCCGCCCGGTCCTGCCCGCGGACCCGGGACCACCTCCTTCCTAACTCGTGCGACTGGAGTGCCGCCAGAGACGGCAGTGCGGATCCCCCACCGGCCTAGCCGCCCTCATGGAAGTAGGGGACGACGGGGGTCGCCGGAGCGGTGGGTAGCGGGACGAGGCAGTGGGTAGAGGGCTATGCGGCGGGACACCGCCCGGATGGTGCTCCCCTGCTTGCTAGACGCCGGCTGCCAGGGCAGTTTTCGCCTTACCTGCCTGTTCGGGGGCCTCTCACTGTGCTTGCTGCTGCGCTTGCAATTGCAAGCACTTGATGATGTAATGACAGTGTGAGTCCCGTAAGTGTCAGCTCCATCGGGGAGTACATCCGCCAGCAGCGGGAGCAGGCGAAGATCTCGCTCCGCCAGCTCGCATCGGCGGCAGGCGTCTCCAACCCCTACCTCAGCCAGGTCGAGCGGGGGCTTCGCCGTCCCAGCGCCGAGATCTTGCAGCAGATCGCCAAGGGGTTGCGCATTTCCGCCGAGGCACTCTACGTGCAGGCGGGGATACTGGAGGACCGGCAGCCGGACTCGGGCGTGCGGGCGGCGGTGCTCGCCGACCCCGAGCTCACCGAGCGGCAGAAGCAGGTCCTGCTGGAGATCTACGAATCGTTCCGCCGCGAGACCACGCTGAACGTGCAGGCATCCTCCGGGACAGCGCCGCAGGCGGCTGCCGCCGGAGACCCGAGTCCGGACGCCGATCCGGGTTCCGCGGATCCCGGCGCCGAAGGACCGGGCACGGCAGGTCCGGGCACGGCAGGTCCGGGCACGGCAGGTCCGGGCACGGCAGGTTCAGGCGCGCCGGGCACGGCAGGCCGGGGATCTGCGGGCCGGGCTGCTGCCGGCAGCGGCGGCCGGAGCGCACGGCGCACGCGGAGCACGGGCACGCGGAGCACGGGCAGGGGGAGCACGGGCACGGGGAGCACGGGCACGGGGAGCACGGGCACCGGGTCCGCTCCGGCCACCGGCCAGGCGGCGGGGACGGCGTACGGAGCGGACGGCAAGCCCGGCGGGACCGATCAGGAGAGCTCCGGCGCGGAAGCGCCGGCGCATAACGCACAAGGGCCTGCCCGCACGGCAGGCCAGGGAAGGTGAGATCCGTGGTGAACCGCACCGTTGATGTCAGGACCGAGATGCGCAAGCTTGCCGCAAGCAAGCCCGTGCACGCCGCGGCAGGAGCTGGTGTGCTCGCCTCTGAAGCGCTGCGGGAACTGCCCGCACGGCTAGCCAAGTGGCGCGACGAGGCCTCGATGAGCACCCTGTCCACCCGGGCGAACGGCTACGTCACGACCGCCCGCACCCGGGCGGTGGCCGAGTACGACAAGCTCGCCAAGCGCGGCGAGAAGGCGATGAACGGACGCGGCGCCAAGGCCAAGGGCGCGCTCAACGGCAGGCAGAGCCACCAGAGCCACCCGCGGTCCAGCAAGGCCTGACCCCTGGCCACCCGGGGGGACTCCGGAAGGCCGATCCCCCCGGGAGCCAGGCCGCATCCCGGCATCCCTACCGCGGGCCGGCGCAGGCACTGTGCCCATGATTTCGGGCTGTTCGCTCCTGGCCCATCAAGGCGCCCGGACCAGATAACCTAGAGGCGTGTTCTCCGCCGGAGTAATGACCCCGCTCGCCTGGTTCTTCGAGGCGCTCTGGCTGGCGGCCCTTGTCGTCGAGGTATGGGCCTTCGTCGACGCCATTCGCCGGCCCACCGCCGCGTTCCCCGCGGCGGGCAAGCAGACCAAGCCACTGTGGCTGATCATCCTCGGCGTGGCCAGCGTCATCGGCCTGGCCAGTGTCGCCTACAGCGCGTCGCCGCTGTCGATCTTCCCGATCGTCGCCTTCGTCGCGGCCGCCATCTACCTTGCCGACGTGCGGCCCAAGGTCAGGGAGTTCAAGAGCGGCGGGACGAGTTCGGGGCCCTACGGTCCCTGGTAGGAGTGCCCGGCCAGCTGGGATGCCGGCCTGGGCGCGGCAGTAGGCTGCCGTCATGAGCGAGGACTCCTGGCGGACTCACCGGCTTGAACTCGACGACCAGACGCTGCGGGACTGGGACGCGGCCGTTCTTGCCGCCGGGCCCGATGGCATCGTCCTGGACAGGTCGGCTTTCTACCCCGGTGGCGGCGGGCAGCCTCCCGACCATGGCGTGCTGCTGTGGGGCGGGGTCCAGACCCGCATCGTGGATGTCAGGAAGGGCGACGACCTCTACCTGATCCCGGCCGAGGAAGACCCGCTTCCGCCGGTGGGGACCGGGGTGCGCGGGGCCATCGAGGACGAGCGCCGGTCCGCGCTGATGCGGACCCACTCGGGCCTGCACGTGCTCTGCGGGGTGGTGTTCCGGGACTTCGGCGCCCTGGTCACCGGCGGGAACATGGAGCCGCTGGCGGCGCGGATGGATTTCAACCTGCCAGAGGTGCCGCCTGGCTTCCGGGAGGCGGTCGAGGCGGCGTGCAACACCGAGGTGGTGGCGGACCGGCGGATCGACGTCCGGGTCCTGCCCAGGGACGAGGCGTTCGCACTGCCCGACATCATCCGCACGGCCACCAACCTGATCCCGCCCGAGGTCAAGGACGTGCGCATCGTCGACATCGTCGGCCTGGACCAGCAGGCGGACGGCGGCACGCACGTCGCCTCCACCCGTCAGGTGGGCAGGATCGAGGTCGTCAAGATCGAAAACAAGGGGAAGGGCTTCCGGCGCCTGCGGATCCGCGTCGCCGACGCCTGATGACCCGCTGGGCAGCGGGCACGGTCACACGGGCAGGAACAGCAGCGCGACCGGGACCGCGACCAGCACGGCGGCGGCGGAGCAGATCAGCGCCAGGGCCGGGGCCGGCAGCCGCGGTGAGGGCGTCAGCAGGCGGGACACTCTGGCCACCGTCTCACCCTCCGGTGCGGTGATGGCCGCGAGAGCGCCCGATGGCGCCAGGCCTGCCCCGGAGGCACCGACCCGGAGCAGCGCCGTGGCCAGCTCCCTGGCTGGCCGGTGGCGCAGCGCGCGGTCGTCGGCGAGCATCTCCACCAGCAGCGCCACCTCGGCGTAGGCCTGCCGGACGAGGCGGGAGTGGGGGAAAGCCTGGCCCAGGGCGCTGAACGGGAGCAGCACCAGGTCGTGCCGTGCGCGAAGATGCGCCCGTTCGTGGGCGAGGACCGCCGCCAGCTCCGCCGCGTCCAGCAGGGCCAGTGTTCCGGCGCTGACCACGATGCGGGAGCGGATACCAGGCACGCAGTACGCGGCCGCGGCCGGGCTGTCCACCACGAGCGCGCCGGGCACCTTCGGGTCACCGTGGGCGAGCAGGCTGAGCAGCAGGCGGTGGCGCCGCCGGGCGAGCAGCACGGTAGCCGAAGCGGCGAGCAGCACCCAGCACAGCAGGGCAAAAAGGGCGGCGCCGGCCAGCAGGAACGCGAGCCGGGCGAACGCGGCCATGACGGCCGCGGTGGACCCGAGCGCAGCATCGTGCAGCGCGTCGGCGGCTCCGGGCAGCGCGCCTCCCGCAACGCCCCATCTCCCGCGCACCGCCCCGAGCCCGGCCAGCGCCCCCACCGCGGCCAGGCCCCAGCTGAGCCCGAGCGCCTGCCAGAGCAGGATCGCCGCCGCCGGCGACCGGTGGGGCCAGCGGGCGGACGTCAGGGCGCCCGCCGCGGGAACGGTGCCCGCGGCGACAGCGGCGAGAAGCAGGACAGGCGAGAACACAGGTGGTCAGCCCCGGGCGAGTTCCCCAAGTGATTCCAGCGCCCGGCGCAGCACCTGCGCCTCGGCGTCAGACACGCGGCGGGCGAAACTGGCAAGCGCGGCTGACCTGTCCCCCGTCTGATCGAGCGCGTGCAGCATGAGCTCGGTGACATAGGTCTCCCGGTCCGCCGCCGCGCGGTAGCGCCAGGCCCGGCCGTCACGCTCCCGGCGGGCAAAGCCCTTCTTCGCCAGCCGGTCGAGAACCGTCATCACCGTGGTGTGGGCAAGGTCCCGGTCGGTCAGGCGCGCTCCGACCTGACGTACGGTCAGGGGCTCGTCGCTCTCCCAGAGCACATCCATGATGGCCCGTTCCAACTCACCCAGTCGTTTCACGCCGCCACTCTATCCCGGCCCCTGCGCCGCGGAGAAGATCACCCGCCCGGAGGCGGGGTTCCCGGCCGGGTCCTGCCGCGGTCCGGTGCGGCACGCTACTGTCTGTCCTGCCGGTACCGCTGAGGTAGATGGGGCAGGCAGCGCCGCAGGAGCGGCGGCCGGTGGGGGGCGGTTTCCTATGCAGCAGTCCGGCGGCGGGGCGTGGAGCCACAGCGGGACCGCAGCCCGGCACCACTATGGCAGCCGGTCCAGCAGCGCTGGCAGGTCGGCGAAGGAGTCCAGGACGTGGTCGGGGGTGCCGCTGGCGTCGCGGTGAGCGCGGGGCAGGTATTTGCCGGTCTTGACCAGCACCCCGGTGAGCCCCTGGCGCTGGGCTGCGAGGACGTCGTTTTCGATGTCGTCGCCCACCATCAGGGTGTGCGCGGCGCTGGCTCCCAGGTGGGCCAGCGCGGCTTCGAAGAACGCCGGGGCGGGTTTGCCCACCACTTCCGCCCGTGTCCCTGCCGCCTGCTCCAGGGCAGCGATAAAGGCGCCGCTGTCCAGTTGCAGGCCCTGGCTGGTGCGCCAGTACAGGCCGCGGTGCATGGCGACCAGGCGGGCTCCGGACTGCAGGTGGCCAAAGGCGGCGTTGAGTGCCTGGTAGCTGAACTCGGGGCCGGCGCCGCCGGTCAGCACCACCTCCACCGCCGGGTCGTCCTGGTGGGCAAGCGTCACTCCCGCCAGGTCTTCGCCGATGTCCCCGCTGTTGAGCAGCAGGCACCGGGCACCGGGGTAGTGCCCGGTCAGGTAGGCGGTGGCGATGACCGGCGCGGTCAAGATGTCAGCAGCGGTGACCGGGAAGCCCGCCCCGGCCAGTGCCGCCGCGATGGAGGCCCGGCTGCGGGAGGTGGTGTTGGTGACCAGGGCCAGCGGCCAGCCGGCCGCGCGCAGCCGGCCCAGCGCCGCTACGGCTCCCGCTATCGGCTGCCACGACACGGTCAGCACGCCGTCGATGTCGATCAGCACCGCGCTGATGCGTGCCATGGCGCGACCATAGCCCGGGCCGGAAGGCCTGGGTAGGTGCCCGGTGCACGTGCCGTGGCCTGCGGGAGGCGGGCGGGAGCTATCGTGAAGGTCACACGGCCATGAGGATCACGCTGGAACTCGGCGACATCACCGCGCAGCAGGCCGATGCGGTCGTCAACGCGGCCAACTCGTCCCTGCTCGGTGGGGGCGGGGTAGACGGGGCGATCCACCGCCGCGGTGGCCCGGCGATCCTCGCGGCCTGCCGCGAGCTGCGGGCATCGCGCTATCCGGACGGCCTGCCAGCGGGCGATGCGGTCGCGACCACGGCTGGCGACCTCCCGGCTCAGTGGGTGATCCACACGGTGGGCCCGGTATATTCCGCCTCCGCCGACCGCTCGCCGGTGCTGGCCTCCTGCTACGCCCAGGCGCTGCAGGTGGCCGACGAACTGGGGGCCAGGACGGTGGCCTTCCCGGCTGTCTCGGCGGGAATCTACGGCTGGCCGCACGAGGACGCCGCGCGGATCGCGCTGACCACGGTGAGCCAGGCATCGTGCCGGGTCGAGGAGGCCCGGTTCGTGCTGTTCACAGCGGACATGCACGCGACCTTCGGCAGCGTGCTGGCCTCGCTGGGACTGGCCTGACCGGCGGCCATCCGCCGGGTGGCAGACTGGGACTACCGCGATTCAGCCTCGGAGGATCAGGTGCCCGCAGCGTCGCCACGGTTCCGCAGCATCCTGGACCGGTTCACCCCCTACCGGCCGGGCCAGCGGGTGGAAAGGCCCGATGGCCGCTCCTTCAAGCTGTCATCCAACGAGTCCCCGTTCGGTCCCCTGCCTTCGGTGGCGCGGGTCATCGCGGAGGCGTCCGCGGATGTCAACCGCTACCCGGACAACGGGGCGGTCGCGCTGACGGAGGCGATCGCGCGGCGCTACGGCGTGCCGCCCGGGCACATCGCGGTCGGCTGCGGCTCGGTGGGTGTCACCCAGCAGCTGCTGGCAGCCGCCGCCGAGCCGGGTGGCGAGGTGCTGTACGCGTGGCGCTCGTTCGAGGCCTACCCGCAGCTGGTCCAGCTGGCCGGCGCGGGCGAGATCAGGGTGCCTCTCCGGGACGAGACGCACGACCTGGCCGCGATGGCGGCCGCCATCACCCCCCGGACCAGGGTGATCTTCATTTGCAACCCGAACAATCCGACCGGCACCGTGGTGCACCGGGCCGAGCTTGCGGACTTCCTCGACCGGGTGCCGCCGGACTGCCTGGTGGTGCTGGACGAGGCATACGCCGAGTACGTGCGTGACCCGGATATGCCCGACGGCCTGGAGCTTTACCGCGACCGCCCGAACGTCGCCGTCCTGCGTACCTTCTCCAAGGCGTACGGGCTGGCCGGGCTGCGGGTCGGCTTCCTGGCCGGCCAGGAGCCGGTCGCCGAGGCCGTCCGCAAGACGCTGTTGCCGTTCGCGGTGAACGCGATCGCCCAGGCGGCGGCGATCGCCTCCCTGGACGCCGAGCCCGAGCTGCTGGCCCGGGTCGAGCTGGTGGTGAAGGAGCGGACCCGGGTCCGTGACGAGCTACTGGCCCAGGGCTGGTCGGTGCCGCCCACCGAGGCCAACTTCGTCTGGCTGCGGCTGGATGAGGACACCATGGACTTCGCGGCCGAATGCGCCCGCAGCGGGATCAGCATCCGGCCGTTCGCCGGTGAGGGTGCCCGGGTCTCGATCGGCGACGACGAGGACAACGAGGCGTTCCTGGCCGCCGCCCGCGCCTACCCCCGCCGCCATTAGACATCGCCCCGCCCTGCCCTGCCCTGCCCTGCGTCGCGCTGCGCCGCACCGGGGGCCGGGTGGCCGCCCGGCGGTTCCAGGTCAGTTAGGCGGACGGCTCTCCAGTTTCTCGGTGACCAGGCGGTAGAACTGCCTCGGGCGGCCCGGCTGCGGGGTCCGGTTCGGTGGCAGCGGCCAGGCCAGGCCCTCTTCGACCAGCGTGTGCAGCAGCCGCCGGGCGGTGCGGGACGTGACGCCGAGCAGCCGGCCGGCGGTCTCCGCGTCCACCACGTGCGCGCCGTCGCCATCGGGCAGCTTGCCGGCGAGCCGGGACAGCGTCTCCAGGCCCTTCGGCCTGCCTGCCAGGGCCGCGGTGGGCGGCCGCGGCGCCGGGGCCAGCGTGTACCCGTCGCGGTCGAGGGCGAAGCCCCGGCCGCCCGGGGCGGCGTGGGAGCGGGCGAGGGCGGCCCGCGCGTGCGCCTCCGCGTCCTGGGCCGTCCTGCCCAGGCCGGCCCCCACCTCGACCGCGATGCCCAGTTCGCTGCGCGCGCGGTCGGAGAACGGCGGCACCCGGAACCCGTCGGTCACTCCCGACAGCGACCCGCGCGTCGCGGTGACCAGGAAGGTGTGATCGCCCACCGGGCTGACCGACGCCTGCATCCGCTGGGCTTCCTGCAGCAGGAACCGGTGAACGGTGAGGCGCAGTTCCTCGGTGGACTGCCGGGGCGCCGGGCGCCGCGCCGTCTCGCGGAGGGTCGGCACCTCCACCACCACGACCGCGAGCTGCGCCTCCTCCAGCCTGCGGTGCGCGCCGAGCAGGGTGGCGGTGCGCAGCGCCGACCGGATCGCGCTGGCAGTGGGGCGGACGGCAAAGACCGGGACCCCGGTGGCCGTGAGGCGCTGCGCGACCGACTCCAGGCAGGTGAACGCGGCCGAGGTCTGGCCGCGGCGCCAGAGCCGTTCGTGGAACGCGGCCAGGGACGCCGCGCCCCCCAGGTCTTCCCGTACGTGGATGTCCCCGGGCGCGATGTCAAGCTCGGCAAAGGCGTCCTCGACGTCGCCACGGCTCAGTACGTCCACACTGATCCTGGACAGGTCACCCCGGCCGCCCGCGCGTGCCCGCAGCAGGGCCGCGAACAGGGCACTCCCAGACAGCGGCACGAAGGTGGCCGGGGCGCGCAGGGCACCTGCCCGGCGTGCGTACTCCAGGGGCACCTGGCAGGCGAACAGGAACACGTCGACCGCGGAGCCGAGCCGGAGAACCTTGTCCGGCGCCTCCTGCTCGCTGCGGTAGGCGGCCGCCACCAGCCGCCTGGCCAGCGCGGGCCCGGCCAGAGACGGCACCTGCGGCCAGCCCGCTGCCGTCATGACCGGCTGGCCCGGCGTGGCCGTCCCGGACAGCATGACCCGCTCGACCAGGTCGTGCGGCCCGACCACGCCGATCGTCAGTTCCGCCGGGGGCTGCCGCGGCCCTGTCATCACGCGCTAGGCCGTATCTCGTGGATCCATGCCGCCGCGAGCGGCGCCATGAAGGGGGATGGGGAGGCGGGCCATCCGCCTGGCCCGGTGCGGCCGGGGACCGGCGGCGCTGGCCGTAACCGGGTCGGCAGGGCCTTCACGGCCGGGGTTCCCTGCGGTCCGGGCGGCAGCCGGCCCGCCACGTCAGGCGCTCTCCTCCGTGGCGATGTCGGCGCCGAGGGTGGTGAGCCGGCTGGCGATCGCCGCGTGCCCGCGGTCGATCAGGTAACCGGGGGCGACCACCGTCTCGCCTTCCGCGCACAGGCCGGCCAGGATGAGCGCGATCCCGGTCCGCAGGTCGTGCGCGACCACCTTGGTCCCCCTGAGCTGGGACGGGCCGTGCACGATCGCCACGTTCCCGTCCACCTCCACCTTCGCGCCCATCTTGGTCAGCTCGCCCACCAGGGTGTACCGGCCGTCGTAGATCGTCTCCCTGATGTAGCTGGTGCCGTCCGCGAGGCAGCTGAGCGCCATGATCGGGGACTGCAGGTCCGTCGCGAACCCCGGGTACGGGCTGGTGATCACGTTGATCGGGCGCAGCGGGCGCTCCCGGCGCACCTGCAGCACCGCGCCGTTGGCCGCGAACTCCACGCCCATCTGCTCCAGCTTCCAGCGGGCCACCCCGAAGTGCTCCAGGTTGGCCCCCACCAGGCTCAGGTCGCCGCCGGTGACGGCGGCGGCCATGGCGAAGACCGCGGCGTCGATCCGGTCGGCCATCACCGTGTGCTCGGTGGCGACCAGCTCGCTGACGCCATGGACGGTCACGAAGCCGGTGCCCCCGCCGCTGATCCGCGCACCCATCTTGGTGAGGAATGCGATCACGTCGAGCACCTCGGGCTCGAGCGCGGTGTTGTCGATCACCGTCATACCGGGCGCGAGCGACGCGGCCATGATGAGGTTCTCGGTGCCGGTATGGGAAGGGGTGTCCAGGTACAGGTGCGCGCCGCGCAGCCGCCCGGCCTTGATGTAGATCTTGTCTCCCGCCTCCTCCACCACCGCGCCGAGCCTGGCGAAGCCCCGGTAGTGGAAGTCGAGGTTCCGGCTGCCCAGGTTGCAGCCGCCGACACCCTCGATGACGGCCTCTCCGAGCCGGTGCAGCAGGGCGGGGACGAACAGCACGGACCCGCGGAACCTGCGGGCGATCTCGGCCGGGAGCACCGAGCTGGTCAGGGAGGACGCATCCACCACCAGGGTGCGTTCCGCCTCATGGAACTTCACCATCGCGCCGACCGCCTGTGCCAGCTCCACCGCCCTGCGCACGTCCTCGATCGGCGGCACGTTCCGCAGTACCGTCCGGCCCTCGGACGCCAGGAGCGATGCGGCGATCATCTTGAGCGCGGCATTCTTGGCACCCTGCACGAATACGGTCCCCTGCAGCGGCACGCCACCTTGCACGCGATAGCAGGTCTCGGGGCCAACGGTCATGTGCGCGCTGCTCCTGTTCCTTGGGTGCCGGCCTGGCGGGCCCACGGCCGGACAACACGGCGGGCCATCCGGGCGCGGGCTGCCCTCCGGCTGACTCGTGAGCGGGAAGCGTGGTGTACGCGCGCTCTAGTATTCCACCGGGTTAGCGGTCCGCAGGTCATTGCGGGCATCTGAGGCCTAATGCGCGGCGTCCCCGCCCTGGTCACGCCGGCTAACGCCGCCCTGGTGACGCCGGCTGACACGGTCATGACCCGTTCATACCCCGTTAACCGGCCAGCGGGCGCCTGTGATGCGCTCGTAGGCCTCGATATACAGGGCCCTGGTGCGCTCCACCACCCACTCCGGCAGTTCCGGCGGTGGTGCTTCCCGCTGCGTGCCGGCCTGATGGCGGTCCCAGCCTGCCTCGGGCGAGTCCAGCCAGTCGCGCACGAACTGCTTGTCGAACGACGGCTGCGGATGGCCAGGCCGCCACTGCCCGGCCGGCCAGAACCGGGACGAATCGGGCGTGAGCACCTCGTCGGCGAGCAGCAGCCGCCCCTGGGCGTCGTAGCCCAGCTCGATCTTGGTGTCCGCCACGATGATGCCGCCGCTGGCCGCGATCGCCGCGCCACGCCGGTACACCTCCAGCGTGATGCGTTCCAGCTCGGCGGCGGTGCCGGGGCCCACCAGGCCGGCCACCGACGCCAGCGGGATGTTCTGGTCGTGCTCCCCGCTCGGCGCCTTGGTCGCCGGGGTGAAGATGGGCTCTGGCAGCCGGGCGCCCTCGGTGAGGCCCGGCGGCAGCGCCACCCCGCACACCGCCTGGGCGCGCCGGTAGTCCTGCCAGCCTGACCCGGCGAGGTAGCCGCGCGCGACGCACTCCACGCCGATCATCGACAGCTGCTGGCACGCCATGGCCCGGCCAGCGAACTCGGCCGGGATGGGGGCGTCCACCAGATGGCTGGGCACCAGGTCGGCGAGCTGGGCGAACCACCAGAGCGAGAGCTGGGTGAGGATCTTCCCCTTGTCCGGGATGGGCGTGGGCAGCACGTGGTCGTAGGCGGAGATGCGGTCGGTGGCCACCAGCAGCAGCGTCCCGCCGGGCATCTGGTAGATCTCCCGCACCTTCCCCGAGTACAGGTGCCGCAGCGGCCCGCTGTCCGGATGCGGGCCCGCGGCGCCCGGAGGCGGCGTCACCGCAGCGCCCGGAGGCGGTCGAAAACGGGACCGAGCCGCTCGACGTAGCGCCCGGGGCGGCACACCTCGTCCAGCCCGGCCTCATCCAGCTCCTGGCCCTGGCCCGCGGCCCGCTTGCGGAGCGTCTCGCGGAACGGCGTGCCGGTCTCCCAGGTTTCCATCGCCGCTGCCTGCACCAGGGCGTAGGCGTCCTCGCGGGACATTCCGGCGGCGACGAGCGCGAGCAGCACGCTCGAGGTGTAGATCAGCCCCCCGGTCAGCTCCAGGTTGGCGCGCATCCGGGTGGCGTCCACCACCAGGCCGCTGACCAGCCCGGTGGTCAGGTGCAGCAGGTAATCGGTGGCGATGGCGGCGTCGGGCAGCGCCACCCGTTCCACGCTGGAGTGGGAGATGTCCCGCTCGTGCCAGAGCGCCATCCCCTCCGTCACCGGGGTCACATACGCCCGCACGACCCGCGCCAGGCCGCAGATCCGTTCTGAGCGGATCGGGTTCTTCTTGTGCGGCATCGCGGACGAGCCCTTCTGCCCGGCCGCGAACGGCTCGGCGAGCTCGCGCACCTCGGTCCGCTGGCCGTGCCGGACCTCCAGCGCGATCGCCTCGCAGGCGGTGGCGAGCAGCGCGAGGACGCTCACCCACTCGGCGATGCCGTCCCGGAACACCACCTGGGTGGCCACGTCGGCCGGGCGCAGCCCGAGCTCGCCGAGCACCGTGGCCTCGATGGCCGGGTCGATATTGGAGTAGGTGCCCACCGGCCCCGACAGCTTGCCGACCGCGACCGCGTCCCGCGCCCGGGCAAGCCGGTCCCGGCAGCGCGCGACGGCGAACGCGAAGTCGGCCACCCGGTGCCCCCACACGTCGGGCTCGGCATGGATGCCGTGGGTCCGGCCCACCCGCAGGGTGGCGGAGTGGGCGAGGCCGTGCTCGCGCAGCACCGCGACCAGCTCGCTGGCCCGCCCGGCCAGCAGGTCGGTAGCCTCGGTCAGCTGCAGCGCCAGCGCGGTGTCGAGCAGGTCGGATGAGGTCATCCCGAAGTGCACGTATGCCGCTGCCTCGCGGGGGGTGGTGTTGTCCGCCCAGGCGCTGAGGAAGGCGATCACATCGTGGTCGGTCACCGCCTCGTAGGCGGCCACCGCCTCCGGCGTGGGCGGCGGGGCGGCGCGGACCGCGGCGACCGAATCGGCTGGCACCGTCCCGGCGGCCGCGTGCGCCGCCAGCACGAGCGTCTCCACCCGGCACCACAGCTCGTACCTGTGCGCCTCGCTCCAGACCCGGCCCATCTCCGGCAGGGTGTACCGCCCGATCACGCCTCCCATCCTCCCGCACGCCGCTGCCGGAGCCAGCTGGCGGGCCAGCGCCAGGCCGCGTACCGCTCGCCCGCCAGCATCAGCACCAGGGCGGCCAGCAGCACCGCCAGCTGGGCCTCGACCGCGACGGCCGCGCCGAGCGCGGTCGCCGCCAGCGCGAACGCGGCCGTGGCCAGCCGGGGCCAGGGGGTCCCGATCCGCAGCGTGGCCCGGAACCAGGCGTCGCCGGCCAGGAACAGCGCGACACCGCCGGACAGCGCGAGTGCCTGGCCGACCGGGTGCGGCTGGGCGGCGTGCCCGATCGTGAGCAGCACCCCCGCGGCCATCGCCACCACGCCGAGCAGCAGCGGGATGTGCGCGTAGAAGTACGCCGACAGGGCCAGTCCCGGCCGCTGGGCGGGGTCCGCGGCGGTGAAGGCGCGCTCGGCGCGGTCATCGTCGCCGGTGCCGAAGTACGTCCACCACAGGCAGGCGGTCAGGGCCAGCCCGAGGACCGCCGCGGCGATGAGCGAGCCGGTCACGTGCTGATGGGAGGCGGTGATGCCGACGGCGGCCACCGACTCCCCGAGCGCGACGATGATCAGCGCCCCGTGGCGTTCCACGAAGTGGGCCGGCTGGATCTCGAACCGGCCACCGGGGTGGGCGATCAGCGGCGAGAGCACCTGGATGGCCAGCGCGGCGCACCACAGGGCGTAGACGGCCGGCCCGTCCACCGCCCCGGCGAGGATCACCAGCAGCGCCGAGGTGATGTTGAAGGGCGCGATGCGCATGATGTTGCGGTTCAGCCGGTAGTACAGCGAGGTGTGCACCAGCACCACGATCAGGTAGCCGAGCCCGAGCGCGGCCCCGGTTTCTGACCCTTCCGGGCCGAACCCGTGCGGGATCGCCAGCCCGACCACCAGGAACCCGGCCATGCCGGCCAGCAGCAGCAACCGCTCCGGCGCCCGGTCCGGGGTGCGGGTGTTGGTCAGCCACGCATAACCCCCGTACATCCACCACAGCACCCCGAAGATGAGCAGCACCTGCACCACCCCGGTCAGCGACAGGTGGCGGGCCAGCAGCGCGGTGAGCTGGGTGAGGGTGAAGGCGAATACCAGGTCGAAGAACAGTTCCAGGGTGCTCACCCGCAGCGGGGCGCCGGCGCGCGGGCGGCCGCCGGGCGGCCGGCCGGATGGGGGGCTGGGCGTGGGGTGCACGGGTGGCGCCGGTCAGCGGCCGGGGGGCGGGGCAGGGGCGCGGGACGCGCTGGTCTGGGCGGAGGCGGCGCCAGGCTGGGTGCCGCGGGACGTGCCGCCCTGGCTGGCGGGGGCCGGGCTGGCGGGGGCCGGGCTGGCAGGGGCCGGGCTGGCACCGGCACCGGGGGACGGGCCGGCCGGGGCAGCGGGGTCGTGGCCGGCCTGGGCAGCGGGGTCGTGGCCGGCCTGGGCAGCGGCTTCGGCGATGTCGTGGCGGTACCAGCCGCCGCGCATCCGGATGGCGCCGACGGCCTGGTAGGCCGCGTCGCGCGCGGCGGCCAGGCCGGGACCGGTGCCGACCACGTTCAGCACCCGCCCGCCCGCCGAGACCAGCTGGCCAGCCGCATCGGTGGCCGTGCCCGCGTGCAGGACATAAGCCCCGGGGATCCGTTCTGCATGATCGATGCCGTCGATGGGATCGCCCTTCGCGGGCGCTGCGGGATAGCCCTCGGCGGCGATCACCACCGTCACCGCCGCGCCCGGCGCCCACCGCAGCGGGCCGGCGCCCGCCAGCGAGCCGGTGGCGGCCCCGGCGAGCAGCCCGGCCAGCGGGCTGGCCAGCCGGTCGAGCACGACCTGGGTCTCCGGGTCGCCGAACCGGGCGTTGAACTCGACCACCCGCACCCCGGCCGCGGTCAGGCTCAGCCCCGCGTACAGCAGGCCCCGGTAGGGGGTGCCGCGCCGCCGCATCTGGTCGATGGCGGGCTGGACGACGCTGGCGACCACCTCGGCCGCCAGCGCGGGCGGCGCCCAGCCGAGCGGCGCGTAGGCGCCCATCCCGCCGGTGTTCGGGCCGCTGTCGCCGTCGCCGGCGCGCTTGAAGTCCTGCGCGGGCAGCAGCGGCAGCGCCGTGACCCCGTCGGTGAGCGCGAACAGCGACACCTCCGGGCCGTCCAGGAACTCCTCGATGACCACCGTGCCTGCGGCCTGCGCGTGCGCGAGCGCGGCCGCCGCGTCGCCGGTGACCAGGACCCCTTTGCCGCCGGCGAGCCCGTCCGCCTTCACCACGAACGGCGGCCCGAACTCCGCCAGCGCCGCCGCCGCTTCCGTCTCGCTGACGCAGGTGCGGGCCCGCGCGGTCGGGATGCCCGCCGCCGTCATCACCTGCTTGGCGAACGACTTCGACCCCTCCAGCATCGCCGCCTGCGCGCCCGGGCCGAAGCAGGCGATGCCCGCCACCTGCAGCGCGTCGGCCAGGCCGGCCACCAGCGGCGCCTCCGGGCCGACCACCACCAGGTCGGCGGCGGTCGAGCGGGCCAGGTCCGTCACTGCCGCGATGTCGGCCAGGTCCAGCGGGTGGGTGACCGCGATCGCCGCGATGCCGGGGTTGCCCGGCGCGGCGTGCAGGACGGCGACGTCGGCGTCGGCGGCCAGCGCCCGCGCCAGCGCGTGCTCGCGGCCGCCGGATCCCAGCAGGAGGACTCGCACGGCGCGAGCCTACCTGGGGTGGCGCCCCTGATGAGAGACCTGCCGCGCGGGGCGAGGTGATCTCAGATGAGCGGGCGCAGCTGCAGGGTCTGGTCGCGGCGCGGGCCGGTGCCGACCGCGGCCACCGGGGCGCCGATGATCTCCTCCACCGCCCGCACATAGGCCTGGGCGTTGCGCGGCAGCCCCGCGAACTCCCGCACCTGCGACAGGTCCTCCCACCAGCCGTCCAGGTACTCATAGACCGGTGCCGCGTGGTGGAACTCGGTCTGCGTCATCGGGATCTCGTCGTGCCTGGTCCCCGCCACGTCGTAGGCGACGCAGACCGGCACCTTCTCCAGCCCGGAGAGCACGTCCAGCTTGGTCAGGAAGTAGTCGGTGATGCCGTTGACCCTGGTCGCGTACCGGGCGATGACCGCGTCGAACCAGCCGGTACGGCGGGGCCGCCCGGTGGTCACCCCGTACTCGCCGCCGGCCTTGCGCAGCCACTCGCCCTCCTCGCCGGGCAGCTCGGTGGGGAACGGCCCGGACCCCACCCGGGTGGTGTAGGCCTTGACGATGCCGATTACCTTCGTGATCCGGGTCGGGCCGATGCCCGAGCCGGCGCACGCACCGCCGGCGGTGGGGGAGGAGGAGGTCACGAACGGGTAGGTGCCGTGGTCCACGTCGAGCTGGGTCGCCTGCGCGCCTTCGAGCAGCACGGTCCGGCCCTCGTCCAGGGCCCGGTTGAGGACGAGGGCGGTGTCGGCCAGGTAGGGCCGCATCCGCTCGCCGTAGCCGAGGTATTCGGCCGCCACGGCGGCGGCGTCGATGCCGCGCCGGTTGTAGACCTTGGTGAGCACCTGGTTCTTCTCGCGGAGCACCAGGTTCAGCTTCTGCTCCAGGATGCCGGGGTCGAACAGGTCCTGGACCCGGATCCCGGTCCGCGCCACCTTGTCGCCGTAGGCCGGCCCGATGCCGCGGCCGGTGGTCCCGATCCGGGCGCTGCCCAGGTAGCGTTCGGTCACCTTGTCGAGCGCCCGGTGGTGGGGCATGATCAGGTGCGCGTTGGCGGAGATGAGCAGCCGGCCGCAGGACACGCCACGCTCGGCGAGGCCGTCGATCTCGGCCAGCAGGACCTCCGGGTCGATGACCACGCCGTTGCCGATGACCGGGGTGACCTGGGGGGAGAGTACCCCCGACGGCAGCAGGTGCAGCGCGTAGCTCTCGTCACCGATGACCACCGTGTGGCCGGCGTTGTTGCCGCCCTGGTACCTGACCGTGTAGTCGACGCGGCCGCCGAGCAGGTCTGTCGCCTTGCCCTTGCCCTCGTCACCCCACTGCGCGCCCACCAGCACAACGGCCGGCATCTGACCAGCCCCTTCCCGGCTCCTGCCTCGCGCGTCCCGAGGCTACTCCACGGCCGCCCGCCATGGCTGACCGCCCCGGCCGGCGCGGCCGACTCCTGCGCTGAGGCGGTTCCGGCCGCCTGGGCGCGGCGCCGCAGGCGGCCGGCCTGGTTCCGGCGGGCCGGCCTGGTTCCGGCGGGCGGGGCTAGTGCCGGCGGGCGGGGCTGGCTCTGGCGGGCGGGCTGGGGGCGGGGTGCGGTCAGGCGTCCCCGAGCTCGGCGGCGGCCGTGGCACTGGCCTCGCGCAGGAACGCCCAGCAGCGTTCCGCCTCGTCATCCTCGCCGAGCGCGGCGGCCGCCCGGCCCAGCGCGTACAGCGACCGCAGGAAACCCCGGTTCGGCTCGTGCTCCCACGGGACCGGCCCGTGGCCCCGCCAGCCGGCCCGCCGCAGCTGGTCCAGGCCGCGGTGGTAGCCGGTCCGCGCGTATGCGTAAGACGCGACGGCCTCGCCCCGGGCCATGGCGAGGTCGGCGAGCGACGCCCAGGCCGCCAGGCAGGCCGGGTGCGCGGCCGCCACCGCCGCCGGGCCGGTGCCGCTGGCCAGCTCCGCCGCGGCGGGGTCCTCGGGCAGCATGGTGGCGGGGGGCCCGCTCAGCAGGTTCCGGTGCTCCATGCCGCCCATCCTGCCGTAACCAGTCCGCGCACGGGGCCCGGGCCGGGGTGCGCGGACCGGGGACGCCGCCCGCTCAGCTCAGCCGCTTGCCTGCCGACATCAGGTCCTGGCACGCCCGGGCGACCCGGGCGGCCATGGACGCCTCGCCCGCCTTGCCGTAGGAGCGCGGGTCGTAGGCCTTCTTGTCGCCCACTTCCCCGTCGATCTTGAGCACGCCGTCGTAGTGGGTGAACATGTGCGCCGCGATCGGCCGGGTGAAGGCGTACTGGGTGTCGGTGTCCACGTTCATCTTGACCGCGCCGTAGGAGATCGCTTCCCGGATCTCGGTCAGCGCCGAGCCCGAGCCGCCATGGAAGACAAGGTCGAAGGGCTTGTCCTTGCCGTACTTCGCGCCGACCGCCTCCTGGATGTCGCGCAGCACCGATGGGCGCAGGCTGACGTGGCCCGGCTTGTAGACGCCGTGCACGTTGCCGAACGTGGCGGCCAGGATGTAGCGGCCGCGCTCGCCGAGCCCGAGCGCCTCGGCGGTGGCGAGCGCGTCCTCGGTGGTGCTGTACAGCTTCTCGTTGATCTCGCCGACGATGCCGTCCTCCTCGCCGCCGACCACGCCGATCTCCATCTCCATGATCGTGTGTGCCCGCGCGCACTCGTCGAGGAGCTCGGAGGCGATGGCGAGGTTCTCGGCCAGCGGCACGGCGGAGCCGTCCCACATGTGCGACTGGAACAGCGGTTCCTCGCCCCGCGCCACCCGTTCCCCCGACAGGGCGACCAGCGGGCGCATGAAGCCCGCCAGCTTGTCCTTGGGGCAGTGATCGGTGTGCAGCGCGATGTGCACCGGGTACTTCACCGCCACGCTGCGGGCGAAATGCGCGAGCGCGATCGACCCGGTGACCATGTCCTTGACGGCCGATCCGGACAGGTACTCGGCGCCGCCGGTGGAGACCTGGATGATCCCGTCGCTGTCGGCGTCGGCGAACCCGCGCAGCGCGGCGTTCAGCGTCTGGCTCGACGTCACGTTGATCGCCGGGTAGGCGAAGCCATGCTCCTTGGCGCGGTCGAGCATCTGCGCGTAGATCTCTGGCGTCGCGATAGGCATGGCTGTCGGCTCCCTGTCTCGTGTGTGCATTCAGTATCGGGGACGGCGCCCGCCTGCGGCAGGGCAGGGCGGGCGTGCGGGCAAGGAGTGGCGGCTGGGGCACCCGCTGCCCGGCCGGGGCCGGGAACGGCAGTAAAGGTGCTCCTAAGCTCTGCGGTCAGCGGCCAGGGCACCGGTGCCGATGCGGTACAACAGTGACCTATGGAGAGCTTTCTCGTCCACTGGGGCTACGCCGCGGTCTTCCTGTTCGGCTTCCTTGAGGCGTGCTGCATCCCGATCCCGTCCGAGATCACCTTCGGGTTCGCGGGCGTGCTGGCCGGCGAGGGGCACCTCAACATCGTCGCCGTGATCCTGGTGGGGACGATCGCCGAGCTCATCGGCTCGTTCGTCGCCTACGGCGTGGGGCGGGCCGGGGGCCGGCCGCTGCTGCACCGGTTCGGCCGTTACCTGCTGATCACCCAGGCGGACCTCGACCGGGCAGAGCGCTTTGTCGCCGGGCGGGGCATCTGGGCGATCCCGGTCGGCCGTGCGCTGCCGGTCGTGCGCACGTTCGTGTCCATCGTGGCCGGTTTCATCGAGGTGCCGCCGCTCCTGTTCGGGGTCCTGAGCCTGATCGGCACGGCGGTCTGGGTCACCGTGATCTCCCTGGTCGGTTACGGGGTTGGCAGCGCCTGGCAGAGCGTGGCACACGGGCTCGCCGTCGCCGGGTACCTGATCGTGGCGCTGGCCGTGGTCGCCGTCGCCGGCTTCATCGTCTACCGCGTCCGTGAGGTCCGCCGGGAAGGGGCGCACCAGGCCGGTTCCGCTGCGGAGCACGGGGCCCGCGAGCCGGGTGAGCGCGAGCCTCAGCCCAGCCCCAGGTCGCCCATGTCGTAGACCGCGCGGTAGGGCAGCCCGCGCTGCGCCACGCGTTCGCGGGCACCCCGCTCCACCAGCACGGCCACGCCGACGACATCCGCGCCCGCTTCCCGCAGCACGTCCACGGCCGTGAGGACCGAGGCGCCGGTGGTGGAGGTGTCCTCCACTGCCAGCACCCGGCGCCCGGCGACGTCGGGACCCTCGATCCGGCGCTGCAGCCCGTGGGTCTTCTCGGCCTTGCGGACGACGAAGGCGTCCAGCGCCCGTCCCTGGCTGGCAGCCGCGTGCAGCATCGCCGCGGCCACCGGGTCGGCCCCCAGCGTGAGCCCGCCGACGGCGTCGTAGCCCAGGTCGGCGGTGGCCGCCAGCATGACCCTGCCCGCCAGCGGGGCGGCCTGCCCGCTGAGCAGCACCCGCCGCAGGTCGATGTACCAGGTCGCGCGCTGCCCGGACGACAGCACGAAGTCGCCGTGCACCACGGCCTTGTCCCTGATCACGCGCAGGAGATCGTCGCGGTCGCTCACGGTTGGCGAGCCTACCCAGCGCGCGGGCAGCTGGCGCGGTCCCGGGCCCGCCGGCCATCACAGCGTGGCCAGGATCTCCTGCTCGCGGGCGGGGTCCAGGCCGATCCCGGGCATCCGCGCGAACGCCGAGACCGGGCGGTCGAGGCTGGCCGCCTCCTGCGTCAGCCAGTGCCAGGTGTCGCTGACGGTGTCCATCAGCGGGCGGTAACGGATCCCGGTCCGCACCGCCCGGTCGCCGGAGACCTGCCAGATGCCGGCCAGCTCGGGTATGTCCGGCGCCCACATCGGCAGCTCCATCCAGGGCTCCACCCCCGCCCCGAGCAGGACCGGGTCGGCGACCATCCGCAGTTCCAGGCCGTCACCGCGCTGCGGGGCGGTGACCTCGGCGCACGCGGTGAGCAGGTCCCCGAACGTTCCCTCCGGGCCCGGCACGTTCATCACGCCAGGTATGCCCCGCCGGGTGTTGTCGGTCAGCCAGGCCGCCAGGTCGCGTGCGTCGGTCATCCGCAGCCCGCTGTCCGGTGAGGGGGCCAGCACCGGGCCGCCCCGGGCGATTCTGGTCAGCCACCAGGGGAGCCTGCCCACGTTCTCGTGCGGCCCGATGATGAGCCCCGGCCGGGCGATCAGGTTCCGGCCGGGCATCGCCTCCTGGACCGCCCGTTCGCAGCCCGCCTTGAGCTCCCCGTAGCCGAGTGTCTCGATGGTGCCCGCCGCGTCCGGAGGGCAGTCCAGGACGGCTGAATCCTCGGTCGCTGGCTCGCCCGGCTGATCACGGTAGACCGAGATGGTGGAGACGTAGCTGTAGTGGCCCACGTGGCCGGCCAGCAGCCGGGCGGTGGCGGCGACATGCACGGGCGCGATGGTGGAGGTGTCGATGACCGCGTCCCAGTCCCGTTTGGCCAGCTGGAGCACGTCGCCGGGGACGGTGCGGTCGCCGTGCAGCGATTCGGCACCCGGCCGGGGATGGCCGCTCAGCCCCCGGGTGAAGGTCGTGACGTCGTAGCCGCGGCTGACCGCGTCATCCACGATCGCGCGTCCGAGGAAACGGGTGCCGCCGAGAACAAGAAGTCGCATGTCTGGGTATCCTGCCGGGCGGTAATTCCCTGTGACGATACCTTCCGCCAATACCGATTTCCTGCCTGCCTGGGTTGGCCGGGATCTACCGCAGTCCATCACGGAGCTGGCTGAGCGCTGGTAACGTCTCGCGTCGACGGAAGGACGGTGTCCCGTGGATCGGTGCGCGCTGTTCGTGGACGCAGGCTACGTGCTGGCAGATGGCGCGATGGCTGTCCACGGCACTCGTCACCGGGAGTCTGTTTCCTGGAACTATGCGGGCCTGCTCCAGTTCCTGGGGACGGTGGCCTGTGACCGGACGGGGCTGCCCCTGCTGCGCTGCTACTGGTACGAGGCGACGGTGGAGGGCCGCCGGTCAGCGGAGCACGACGCGCTCGCCGACCTGCCCGGGGTGAAGCTGCGGCTGGGCCGGATGAGGCCGGGCCGCCGCGAGGGAGTGGAGAGCGAGATCCACCGCGACCTGACCACGCTGGCGCGCAACGGTGCCATCCGGGACGCGCTCGTGGTCAGTGCCGAAGAGGACCTGGCGCAGGTCATCGCCGACGTCCAGGATCTCGGCCTCAAGATCACGCTCGTGCACATCACGGTGGACGGCAACTGGACCATCTCCCGTGCCCTCCGCCAGGAATCTGACGACATCGTGGAGGTCGGTGAGGCGCATCTGCGGCCCTACGTGGAGCTGGTGGTGGGCGCGGAGCCACTGCGCGATGACGAGCGCCGGGCCGCTGGCTCCTATCCCGGCCGGGCGCTGACCAACGGCCACGGGCCGGTCGGCGCCCTCGGCCACCAGCAGGCGCTGCCGGCCGGGTCGCAGTCCGCGCCGCCGGAGATCTATACCGCGCCGGTCATCGCCGAGTACCAGCGGACTGCACAGCCTGCCATGAACGGCCAGCCAGGCGCCCAGCAGCCGGCCAACGCCTCCGGCCCCATCGGCATGGCGCCACCGGCCCAGCAGGCGCCGCAGCCCGGGCAGCCCCAGGCGCCACCGGCTCAGCAGGCGCCGCAGCCCAGGCAGGCCCAGGCTCCGCAGCCTGCGCAAACCCAGGCAGCGCCTCCCGCGCAGGCGGGGCAGGCGCCACCGGCCCAGCAGGCGCCGCAGCCCGCGCAGCCCCAGCAGGCGCAGCAGCCCGGGCAGCCCCAGCCTGCCGCGGCGGCCCCGGGCGGGGCGATGCAGCAGGGCATGGCGGGCGTGCCCGGCATGCAGCCGGCCCCGGGCATGGCCGCCCAGCAAGGTGCCCCCGCCGCCCAGCAGGCCATGCCCGCTGCCCAGCCGGTGCCGGGCCCGGCTCAGACGTCCGGGCCGATACCCGCGCAGCCGGGCATGCCCCAGGCCGCCGCCCCAGCCATGGCGGGCCAGCCAGGCCCCCCACCGGCTGCGCCGGTGCAGGCGCCACCCGCTCAGCAGCGGGTGCACAACTCAGGTGCCATCCAGGCGCCCGCCGCCATGCCGCCGGGGCAGCCCGCGCCGCCGGGCCCCATGGTCCAGCAGGCAGCGCCCGGGCAGCCCGCGATGCAGCCGCCCCCCGCCCAGCAGGGCCATCCGGGCATGGCGCCGCAGCAGCAGCCCGGGCCGCCGGGCGCCCCGGGCATGCAGCCGGGCCAGGCTCTCTACCCGGCGCCACCCGCCTACCAGGGGCCTGGGCCGGATGTTCCGGGTGCGCCAGGCGGCCAGGGGCAGTCCGGCCCGCGCCAGGCCATGGTCGGCCCGCAGCCTTCCCCGGCGCTCACCGCGCTGCCGGGCATGCCCGGTCAGCCAGCACCGTCCGGACCTGTCATGCCGCCCGCGCAGCAGGCGCGCGGCGGCGTGCGGGCCTATCCCGCTGCGGCGCCCACCGGCCCCGCGGCGCCCGCCGGTCCCGCGCCGGCGCCCACCGGGCGGTTCGCGCGCGGGCCGCAGGCGCCGCCACCCCAGCCCCAGCAGTACGCCGGGCCGCCGGGTGACCAGCTCGACGGCGGCCCCGGGGCGGGGTACGCGCCGCCGCAGCAGGTTCCCTACCCCGGCCCCCAGCCCGGTGCGGGCCACCTGGTGCCC
>Ga0335080_10000676_pt1 | contig 31926 bp, 18 predicted proteins | sample Lox_Sample_34_FD_206720 | JGI IMG/M metagenome (GOLD analysis project Ga0335080, IMG submission 206720) | Soil microbial communities from Loxahatchee National Wildlife Refuge, Florida, United States - Lox_Sample_3.4 | ecosystem: Environmental > Terrestrial > Soil > Wetlands | place: USA... | reverse complement strand
AAGGACGAATAGGAGTCGCCGCATTGACAAGCCTAATCACTCCTGAGCAGGGGAAAGACGTGAGGTGAAATTGTACTGGAGAAATCCACAAACAAGAACCCGGGTCTGGGGGTGAGCACCGAGACCCGGGTTGGCTGTTCCGGCGTAAGGAGAGGATGTCCGGTGTTCCGGCGATGTGCCAGATCAAGCCGGCGAGCGGATCACTCACTCTCCCGTTGTTCGCGTCTGCCCGGTTCGACAGAGCGACGGTGGCGCCTGGGAACAGCAATCGCGTTGACTTGTCTTGCTACTTCTTCTGCGCGTCGCGAATGAAGGCCACGAGCATCTTGATCTGGTCGGGAGTCACGCCCTTGCTCGCAAACGCATGGGATGCCTTCTTGTCCTTGCCGCCGTTGGCGACCATGTCGGTCAGATCGGCGTCAGACACTTTCTTGGCATCGTCGGAGACCAGGCTGGGAACCTTCATTGCTGGTTTGCCGGCGAGATCGGCGCCATGACAGGCGGCGCACTTGGCTTTGTACACGGTCGCGCCGTCATCTGCCCACGAAAGATTAGGCAGAATCAGAAAGAGCGCGAGCGCGATCATCCCAATGAGAATGATGAGTTTTGTAGTTTTCATGATTGCGGTTCCTTCCAAACTTCCAGTGTCTTGCCGGCTCTCTTCCGCGAACCCCGTCAAGCCTCAAGACGCGATGACGCATTACTACCGTCATGCAGTTTCCACGCTGGGACTGAAAGTGGTCAGTGATTGCAATCACCGGCAGTCGTGATCCGAGTGCGCTCTGAGTTCGGTCGATGATGCAAACAATCGCGCCAAATCACTCCACCTGCGCGTGATATGCCGCAGTGTTGAAAAACTGAACAGTGGGAAACTCGCCGGATGCGGCGAAACTCGCTGAAAACAAACAGTTGTTGCAGTTGATTCCCGCCACAACGTTTTGGCACGGCACTTGCCATTTATGAAAATGCAACTCTGTTGCTCGAGGTGTTCTTCTTGGACCCAACACTCATGGTCGTCGGCCTGAACCACCGCAGCGCGCCGCTGGCCATGAGGGAGCGCTTCTGGATCGGCGAGAACCGCCGCTACGAAGTCCTGCGCCGGTTGAAGAATGCCGAGGGTGTGGAAGAGATCCTGGTCCTTTCCACCCGCTGCCGCACCGAATTCCTGCTGTACGCCAGCGAACCCACACTCGCCGCCAACTCGCTGCTGCAGTACCTCGCCAGCGAACACGGCCTGAAATTGAGTGAGTGGGAACACTTCTATCGCTTGATTGACGAAGCCGTCCTGACCCATGTGTTTCGGCTGGCGTGCGGTCTCGACTGCCAGATGCTGTGCGGCCCCGATGTGGTCCGGAATCTTACGAATGCCTGGGAGCAAGCGAAGACCGTAGGCGCGGCCGGGCGTGCATTGAACACGCTTCTCGAACATGCTCTTCGCCTGTCGGAAAAACTGCGCCGGGAAAAACCGGTCAGTGACACTTCAGTTTGCGTTGCCACGGTGGCGCGCGGTCTGGCCGAGCAGGTCTTCGGATCGCTCGAAGGACGCAAAGTGCTGCTGCTGGGCACCGGACCTTCGGCGGAGGGCGTTGCCCGGGCGATGCTGGCCGCTGGTGCCGGGTCGCTGGTGGTGATCGACCAGAATCCAATGGCGGCCCAGGAAACTGCCCTGAGCCTGGGCGCAAGCGGCGCCACGCAAACCGATCGCTGGCCGTGCCTGCTGAAGGCCGACGTTGTGATCAGCGCCAGTGCGTGCCCGCATTACGTGCTAACCCGCGAGGAAGCGGAGCGGATCGCCGCGGAACGGAACCGCGTCCCGTTACTCATCCTCGATATCAATCTGCCGCGCGATGTTGACCCGGAGGTTAAGCGCGTGGACGGCATTCTGCTCTACGACCAGGACGGCATGGAACGCACGGCGCAGCCTCCTTCCCGCGAACGCGCTGCATGGATCCGGGAAGTGGAAGAAGTCGTGACCGCCGAGGTGCTGGCATTCCGCAACCACACGCAAGGGCAGATGGGTGCCCCGACGGCCGTGGCACTGCGACGGCGCCTGGACGAGATTTGCCGGCAGGAACTGGAGTCCTTCATTCAGAAGCGCGGGCCCTTCCTCCGCGAGCAGGAGCAGTTGCTGCAGGCGATCACCACCCAGGTCACTCGCAGAATTGCCAACTCGCTCGCACGCGAACTCAAGGATCTTCCGGAACGGGAGGAGCGGGAGCAGATGACCCTGGCAGTTACGCGACTGTTCCATCTGGAATTGCCCACCCAGACATTAGTTGGCCCCACTTCGAAGCAGGAAGTGGAGGAACGAGGGAAACGAAAGGCAATTGCTATCTGAGTAGAGAGGATGTTACTCGGTCTTCACCATCGCGCCACTTCATATACTTTATAAAAGGCGCAAAGGGCTTCCGTGAGGATGCCCTTTTTCATTCACTCTGATGATGCCAATACAAATCTGCACAGGAATTAGACACACATTTGCAGAAGCTCGGTTTAATATCGGCCTGAGCCGCTTATTTGGCGCGGCTCGCGGCTAAACAGACCCGCATGACAGTTCTTAGGCTCGCGTCCCAGCTTTCTTACTTCTCGCGCTTTCTTCATTTGCCGTAGTCATTGGAGGAGTCTATGTCTCTCGCTCCTGCTCGCCTTGCAGCGCTCCCGTACTTATTCGTTGTTCTGCTGAATGCATTTCTATGGATCGCTTCCCACCCGTCAAGTGCACAGAATGTAACCTCACGGATCGCCGGTCCCGTAGATGATCATCTTCGAACCACCTTAACGGGAAACGTGCATCCCTCGGCACAGCCGCGGTTTGACCGGGGCCGCGTCAGTGACTCCTTTCCCGCGCAGAAGATGTTCCTTATATTGCAACGTTCGGCTGAGCGCGAGACGGCGCTGCGGCAGTTCCTCGCCGACGTGCACACGCAGGGCAGCCCGTCGTATCACAAATGGCTTACGCCAGAGAAATTTGGTGAAGCGTATGGTCCCAGCGATGAAGAGCTTTCCGCAGTCGCCGCATGGTTGCAACAACACGGATTCTCCATCGCTCGAGTCACGCGAGGCAAAACGGCCGTCGAGTTCTCGGGAACCGCCGGCCAGTTGCGCGAGGCATTCGGCACCGAACTTCACCGGTACCTCGTGAATGGTGAGGCGCATTACGCGAACGCAAGCGATCCCCAGATTCCTGCCGCATTGGCTCCGGTGATCGCGGGCCTCACGCCGGTCAATGACTTTCGCCCCGTCCCTCACCTCCAGATGTTGGGGAAAGTTTCCTTTGATCCCGCGCGGCACACGCTAACGCCCACGTGGACGACTCCATTCTCTTCCGCTTATGCGTTTGCGCTGGCTCCAGGGGACTTTGCCGTTCAATACAATCTCAATCCCGTTTACAACTCGGGCATTAATGGAACCGGGGTCACAATCGGAATCATCAGCGCGGCCGATGTCAGCGACACAGTCATTGCGAACTATCAATCGTTTTTTGGAATATCGTTCAATCTCAACCGAGTGATCGACACCACGGCTCCGACGCCGGGTCAGGGAAACTGGGCAACCGAGGAAGCGTATCTTGACGTCGAGGTTGCGGGGAGTGTCGCCCCCGGCGCCACCATCAACCTGTACACCGCCGCTGACACCGCAGTTCAATGGGGATTGTTACTAGCCGCTGAGCGCGCGGTCGACGATGACGCGGCGTCCGTCCTTAGCCTCAGCTATGGCGAGTGTGAGCGCGATCTCGGTACCAGCGGAAATCAGTTTTGGGCCACGCTCTGGGAGCAGGCTGCGGCCCAGGGACAGACCGTGCTGGTTTCGTCCGGCGACGGCGGTTCTGCCGGCTGCGACAACTTCAACGCCGCCGAGCCCGCGAGCCAAGGGCTCGCGGTCAGCGGCTTTTCTTCCACTCCCTGGAATATCTCCGTCGGCGGCACGGATTTCTATTACAGCAGTTACAACGGAAGTGCGAACGCGCAAGCCGCCGAACTCGCGAAGTACTGGAGCCAGACTGAAACCTACTTTCCCGCAACCTCGCTACTACAACCCATTCCTGAGCAGCCTTGGAATCGTCCTTTCGGCCTGAATCTTTATGATGGCGGTGTTTATAAGCCAGATGTTTACGGTCCGATGATCGTTGGAGGAAGCGGCGGGGCGAGCGTCCTCTACGCGAAGCCGGCATGGCAGTCCGGAAAGGGTGTACCGCCGGATCAGAAGCGCGACCTGCCTGATGTTTCTCTGTTCGCAGCCGTTACTGAGAATTCCAGCTTCTGGCCAATTTGTGTGGGTTGGGAAGATTGCATAGTTCAGGCAGGCGGCAGTATCGGAGTCACCGCGGTCGGCGGAACCTCAGCTTCCACTCCAGCCATGGCCGGCATCATGGCTCTGATCAACCAGAAATACGGCCCTCAAGGCCAGGCGAACTTCGTTCTCTATGCGCTTGCGGCCCAGCACCCTGAGGTGTTTCACGACGTCCAGGTTGCAAGCAACAACGTGCCCTGCACGTCCGGGACGGCCAACTGTTCTCTCAGCAGCAAGAACGACAACACCAAGGGTTTCCAAACGCTCGCTCATTATTATTCGAACGCTGGCTACGATGAAGCCACTGGACTGGGCAGTGTCGATGCCAACGCCCTCATCCAGAACTGGAATTCCCTGAGTTTCAAGCCGTCGAGCACGACGTTAAATCTGAACCAGACGACCTTCACACACGGCACCCCGGTCAATTTAAGCGTGGCTGTCAACGGAACTGGTGGGACGCCCTCGGGCGACGTGGGGCTCGTCACGACTGCCAGTCCAGCCAGCAACACTACCCTGGAGGAACTTACTCTCGCCGGCGGTGCCGGGTCGACCACACTCAGCAACCTGCCCGGAGGAAAATACCAGATAACTGCAAAGTACACCGGCGACACAATCTTTGCTCCGAGCAACTCGGATCCGATTGCGCTCGATGTCGCCCCGGAAGCCAGCAGCGTGACGGTTTTCGGCAGCTACTGGAGCAACGACACGAATTCTTTCTTGCCGCTCGCCAACAACGGCACCTACTCCTACGGCACCTACATGGCGTTCGAGGCCCAGCCCTCAGGAGGTAGCACTGGCGGCGGTGCTGCCACCGGCACGGTAACCTTCACCGATACAATCGGCGCAACGACTCTGAATTCAGGCCCGGTGAACCTCCATCAGGGGGGCACCGCGGAGTGGGTGCCGGCCACCACCATCCCCACTGGAACCAATAATCTGAATGTGAGCTACCCGGGCGACGGCAGCTACTCAACGTCGTCGAGCGCTGCGCCAATGACGCTCAGCATCACGAAGGCGACACCCTACGCTTTCCTGGACTCCAAGCCGTCTCCAGTAGCTTTCGGCGCTACCACGCAGCTCGACTTCTCGGTGGGAGCTGGATACGTCAGCCCGCTGCCTTCTCCACCGGATTCGACTTATGTGTATTCCTCGCCCTTGGCGCCATCCGAGACAGTCACCTTCTCCTTAGGCAATACGGCGTTGGCGACCGTCAATGTCATTCCAAACTACAACGGCTACTACGGATCCGAGGCGATTCTCGATGTGAGCACCCTTCCCATGGGGATTGATGCAGTCACGGCCTCTTATAGCGGAGATAGCAATTACAACGCGGCGAGCTCCACATTCAACGTGGTTGTGCTGCAAACGCCGGCGCTGGCAGCCGTCTCCGCCCCGGCTACGCTCAACGAGGCCGAATATACCGCTATCACCGCAACCATCACCGGAGTACAAGGCATGGCCACTCCGACCGGGCAGATTACGTTCTTTGCTCACGGCCCCGGTTCAGACTGGTCGGACACCAAGACCCTCAGCAACGGTTCCGCAACCTCCTCTCGATTGCCTGGTGGCTTGTTCATGCCCGGACCGGCAAGCGTGGATGTTTCCTACACGGGCGACTCGGTGTATGGACCCGGCGACACAAGCTCGGCCCTCACGATCGTTGCCGGAAACACTCCTCCCTTCGCCGTAATCACCAATGCCATTAACATCTCTGCCGGGGCTACCACCGACAACACTTCCACAATCACGGTGAGTCCGCAGGGCGGGTTCACCGGAACGGTCTATCTCACTTGCACGCTTACCTCCTCGCCCCCGTCGGCGGTGCATTTACCCACGTGCTCGATTCCTGCATCGGCGAATATCGTCGACGCAACGCCGGTGACGGCGGTGATGACCGTTAATTCGACGGCACCGGGTACCGCCAGGTCTTCACACGTCGCGGATGGTGGCGAGCATTGGGGATTCCTCTATGCGGCGATCGGCATTCCCGGTTTCTTCGCGATCGTAGTCGTGCCTTGGCGCGGCAGGCGTCAGGGGCGCGTTCTGGCGCTGCTGCTTGTTCTGATGGTTCTCGGTATGTTGCCCGCCTGCGGCGGCGGGAATAACAACAACGGTGGAGGAGGGCAGCCGAAACTTGGCACCACGCCCGGCAACTATACGTTTACGGTGAAAGGATCGTTCACTGCGGGTGGAGTCAGCCAGGTGGAAGCCACGGTCTCAGTCACAGTTCATTGATGCTCGACCATTTGACGATTGTTCGAACAGAGTCCGGCTATCATCGACGGCTTTCGCAACTCTGGTTTCGTAGTTGGGTTAGCGGGCTCTAGAGGATTTTCTGGAGGAGTCCATGAAAGTAAATCGGTATCTTTCCACTGCCTCGTCCTACTTTTTCGTAGTCACTCTTACATTGCTATTGATCACTGGAATGACCACCGGTTGCGGTTCCGGCACGCAGCCCCCGCCGAAGCTGCACGGGAACACGTCGGTAACGGTATTGCTCTCGAGCACGGCCAACGATCAAGTGACGCAATTTGATATGGAGTTTCAGACGTTAACTTTGACCAGCCAATCGGGAAAGACGGTCACGCTGTTCTCCTCACCGCAGCCCTCGGAGTTCATGCACCTGAACGGCGGCATTGAGCCTCTGACGAACGTTAGTGTTCCCCAGGATGTCTATACTTCAGCCACCGTTACCGTATCGGGGGCGTTATTTGTCTGCATTGCGAACGTTCCCGGTGGCGGGCTCGGGATCGCAAACTATTCGATTGTGGATCAAGACCCGATGGTGACCCTGCCCTCGCCCATTACAGTGACGGGTAGCAGCATGGCATTGCTGCTTGATATGCAGGTTGCGGATTCGGCGGTCTTCCCCACCTGTTGGACCACGCCTGCGTTTCAGGGATTCTCAATGACCCCGACCTTTCATCTCGCTTCGATTGCCTTGTCCAGTGCCCCGACAAACTCCGCCAATGGCAAGGTCAACGGGCTCAAGGCCACGATTGCGTCAGTTGGGGCGACAGCATCCAAGCTCACCCTTACTCTTCCCGGCGGGCCCTATGGCACGAGGACGCTTTCCACGACCTCGAACAGCGCGACGGTGTTCCAGGGTGTCACCGACGCTTCCGCTCTGTCCACCGGAATGTTCGTGGATGTGGACGGGGCGATTCAATCCGACGGATCGCTGCTTGCGACAAGAATCCAGGTGGAGAATACTTCGGCGGTCAATCTGATAAGCGGACCGATTCTGGGAGCCTTCGGTTCGATCCTTATGCCCTATGGCCGCACCGAACTTGGCCCTCTGCTCACAATCAACGACCGAAGCGGCATTTACTCAGATATCAACGACTTTGACTTCAGCACGGCCACGTTCGGGATCTCGGGTGCGTTCACGAACTTGCAGAACTTGCCTTTCGTGCCCAGTTTCAGCGCCGCGAACATGGTTCCGGGACAGAACGTAGACGTTACTCCGCCCAGCATTCCAACCCGGGGAGGCGACTTCCCGCCGGCGACCACGGTCACCCTGATCCCGCAGACCATCAACGGAACAGTTGTTGCCTCCCAACCGACCGGCAACTTTACCGACTACACAGTCTCGCTGGCCTCGTACGATCTTTTTCCCACGCTCGCCGCCCAGCAGGCGACGTTGCTCACCAATCCGGGCCAGGTCGAGGTCTACATCGACAACACCACACAAAAGCTGAACAAGCAATCGCTTGCTCCCGGAAGTACGCTCCGCTTTTACGGGCTGGTGTTTAACGACAACGGAACGCTGCGGATGGATTGTGCAGAGGTGAAGGACGGAGTAAGCACAACGCCACGATCCAGCGCGTCACCGCAGGCCCCGTCGCGCACCCAGATCGTGAACCAGGCCGGCAAGATGATCCTGCGGCGTACGACTGTCGCGCAATAGTCACCAGATACGGCGGATGCGGAGAGGATTTCTCGGACTCGACCAAGGCTGAGATTCCTCTCCCCTGCGCGGCAATTTCTTCAGTTGGCAGTGCAGGGCGGCGCGGCCGGTGTGGTGATCGAAAATCTGACGACCCAGCTTCCGCTAGTTGCGATCCAGCCAGCTTCTCTCAAATCGCCATCCTATGGCCAAGTGACCTTTGGTACTAAAGTTCTCAAACAATGGTGTCGATAGACCTCCATTATGATGGACACCACTCTACCCTCCGCCAGCCAGCGCCGAAGCGAACGGGTTTCCCTCGCTTTCGGGCTGGAGATCACGGGGACCGATTGCGCCGGTGAGTACTTTACCGACGCGGCCAAAACCAGAACCGTTAGCCGCTACGGCTGTTGCGTGGCTCTTCCGCGGATTCTGGATAAACATCAGCCCCTACAGTTGCGCCGTCCCGGCACCAACGAAATCACCATGGGGCAGGTTGTTGCCGCGATGGGGGACGATTCCGGGTTTCACCTGTATGGCGTTGGCACCGAGAATTCGTGCGAGAGCCTCTGGAAGATCCGTTTCTCGTCCATCTTCCGCCGCCGCGTGATGAATTCGGTGGAAGAGGGCATTTCCTTTGTCAATCGCGATCGCCAGATCACTTATTGGAATGAGTCAGCCGAACGCGTGACAGGCTTTTCCGGAAGTGAGGCAATGGGGCGGCGATGCTTCGATGATTTTATGGCCCACGTCGACCGCCACGGAAAGCCGCTCTGCGGGGACGGTTGCCCTCTCAGCGAGGTGCTATCGAGCGGCGTGTCTTGCGAGAAGCACTTATTCCTGCGCCACAAGCAAGGTCACCGCGTCCCGGTTCGGGTTCGCGTCCTGCCGAGTCACAACGCGGAAGGCGAGGTCATCGGGGCAGTCCAGATATTCAGCGACGCTCCTCTTACTCGAAGAACCGACAGCCGGGTCAGCGAACTGGCCCAGATGGCGTTCCTCGACCCGCTGACCGGATTACCCAACCGAAGATTCCTCGAAATGAAAGTCGATCAGGCACTCGAGGAGTGTCGCGGATTTGGCCGCGTCTACGGGCTGCTCATGTTTGACCTGGACCGATTCAAGCAGATCAACGATTCCCACGGGCACAACGCCGGAGACGCGTTGCTAAAGGCTACGGCCAAAACGCTCGCCAAGGGTATGCGCCCGGTCGACGTGGTCGGCCGATGGGGCGGGGAAGAGTTCCTCGTCCTCATGCCCGACGTCGATCCCGTTGAACTCGGAGATCTCGCCGAGCGTTGCCGTGTGCTGGTGGCGGGCTCCTCAGTCACATTGGGCAAGGAGCGCGTCTCGGTGAATGCTTCGATCGGTGCCACGATTCTGGGTTCGGATGAGTCCTCGGAGTCGGCCATCCGCCGCGTCGATGAATTGATGTACCAGAGCAAGCGCAGCGGTGGGAATCAAACCACGGCTGGGTAGCCGCGCGATCTAGCTTTCGGTGGCCACCGAGTCGGCGGATTCTTCCTCGCCGGCCGGCACCAGATCAAACTTCTTCAGCTTGTAGCGCAGGGCGTCGCGGCTGATATCGAGCAGGCGGGCGGCCTGTGTCTGATTGTTATTCGCCTGGCGCATCGCCAGTTCCACCATGGCGCGCTCAACCTCTTCCAGCGACGTTCCTTCTTCAGGGATGTACAGGCGCGGCAGCACGCGGCCGCTGGGCAGTTGCTTGCCGCCGCCATCGGCCGCTGCACTGCTGTGTTCGAACGCGGTCAATCCACTGCGGGCAGCCTCTCCCACCGCAAATGGCATATAGAGCGGCCGCAGCACGGATTCGTCCTCGAGAATCATCGCGCGTTCGATCGAGTTCTTCAGTTCGCGCACATTCCCCGGCCAGTTGTGCGCCAGCAGCAGGCGGCGCGTTTCCGGACTGATGCCCTTCACCGCCTTCTTGAATTTGCGGTTGTACCAGTCGATGAAGAAATCCACCAGGGGCAGAATATCCTCGGCGCGTTCCCGTAGCGGGGGAATGAAGATGGCGATGATCGCGAGGCGATAGTAAAGATCCTGGCGGAAATGCCCTTCGCGCACCGCTTTCTCCAGATCACGATTCGATGCGGCTACGACGCGCACATCGACCTGCATGTCGCGTACTCCGCCGATGCGGCGGATCACCTGGTCCTCGAGCACGCGCAGCAGCTTCGCCTGCAATAGTGGCGACAGCTCGCCAATTTCGTCGAGAAACAGCGTGCCCCCATTCGCCGTCTCGAACAGGCCCTTCTTCATGGCCTTCGCGTCGGTGAACGCGCCTTTCTCATGGCCGAAGAGTTCGGCCTCCATCAGCGTCTCGGGTATCGCTGAGCAGTTGATGGCGACGAACGGCCCGTTCTGGCGCGAACTCTCGTAGTGAATCGTCTTGGCAATCAGGTCTTTACCGGTGCCGCTCTCGCCTTGAATCAGGATCGTGGTGGCTTCGCTGGCCGCGACTTTCCGCACGAAGCTCATCAACTCTGCGCTTTTCGGCGAAGCCGCAACGACGTCGTGGTAGCCGGCGTGGCGGCGTACCTCACCGCGCAGCGACTGCACTTCGGTTCTGAGCCGCGTGGCCTCAAGCGCGTTCTGGATTGTGACGCGTAACTCCTCGAAATCCAGAGGCTTGCCCACGAAATCATAAGCCCCTAGTTTTAGGGCGTTCTTGACGTCATCGAGCTGGGGATCCGCCGTGATCATGATGACCGGCGGAGCGTCGGGAACTTTCTTGATCTGCTCCAGCACCTGTATGCCGTTGATGTCCGGCATGCGCACATCCAGAAGAACAAGGTCGGGAGACTCCTGTTGCGCGAGCCGCAGCCCGGGTTCTCCCGAGGCAGCTTCCGTGACCTGATATCCCCATTCTTCACATTTCTGGCGTAGCGACCAGCGGACCAAGCGCTCGTCGTCGACCACCAGAATCTTGTCGACCGGCATGTTCCTTAAGCTTACTACGGAAGGGAGCGGATGAGCACGCCAAGCAGGTCCCGGCAGGTGGGTGGTTTTCAGATGTGCCGACTAGGACACCGGCGTCGCACTCACGCTCCGCTGCAACGGCAGGATCACCGCGAAGGTCGTGCCTTGGCCGATGGCGCTGGTGACATCAATGCGCCCGTGGTGATCTTCGACGATCCGCCGCGCGAGCGACAGGCCCAGGCCGGTGCCGTCACCCTTGGTGGTGTAGAACGGGCGGAAGATATTGGGGAGCTGTTCGGGCGTGATCCCGCGGCCGCTGTCTTTCACTTCGATGACCGCGCTCGGGCCGCGATGCTCCACGACCACTTCGATTTTTCCCTTGCCATCGATCGCCTGCTGCGCGTTGATCAGGAGATTCAACAGCACCTGGTGAATCTGATCGCTGTCATGCTCGACTTCCGGAAGCGAGGGGTCCTTGTGCAGCGCGATCTCGATGCCTTTCGCCAACGACTGCTGGCGACCCAGCATCACCGCGTGTTCCACTGTCGTGTTGAGATCGCTCTTGCGAACCTTGGGCGGATGCGGCCGCGCGGTCTGTAGCAGATCGGTGACGATTTGATTGATGCGCGCAATTTCCTGGCGAACGTCTTTCACGACCGCGCGAGCCGGGCTCGTATTCGGGAGATCGCGGCCGATGATCTCGATCACTCCGGCGATGCCGGCAAGCGGATTGCGGATTTCGTGCGCTAGTCCAGTTGCGACTTCGCCCAGCGTGGCAAAGTGTTCGGCGCGAGACATCTGCGTGCGATGCAGGCGCTCGATTTCCTCGCGGCTTTCGCGGAGTTGCTGGACCATCTGGTTGAAGTTGCGTCCCAGGTCGCCGATTTCGTCGTTGCGATTGGCGAAGCTGACGGACACGTTCAGGTTGCCGCCGCCGAGCTCCGCAATCTTCTGCTGCAGTTCCACCATGGGCCGTTGCACGGTGTAGGTGAGCACCACCAGCAGCGCGCCGCAAATCGCCACCGCGCCCACGCCAGCGACCAGCAACACAAGATGGCGCTCTGGATCGCGCCACGAGAGCGTGGCCAGCAGGAACAGCAGCATCCCTCCCAGCAATACGCAGGCGATCGGCAGGAGAGCCTTGATTTCCCAGTTAAGACGGAACCATGGCAACTCGTCGTCCTCTACAGAACGAACTCCGGCTTCCGCCAACGGATCTTGTGCTTGCAGCGCCGGATCCGTGGCGTCGCCCGTGCTGAACGAACGGGTTCGAGTCCGCACTGGAATCGCCGGTGGCTCTGGCTCGATCTCTGGCCCAGGACCCGTCATCGGTTGTCTCGCTACATCAGGCATACGCATGCAACCCGGGGAGTAGATAAGTAACGCCGAAGAAAGTGAACATCACCACACCGAAACCCCCGACGGCGAAATAGGCCGCTACGCGCCCCCGCATTCCTCTCGTGATGCGCATGTGTAGATACCCGGCATACACCAGCCACGTAATCGCCGCCCACGTCTCTTTGGGATCCCAGTTCCAATACGAGCCCCAAGCCCGGTTCGCCCAGTAGGCGCCGGCGGCGATCATCAGGGTGAGCAACGGAAAGGCGATGCAAATCGTCTTGTAGGTAATGCGATCGAGCGTGTCGGAGTCGGGCAGCAGCCGCTCGAGGTCTTCACGCCTCCAGAGCAGCAGCAGATAAAGCAGGTTCGCGAAGATGCCGCCAACCAGACCCGCCAGGATGAATGGGCTCGCGGCCAGGCTGGTGGGATATCTCGCACCATCGTCGAGCGACAAATAGCTCTCTCCCCGGACCCGGATCACGAAGACAACCAGCGCCACCGATTGCAGCAGGATGCCGATGAACACGGCGCGGTTAGCTATGGGAAGCAGCACATCGTTTTTGCGGATAAGCGAGACAATGTACAGAGTCAGCGGAGCCGCCACCGCCAGAAATACCAGCAGCATCAGCCACCCGAGATCCGGGATGGTCACGAACAGCCGCACATTCTTGGCCAGGAAGACTTCCGATTTGTTCTCGACGTCCCATGCCACCACATTGAATCCGCCCATCCCTTCAAAGCGCGAAAGGATTGCGGCGTAGATTCCGACCGTGAAGATGCTCGTCGCGGCCAGGAAGGTTTCAGTCTTTAGCTTGTCCTGGATCAGGAACATCATCGCTAGCGCAAAACTCAGCGCGCAGGCGGCGTAGGCGAGCATAGCCAGCGTGACATGCACATGCAGCCAGGTTGACTGCAGCGCCGGAACCAGCGGGCGAACTTCGCTGCGCAGCAACTGCATCAGCACCACGCCGACGATGGCCACGGGCATGGTCACCGTGCCGATCACCTTTACGGCATATCGCTTCTCGGCAATGAGCGTGAGTGCGGCGAGCGTCCACACGAAACTCAGCAGCATCTCGTACAGGCTGGCAAATGGGGGATGGCCGGCCTCATACCAGCGGTGTGCTACCGCACCAGTATTTGCAACGAGGCCGGCCCACGTCGCTAACGAGGCGAACTTGATGTAGGACTCGGTTCCAGTCACGCCGAAGCCGAGATACAAAGCGCCTGCGCCGGCATAAAACACAAGTGCCGCGTAAAGCAGGTTCGCTTCGCTCAGGACATTTCCACTCTTGACTACGTTCAGAAACGCGATGAACAGCAGGAAGGCGATGGTTAAGCCCACCATGACAATCAAAGTCATCCCGGTCGCGGGATGCTGTTCTGCTTTTGCTCGCGCCATATCTGGCTTCCTTTCTTTCTCTCTACCGGGCTAGCCGGACTTACTTTCCGGCAGTCGTAGTCTTCGGAAGCGTGGCGGATGGATTGTCCGCAGCCTCCACGAACTTGGGTTTCAGCTCTTTCTCCACCTGGGCGACAAATCGTTTGAAGTTCTGCTCGAAAGCATCGCGGTTGCGGTTGGCCGATCCGCCGATCCACATCGCGAGGTTGCCATTCGCGTCCTGCACGGGAACCACCCAGTACCGCGCGTGCACCACGTAGAACACGAACGTCAGGCCAATGGCCATCAGCACGACGCCCGCCCACACCGCCCACTGGCCGGGTTCATGCGAGACTTCCAGGCCGGTGAACACGCCCGTCTTCAGGTCCTTCGGCTGAAAGCTATAGGGGGACGATGCGTTCTCGGCCACGCCAGGAATCTCCGGCAGCCAGAAGTTGACGACCTTGTTGCTCTTGGCCTCGGTAACGATCAGATGCACCGCCGGATTGACCACGTCGGTGCTTCGCGCATATACATGCCCGTCTTGCACGACGAAATCGGGGATGAATTCGGCCAGTTGAACTTTTGTGTCCGCGTCGAGCGGAACGATCTGATTCGGCGTCAGCGTGACTTCCTGTGCCGGCCCAGTCTTACCCGCCGGAGTGACATTGAACGTGATGCGGTCCAGTTTGCCGGTGCGGCCGTAGCTCGCCTGGTAGAAGCGCACGCCCTGGTACACCAGCGGATCGTTCACCACGATCTCCTTGCTGGAAACTTCACGGCCCTCGTCGACAACGGCCAGCTTGGACCACCACTTCTTCGGAGTGCCATCGGTATAGCTTTCCTGGCCAGTGCCGTCACAGCGTATGGAGTAGGGCAGGGACTTGACGCTGCCGTTTCTCATTTCGATCTGGTTGCCGGCAGTGCCGGGCGTCAGCATCATGAATCCGCGCCATCCGTAGAGCGCATCGATGATGCCGCCGGCGAAAATCAGCAGGAGGCTGGCGTGCACGATGTACACCGCCATCTCCGAGATGCGATTGCGTTCCCCGAAGAGCGAAAAACGGTCGGGGCGAACGATGCGCTCCGACTTGATGTGAATGTGACGGAAGGCGCGCTCGGCTGCTCCCAGTCCCTCTTCCTCGTCGGTGATCGGGACATGCGCCTGAATCGGCAGAACCCGGCGGAAACCGTCGTCGGGACTCTTGTAAGGACGCGCGAAGTATCGCCATGCGTTGGGGAAGCGCTGCACCGAGGCCGCTATAATGCTCAGGCTCACCAGAACCATGAGCGCGACAAACCAGCGGGTGTGGAAGACATCGGTCAGGCCGGTCGCATCGAGGAAGTGCAACATGGCGGGAGAGTAGGCGCGCGCCATGTCATCGGGGTCGGTCATCGGACGCTGCAGGATGATCGTGCCGGCAATCGAAAAGATGATCACCAGGATGATGAGGACGACGCCTGTCTTGATGGAACTCAGAGTTTTCCAGGTACTGCGAGCCACAGAACCTATCGATAGGGCCATAACAGTCTGCTTCCTTCGACCGAAGGCAGTGCACGTACCACGCCAATGCGGCAACGTTGACTCAAGTCATTGTGCAAAAAAGGATTACGCGGAATCCCCTGCTTCCAGCCTGGACCCGAAATGAGGCATAACACTCATCTTCTCGGGGACGCGCTGCGATTTCACCCAGTAGTCAAATCCTGTGATTTCAATCACAAAATGGGATTCAGGGCGTGCGCGATTTCACCAGTACCACTGTGGGAGAAAGCCCATCTCCATTAGTGCAAAACGCTGTGGTATTTTGCATCAATCGTCAAAGGCCAGTCGAACTCATTGTGTTGTAGATAGTTACAGTTCTAATCGTTTTCCGTATAACTTCCAGCAGATTAGGGCATGGTCGTGCACATAAGGAGGATGGCATGGTTCCCGAGCTTCCAGGTCGAGTGCTCCAGAAGAAGGCAAGCCGCGGTAAAGCCCTCCCCCATTGTGTCCGTCTGGCTTGCCTTCTGGTGCTGGCAGTTTCCCCGGCCTTTGCCAAGACTCACCCGGTCCCCTTGGAAAAGAACGTGGACTCGGCCAAGTGCCTGGAGTGCCACGAGGACAAGAGCAAAGGGAAGGCGGTTCATTCCGCCATCGCCACGGGCTGCCTGAGCTGTCACGAAGTCCGGGTCAACCGGGATGTGACTCGGGTCAAGCTGACCACGACGACGACCCAAGCCCTCTGTCTGAGTTGCCACGACGAGAAGAAGGTCCAGCCGGGACAGACCATCCACCCCCCGGCGGTCCGCGATTGCGTGAAGTGCCACGACCCGCACCAGGCCGATAATCCCAATCAACTCCTGAAGGCGACGTCGGGTACCACCAGAGAAGAGAATCTCTGCCTGCGCTGTCACAACATCGGACTGAATGTTCCGAAGGACGGCAGCCGGCACGCAGCGCTCGACATGGGCTGCGACACCTGCCACCTGACCCATAAGAATGGTGATCGGGACAAGATCGAGTTCGCGGCACATCTGAAGAAGGATGTGCCGGCGCTGTGCATCGAGTGCCACGACACCAAAGACGCTGCCCTCCAGAAAGCGCACGAGAATCAACCGTTCGGATCCGCCAACTGTCTGCAATGCCACAACCCGCATGAGTCGGCGAAACCGAAACTGCTGCAGGCGTTCCTGCACGTTCCGTTCGAGAGCAAGATGTGCGACAGCTGCCATCAGCCGGCAAAGGATGGCAAGGTTGTCCTGACCAATGCCGATTCGCGGGCGCTCTGCGTGAGCTGCCATGACGAGAAGGCCAAGCAGATCGAGGCAGCAAAGGTCCAACATCCCGGGGCGCAGGGTGACTGCGTCGCCTGCCATAACCCGCACGCCGGAAAATCACCGGGCTTCCTGCAGCCGGATCCGGTGAAGGCTTGCCTGGCTTGCCACAGCGATCAGGCCGACCAGATGAAGAAAGCGGTTCTGCACCAGCCGGCGTTCGTGCAAGGTTGCGCCACGTGCCATGAGCCCCACGGCGGAACCAACGACCACCTGCTGCGCGCTGCCAGCCCGAACAAGCTGTGCCTCGAGTGTCACGGGCCGGATTCGAACCCGCAGAAGGTTGAGGCCGATCACCTGGTCACGATCTTCGAAGGCAAGGTAAGACTGCCGGAAGACTACTTCCGCAAAGTGATCCTGCTGCCGCTGCAGTATGGGCACGGGCATCCGGTCGACCGGCATCCGGTGATCGACATCGTCGACCCGACCAACGTAAACAAGGTTCTGAAGCCGATCAACTGCCTGACCTGCCATCAGCCGCATTCGGGGGCGAAGCCCGGAATGCTGGTCAAGGATCAGGCCAACGATATGGCGTTCTGCATGACCTGCCACGCAGAGTTGACCCCGGGCGCCCCGGGCGCTCCGGCGGCGGGAGCCAAGCCGACCCCCTCTCAACCGCAGAGCCAGCCACCGCAAGGGGGGAAGACGCAATGACGATGCCCCGCACGCTAATTCGGTTTTCGACAGTTCTGGTCGGGTTGGTGTTAGGCCTGAGCCTGGCGACGGCACCTCTGCATGCGGACAAGAAGAAGAAAGATCAAGGACCTGCCGCGCCTCCCCCTAACATTCTGGAAAGGATCGATTACTCGAAGTTGATCTGGCCGAATCCGCCGGCTCCGACGCGGGTGAAGTACTTGAATTACTTCTGCTGCGAAAAGTACGTTCCGGAGCCGGCGAAGAAAAAAAGTTCCTGGATGGACCGTATGGCCGGAGGCGAGACCCAGGAACAGAAGAGCGCCACCAAGCCGCTGTTTGCGCTATGGACGCCTTACGGCGTGGCCGTCGACTCAAAAGGAAACGTCTACATCGCCGACGGAAAGGTCGGCGGCATCTTCGTATTCAATACCGAGACCAAAGAGCTGCAGCTCATCAAGAACGGAGTGCATGCGCACTTCGGCGACATCATCGGGCTGACCATCGACGACTCCGACCGCCTGTTCGTTTCCGACACGAAGCTGCACCACATCCTGGTCTTCGACAAGGACCGCAAGATTGAAGGTTCAATCAGCGAAGGCGGCCTGGTCGATCCGGGTGGGATGGCGATCGACAACGAGAACCGCTTCCTCTATGTTGCCGACGCGGCGCTCGACCAGGTGCTGGTCTACGACGCCGACAAGCTGAATCTGATCCGCAAGATCGGGACAGCTGGCAAGAAGCACACGCTGACCGAGCCGGGGCAGTTTTCGGTGCCGACCAACGTGGCGGTCGACGCCGATGGAAATCTCTACGTGACGGATATGTACAACAACCGCGTCGAGGTGTTCGATGCGGACGGCAACTTCATCCGGGCGTGGGGCAAGCAGGGAGATCGGCCGGGGACGTTCTCGCGGCCGAAAGGTATCGCGATCGATGCCGACGGCCATGTTTGGGTCGCCGACGCGGTGCAGGACATTTTGCAGTGCTACACGGCCGAGGGGCAGTTCCTGATGTGGATGGGCGGGCACGGACTGTTTCCGGGGCAGTTCCGGGCGCTGGCCGGGCTGTACATCGACAAGAACAACCGCATTTTCACCTCGGAGCAGTATCCAGGACGAGTGCAGATGTTCCGTTACTTCACCGACGACGAGGCGCGGGCCCAGATCAAAGCACGCCAGGTGGATTCGGAGAAGAAGAAGTCACCGGGAGCGGAGGCGAAGTCCGGGGCAGTCGAAAACGCGAAGCCTTCGGTTCCAGCAAGTTCTGCGGCCCAGAAGCCGCAATAGAGTTTGGCTATTCCGGAATAGCCAAACCGGGGCCGGTGAGAACCGGCTCCGGGCAACAAGGCAATAACAGTATTAGCGGTAGAGGTAGAGGTAACAGCTGTTACAAAACAGGAGGTTGTAAGACCTTATGAAGAAGCTATTCTTTGTGTTGTTCGTGGTCGTGGTTGCAGCCGGACTGGCTGCGGCGCAGACCTACACTGCGGGCTCCGGCATGACAGGGTATGACATTCTCGGTGCCCACCAGAACGGCGGACGTGGCTGCGCAGGCTGCCATGCCCCGCACAGCGGCGCAGCGGGCGGCGGCGGCAATGCAGCTACCGGCGCGGCGGCGTTCAACGATCCTCTCAGCGGCAGCAATGCTCTGTTCGGCCAGGACGTAACTCCTCTGTTGGGTTACAAACTGACCTTTGCTCTGGACGGAAACAGCGGCAAGGGCTTCGTCGAGACTCTGCCGGCAGAAGCGACTGCCTACACCACCCAGACGGAAGAACTCCGCCAGATCACCATGTGCCTTGCCTGCCATGACGGCCAGGTAGCAAAAGGACAGATGATGAACGGCGATTCGTGGGAGCGCAGACTTGGTCTTCTGCCCTCCAGCGTATACGGAACCCGCCCAATCCCGACGCTGCTCGGCAACGACAGCGGCAACGGCAACACCTCGGGCTACGGCAATGACCACCCGGTGGGACTCCAGGCGACTCTGGGCGCAGCCCGCGTGTGGACGAACAACGCGACAACCAGTCCGCTGACCATCACGGTCGACGCGACCAACGGAATCACCAACATCGCTCCCGGCACGGCTGCCTACACCAGCTTCGTGGGGAACTACGGCTACCCGGCGATCGCTGGCAGCGCGTGGGGATGGGGCGTTGTCCTTCCTGAAGGCGACACCAACCCGGGCGATGCTTTCATCACCTGCACCACGTGCCACAACCAGCACGCGATGTATGTGTACGTAGCACCGCGCGGCAAGCAGGCCGGCGCAGCAATCGCTGCCAACGGCTCGTATCCGACCTACTTCTTCATCAACTCGCCATACAATCCGGGCGCCGGCAACGCCAGCCCGCAGATGGCGGCTTCGACCACCCAGTTCTGCCGTCAGTGCCACTTCGGCGAGGCGAACGAGGCGTTCGGAATCACCACGGTGAAGACGCAGTTCTAGTTCGTCATGACCTGGGGGAGAGGATGGTTCTCTCCCCTGGTTTTTCGAAAGGCAATGGGGAGGCGTGAGATGAGGTACCAGGTGGGGATGGGGAAGCTGATCGGCGTAGCGGTGATGGTCTCGGCCGCGTGGTGCGGCGCGCAGGTGGTGGCCTCGCACGCTCCCACGCTGGCGGCACCGACCGCGGCAGCGAGCAGCCCAACGACATCGCCGACGCCGGCTCCTCCTTCTTCCGGGACTCCGGTCGCCAGGGTCAACGGCGCGATTCTCACCGATCGCGACCTGACGCGTGAAATGGAAGCGATCTTTCCCTACGCGAAGATTCACAACGGCATCCCGAAGGACATGGAGCCGGAGATGCGCAAAGGCGCACTCGAAATGATCATCTTCGAGGAATTGCTCTACCAGGAGGCGCTGCGGGAGAAGCGAACCGTACCCGCCCAGCGCATGCAGAAGGCGGAATTGGAATTCCGCAAGCAATTTCCGACCGAGCAGGAATACAACCAGGTCTTGCAGAACGAAGTGCGTGGATCGAAACAGCTGATGCGCGAGAAGATCCGCCGCTCGCTGCTGATCGAGGACATGCTGAAGACGGAAGTACGCAGCAAAGCCAGGGTGACCGAGGCTGCGGCGCTCGCCTACTACAAGGCGAACCCCAAGAATTTTCAGCACACCGAGATGTTCACCCTCCAGACGATCTCCATCATTCCGCCCCAGAACCCAACTCCGGAGATGGCGCAGGAAGCGAAGAAGAAGGCGGACAGCGCGCTGAAGCAGGCCAAGGCGACCAAGACCTACCAGGAATTCGGGCTGCTGGCGGAGAAGGTCTCGGAAGACGACTGGCACGTGAACATGGGCGACCGCAAATCGGTGGAACGGGACAAGCTTCCGCCCCCGGTGGTGACCGCGGCATTGGCCATGAAGACCGGTCAGGTGAGCGATCTGATTCAGCTTGGGCCCGCCTACACGTTGTTCCGCCTGAATGCGCATGTGCCGGCCGGCCTCACGCCCTTCGCCGAAGTCAAGGCAAAGCTGATGACCGACATGCAGAAGAGCAAGACGGACCAGCTCCGCGCGGAATTGAACAAGAAACTGAGAAAGACCGCCAAAATCGAGGTGCTGTGAGGCGGGCGGTCGAAACTCGCGCCGCTGTTGGTTTTCTCTGGCCAGAAATTGGGTGTGCGATGTCGTCCGCTGCAGTTCGAAACATGCTTGGATTGCTCGTCAGCCTGGTTCTGCTGACGATCTCCTGCGCCGCTCAGATGCAACTGGGCGACAACCTGCATATGAACCTGAGCGGAACCGCCGGGTTCGCCTATGCCGGGGGAATCAATCAAGGCCTGTCCGACCACTCCATGGGGTTTTCCGGCAACGGAATGCTCACCGGCAACTACTACAACCCCAACTTTCTGAATTTCAACATCGATCCGTTTTACAACCGGGAACAAAGCGATTCCGTCTTCGGTTCGCTGACGAACACAACGGGCGTAACCTCCAGCATGAATTTGTTCGGCGGTAGCCACTTCCCGGGTACGGTCACATATAACCGCCTGTTCAACGGCACTTCGCAGTTTGGCCTTCCCGGAGCGGACATCGGCCTCGCGCAGCATACCAACACCCAGGGATTCGGAATCGGCTGGAGCGCGCTGATGCCCGACTGGCCGACGCTCACCGCCAACTATATGGTCAACGGCAATTCCAGTTCGATCCTGGGCACGTCGGGAACGGATGACGAAAAGGACCGTACCCTGAACCTCTTCTCCACCTACAAGTGGGACGGCTTCCGCATGACCGGCCAGTTCATTCATCGAAATGTGAATGCCAGCTTCTCGGAACTGGCGGACGCGGCAGTGCCGGTTCACACCACCAGCAGCAGCAACAGCTACGGCGCCACCGTCCAGCACGCGCTGCCATTCGCAGGCAGCTTCGGTGCTTCCTGGAACCATCTCGGCTACGACTATGCCTACCGGGATTCCTATTCGACGAACAATTCAGGGGCGTCGACGGCGCTCAACGGGAACGCGTCGTTCCACCCGACGAACAAACTTGGCGTGGCGTTCAATGCGAACTACAACGACAGCCTGCTGGGGAGCGTTCCGGAGCCGATCCTGAACAACGGCACCGTCGTGAACATGACCAGTCTGGGCAGCTTCCATTCCAGCCTGGTCGGAAGCGATGTCTACTATCAGATTTTCCGGAACCTGGGCGTGCACGCCGACGTGTCGCACTCGCAGCAGTCGTTCCTGGGCCAGACGTACTCGTCGACGCAGTTCTTCGGCAGCGCAAACTTCAACTTTGAACATTCCCTTTTGAAGGGACTCTCGTTCTCGATGGGAGTCGTGGACACGGCTCAGCAGGCGAATAACACCGGCTTGGGATTCGTCGGCAACGTCAACTACACCCGCAAGTTCGGGGGATGGGACATCGCAGGGAACTTCGCCTATTCGCAGAACGTGCAGACGGTGATGCTGGTGTACACGACCTCCTCCTACAGCTATCTGGGAAGCCTGCGGCGGCGGATCGGGGAACGGACGTATTTCATGGCGGGATACAGTGGGTCGCATAGCGGAATCACCGCGAATTCCGGCACCACCAGCAGCGCGGAACGAGTGTGGACCACGCTCATGCACCACGGCTATACCCTGAATGGGTATTACAACAAGTCGAACGGAATGGCGATCCTCACCGCGAACGGATTGGTGCCGGTCCCGGGCAATACGCCGCCCCCTCTGCTGGGCAACGCGTTCACCTCGTACGACTCCAGGGGATGGGGATTAAATGCGGGGGGCACGGTACGCCAGCGGCTCACCGTCAGTGCGGGCTACTCCAAGACGAACGGACACACCATCGATCCGCTCACTACCGTGAGTGCCGACAATGAACTCATCAACGCGGTGATGCAGTACCGGCTCAGAAAGATCTTCGTGAACGCCGGTTACACACGTCTGCGCCAGTCCGTTGGCACGGCAGGGTCCACGCCGATTGAGGTAACATCGTACTTCATCGGATTTTCCAGATGGTTCAACTTCTTCTGAGTGCGGGCAGAAGATATGGCTGCCGAGTAGTCAGCCTCGGGTGTGTCTTCTTGCTGCTGGTCGCGCCGACCTGGGCCTCCAGGGCCAAGAAGCAGACACCCGCCGAGCCCGCGCCTCCAGACCTCTTGCTGGATGGCGGACGCAAGCTCCGCTACGAACGCACTTTCAGCTCGGAAAAAGAAGTAGAAGGGAAGCGGGGCTTCTTTACCAAGCTGGTGGACGTAGTTGCCGGCGAGCCCGACCATCCGCACCTGATGCGTCCCTACAGCATCGCGGTGGATTCGCGAGGGCGCGCCATTGTGACCGACCCCGGGGCCAACGGCATTCACATCTTTGATTTCGAAAACCACAAGTACAAATTCCTTGCGCGCCGAGACAAAGGCCGGGAGTCGATGCGCTCTCCGCAATGCGTGGCACTCGATGCGCAGGACAATATCTACGTCACCGACTCGGAGTCCGGAAAGATCTTTGTCTTCGAACCCGGCGGCAAGTTCAAGCGCACCATCGGGAGCCTGAAAGGCGGGGAGGGCTACTTCAAGCGCCCCACCGGAATCGCTGTGGACTCGGCGGCCAGGCGCATTTACATCACCGACACCTTGCGCGACAAGATCTTCGTGCTCGATATGGATGGCACGGTTCTGCAATCGATTGGGCGCAAAGGCAACGGGGAAGTCGAGTTTAACCTTCCAACGGAAGTGCTGGTTCGCGATCAAGACTTGTACGTCGTCGATGCCATGAACTTCCGCGTGCAGTTCCTGAACCGCTCGGGTGGGTTCGAGACCGCGGTAGGCCGAATCGGAGACAGCAGCGGCTCCATGTTCCGTCCCAAGGGGATCGGAGTCGATTCCGAGGGGCATCTGTACGTAGTCGACGGCCTGTGGGGAGTGATCCAGGTATTCGACCGCGAGGGGCGACTCCTGTACTACTTCGGCGCACGCGGCACGGGAATCGGGGAGTTCCAGCTGCCGGCGGGGATGTTCATCGATCGCGACGATCGCATTTTCGTGGTCGATTCCTATAACCATCGCATCCAGGTGTTTCGTTATTTCGGCTTGCCCAAGCGGGCGCAGGGAGGGCCGCCGCAATGAAACAGCTCTCTCTCATGCTCGTCATTCTTGCCGGAACTCTGTGCCGGGCGCAGGTGACGGGCGATGTTCTCGGATCCCACAATCTGTCGCTGAGCGGGACGTCTCCAGTCAAAGGCGCGCTGGATCCCTGCTTGTATTGCCATGTGCCGCACTCGGGCGTGCAAGGTGCGAACGCCGCATTGTGGAGCCAGACGCTTTCCGTTCAGACATACAAAACTTACGGCAGCACGACTCTGCACAACACCACCCAGCAGCCTGTGCTCGGTGGCGACAGCAGCCTTTGTCTGAGTTGCCATGACGGAACCGTGGCGGTGGGACAGACCCAGCCGTTCGGCCAGATCCAGATGAGCGGCAGCATGTATCCCGCGGACAAGTTCGGGACTGACCTGCAGGGGTCGCATCCCTTCAGCCTGAAGCTGCCCATCGTGGATGCGCCCGATCTGGTGACTTCGCTCGCCACCAGCCACACGACAGCGGATCCGACCGGCGCGGTGAAGTTGATCAACAACGACGTCGAGTGCACGAGCTGTCATTCGCCGCATGCCCAGATGATCGATACGGTGTCGAAGAACTTTCTGGTGCGCGACAGCTCCAATGGGCAGATGTGTCTCGCCTGCCATGAAGTGAATCCACGCACCGTAAACGGGCAGAGCAATCCGCTGGCGCAGTGGTCGGGGAGCATTCATGCCACGTCGGGAAACGCCATTGCCAATCCGCCTCTGCTCGGGACCTACGCCAGCGTTGGCCAGAACGCCTGTCTCTCGTGCCACATGCCGCACAACTCGGCGGCAGGGCCGCGGTTGCTGCGCGGGCCGCAGCCGGCCCTGGCGAACGTGGATTCCTCCACGCAGAACTGCATGACGTGCCACAACGGGGGATCGAACATCTCCCCTGCGATCCCGAATGTCTACGCGGAGTTCTCGAAAATCGCACACCCGTATCCGTCGGGAATCAACACGCATGACACGGGCGAGGCGGCGCTGCTGAACAATAACCGGCACGCCACCTGCGTCGATTGTCACAGCCCGCATGCGTCCTTGCAGACGAGTTCCTTTTCATCTCCCCTGCCGCCCACCATGCGGCCGTCGCAGGCAGGATCGATCGGCGTCAGCGCCACCGATGGAACCACAGTATTGACTCCAGCGATCAACCAATATGAGAACTGCCTGCGCTGTCACGGAAACAGCACAGGCAAGCAGACCCAGGTCGTATTCGGCTATTTACCCTCGCGGTCCGTCGTGAACGGCAGCGACGCGTTGAACCTGATCCCGCAGATGACGGCTACCGCGGCTTCGAGTCATCCGGTGATGCACGACCGCGCCAGCGCGCTGAACCAGCCCAGCCTCTTGTCGAACCTGTTGAATTTCGACGGTAAGACGCAAGGCCGCGCGATGGGAATCCGCATTTACTGCACGGACTGCCACAACTCCGATGACAATCGCGAATCCGGTGGCACCGGTCCGACAGGACCGCACGGTTCGAAGTGGACCCACCTGTTGGAACGCCGTTACGAATTCAGCATGGCGCCAGGGCCGGGACAGCGGATCACCAATCTGTATCCCAATCCGGACTACAGCGTGAACGGTCCGTACGCGATGTGCGGCAAGTGCCATGACCTGCAGAGCCAGGTCGCCGCCAATACAAGTTGGACGCAGCACGCCCTCCACATCAATGCGGGCTTCAGTTGCTCGGTCTGCCACACCGCGCATGGCATGGGCCCTGGAACTGGCAACGTCACGGGCGAGCGGTTGGTGAACTTCGACATCAAGGTCGTGGCTCCGAACGGGAACATGCCCGTAACCTACAACCGTGGGACGAATACTTGCGCGCTGGTCTGCCACGACGCCGCGCATGCCCCGAATGGCACGGTGACCCCGCTTGCGATGCGGCCCGCCGGATTGAAGTACTGAGAATTCCCCGCTATATCCCAAAGATATGAAGTGCGAGATGGTGAGTGCGCGATGCGAGTTTGCGCTGACGAGTATGCTTGGCGCCTGTCGATTTACTGCACAGTCAACTTCACGATAGTGATCGGCACCGGATTCGGCTGGCCAGCAGATGTTCCTACGACCTGCACGTTGTAGGTCACCGGATTCCTTGTCTGCTGCGGAGTGCTGCTGCCGCCGCAGGCGAGCAAGGTTGCCAGCATCACCGAAAGCGCGATCAGTCCCAACCTACGGCGGCGATTCCCGCCGATCAGCAGGATTCCTACCAAAGGTCCGAGCGCGAAGTACATCTCCGTCGCGAGCCAGCCCGTGCTTCGAGTCCGCAACGATGACGAACTCGACGGAACTCTGATCGCCAGGCCAAACGACACTGCGCTGCTGCTGGGTGTAATGACGGCCGGAGTGAAGGTACAGGTCGCGCCCGAAGGCAGGGAACTCTGCTGACAGGAAAGCGTGATTGCGTTGTGCGGATTCCCGGTGTTCGCGTTCAGCGACATCGAGAAGTTGGCCGTGCCTCCGGCAGGAATCGTCTGCGGAGCGGGTTGCGGCGCGCTCGGCGCCGTGACGATCGAGATGGGGTAAGAAGCTGTGACAGTCGCGTCGGCCTGCGAAACCGCCATGATCATCACCTGCGCCGGCGAAGGCACTGCAGCGGGAGCCGTGTACAGACCGGTGGCGTCGATAGTCCCGACAGTCGCATTTCCGCCAGCAGTTCCGTTGACTTTCCAGCTCATGGCAGTATTGGTCTCACCGGTTACCGTCGCGATGAATGCCTGGGTGGTCGACGTATAGACCACAGTCACGCCCGAGGGATTGGTGCTCACACTGATTGCCGGCGCGCCTGCAGCAGCAAGCGTGACTGCGGCCGACCCGGAGGTCGTGCCGTTCGCGTTCGAGATCGCGGTGACGGTGATCGCGCTTCCTGGATCCGCGGCAGGAGCCTGATAGAGGCCGCCGGCCGTAATGGTTCCAACCGTTGCGTTGCCGCCCGTCACTCCGTTGACCTGCCAGGTGACATCGATCACGCTGGCTCCAGTCACAGTGGCCGCGAACTGCTGAGTTCCGCCGAGGGTAAGCGTGGTCGAAGCAGGCGCAACCGCTACGCCCACGCTCGAAACCAATTTTCGGATGCGGGAATTCTGGCTGTCCGCCACGAGCAGGCTCCCACCGGCGCCGAGCACAACATTCTGTGGGCCGTTAAGTTCGGCGCCGGCCGAAGATCCGCCGTCGCCGGAGAATCCCGGCAAGCCGTTGCCTGCGACCGTCTCAATGCGGGAGGAGACGCCGACCACCTCGCGAATGACCGAGTTCAGTGTGTCGGCAATGAAGATGTTGCCCAGCGAGTCCACCGAAACCCCGAACGGTACGTTGAGGAAAGCACTGGTGGGCGGACCATCGTCGCCCGAGTAGCCATCGCGGCCCATTGTGCCCGCCACCGTCGCGATGTTGCCTGATTGAATGGTGACGCCGGCAATGGTCACGGCCAGCGCCGCCGAGGGATTCACCGCGCGCACCACGGAATTCGAGGAGTCGGCGATGAAGATATCGCCCGCGCCGTCTAGGGACAGGCCAGTCGGAAACTTGAGAGCCGCAGATGCTGCTGCCCCGTTGTCGCCGCATCCGGAGCTCGAATCGGCACACGCCGTCGGAGGCGTCCCCGCAATGGTCTGGATCGTATTGGGCTGAACGGTCACGCCGCCGATCACGAGCGCCTGCGCGCCCGTATTGACGACGCGAACCGCCGAATTAACCGTGTCCGCGATGTAGATATTTCCCAGTGTGTCGAGCGCCACGCTTTGAGGATTGAAGAGTTGTGCGCTGGTGGGCGCGCCGCCATCGCCTGAAAATCCGCCGGAGCCCAGCGTTCCCGCCACGGTTGCAATCGCGCCAGGTTGAATCGTTGTGCCGGCAATCGTGATCGGCGCAGCACCGGGATTCACCACCCGGATGGCAGAGTTGTCAGTCGCAAGTATGCCAGTGTCGGCGATATAGATGTTTCCCGTTGCGTCGAGAAACACGCCTTGGGGGAAGTTGAGCTGCGCGCTGGTGGCCGGCCCTCCATCGCCGCATCCCCCCGGAGCTGGCACTGCGCAGGCGATGCCGCTGCCCGCTACCCTCTCAATCGCGCCGGGTTGAATGGTGACGCCGGCGACGGTCACGGCCTGAGCACCCGGATTCAGCACTCGAATCACGGAATTGTAACTGTCAGCAATGTAGATGTTCCCCGAGCCATCAATGGCGGTAGCGCCAGGGCGGCGCAACTCGGCGGTCGTTGCAGGGCTTCCGTCGCCGGAAAATCCTAGCGTGTGATTTCCAGCGAGCGTCTGAATGATGCCGGTCGAATTGCTGACCTCGCGGATGACGTAGTTGTTCGTATCGGCAATGAAGATGTTGCCCGCACCATCGAGCGTCACGCCGCCCGGGAAGGTAAGCTGGGCACTGGTGGCCGCACCGCCGTCGCCGGAAAATCCGGTGCTGTCAGGAGTGCCGGCGATTCTGTCGATGTGTCCCGCACCGATGGTGACGCCGGCGATGGTTACGGGCTGGGCGCCGGTGTTGGCCACGCGAACCAGTGAGTTCTCCAGATCGGCAATAAAAATGTCGCCAAAGCCGTCGACGTAGACGCCAGCCGGCAGGCACAGTTGTGCGGTAGTGGCAGCGGCGCCATCGCCGGAGTAGTTACAGCCGTTGAACGCGTAGTAGCTGCCGGCCACCGTCTGGATATGTCCGTCAGCGACCGTTACTTCGCGAATCACGGAGTTCAAGGTATCCGCGATGAAGATGTTCCCCGTGCCGTCGGCGAAAACGCCCTGTGGAGAATCAAGCTTTGCGCTGGTGGCCGCGGCCCCGTCTCCAGAGTGCCCGGCAGTGCCGTTCCCCGCGACGGTCTGGATATTGCCCGCCACTACTTCGCGAATCACGCTGTTTCCCGTATCCGCGACGAAGATGTTTCCGTGACTGTCGACGAACACTCCGAAGGGACCGTTCAATTGCGCGTTGGTGGCCAGGCCGTTGTCGCCCGAGTAGCCGGAGGTTCCGTTCCCCACCACAGTCTGGATGTTGCCCGTCGCGGCTACGACTTCACGAATCACGTTGTTGCCGGTGTCCGCAATAAAGATATTGCCCGATCCGTCGACGGAAACGCTCATCGGTCCGACGCCCAAAGCGGCGCTGGTCGCCGGACCGCCGTCGCCCGAATAGCCGGTGGAGCCGTTTCCAGCCACAATCGTGACTACTCCAGTCGTGGAGACCTCGAGGACCCGGTTGGAGTAGGAGTCGGCGATGTAGGCGTTGCCCAGAGTGTCGAATGCGATGCCCGAGGCAAAGCCGATGCTGGACTGCTGTGCCGGCAGATTGTTGGGACCGCCTCCGGCTATCGAAGTCACCGTGTATTGCGCGAAGGCGCAGGTTGCGAACAGAACCACTACGGCGCAGAGGCAAGCGAGCAGTCGTGCGGAGCGCATGTCAGTGTCCCTTCCGGTCGAAAAAGAAAGTCAGGCAAACAGCCTCGGTGACGGCGTGGCGCACGGCCCCCATGAGGAGCAAGTCGTTAGAATCTCGAATGATTCCCCAGTTCATGTTGGTCACCGGCCTTCTTGGCCGTTCGGGAGCGCGGGACTCGGTCGATTCGCAGCGCCGATCTAACCCCGGTTCTCAGCGTTGCAGGCGAACCCGTCTGTTATCTCACAGTATGGGTTCCAGTCAAAGCGCCACAGCTTTTGCTGTCACAACCGATTGTGATTCAAATCACAGCCGGAGTCCATGCGACGGAAAGAATAGAAGGGCCGTTGGCTCGGGAGTCATCGAGGCCGGTCGGCTAGAATGATCCGCTTGACCCAATCATCCAATTCCGTCGGAGCATCGCCTTCCTTGTCTTCGGGCCCGAGAGTTGTACGGATTTTCGCCCTAGTCATCCTGCTGTCGGGGGCTGCGCTGTACGAGTCGGCACATGTCAGCGCGATCACCGCCTCCGAAGTCTGGGTCCATCTCCGGACGGGGACATGGATGCTGGACAATCATGCGATCCCGCGGACGGGGCTCTTCTCGCAGTATTCGAATCTCGCGTGGCATGACTCGACCTGGGCGTTCGACCTGATTTTGGGACTCGGATACCGGCTCTTCGGATTGCGGGCGCTCCCGATTCTGCTGATGCTCCTGAAAGCCGGGCTCGCACTGGTCACATTTCGGCTGGCGCGTTCGGCGGGTGCGGATTTCTGGAGGGCCATAGCGCTCTCCGCACTGGCGCAATACATAATCGCCGCGATCTTTCCCCTGCCGTATGTAGTTTCGATGCTGTTCTTCGCCGTAGAAGTGCGGTGGCTGTTGGCCAGCCGTCGTTCTGGTTCGATGAAGCGCCTGTACTGGCTACCGGTGCTGTTTCTGGTGTGGGCGAACGTGCACGCTCACTTCCTGTCCGGCCTGGTGATGCTCGGGATTTACGTAGTCAGCCTGTTCATTGAGCAGGGTCTGCGGAGTGCCGGCACGAAGTTCCTCAGTGCAGACATCGTCCCACTGCCCATAGCCCGAGTGAGTTTGATTGCGGGAGCCTCCCTCTTGGCAGCCGTGCTGACGCCTTACGGGTTTCGGCTTCTGGCGGCATCGTTCGACACTCTCTACAATGACGCGGCCTTCCAGTTCTTTACTGAAATGAGCGCGCTGCATTTTCGCCGCCCGCAAGAATATCTGCTGATGTTGCTCGTGATGTCGGCGTTTCTGGCTCTGGGGCGGCGGCGATCCCTGGCCGTCTTCGAGCTGTTGATGCTTCTCGCCGTCACCGCCCTGGCTTTCCGCGTGCAGCGTGATCTGTGGCTGGCAGTGCTGCTCGCGATCGCGGTAGTAGGGCAGGGATTCGCCGCATCGCCGGCCGACGACTCGAAGCAAGATGGCGGAGTCCCAGCCTGGGAGTGGGGCAGCGTCGCCGGAGCGATGGCAGCCTTGTTGATCGTGGCGGCTCTCCGCTTGCCCGATCAAGATGCGCTGACTGCTACCATCCGCCGCGACTACCCCGTGAAGGCATGTGACTACATCCTGGCGAACAAGCTGCCTCCGCCGCTTTTCAATACCTACCCTTGGGGCAGCTTTCTCATCTGGTATTCCCCGCAATATCCCGTGGTGGTGGACAGCCGCGTGGAACTGTATGGCGACAAGATTCTCACCGAATCTTTCGATATCGTCGGCGGGAAGGAGCGGCTCGAGGAGCATCCCATAGTTGCCCGCGCCGGCACGCTGCTCCTGGAGCGGAATTCATCCATGGCGAGGGCGCTGGTCAACTTGCCCGGGTTGAAGGCACAGTACCGTCTCGTCTACAGCGACGACCTCGCCAGCGTTTTCGTGCCGCAAGCAGCGGGCAGTAAGCCGTAGGGCCCCTCTTACGTCCCGTTAGAGATTGCGGACGAATACCATCGCCAGTTCGTCGCGGTAGATCAGCCGGAAATGCCGGTCAGTCAGCAACTGCGTCGCGATGGGGTGCTTCTTTTTCAGAACGAGCACTCCCGCTTCGTTCAGCACCGGATCGGAGAGATAGGAAGGATCCGCCTCCTGCGATTCGTAGTACTGCTCGTCCATGGCGTCGCCGTATAGGTCCGTCCGACCATCGATCGAAACCGGATACTGCGGCATATAGAAAATCAGGAAGCCGCCCCAGTCGAACGCGTTGTAAAGCGGGCCGCCCACGGGATTCCGGCGCAGGAAATTCACCGCATCGACCGGATACTCGCCGCTGATGGCGCGATCGAGGCCGCGAGTATTGAAGTCAGTACTTCGAACACTCAGCAGTAGCACCACCAGGCTGACCGCGCTGGCCGTGGCCCATCCAGAAATCCTGAGGCGGTTGTCGCTCGCGGTCTCCGCTGCAGGGAAGTCCGCGATGATGGCTGCCGCCACGACGCTGATAAACCAGGCGTCGCGCCAGGTGCGGAAGGCAAACACGCTGGCGACGATCAGCAGCGCCAGCTTGAAAGGATGGATCTTCTTCTGCCAGCCCATCGCGAAATATGCGCCGACCGCCAACAGCAGTTCCAGATACTGGTTGAAGTAAATGAAATTCAGGGCCTGCAACTCGCGGATGATCTTGTACATGATCTTCGACTGCGAGATGACGAAGGCCTCGTGG
>Ga0335080_10000675_pt1 | contig 31941 bp, 30 predicted proteins | sample Lox_Sample_34_FD_206720 | JGI IMG/M metagenome (GOLD analysis project Ga0335080, IMG submission 206720) | Soil microbial communities from Loxahatchee National Wildlife Refuge, Florida, United States - Lox_Sample_3.4 | ecosystem: Environmental > Terrestrial > Soil > Wetlands | place: USA... | reverse complement strand
GATCACCGCGCCCTCACCGGACGATGAGCCTCCGCTCAGGCCCGGCTGACCGGAACGCCTATCTTGTGGTAGAAATGCGAGTTGGCGCGATGGCAACTGTCCCGACCGAGATCCGGCTCACCCTGAGCCCGAGCCGCCGCTTCGAGGCGATCGACGTCAACGAGAAGATCGCAGAAGGGGCCGGCGACCTCCTGCGCCGGTACCGCCGGACCCTCTACTGCTCGCTCCACACCACGGCCGGCTACCTCGACCAGAGCCTCGCCGGGAGGATGCACCACCACCACGGGCGACTCGCCCAGTTCTTCGACGCCTGGCACGCTCTCTTCCCGCCCGACGCCGCCTACCGGCACGACCAGATGGAGCTGCGCACGGAGCTCTCGGACGAGCAGAAGGAGGTCGAGCCGAGGAACGCCGACTCGCACCTGACCTTCATCGGGTCGGGCATGCGGAACTGCGTCACCTACCGCAACGATCCCCCCGCCCCCGTCTACTTCATCGACCTCGACGGGACGAACGGCGCGGCGCGGCGACAGCGCCAGACGACGATCGTGGCCTACGACGAGGAGCGGGTGGTCGCCCGCGAGTCGTTCACGGTGCCCGTCTCCCACCACCCGATCGACGCCGTGAACCTGGCCGACCCCAAGGTGGGCCTCGTGGAGAGGGTCCAGGACATCCTCGCGACCTCGGGGCTCGAGAAGGGCCGGGTGGACATCTCGCTCGGGGCGGCGGAGAGGAACGTGGGCCTCACCGTCAACGAGTACGAGACGATGCTGATGCGGCACGACCTCGTGGAGGTCCTGAAGGACCCGCTCCGGTTCGCCGCCCAGCGGGGCCGGCACATGTTCGACGACCCCCTCTCGATCCCGAGCAAGACGGTCAACTACGCGAAGTACGACGTCCCCCGCCTCTTGAACTCGCTCGTCGAGGCCCTGCACTGGGACCACTCCGCGCTCGAGCGGGCGATGGCGAAGCTCATGGCCGTGCCGGCCCGGCGCCTGCTGAGGTCGCGGCGCGTCACCTTCCTGGCCGCCCAGGATGACGAGGCCGGCCGGCCGCGGCTCGTCCGGGGCCAGTACCAGAGCCCGATCCTCGTCCAGTGGCAGCCGGCCGACGGCCGGGCTCGCATGGTCGACATCACGGTGGTCGGCCTGGGCTAGGCGGACCGGCCGCCGCGCCGAGGCTCAGGCCGGACCGCGCCCCACTCCGAGCGCGTCGGCCACGCGGTTGATGTAGTTGAACCAGGCCGCGATCAGGGTGATCTGCAGGATGGCGCGGTCGTCGAATCCGCTCTCCCGCAGGCGGCGATGGTGCTCCGGGGTGACCCTCGTCGCGTCCTCCGTGAGCACGCCGACGTAGTCGAGCATCACGCGGTCGGCCGGGCGGAGGGGCGCTCTCTCGTAGTCCTCGACCAGCGCCTTCACGAACGCCTCGTCCAACGTCACGGCACGCAGAAACTCTGCGTGAGACTCCAGTCAGTAGTGGCAGCGGTTGAGGGCCGACACCCGCGTCGTGATCATCTCGTGCTGGGCGCGGCTCAGGGGCAGCGACGGCGACAGGAGGGCCCCGAAGGTGGCGAAGGCGTGGTGGAGGGCGTCCGGGATCAGGGTGTGCGTGGACACGATGCTCTCGCTCTCGTCCCCCGGTTTCCGGTCGTACTCCTTCGGGTAGAGGGCGTGCTGTGCCTCGAGGGCCCTCTTCAGCTCCTCGTCGGCGTCCGCGAACGGAACCGTCTTGATCCAGGCCATCAGCTTTCCTCCACGGAGACGGGCAGGGGTCGGGAGTCGCGTCGGCGGGCGACGAGGAGACGATACACGGGGGCGCCGGCGGCCACGACGGCCACGCCGAGCGCGGCCTGCAACGGGCTGCCGGCGCCCAGCAGGACCAGCATCACCGCCAGCATTGCCAGGAAGAGGAGGGGCGTGAGCGGCCAGCCGGGGGCACGTGGGATGGCGCCGCTCGGTGCCAACCGGAAGAGCCCGCCCACGGTGAGGGCGAGAAACGCCACGGTGACGAAGACGAAGTAGGCGACCACGGCCTCGAAGGTCCCGAGGGCCACGAGGACGGCGGCGAGCCCGGCCTGCACGCCAATCGCACGGACCGGCGCGCCCGTGCGAGGATCCAGGCGGGACACGAAGCCCGGGGCGGCGCCGTCTCGCGCCATCGCGTAGTAGAGCCGAGGGGCGAAGGTCATGAAGGCGAAGAGGCTGCCGAGCACGAAGAGGGCCACGAGCGCGGAGAGGGCGCGGCCGCCGCTCGGACCGAAGAGGGCGGCGCCGGCGCGCGCGGCGAAGTCCTCCGGCGAGCCCTGCCGCGCGATCGGGACGAGGTAGAGGAAGGCCGCGCTCACCGACGCGTAGAGGAGCGTCACCGCACCCACGCCCAGCGCGAGGGCGCGCGGCAGCGCGCGCTGCGGGTCGCGAACCTCGCCGGCGAGCTTCGCCGCCTCCCACCACCCGCCGAACGAGAAGAAGGCGAGGACGAGGGCCCCGGCGAGCGCCGGAACGATGGGCGGCGCGCCGGGCGGGCGGCCGAGGAACGGGACGAAGTGCCGGGCGTCGCCGGCTCCCGAGGCGAACCCCCAGGCGACGAGCCCCACCAGGAGGCCGATCTTGGCGAGGGCGAGGCCGTGGCCGATCGCCGCCGCGAGGCGCACGCCGAGGAGGTTGGCGACGCTGACCGCGGCGATCGCCGCGAGCGCGACCGCCTTCGGCGCGAGGCCGGGCCAGGCCGCCGCAGCGTAGGCCCCGAGGCCGGTCGCGAGGGCCGCGGTGAGCCCCGGGTCCATCACGAGGAGGCACTTCCAGCCGTAGAGGAAGGCGACGGCCGGCCCCCAGGCCTCGCGCAGATAGACGTACGAGCCTCCCGCCTCCGGGAATCGCGCGGCGAGCTCGCCGAAGCTCAGTGCCCCGCAGAGTGCCGCCGCGCCCATGAACGCCCACACCAGGAAGACGAGCCCGGGCGAGGCGAGGGCGCGGGCCATGCCGGCCGGGGTGAGGAAGATTCCCACCCCGACCGTCCCGCCCACGACGAGGGCAGCGGCGGCGGGCAGGGAGATCCGTCTCCGCAGCGCCGCGGGGCCGCTCTTGCTCAGAACCGCATCCTGAGGCCGAGCTGGAAGGCGCGAGGCCCGCCCGAGCCGAAGACGCCCCCGGCCGTGGTGAGGGCGTGGCCGAAGGACGACGAGCGCAGGTATCCGGGGTCGGCGGGGTCGGAGCTGTCGCGGGCGAGGACGTTCGTGAATCCGGAGTAGTTGGCCTTCGACACCCCGAGGATGTTCGTGACGTTGAAGACGTTGAAGCACTCCACGATCCCCTCCAGGCTGACCGAGCGGGAGACGCTGAAGGCCCGGGAGAGGCGGAGGTCGAGCGAGTCGAAGGAGTCCCCGAAGCGCGCGTCCGCGCCCACGAGCGGGAGGGGCACGCCGTTCACGCCCCCGGAAGCGTTGAGGCTCGTGATGTAGGCATTCAGCTCGGCGGCGGTCTTGAACTCGCGGCCGCCGGCGTTGCGGGAGAGGGTGGGGACGCGCGTCGAGCCGTCCGGCATCAGGATGTCCATCGGGACCGCGGACGCGATCGTCCAGATCCCGGAGAGGCGGAGGTCGAGCGGCAGGAGGAAGGAGCCCGAGAGTGCGAGGCGGTGCCGCTGGTCGTTCGGGGTCGGGCCGTACTCCCGCTGGAGGTCGTTCGGGTCGATGGGACCGGGTCCGAAGGGGATCTGGTCGTCGTTGACGTAGTTCATGGCGCGGGCGAGGGTGTACGAGACGCGGAGCTGCTGTCCCCGGCCCCAGCGCTTCTCCAGGGAGGCGAGGAGGGCGTCGTAGCGGGTCCCCACGCTCGACTCGATGTTCACAACCTGGTCGGGACCGCCCACGACGGGGTTGTACACCTGGCCGATCGGCCGTCCGATGATGAAGTGGGTGCCCCGGTTGTGGACGTAGTCGAGCTCGAGGACGGCGCTCCCGGGCACCTGGAAGCGGGTCCCCAGGCTCAGCTGCTGGACGGTGGGGTTCTGGAGCGTGTTGTCGATGATGTTGATGCCGGAGGCCCCCGCGCCGGGGATGATGAACCCCGTGAAGGGGTTCGAGTACGAGGGGGCGCCCGGGGGCACGGTGCCCGTCGTGGGGTCGAGGTAGTAGACGTTCCCGGCCCGGACCTCGATCGGGAGCGCCCGCCCGTCGAGCCCCCGCTCGAGAGACATGATCTCGAGGGTGACGCGGTCGTAGTAGAGGCCCCAGCCGCCGTGGACCTGCACCGAGCCCTTGCCGTTCGTCCACGCGAAGCCCAGGCGCGGACCGAAGTTGTTCGCGTCCCGGTTGCGGTCGCCCTTCAGGAACGGCTTCACGATCGGGTTGATGTCGCCGTAGCCCGAGACGTTCTTGACGTTGGTGTCCATCTCCCACCGCAGCCCCACGTTCAGCGTCAGCTGCGGCGTCACGCGCCAGTCGTCCTGGACGAACCCGGCGAGGTAGGTGCTCGAGCAGTCGTTCAGCACGAGGTCCTGGTCCGGCTTGCCGCTGCGCAGGGTCACGGCGAAGAGCAGGTCCTGGTCATCCACCTTCCCGTCGCGGTTGAGGTCGAACTGCGGGAAGTCCTGGACGAACTCGATGCGCCCCTGGCGGAAGACGCCGAGGTCGAAGGCGCCGTTCGTGTGCGAGACGTCGCCCCCGAGCCGGAGCGTGTGGGCGCCCTTCACCCAGGAGAGCGACTCGCCCAGCTGCCAGCGGGTCTGGGTGGTGGCCTGGGGCACGCGGAAGCTCGCCCCGTCCTGCAGGCTGGGGAAGGTGAGCTGGGGGCCGGGGGAGACGGGGTCGATCGAGTTGCGGTAGTCGCTGTAGCTCGCCCGGAGGGTGTTGACGGCGGTGGCGGAGAGCGTCCGCGTCCACGTCAGCAGGCCCTGGTGGTGGCGGTTCCGCGAGTCCTGGCGCTGGGAGGCGGTGCCGATCGCCCGGTCGAGCGTGCTCTGGCCGGTGTCGTCCTGGTTCTCGAAGACGTAGCGGAGGCTCAGGCTGTCCGCGCTCGAGACCCGAGCGTCCACGCGGCCGGTGGCGAGGACGTCGTCGAGGGGGGCCGGGGCGAGGGCGTGGGCGATCGTGCGCGTGGCCGTGTCCCGCTCGCCCACCTGGACGACGGAGTCCTGGTTCCGGTACTCGGCGGCGGCGAACCACCAGGCCCTGCCGCGCACGATCGGTCCCCCGACCGCGGCCGAGTACTGCGCGCGCGAGAACGGGGGCGCGGGACCGAGCGAGCGGTCGTAGGTCGCGGGCAGGGCCTGGAGCGAGCGGTCGCGCAGGAGGAAGGTCGCGGATCCGGAGAGCGCGTCCCCCCCGCTCCTCGTCACAACGTTCACCGCGGACGCGGCCGAGCGGCCCTGCTCGGCCGAGAACCGGTTCGTCGCCATCTGGAACTCCTGGACCGCGTCCTGGGGCAGGTTGGCGAGCGGCCCGCCCACCGCGTCGTCGTTGTTGTCCTGGCCGTCGATCGTGATGTTGCCGCCGCGTCCGAGCTGACCGGCGGAGGAGAGGGCGATGCTGTCGGTCTTCGTGGGGTCGAAGTTCGGGGCGGGGGCGTTCCCGGGCATGAGGAACGCGAGCTCCAGGAAGTTCCGGCCGTTCAGGGGAAGGTTGTCCACGACCGTGGACGTGACGACACCGCCCACGAGCGAGCTCCCGGTGGCCACCGGGGTCGCGCCCTCCTCGACCGTCACCGCCTCCGCGCGCCCGCCGACGTCGAGGACAGCGTTCACCGGGACGCGGCGGCCGACCTCGACGACGACGCGCTCGAACGTCTTCGGGGCGAAGCCGGGCGCTTCGAGGACGAGCCGGTACTCGCCGGGCGCGAGGTTGGCGAGCGCGTAGCGGCCGGCGGAGTCCGTCTTCGTCTCGCGGACGGACGCGGTGGCGGTGCGGGTGACGACCACCCTCGCTCCGGCGAGGGCGGCGCCGGAGGCGTCGGTCGCCCGGCCGCTCAGGTCGCCGGTCGCGGCGTCCTGGGCGCGCAGGGGAGAGGCAAGTGGCCACGAAAGGAGGATGGCGATCGACAGGAGCGGTAGGCGGGCACGGCGGTGCCCGGAGCGGATCCGCATGGAAGCGCCTCCAGTTTGTCCTCGGATGCTGGAGGCGCATCTTCGTGGAACCAGCGGCAGGAAGTCTACAACTCGATTTATGCGCTTCGGACGGCTCCCTATGCTGCGGCGGCTGTCCTCGGCGGCGACGGATGAACGGCTTAGGGCAGGTGTCGGACGCTCCGGGTGCCGGTCATAGGAACTCCGTCACGACATCCGCGCCGGCTCGTCGCGGATCGCCCCCTTGACCGCGGCCACCAGCTCGGGAGTGATCTGCATGCCGTGCGCGTCCTTCGCGTGGGGAGCGGCCTTCTGGAGGATCTCCTCCTCCGTGCCTCGCGCCTCGAACGAGCAGCCCGCCACCAGGTCTCCGCACCGCAGCACCTTCGCCATCGCATCCTCCTCTCGCGGAGGTTCAGGCGGGCCGGGCCATCGCGAGGGCCTGCTCCGGAGTGAGCTCCATCCCGTGCTCCTTCCGGGCGTGCTCACGCGCTCGGGCCACGAGGGCCTCGTCGCCGTCGGCCTCGACCAGGGAGCCGCACGGGCGCCCGGCTCCTCCTCGCCTTTTCGGTGTGCGAGCGGGCCCGCCCCGTGTCCCGTGACGCGCTCGCCGAGCTCTTGTGGCCGGCGGCCAAGCCGCCGTCGTGGGAGACCTCGGTCAAGGCTCTCGTGAGCCGGCTCCGTCCCTTCACGAACGGCCTGGCCCCCCGCGGCATGCCGACCCCCACGATCCGCGCGCAGTACGGATGCGACCAGCTCGGCCTTCCGCGGGACGCGGGGTGGACGTCGAGGCCGCGCGCGCCTCGCTCGACGAGGCGGAAGGCGCGCTGCGGCGGGGTTGCCCAGGGGGGTCCCGTGAACGTGGCGGTGACCGTGGCACGACGGGGATTCCTCCACGGCCAGGACGGCGCCTGGGTGGAGGACCGGCGCCGCGACCTCGAGCGCGTCCTGGTGCGCGCCCTCGACGGCTACGCCGAGACGACCCTGGCCATCGGTCAGGCTGCCCTGGCCGTCGAGGCGGCCCTCGAGGCTCTCCGGTGCGACCCGCTCCGCGAGCCGTCCTGGCGCTGCCTCATGCGCGCGCACGATGCGCTCGGGAACCGGCCGGAGGCCCTGGCCGCCTTCCATCGGCTGAAGGCGCAACTCCGGGAGGACCTGGGCGTCTCCCCGGCGGCGGAGACGGAGGCCCTCTTCACCCGCATCTTGCGGAGCGGGGGGACCTCCCCCTGCTAGAATCGGAGCATGCCCGCCCGCTCGATCGGTACCGGAACCCTGTCTTTCGGGATGGTCTCCATCCCCATCCGAATGTACGCGGCCGGCGAGTCCGCCTCCGCGGTCTCGTTCAACCTCCTCCACAGCAAGTGCAAGTCCCGCCTGAAGCAGCAGTACGTGTGCCCGAAGGACAACGAGATCGTGCCCCGCGACCAGATGGTGAAGGGCTACGAGTTCTCTAAGGAGCAGTACGTCACCTTCACGACCGACGAGCTGAAGGCGATGGAGCAGGAGTCCCAGAAGGCGATCGAGATCACGGAGTTCGTGCCCGCGTCGAAGGTGGACCCGGTGTACTTCGACGGGGCCTACTACCTCGGGCCGGACAAGGGCGGGGAGAAGGCCTACAAGCTCCTGAACGAGGCCATGAAGCAGACCGGGCGCACGGCCCTCGCCAAGTGGGCGGCGCGGGGCAAGCAGTACCTCGTCATGATCCGCCCCGTCGAGAAGGGTCTCGTGATGCAGCAGCTCCTCTACAAGGACGAGGTGCGGCCGATCTCCGAGGTGCCGATCGACGACGCCGAGCTCAAGGAGCCGGAGCTGAAGCTGGCCGTACAGCTCGTCGAGCAGATTGCCTCCGACGAGTTCCGGCCCGAGAACTACGAGGACGACGTCCGCAAGCGGTACCACGAGGCGATCCAGAAGAAGGTGGAGGGGCAGGAGATCACCGCCGCCCCCGAGGCGCCGCGCGCCCAGATCATCGACCTCATGGAGGCGCTCAAGGCCAGCCTGGCCGCCAAGAGCGCCGCGGCGGCGCCGAGGGCCGAAGGCGCCGAGAGGGCGACCGGCACGGAGGGCTGAAGGCGCCCTTGCCCGACAGCCTGGCCCGCGTGGGCCGCGACGTCGTCCGCTGCGAGCGCTGTCCGCGCCTGCGGCGGTGGTGCCGGGACGTGGCGCGGACGAAGGTCCGACGGTTCCGCGACCAGGAGTACTGGGGCCGGCCTGTGCCCGGCTTCGGCGACCCCGACGCGCGCCTGCTGATCGTCGGCCTCGCCCCCGCCGCCCACGGCGGCAACCGGACCGGCCGGGTCTTCACCGGCGACCGCTCCGGCGATTTCCTGTTCGCCGCGCTCCACCGCGCGGGCTTCGCCCGCCTGCCGGAGTCGGTGGGACGCGGCGACGGTCAGAGCCTCCGGGGCTGCTACATCGCCCCCGTCGCGCGCTGCGCGCCCCCCGCGAACAAGCCGACGCCGGAGGAGATCGCCCGCTGCCGCGAGTACCTGGCCCGGGAGTGGGCCCTCCTGGCGCGGGTCCGCGCGGTCCTCGTCCTCGGCCGCGTCGCCACGGACGGCTTCCTGGCCATGCTCCGCGGGACGGGTCGCGACGTGCCCCGCGGCCTCGCCTTCGCCCACGGCGCCACGCACGACCTCGGCGGCGGCGTCCGGCTCTTCTGCTCCTTCCACGTGTCCCAGCAGAACACCTTCACCGGCCGCCTCACGCCGCGGTCCTTCGACGCGGTGCTACGCCGTGCGCGGGCGCACGCCGGGGCCTCGGGGTAAGATCGGCCATGATCCCTCTCTCGTTCGTACGCCGGCCCGCGTGCGCGTGGACGCTCGCGCTCTCCGTCGCCGCAGCCGCCACGCCCGCCGCAGCCGAGGTGCGGCCGGGGAGCTTCCGGTCCGAAGCGCTGGGGCGCGACGTCTCGTACGTCGTGGACGTCCCCCCGTCCTACGACACGTCGGGCAGCCGGAGGTACCCGGTCGTCTACGCCCTTCACGGCCTCTTCGAGGGCCAGGGCTTCTGGGAGCGGCGGGGGCTCTCCGAGATCCTGGCCCGACTGCGGGCCGCCGGGTCGGTGCCCGACTTCCTCGTAGTGGCCCCGGACGGGGGCAACTCCTTCTTCGTCAACTCGCCCTCCGGCCGCTACGAGGACATGGTGACGAAGGACCTCGTGGCCCATGTCGAGGCGGCCTTCCGCGTCGTCCCCGGCCGGAAGGGACGCGCGCTCCTCGGCGTTTCGATGGGCGGCTACGCGGCGCTCCACCTGGCCTTCGACCAGCCGGGCCTCTTCGCTGCCGTGGCCACCCACAGCGCGATGCTCCTCGGGCGCGTCCCCTCGGCCGACCAGGGGGCCGGCCGCTGGCACATGGCCGCCTTCAACAAGGTCTTCGGCGACCCCATCGACCTTTCGCTGTGGGCGGAGAACGACCCGTTCACGTGGGCGAGGAAGGTCGACCCGAAGGCCGTGCCGGCACTCTATTTCGACTGCGGCAGCGAGGACCGGTACGGCCTCGCGAGCGGCAACCGCGACCTGCATCGGATCCTCGACGAGCGGGGGATCGCCCACACCTTCGAGCTCGCCCCCGGCGACCACGGCTACGAGTTCGTCCGGGCCCGCCTCGAGAAGAGCATGCGCTTCCTCGGCGAGCGCCTGGGAGACGGGGGACGCCGGCCCTGAGCCCTCCCTGGCGCGGACGGCTCAGGGCCGCTTCTTCGGGCCGGAGGTCTGCGCCCGCCCGCGGCGGCCGACGGGAGCGGGGGGCGTCTCTTCCGTTCCCAGGCCGGCGAGCAGGCGTCGAGCCTCGTCGTGACCGGGCTGCAGCTCGAGGACCCGCCGAAGGACGCTCTGGGCGCGGTGTCGAAGGCCCTGCTCGGCGTAGATCCGTCCGAGCTCGACCCCGGCGTTGACGTTCTCCGGCTGCTCCCGCAGGACGGCGAGGAGCATCTCCTCGCCCTGCTTGACCCAGCCCGGGTTCTTCGCGTAAGCGTGGGCCAGCAGGATCCGGGCTTCCTGCCGGAGTGGGCCTTCGGCTCTCAGGACGGCCGGCTCGAGGAGCCGGATGGCCTCCCAGTAGCGCTCCTGGTCGAGGCTGGCCTGGCCTTGGCGGATGGCTTCCGCGGTCCGCTCGGCCTCGTCTCGCGCGTCGGGCGACGCGCCCCGAGCCGTGCCCTCCCGGCGGGCCAGCCCCCGCTCGTAGCTGGCGCGCATGCGGGGGTTGCAGAGCACCTCGTAGGCCTCGCCGAGGCGGCCGAAGACCTCTTCGAGCTCGTCCCGCAGGTCCGACAGCGCCCGGTCGTGGTGGACGTCGGGATGGAAGCGCCGCGCGAGACGGAAGTAGGCCTCGCGCACCTGCGCCTCGGTCGCGTCCCGCGGAACCCCCAGCACCTCGAAGTGGGTGCGGTCGAGCCCGTCGTAGGCCTCCAGGATCTCCAGGCGGCGCGTCTCGACCGGCGGCAGACGTGGCGCGGGAGGCGGGCTTCCCGGCGCGGCGGTCGACGGCTCGTGGGGCGCCTCGCCAAGCTCGGTCAGCGTCGGCCACACCTGCGTCGGCGGAGGCTCCTCGGACACGGCTCCGGGCGGGGGAATGCCGAGCTCGGCGAGCGTCGGCCACACTTGTGTCGGCTCAGGCTCTTCGAAGGCGACCTCCGGTGGGGGTGGAACGGGCTGGGCCGGCGTCGGCGCTTCTTGGGTCGGAGGAGGCCCATCGGGTGCCGTCGTCTCGCCTGAGGGCGCACCGCCCTCCGCCGGCGTCGGTCGCCCGTCCGCCGGAGAAGGCACCTCGGGGGCGGCCTCGCGCGAGGGCGCCTCGGGCTCCGTGGGCTCCTGCATCGTCGGCTGAACCCCCGGCGGAGGAGCCTCCTTTCGCCCGGAGGGGTGCGGCGTGGAGAGAGGCTCGGATGCGCTCGACGGGGCGGCGGGCGGCGCCGGAGCCGCGGCGGGTTTCGAGGGAGGGGCCTCCACCGCGCTCGGATGCTCGAGACCCGGCGGGCGGGTCTGCACCTGCACCGCAGGCTCGGGCTCCTCGCCCACGTACTCCAGCACTCCGGTGGAGAGGAGGCCGAACAGGCTGCGCAGCACGTCCTCGGACCGCAGAGGCGTGATCTGGATGATCTCCCTCGCGCTCAGGGTGCCGTCGACGCGGGACAGGACGTACCCGTCGGCCGGACCCAGGCTGATCCGCTGGTAGCGCAGGAGGGGGTCGGCCGAGAGCGCCAGGACGTGGTCGATGTTGCCGAGGTTGAAGCGCACGACGTCGGGATCCCGCACGCCGCGCGCCGCCTGGAGGATCAGCTCCCCGGTCGAGAGCCGGAGCGTGACGTCGGCATCGATGGCCTTGTCCGGAGGCTCGTCCACGAACTCGTAGGAGCCTTCGGTCCACGAGAACAGGTGCTGCAGCACGTCGTGGGCGTGCGCGGCGATCACCGTCTCGAGCCCGGGGACGTCCAGGAGCCCCATGTCGATGAGCACCGCGCCCAGCCTCTTTCCGTCCCGGGCCATGGACTCCAGGGCGCGGTCGAGGTCCGCTTGAGACAACCGTCCCAGGCGCACGAGCATCTCGCCCAGCCGCTGTCCGCGGACACCCGTCTCGGCGCCGAGGATGTGGCCCTGGCGGAAGCGGAGGCCGTACCTCTCCTCGCCTCGGACGAACGAGAGCACGCCCGTCCGGCGACCCACGTACAGCTTCCGCAGGACGCCCGGAAGGACGCCCTCCCAGAGCTCGCCTTGGACGCTCGACATCGGCCGCATGATACGCGCCCCGCGCCCGAGGGGCACCCTGCTTCGGCGGCCTGACCGCTCAACGGACCGGCTGGCCGCCCGCCCGTCCCGCGAACGTGTAGACCGGCTCGTACGCCCCGTCCGCGGGCGCCGGCGCCATCGTCACCGCCCCGAGGTGAGGGCCGAGGCAGGTCACGTAGGCCGTGAGATCCCGCGGCCACCGAGCCTCGGCCAGGGTCCGGGCCGCCCCGCCCGCCTCCGGCTCGAGGCCCACGTGACCCAGGCCGACCCGAGTCATTCGCCCGCCCTGGACTTCGATCGCGAGGGCGACCTGGAGCCGGTCGCGGAACGGGTTGTCGAACGGACAGATCTCCCCGTGCGACTGCATCGTCTTGAAGACGTAGCGGGCGAGGCGGGCGAGGTCGGAGATGCCGGGCTCGGCTGGGTCGTCCGCGTCCGCGGACGCCGCGGGCGCCGGCGTGGAAAGCGACTCGCGGCTGGAGAGCGGGCGCGCCGTGTCGGCTGCCCCCCGATCGGGGACGGGCACGGGCCGGGGAGCGTCGCGGTCGGTGCAGCCGGCGGGCAGGAGGAGCGGGAAGAGCACGCCGGCCAGGGCCGACCGCGTCATGGGAGGCTCAGACCTCCCGCAGGGCGGAGGTGATCGGCAGGCGCGCCCCCCGTGCCGCGGGGAGGAGCCCGCCCAGGAACCCCATCACGACGGCGAAGACCATCCCGGTGACGACGATGCCGGGCGTGATCCGGAAGTTGAAGGCGATCTCGCTGAAGCTCTGGGTCTGGCCGGTGCCGGTCGAGAAGCCGTTCATGGGGAAGGCGAGCAGGCAGCCGATCGCGCCGCCGACCACGGCCAGGATCACCGACTCGATCAGGAACGCGAGGAGGATCGCGCGGCGCGAGAAGCCGAGGGCGCGCAGGGTGCCGATCTCGCGCGTGCGGGCGGAGACGATCGCGTACATCGTGTTGATGGCGCCGAACACGGCCCCGACCCCCATGATGAGGGCCACGAACGTGGCCAGCCCGCGCAGGGCTCGGGCGAGCGGCCCCGCCTGCTCCTCGTAGTACTTCCGCTCGGAGAGCGCCTGCAGCTGCATCTGGGGCTGGGCCCGGAGCCAGCGGTCGAGCTCGGGGATCGCGGCCGGGTCCTTCATCCGCACGACGAGCGAGTTGCTCCCCGCCCCCCTCTGGAAGATGGCGGCGAAGGTGTCGTAGTCGCCCCAGACCTCGCTCTCGAAGGCCCCCCCGGTCGACTCGAAGAGGCCGACGATCTTGAAGAGCTTCTGCTGGTACTTCACGCTGTCGCCGATCCGCACGCCCCGGATGCGCGTGGTGAGCTTGCGGCCCACGATGACCTCGTCGAGCCCGGGGGTGAACGAGCGCCCCTCGGTGACCCGGATTCCCCCCCGCACCTCGAACGCCCTCGGAGTCACCGCGCGCAGGGTCACGTTCGCCGGCTGGCCGTCGCTCGCCCGGGGCAGCCCGAGCACGACCACGAGGTCCCAGGACGCGAGGGGCTGGCCGGAGGCGTCTCGGGCCACCCGGTCGTCCACCACGATCATGTCCCGATCGGCGAGGGGCACCCCCGAGGTCAGCTCGGAGCTCGAGCCGCGCTGGACGACGATCGCGTTGTCGGGGCGGCCGGTCGTGCGGAGCGCGGCGTTGAAGCCCTCCGACATCGACATCAGCACCGCGAACACCGCCACCACGAGGGCGATCCCGACGACCGCGAGCAGGGTGACCTGCCAGCGGACCCGGACGTTCCGGACGTTGTAGGAGAGGGGGAGGGCCATCGTCTACACCGTTCGCAGCATGTCGGTGATCCGCGCCCGGTAGGCGTTGAGCGCGGGGACGAAGCCGGCCGCGAAGCCGAGGAAGAGCGCGTTGGCCAGGCCGAGGCTGGCCACGAGCGGACGCAGGTTCAGCTCCCTGAGCCCGATCGTCCCGAGCAGGCTCTTGAGGCCCGGGGCGTGGGTCATGACCCACATGATGCCCTGGCTGCCGAAGACCCCGAGGGCGCCCCCGATGAAGGCGATGAGGACGGATTCCGCCACGACGAGCCCCATCACCTGCCGGCTGGTGAAGCCGAGGGTCTTCAGGACGCCGATCTCCGTCCTCCGCTCGCGTACGGCGATGCTCATCGTGTTGGCCACCACCAGCAGGATGGTGAAGGTCACCGCCAGCCCGATCCCGTTGAGCAGCAGCGCGAGGTTCCCGGCCATCGCGACGAAGCCCGCCGCGTAGGCCTTCTCGGTCTCGGTGTGGGTCTGGGCGTCGGAGTTCTCGAAGAGGGCGTCGATCGCCGAGCTGATCCGGCCCGCGTCGTCCGGGTCCTTGATCTCCACGTAGTAGACGCCGGCCTGGAGGGTCCGCCCGGTGGCCTCGTACAGGTACTTGCGGCTGAACAGCATGAGCGTCGTGTCGGTGCCCGGGTACTTCACCGGGTCCGTGTCGAAGATGGCGCGGACCACGAACTCGAAGGGGCCGTCCGCCTTGCGGTGGGTGGGGATGAAGCTCTCGAGGTAGAAGGTGTCGCCGATCTTCCAGCCGTACTTCTGGGCGAGCTTCCGTCCGATCACGCAGCCGCGCTGGTCCTGGAGGAGCGCCTGGTACTGGTCGGGCGGGATCTCGTACTCGGGGTACATCGCGAGGAAGGGCTCGAGGTCCACGGCGAGGTTGAAGAAGAAGTTGCTCCAGTCGGTCGTCGAGGAGGAGCCCTCGTCCGCCTTGCCCTCCTTCTTCACCGGCAGGAAGCCCCCGAACCAGTTGGAGGTCGCCACCCGCTCGACGCCGGGCACGGCGGCGATCCGCGCCTGGTAGGCCTGGGGCAGGGGGAAGGTGAGGCTCACCGAGTTGCGGGTCACGAGGCGCTTGGCGCTGCGGCTGTCGAGGAGGGTGTTGATCTGGGCGAGCACCGACTGCAGCGTGCAGAAGAGGAAGATGCAGAGGGTCATCGCCCCCACGGTGAGGGCGGTGCGGAACCAGTTCTTGCGGAGGTGCTTGAGGAGGTAGGGCAGGAACTTCATGGCTTCTCTCCCTGTCCTGGCTGGAGAGCCAGGGCTAGTCCCGCAGGACGCCCTTCTCGAGGTGGTGCTGGGTGTGCGCCCGCTCCGACGCGCGAGGGTCGTGGGTCACCATGACGATCGTCTTCTTGAAGTCCCGGTTCAGGGTCTGCATCAGGTCGAGGATCTCGACCGCGCTCTTCGCGTCGAGGTCGCCCGTCGGCTCGTCCGCCACCAGCACCTTGGGGTCGGTGACGATGGCCCGCGCGATCGCGACCCTCTGCTCCTGTCCCCCGGACAGCTGCCGAGGGTAGTGCGAGGCGCGGTCGGCGAGGCCCACCACCTTGAGCGCCGTCGCCGCCCGCTCGCGCCGCTCCGTCTTCGAGAGGTGCGTGAGCAGGAGGGGCAGCTCGACGTTCTCGGTCGCGGTGAGCACGGGGATGAGGTTGTAGAACTGGAAGATGAACCCCACGTTGTGGCTGCGGAAGCCGGCGAGGGCGGTCTCGTCGAGGCCGGCCACGTCGGTCCCGGCCACGATCACCTCGCCCGAGGTGGGCTTGTCGATCCCGGCGATCAGGTTCAGGAGGGTGGACTTTCCGGAGCCCGACGGCCCCATGAGCGCGGCGAAGTCGCCCTCCTCGACCTGGAGGCTGAGGCCGTTGAGCACGACGATCTCCTCGGCGTCGCGCCTGTACACCTTCGTGACGTTCCGCACGTCGACCATGGCCATCGAGACTGTCCTCCTGCCATCCCGAGGCGCTCCGATCGCGTCGAGGCGCCGAGGGATTCCGTACCCGATCGTCGGCGGCTCGTTCACCGAACCGTCCACTCGGGGGTCGGCTCTTCCCAGACTGCCCAGCTTCTAGGGGTTCGAGGCCTATTATGACCCGGTTCTGACCTTGACCGGGGCGCCGTCCTTCAGGTCGTCCTTCGGGCGCGCCACCACCGTCTCTCCCCCGGAGAGCCCCTCCCTCACGATGACCTGGCCCTGGCGCTCCGTGCCGAGGGCGACCGCGCGCGCCGCGGCCCGGCCGTCTCGCACGAGAAAGACGGTGGGCTTGCCGTCGCGGGTCACGATCGAGTCCCGGGGGACGAGGACGACGGGCGCCCCGGCGGCCGGGGCGGCCTCCTTCTTCTCCGGCTCGAGGAAGGTGACCTTGGCGCTCATCTCGGGCTTCAGGTCCTTGTCCTTGTCGAGGATCGTGACCTTGACCATGACGGTGGCCTTCGTGCGGTCGGCGGTGGGGATGACCTGGCGCAGCACGGCCTTGTAGCGGCGGTCGGGGATCGCCTCGACCGTGACCTCGGCGGGTTGCCCGTTCGCCACCTTGGCCACGTTCGCCTCGGCCACGTCCGCCTCCACCTCGAGGGTGGCGAGGTCGGCGAGAGCCACGATCGCGCCCGAGGAGGTCGAGATGTTGACCCCGGGCGGGATCGGGGCGACGCTCTCTCCCACCTCGGCCATCTTCTTGACCACGACGCCGCTGAAGGGGGCGCGGATCACGGTGTTCTGGAGCTGCGCCTCGGCGAACTCGAGGTCGGCCTTGGCCTGGGCGAGCGCGGCCTCGGCGAGCTTCACCCGGCTCGCCGCCGCGTCGCGCTGGTCGACCGACACGATCTTCTGCGCGGCGAGGTCCTCCGTGAGCTTCAGCTGGCGGACGTTCTCGGCGAGGTCGGCCTCGGCGTGCAGCTGAGCGGCCCGGGCCCGGACGACCGACGCCTCGTAGTCGAAGGACTCGAGGCGGGCGATCGGCTCGCCCTCGCGCACGACGCTGCCCTCCTCGACCCGCAGCGCCGAGAGCCGGCCCTGGATCTTGGCCGAGACCACGGCCTTGCGCCGGGCCACAACGTAGCCGGAGGCGGTCAGGATGGGCGTGCCCGCGCTCGGCGTCACGTCGCGGCTGACCCCGACCGTCGTCGTCTCCACCTCGGTGGCCGAGAAGGCCTGCTGGGCGCGCAGGGCGTAGAGCCCGATGAGGAAGACGACCACCGGGAGGAGCAGGAGGAGCGGCCACCGCCAGGCGCTGGTCTTCCTGCGGGTCCGGTCGATCTTGAGGGTGGCGAGCTCGCCCTTCAGGTCCGTCACGTTCGTCTCCTCTTCTGCGGGCACCGGTCGGTCCGGAGAGATCTACGCCCTCTCGGCCGTCGGCGCCGTGGGAATTCGGTGAACGCCCGTCCCGCGCCGGCGAGCCTAGTACATCTGCGAGAAGTACTCGTTCAGCTGGCGCTTCCAGTACGGCCAGTCATGCCCCCCGTCCGGGCCCCAGTCGTCGACCGAGTGCCGGATCCCCCGCGACCAGAGGACGCCCGAGAGCTGGTAGCTCGGCCGCGCGTCCTCGAAGGGACCGCAACCAGTGACGAGCCGGATGTCGTCCTGGGCGAGCTGGGCGAGGTACCAGGGGTCGACGAGGCTCGCCACGTAGTCGACGGGGTTGTTGAAGTAGAAGTTGTCGTCGTAGTCCCCGTCCATGAAGCGGCGGAGGTCGTAGACGCCCGACAGGCCGATGCAGCGGCGGAACGTCTGCGGGTGCTTCAGCAGGCTGTTCACCGCGTGGTACGCGCCGAAGGAGGCGCCGGTCGCGGTGATGGCAATGCCCTTCGTCCGGCAATGGTCGTAGACGAACGGCACCACCTCCTCCGCGACGTACGCGTCGTACATCGCCTGCACGTAGGAGCGGTGGCGCGGGTGCGCGCCCTTGTCGTACCAGCTCTGGTTGTTCACCGAGTTGACGCAGAAGAGCTTGACCCTGCCCCCGTCGACGTGGGAGCCGAGCGCGTCGAGCATCCCCTGCCGCTCGAACTCGAACTCGTCGCCCCCGCTCGTCGGGAAGACGAGGACGGGCGCGCCCCAGTGGCCGTAGACGCGGACTCCCATGTCCCGGCCCAGCCGGGCGGTGTGCCAGACGTGGTGCTCGACCTTCATCTCTCCTTGCTCCAGGGCGTTCGGCAGCGAGGGCCGATCGCCCCCTAGCGGAAGCGCCGCGCCGGGGACGCCATCGACGAGGGCGCCACCAGGTTGCCGAGGAAGACCGCGTTCGACGGCGTCTTCTGCAGCTTGTCGATCAGGAACTGCGCGGCCTCCACCGGCGAGAGGTCGGCGAGGGCGCGGCGCAGCAGGTGGCGCTTGGCCAGCTCGTCCGGCGGGACGAGCAGCTCCTCGCGGCGGGTGCCCGACCGGAGGACGTCCACCGCGGGGAAGATCCGCCGGTCGGCGATGGCGCGGTCCAGGATGAGCTCCATGTTCCCGGTGCCCTTGAACTCCTGGAAGATCACCTCGTCCATGCGGGAGCCGGTCTCGATGAGCGCGGTGGCGAGGATGGTCAGGCTGCCCGAGCCCTCGCAGTTGCGGGCGGCACCGAAGAACTGCCGCGGGAACTGGAGGGCGCGGTTGTCGACCCCTCCCGACATCGTGCGCCCGCCCGGGCCCATCTCGCGGTTCGAGGCGCGGCCGAGCCGGGTGAGGGAGTCGAGGAGGATGACCACGTGCCGTCCTCCCTCCACGAGCCGCTTGGCGCGCTCGATGGCGAGGCGGGAGAGGCGGATGTGGGAGTCGGACGAGGAGTCCGAGGTCGAGGCGAGGACCTCGGCCGGCACCACGCGCCGGAAGTGGGTGACCTCCTCCGGCCGCTCGTCCACGAGGAGCAGGATGAGGTGGACGTCGGGGTGGCGATGGGTGATCGCCTTGCCGAGGTGCTCGAGGAGCGTCGTCTTGCCCGCCTTGGGCGGCGAGACGATGAGGCCGCGCTGCCCCTTGCCCACCGGGGCGATGATGTCGATCACGCGCAGGCTGATCTCCGAGCCCTCACCCGAGAGCTCGAAGGCGTCGGTCGGGTTGATCGAGATCAGGTCCTGGAAGTGGGGAAGGGCCTTGTACTTCTCGGGCTCCATCCCACCGGCCTTCCCGACTTCTACGAGTACGCGGCGTCCATTGCCACCATCGCGGGCGAGGCCTTCGATCTCCGTGCCGTCACGCAACCCGAAGTCCCGTGCGATGACGTACGGGACCACGACATCGTCGCGCTGCGGTAGGTAGTTCTGTGCCGCCTGCCTGACGTATCCCCCCGCCCCCTCGGCGAGCTCGACGACGCCCTGTACCGCAGTGGTCGGCCCCTCGGTCGGAATGGGGGCCTGGCGGGGATCTCGCGGACCCTTCTGACCCTGCGGGGGTCCTCCGGGGCCGCTGTGTCGATGGTGACGATGGCGCCGCGAGTGGCGCCCGTGCCTCACGGCCGGGCCACCCTACGCGGATGGCTCATCGTCTCCTCCAGCCTCCGACTATGGGGCTTCGCCCCCGGGGCTGTCAAGTGGCCCCGGGTCCTACGGCCGCTCGCCGGGAAGCAGGGGACGGAGCGTGACCGCGTAGCGGCCTCCATTCGCCGAAGGGCGGGCGTCCTCGGCGCAGACGGAGGCGGGGACCGCGCCGGTGGGCCAGCCCGAAGCCTCGACGGCCGTCACGACACGCGGGCCGGCGAGCGCTTCCGCGATCGGCATCGCGAACCCCCACGGGCGGCACCCGCCGCGCAGCCGGACCTCGCGGACGGTGAGAGCGTAGCTCGTCGGCGCGTAGGGCCGCAGGCTCGGGTGGTCGAAGCGGAGGAGGTCGGCGAGGAGCGTGGCCAAGGGCGCGAGCGAGGGCGGGGCGGCGGCGGGATCGCCCGTTGCCGTGACCTCGGCCGGCTCGCCCCCGGGGACGCGGAGGCGCAGCGTGCGCGAGGGGTCTCCGCCCAGCGCGACCGGTGACGGGCCCGCGACCTTGCGTGCCTGCTCGGCGCGCTTGCGGAGCGCCGCGGCCTCGCCCTTCTCGAGGCGGCCGGCCTCGAGGTGCGCCGTTCCGCCCACGAACACCTGCCCGTCCTTCAGGAGGACGAACCGGGGCGGCGCGGCGGTGGGGTCGCTGCCGGGAGTCCCCGGCGTCGCTTCGAGAACGATCCACGCGTCCGGGAGGTCGCTCGAGGCGGCGACCGACAGGGACAGAACGAAGGCCGCGAGCGACGCCCGGGCGACGGCCCGCCTCACCGGGACTCGGCCTCCGGACCCACGGTGCAGTTGCGGCCGGTCGCCTTGGCCCGATAGAGCCTGGCGTCGGCCGCCTTGATGAGGGCGATGTCGTCCTGGGCGTCGACGGGGAAGATCGCGACGCCGCCGCTCACGGTGATGCGACCGAGGGGCTGGCTCGACTCCCCGGGAAAGCCCTGGGTGGCCACCGCCGAGCGGAAGGCCTCGGCGAACCGCCACCCGTCGGAGGCCGTCGCGCCGTAGAGGAGGGCCACGAACTCCTCGCCCCCGTAGCGCGCCACCACGTCGCCGCGGCGGCCGGTCTTGCGCAGGAGCTCGGCGACCTTCTGCAGGACGCGGTTGCCCTCCTGGTGGCCGTGGGCGTCGTTGTAGTTCTTGAAGTGGTCGATGTCGAGCATGGCCAGGGCGACGACGTCGCCCGTGTGCTGGGCCCGCTCGAGCTCCAGCGCCAGCCGCTCGCGGAAGAAGCCGTAGTTGTAGAGGCCGGTCAGGGGATCGGTGATCGCCCGGTGGTGGGTACGGCTCACCCGCCAGGTGAGGCTCCGCACGCGCTCGACCTGCAGCCAGAAGAGCTGCTCGAGGACGTCCGTCCGCTTCCTCAGGAACTCGCGGAAGCTCGGGGCCGGGATGAGCAGGACCCGCGAGGCGCCGCGGGAGCGGACGGTGGCCGAGCGGGCCTGGCCGTCGAGAGCCGCCATCTCCCCGGCCACCGCCCCCGGGTACAGGTGGCGGATCGTGATCTCCTCGCCGTCCGGCGTCTGATGCGTCACCTCGAGCCGCCCCTCGAGGAGGAGGACCACGTGGTCGCCGGGGTCGCCTTCCTTCCAGAGCACGGCGCCGGGCTCGAGCGGGACCTCGCGGCCGAGCGGGCCGAGGTCGGCGAAGGACCCCGGCAGGCTCTGCACGAAGAGGTTCGGCTCCTCGTCCTTCGGCAACCCCGTCACGGTGCCCACATGATACGCCGGACCGCCGGGCTCTCAGCGGGCGGGACGGGCGTAGAGATCGATGACCCTCTCGAGGGCCCGACGGCAGACCCGGCAGAACTCCGTGCGGCGGGTGAACATCATGCAGTTGGCCTGGGCCCGGAAGTAGCCCCTGGCCTCGTACATCGCGCCCTCGAACGCTCCGACCGCGCCGGCACGGCTCCCCTCGGCGAGGATCGCGTCCACCTTCTGCTGCTCCTCGCGGAAGAGGGCCTCCATCTCCTCCTCGGGACGCTTCTCGGCGCGGATCTTCCGCCTTCGGGCCTGGATCTCCTTCTGCATCGCCTCGAAGGCTTCCTTCGCCCACGGCGTGGGCAAGGGAGCCCCCGCGGTGACGAGGTCCTTCCACTTCGACGCCGAGGGGTCGGCGGTCACGTTCGGCTCCCACGGCTCGGGCCGCTCGGACGCGCTGCCGTAAGCCACGTCGGAGGTGTAGTACTCGTCGGCGAGGCCGGCGAAGTGGTGGCCGAACTCGTGCACGAGGACGTAGGGGGTGAAGGCGTTGTCGGAGGCCACGGTCGCGTAGAGGTTGAAGATCCCCCCGCCCCCGTACTTGCGGCCGTTGACGACGATCTCGACCACGTCGTAGGGAGCCGCCGCCGCCACCTCCCGCACTCTCTTGTTGTCGAAGGCGAGCACGTAGCGCTCCGAGCCGAAGGCGTCGTAGGCGGCGCGCAGCGACGAGCGGCGGTAAACGCCGTCGGAGGGCCGGGCCACCCCGCTGGCGTCGGACGGCGTGTCGATGGCCCACACGTTGAAGTCCGACCGGCGCTCCTTGAAGGGCGAGACCGAGAACAGGATCCCGGCGAGGCGCCTCGCGTCGTCGTGCCACTTTCCCATCTCGGCCGCGGTGTAGCCGTCGCCGAGCAGCAGGAGGTCCACCTTGTCGCGGGGCGGCCCGTTCTCCATCACCGCCCAGACCTTCCCCGGCGTCGGACCCGTCCGGTCGATCGTCGGGTCGTTCGGGTCGACGGCCACCGTCCAGGCCTCCCGGAAGAGGCCGGCCGCGTCCCGCTTCTTGACGACGACCTGGACCTTCCCCCGGGGCTCCGGGAAGCGGAGCGACTCGTGGAAGGTGCGGTGAGAGGCCTTCGCCTCGGGCGTCGACTCCCACTCCCCGCAGATGCTCGCGAAGCCGCGCGAGTAGAGGACCCGGTTCGTGGCCCGGTCGACCACCTCGAAGAGGTAGGGCCCGAGGTTCGTGTCGTCGATCGGCCGGTCGGGGTTGCCCGGCCAGGCGCCCTCGAGGACCAGGCCGTCGAGGGCGAAGCGCTCGTCACTCGCGTTCGCGGTATGGAAGTAGTCGAGCCGCAGGGTCGCGGGCGTTCCGTCGCCCGACGGGCCCGCGGCGAGCGCCAGGGCCAGCACCAAGAGAGAGAGCATCGCGGAACCTCGATCGCGGATCACACCACAAAGCCGCCGGGACTGGAAGCGGCCGGGGCCCCGTGTCATCCTGGGCCGCCGGGCGACGGGGCCGAGCCATCCGCGCCTCGTCGCCCGGCTCGAACGGAGCTCGTCCTGCCGACACCGGGAGGTCTCGCACCATGAAGTCCCGCCTCGCCCTCTGCTCCCTCTGTGCCGCCTCGTCCCTCGCCCCGCACGCCGTCGAGGCGGGCTCGGTCCCCGTCCGGGCCCGCAGCGGCATGGTCGTCTCGCAGAACGCGATCGCCTCCCAGACCGGCATGGAGGTGCTCCTCGCCGGAGGGAACGCCGTCGACGCCGCGGTGGCGACGGCCTTCGCGCTCGCCGTCGTGCACCCCGCGGCCGGCAACATCGGCGGAGGCGGTTTCCTCCTCGTGCGCCCCGCGAAGGGCCCGGCCGCACTCTACGACTTCCGCGAGCAGGCTCCGGCCGCGGCGACGCCGACGATGTTCGTTCGGGACGGCCGGTACAGCGACGAGCTCCACCACGCCAGCCACCTCTCGGTCGGCATCCCGGGCACGGTGGCCGGCCTCCACATGGCCCACATCGACCACGGCCGCCTGCCCTGGAAGCGGCTCCTCCAGCCGGCCATCGCGCTCGCCCGCGAGGGCTTCATGGTCTCGGACGGCCTCGCTCGCTCGCTCCGCGAGGTGGTGCCGCGGATGAAGCGCTACCCCGCCTCGCTCGCGCAGTTCTCGAGGGCCGGCGTGCCCTACGAGGCGGGCGACCTGCTGCAGCAGCCCGATCTCGCGAAGACCCTCGAGCGGATCGCGGAGAGGGGGGCGGGGGGCTTCTACGACGGGGAGACGGCCGCCCTCGTCGAGAAGGAGATGAAGGCCAACGGAGGCCTCATCACCCGCGAGGATCTGCGCCGCTACGACATCTACCGCCGGCCACCTCTCCGGGGGACCTACCGGGGCGCCGAGATCCTGACCGTGCCGCCCCCGAGCTCCGGCGGGGTGGTCCTCCTGGAGTGCCTCAACGTCCTGGAGGAGGACGACGTCGCGGGCCTGGGCTTCAACTCCTCGCGCTACGTCCACCACGTGGCCGAGGCCCTCCGCCGGGCCTTCGCCGACCGCGCCCGCTGGCTCGGAGACCCGGGGTTCGTGAAGGACATGCCGGTGGAGCGGCTGGTGTCGAAGGAGTACGCCACCGCGCTCCGACGGACGATCAGCGAGGGCCGCGCGTCGGTCTCCACGCCGGCGACGTTCGAATGGCCCGCGGAGGGCCCGCAGACGACGCACCTCTCGGTCGTGGACCAGGATCGAGAAGCGGTCAGCCTGACGACCACGCTCGAGGACGGCTACGGCTCGAAGATCGTGGTGCCCGGCGCGGGCTTCCTGCTCAACAACGAGATGGGCGACTTCAACGCCGGGCCGGGCCTCACGGACGAGAAGGGCCTCATCGGCACCGGCCCCAACCTCGCCGGACCCGGGAAGAGGATGCTCTCGAGCATGACGCCCACGATCGTCGTCAAGGACGGGCGGCCCCTCCTCGTCGCCGGCAGCCCCGGTGGGCGCACGATCCCGAGCACGGTGCTCGAGCTGCTCGTGAACGTCCTCGACTTCGGCATGAACGCCCAGGAGGCGGTCGACGCCCCCCGCTTCAACCACCAGTGGCTCCCGGACCAGATCGAGTACGAGCGGCACGGCCTCTCGGCCGACACGATCGACGCGCTCACTGCCAAGGGTCACACGCTGCGGGAGATCGAGGAGCAGGGCGTCGCGGAGGCGATCTTCGTCGACCCCCGCGAGGGCACGCTCGAGGGCGGGTGCGACCGGCGAGCCCCGGACGGGGCGGCGATCGGGCGGTAGCCCTCAGGCCATCGAGGGCGGCGGGCCCGGCCGCGGGGCCCGGTCGGTGACGAGCTCGGGGTGCTCGCGACGGAAGCTCTCCGCCACCCGGCAGTCCCAGCAGACGGGCTCGTGCGTGGCCAGCACGTCGACGACCTGCTCGGCACGGAAGCCGTCCCAGGCGACGATCCCCCCGTCGGGCGCGAGGAGGCCGGGCTGGTGCTCGTGCCAGCGGAGGGCGTGGAAGGAGCGTCGGCAGAAGGCGCAGCTCCGGCCCTGGTACCAGTCGTCGAGGATGTTCCGCAGGAGGCAGGCCTCGGGAGCGGACGCGATCTGGCCGAGGCACTCCTGACCGCAGCCCGCCTTCTCCGGCCACCGCGTGCACGACTCGAGACGGAGGTCCGGACGGCCCTGGGGGGCGGTGAACGCCGCGTGACCGGCATCCACCGTCACCGCGACCATCTCGCGGTTCTCGGGGCAGACGACGACGCGGGTGCCGCGGTACTTCAGGAAGGCGGTCCCGAGACGGCGGCCGAACACGTAGAGGACGCCCAGGCCCACGAGGACGGCCACGCCGAGGACGAACGGGAAGGGGGTGGGCATGGAAGGCTCCTTCGGTCAGGATTTACGCCTCGGCGCGCTCGTGGGGAATAGATCGTTCGGTCCAGTCTCACCTCCGACAGTCCCACCCAGGGGGCCCGAGGCCCTGGTCATCTGCTTTGCGAGTCCGCGGCTGCGGAGCGGCGGCTACGGCTGGTTGACCCCGGCTCTGGCGCCGGCGACCGGGCAGGGTTAGAGTCGCGAGCGCGGTGCCGCGTCCTTGAAGCTCGCGACCTGGAACGTCAACTCGATCCGCGCCCGGGAGGAGAGGGTCCTTCGCTGGCTCCGCGCGAACGAGCCGGACGCGCTCTGCCTGCAGGAGCTCAAGGTCACCGAGGACGCGTTCCCGGCGCTCCCCGTCCGCTCCCTCGGCTACCACGCGTCCGTCCACGGCCAGAAGACCTACAACGGGGTGGCCGTCCTGTCGCGGCCGGAGCCGTCGGACGTCGAGCGCGGCTTCGACGACGGGGGCGACGACGAGCAGGCCCGCCTCCTGGCGGTGCGGCTCGGAGCCGTGCACGTCGTGAGCGCGTACGTTCCGAACGGGGCCGTGGTCGGCTCGGAGAAGTGGGCCTACAAGATCGACTGGCTGAGGCGGCTCCGGGCCTGGCTCGACCGGCGCTTCACGAGGACGGACCTCGTCGCCGTCTGCGGCGACTTCAACGTCGCCCCCGAGCCCCGCGACGTGTGCGACCCCGCGGCCTGGGAGCCGAGCGTCCTCTTCCACCCCGAGGCCCGGTCCGCGCTCGAGCACGTGCGGGCGTGGGGCCTCGTGGACGCCTTCCGCCTCCACCACCAGGCGGCGGGACTCTACTCCTGGTGGGACTACCGCATGCTGGCCTTCCCGAGGAACCAGGGCCTCCGGATCGACCACGTCTTCCTGAGCGAGCCGCTGGCCGCCCGGTGCCGCTCGGCGCGCATCGACCGGAACGAGCGCAAGGGCAAGCAGCCCTCCGATCACGTGCCCGTGGTGGTCGAGCTCGAGGTCTAGGAGCCGACGCGACCGTCGGCGCCGAGACGCGCTCGCGCCGGCGGAAGAGGCTCAGCGGGCCAGCCGCTTGATCAGCTGGATCTGTCCGGCGTGGTAGAGGTCGTGGGCGGCGATGCCGCGCACGAGCCGGCCGACCGTCTCCTTGCCGCCGGGCACCCGACGGTCGAGGTCGTCGTCCGAGAGACGAGCCACGGCGTCGCGGAGCTGCCGGTGGTATCCGACGAGCAGAGCCACGTCCTTGCGCCATGCCGCGTCGGTGGCCGGCGCCGGGCTCGGGAACCAGTTGCTGCCGGCGCGCGCGAACGAGCCGCGCTTCTCCCCGGTGAGCCGGCGCCAGGCGGCGTACTTCCAGTACGCGGCGTGGACGGCGACCTCCCACGCGCTGTGACGGCCCGGCGCCGGGCGGGCCGACGCCTTCGCCGCTCCCATCCCGCGGAGGCTTCCCCGGAGGTTCGTCCCGTGCCACGAGCGCCGGTCGAAGGCCTCGTCGAGCTGGGACAGGAGGGATGCGATCGCGGGATTGCGGGTCACGGGGCCACCTCCTCGGTCGTCGGTCAGGGCCAGGTCTCGCCCCGGCGCGCCGCGTCGAGGACGGCGCGCGCGGCGGGCCGGCCGTCGAGGGCGGTGGGATCGAGACGAAGGGCCTCTTCGATCGCCGCCACGGCCTCCTTCGGACGGTTCCCGGCCTGGAGGGCGAGGCCGAGGCCGAGGCGCGGCGAAGCGTCCGCCGGCGCGAGCCGCGCCGCCTCCTCGAGGGCGCCGATGGCCTCCGCCGGCTGGCCGAGGCCGAAGAGCTGTACGAGCCCCAGGCGCTCCCACGCGGCCGCGTTCCGCGGGTCGAGCCGGACGTTCTCGCGCAGGAGGTCCACGAGCTCGTCCCACCTCTCGAGGGCCACCAGGCGCCTGGCCAGGATCTCGCGGACGGGGCCGCGGCGCTCGGGACCGATCCCGAGGTCGAGCGCGGCGCGGCAGGCCGCGAGACCCTCCTCGGCGCCCAGCCTCTCGCAGAGCCTCGCCTGCTCGCGCGCGGCGGGGGTCTCGCCCCGCCCGGCGGTGGGCTGTGGCGCCGCCGCGGCGGCGGTGGCGACGAGGACGAGGACGAGCCCGGCGGCGAGCGGTCTCATGCGGCCTCGCCCGGACGGCGACGGCCGCGCACGGGACGCAGCCTGGCGCGGGCCGGGATGACTGCAGGCTTTCTCGGACCGACGCCCGGGTGCGCCTTCCGCCAGGCCCGGCGGATGGCCTCCACCCGGTCCTCGCGTCCTGGCCGCGGCCAGTTCCGACGCAGGAGGAGAAGGGCCGCCCGTCGCAGCTTCGCCTCCCGCTCGCGCAGCCAGACGAGGGGGCCCCGGGCGGGAGGCGGAGGGGGGCGCCGAGGCGTGCGCTCGATGGGAAGGCCGGGGTGGAAGTTGAGTGCGCTGCGCCGGCCCGCGTGGCGGAGGATGAGGCTGCCGCCCGCGACCTCGATCTGGCGGGCCTCGTTCCACGCCGCGAGCGCGTCGCGCCAGCCGTCGGCGCCGAGGAGCGTCTCGCCGAGGACGAAGCGCCTCGTCCTCGGCGAGGCCTCGAGCCTCACCGCGAGGCGGAACGCCCGGAGCGCCTCCGCCTTCCTCCCGCAGCGCCGCAGGACCGTGCCCAGGAGGACCTGCACTTCACCCTCGCCCGGCCGCAGCTCGGCGAAGCGCCGGAGCGCGTCGACGAGCTCTCGGTCCCGCTCCGCCCGGGCGAGCGCCACCACCAGCGCTCCCTGGTACTCGACGCTCGAAGGCCTGAGGCGGACGGCGGCGGCGAAGGAGCGGGCGGCGTCGGCCCAACGGCCGGCGCGGCCGAGAGCTTCCCCCCGCCGGAAGCGCAAATCGGGGTGGCGCGGCGCCTGCGCGATCGCGTCGGCGTAGGCCCAGGCGGCACCGCGCGGCCACACCCAGTCGAGGGCGCGCGCCAGGCCGGCGTGGACCTGCGCGGGAAGCGGGAGACTTTCCTCGGCCATCGTTCGTCCCCGGGAGCCGACGAGTCTAGCACCTCGGATGGGCCGTTTGCCTCATCGAGCGGCGCCCCCGGCCCCTCCAGAATGTCACAATCGATCGTCGGCCGCGCCTCGTCCCCCGGGCGCGGAGGAGGAGCCTCCATGTCCATCGCGTTCGGAAAGCGGCGCGCCGAGTGGGTCCAGGCGGCGGACGCCCCGACCCCGCTCACCGCCGAAGAGCTCGCCCCCTTCGAGGCGGTGGACCTCTTCTACCGCTCGCTCTGCGCGCTCCTCTACAACTACGTCCCCCTGTCGGGCCATCCCGGCGGGTCGATCTCCTCCGGCCGGTTCGTGGCCGGGATCCTCTTCGACGCGATGGACTACGAGCTCGCGGAGCCCGACCGCGAGGACGCCGACATCGTCTCCTACGCGGCGGGCCACAAGGCGATGGGCCTCTACTCGATGTGGGCGCTCCGCGACGAGCTCGCCCGGGTCGGCCGTCCGTCGCTCCTGCCGGCGGACGTGGCACGGCGCCTGCGCCTCGAGGACCTCCTCGGCTTCCGCCGCAACCCGATCACCGCGACGCCCCTCTTCCGCAGGTTCGGGGCGAAGGCCCTGGACGGGCACCCCACCCCGGCGACGCCCTTCGTCCGGCTCTCGACCGGCGCGTCCGGCGTCGGCGTCGCGAGCTCGATTGGCCTCGCCCTCGCGGCCCGCGAGTACTACGGAAGGAACGCTCCCCGCGTCCACGTGGTCGAGGGCGAAGGAGGCCTCACCCCGGGCCGGGTCGCCGAGGCCCTGGCCGCGGCCGGCGCCGCCTCGCTCGACAACCTCGTCTTCCACGTGGACTGGAACCAGGCCTCGATCGACTCCAACCGGGTGTGCCGCGAGGACGGGAAGCCCGGCGACTACGTGCAGTGGACCCCGATGGAGCTCTTCTACCTGCACGACTGGAACGTCGTCGAGGTGCGGGACGGACGCGACTTCCAGCAGGTGATCGCGGCTCAGCGGCTGGCGTCGTCCCTCGCGAGCGGCCAGCCGACGGCGATCGTCTACCGCACGGTGAAGGGATGGCAGTACGGGATCGAGGGCCGGGCGTCGCACGGAGCCGGGCACAAGCTCTGCTCGGAGGGCTTCTACCACGCCCTCGCCGAGCTCTCCGCCCGCACCGCCTGCGCCCTCCCGAGCTGCGAGGGCTCGGGCCACCGCTGCGAGATGGGCCAGGACGGCCCCGCCCAGATGGAGGCCTGCTTCTACGACGCGCTCCTCCTCTTGCGGAAGGCGGTCGAGGACGATCGGGCGACGGCCGAAGCCATGGCCAGGCGGCTCGACGCCGCTCGCCAGCGGCTCGACGAAAGGGGCCGGAAGGCCCGTCCCGGCGCGCCACGGGTGGAGGCGGTCTACGAGCTGGCCGGAGCGACCCTCTCGCCGCCGTCCGAGCTCGTCCTCAAGCCGGGCACGGTCACGACCCTGCGCGCCGAGCTGGGGCGCGCGCTCCAGCACTACAACAGGGCGGCCGGTGGCGCCCTCCTCGTGGGCGCGGCGGACCTCCTCGGCTCGACGTCCGTGAGCACGGTGGCGGGGGGCTTCGGCGACGGCTTCTGGAACGCGCGGTCGAACCCCGCCGCGCGGACGCTCTCGATCGGGGGCATCTGCGAGGACGCGATGGCCGGCATCCTGTCCGGCCTCGCGACCTACGGCCGGCACATCGGCGTGGGCTCTTCGTACGGCGCCTTCCTCGCCCCCCTCGGCCACATCGCGGCCCGGCTCCACGCGATCGGCGCCCAGGCGAAGGCGCCGCACGGGCCCTTCTCGCCCTTCCTGCTCGTCTGCGCTCACGCCGGGCTCAAGACCGGCGAGGACGGGCCGACCCACGCCGACCCGCAGCCGCTCCAGCTCCTGCAGGAGAACTTCCCGCGCGGGACCGCGATCACGCTCACCCCGTGGGACCCGGGGGAGATCTGGCCGCTCCTCGCCGCGGCTCTCCGGCGCCGACCCGCCGTCCTCTCGCCCTTCGTGACCCGCCCGAACGAGACGGTCCTCGACCGCGCCGCCCTCGGCCTCGCCCCGATCGAGGCCGCGGCCACGGGCGTCTATCTCCTCCGTGCGCCGAAGGGGAAGGGCGACGTGACGATCGTCCTCCAGGAGAGCGCCGTGGCCTACGCCTTCGTCGAGCAGGGGCTGCCCCTCCTCCAGAAGGACGGGATCGACGCCCGGGTCTACTACGTGGCGAGCGCCGAGCTCTTCGACCTCCTGCCGCCCGAGGAGCAGCGGCGGATCTTCCCGGAGGAGCACGCGCGCGAGGCGATGGGCATCACCGGCTTCACGCTGCCCACGATGTTCCGATGGGTCCGCTCCGACCTCGGCCGCGCCCACACGCTGCACCCGTATGCCCACGGGCGCTTCCTCGGCAGCGGCCAGGGGGCGATGGTGCTCGCCGAGGCCGGCCTCGACGGAGAGAGCCAGGCGAAGGCCGTCCGCGCCTACGCGGCGGCCCGCGTCGCGGTCGCCTGACCCCGGGCCTTCCTCGCGGTGCGGGCATGACGGACGACACCCGAAGGACTGGCGACGCCGCAGGGACGACCATCCGACCCCTCGCGGGCCGAGCGGAGGCCGAGGCGTGCGCGCGGATGATGGCCGGCACCGAGCCCTGGATCACGCTCCGGCGCGACTACGAGGCCTGCCTGCGGGTCGTGCTCGACGAGACCCGCGAGAGGTACGTGGCCTGGCGGAGCGACCGCCTGGCCGGACTCCTCATCCTCAACCTGAAGGGCGGCTTCGTCGGCTACATCCAGACCGTCTGCGCCGCCGCCGAGTTCCGGGGCACGGGCATCGGCACCGCGCTCATGGCGTTCGCCGAGGAGCGGATCTTCCGCGACCACAAGAACGCCTTCATCTGCGTCTCCGACTTCAACCCCGCCGCGCGACGCCTGTACGAGCGGCTCGGCTACCGCCTGGTCGGCGAGCTCACGGACTACGTCGTCGCCGGACACGCGGAGCTGCTCCTGCGGAAGAGCCGGGGCCCGCTCACGCCCTGAACGGGTCCGCGGAGGGACGAGCCGGAGGGTCGCCGCGCCGACGGCTCCTCACCCGACGAGGTCGGCGACCGACTCCACCACGAGGTCGGGCGCGAAGCCGCCCAGGTCCTCCTCGGTTCCCCGGAACCGGCCGGTCTTCACGAGGGCGGTCCGACAGCCGGCGGCCGCGCCTCCCCGCCCGTCGCTCTCGACGTCGTCGCCGACCACCAGCACGCGGCTCGCCTCGAGGCCCATGTCCCGCAGCGCGAGCCGGAAGAAGGCCGGCGACGGCTTGCCGACGACCTCTGCAGTGACGCCGGCCGCGTACTCGAGCGCGGCTACGAAGGCGCCGGCGTCGAGCACCCATTCCTCTTCGGCGCTCGGCTGCCAGCAGGGGTTTCTGTGCAGCGCCAGGAGGCGAGCCCCGCCGCGCAGCCAGCGGAACGCCCTGTTCAGCGACTCGAAGTCGAAGCGGCGGCCGACGTCTCCGAGAACCACCCAGTCGGGGGCGTGCTCGTCCTCTTCGATCCCGGCGAGGTCGGCCCGGACGTCCTCCGGGACGAGCAGCCCGGCGCGCAGACGCCCGGAGTCGAGGATCAGCCGGCGCGCGAGGACGGCGGGCTGGAGGACGGATGCCTCGTCGACGTCGAGCCCGGCTCGGCGCAGGGCGGCGGTCGTGGCCGCCCGCGAGCGGCGCGTGGTGTTCGTGACGATCCGGTAGGGGAGCCCGCGCCGGGCGCAGCTCGCGAGGAACGCGGCCGCCCCGGGGACCGCGCGGTCGTGCACGAGGAGCGTGCCGTCGATGTCGACGATCAGGCCGTCCCAGCGCGACGGCGGGCTCGACGTCGTGCCTGCGGAGCCGGGCTGAGGCGGCGGGTCCCGACGGTCTCCGATGCTCACCGCGGCGGCAGCTCCGCCTTCTCCTCGGTGGTGACCACGAACTGGCGGAGGTTCGAGTACCGGGCGGTCGCTTCGGTGGGGACGTAGAAGAGCGGGGCGTAGGCGTTGGGCAGGTCCTCGTAGCGCTCCTTCATTTCGGCCGGGACCCACATCGCGAGCTGCGGCTGGGGGCGGTACTCGCAGGTCACCCGCGCCGTCGCGCGGTCGGGCTCGAAGCGGTACGTCACCTCGCTGCGGAGGACGGTGCCCCGCCCCCCGTCGATCCAGAACCGCCCGCGCGCGGGCAGGTCCGTCGATCCTTCGGCCCGGACGAACGTCGGCCGCGCGACCTCCTCGAACCCGACCTCCACGCCCTCCACTCCGCCGATGCGTCGGCGCCCTCCGAGCCGGAACGAGAATCGGTCCTGGCTCCCGGGGTGGAGGAAGAGGAGGGGCAGCGTCGGGAGGTTCACCGTCCGGACCGCCGTCCCGATGT
>Ga0335080_10000674_pt1 | contig 31947 bp, 24 predicted proteins | sample Lox_Sample_34_FD_206720 | JGI IMG/M metagenome (GOLD analysis project Ga0335080, IMG submission 206720) | Soil microbial communities from Loxahatchee National Wildlife Refuge, Florida, United States - Lox_Sample_3.4 | ecosystem: Environmental > Terrestrial > Soil > Wetlands | place: USA... | reverse complement strand
AATGTTGACCTTTAGTCCGGGAGGGGTCCTGCTCGTCAGCGAATCGGGCGAAGGCAAAGTGATCGCGCTCCCCGATCCCAAGCACACCGGCAAGGCCGCTCGTGTGGTCAACGTCCTCTCCGGACTCAACGAACCGCACGGAATCGCCTTCTACCAGGAAAAGCTTTACGTCGCAGAGAACGATAAAGTGCGCCGCTACGATTGGGATGAGGGTAACCTGCGCGCGACGAATCCGACAAAGCTCGCCGACCTTCCAACTGGCGGAGGCCACTCCACGCGCAGCATCGTTTTTCACGCCGGCAAGATGTACATCTCCGCTGGCTCAAGCTGCAACGTCTGCGTCGAAAAGGATCCGCGCCGTGCCGCGGTAATGGAGTTCAACCCAGACGGCACTGGCCAGAAGATTTTTGCCAAAGGCCTGCGCAATGCGGTTGGAATTGCGGTGAATCCGAAGACCGACACTGTCTGGGTCACAGTCAACGGCCGCGACTGGCTGGGCGACGATTTGCCGCCGGAGACAATTTACGATCTCGGCAAAGACGGCGGCGATGGCGGATGGCCCTACTGTTTCGGCGACCGCGTCCCCGATTCGAACTTCACCCGGTCCGGAGACAACCGCTGCCAGAGCGTGCTCGAGCCGAAAGTTCAGATGCAAGCACACTCCGCTCCGCTTGGGCTCGCATTTTATGAGGGCTCGATGTTCCCGCCCGAGTTCCGCAATAACATCTTCGTTGCCTTCCACGGCTCATGGAACCGCAGCATCCCCACCGGCTACAAGGTGGTGCGCGTGAGGCTCGACGACAGAGGCCAGCCGATGGGAGCGGCGCAAGACTTCATCACCGGTTGGCTGGCTGCCGGAGAAACCAAGCATGGCCGTTGGATGGGCCGCCCCGTTGGAATCACATTTGGGTCCGATGGCTCAATGTATTTGAGCGACGACGCCAGCGGCGTGATCTACCGGATTACTTGGAGTAAGTAGGGCTTCGGCCTAAGGGGCAATCTTGAACACAACGCCGCATCCCGACTCTTCCGTCCCGCAGTCAGGGTCGCCGCCGTATTCGGTCGTCCCGTAGAGGTTCCCCACGGCGTCTTGAATGACTCCCGCGAGAGGCAACCCACCATCGGCCAAACCGGTGAAGCCATAGAGATTCGTCTCTTGTCCTTGGGGGCTTAGCTTGTACACGGTGCAGGCGCCGTAAGCGCCGCCATAGTAAGTGGTGCCATAGAAATTCCCGGCGGCATCCTGGATCAGTCCCGCGTTCGGATTGGAACCGTCGCCGTTTCTGCCCGAGAAGCCGTAGAGCACGGTTTCCTTGCCCGCATTGCTCAACTCGAATACTGTTCCAAAACCGTACGCGCCGCCATCTTGAGTCGTTCCGAAGAGGTCTCCCTGAGCATCGCGAATCAAGCTCGCACATGGACTCTCTCCATCGGGGCCCTGGAAGCTGTAAAGCACGGTCTCTTTTCGGCAGCACAGGGCTGGACGTCACTTCGTGAGGTTATAGATCAGCCCGTTCGGGTCTTCGGCTTAAGTCAATACGTCAGTACGAGTTATTCGCCACACAGGCCTTCATTTCCGGCCTCTCACTCTCCGCAATATTTCTCGTACTGCTGATAAATGAACGGGTCCGTCATCCCCGCGATATAGTCGCAAACCACGCGCGGTAAGGGCTCATGTACTGACTTCTCGCGATAGCTGCGCGGCAAATCGTCCGGCTCCTCCATCCAGTGCGCAAAGAGCTGGCTGACGATACGCTCGGCATCTTCCTTTTCGCCTTCCAGCGCCGGACTGTAGTAGAGGTTTTCGTACAGGAATTCCTTGAGCCGCCGCCGCTCCTGCTCGACCTCGCGGCTGAATGCGGCCAGCCGCTCGGGATGATGCCGGATGTCATCTAGGCTCCGCGCGCCCGCACCGGCCACGCGCGCCCGTGTGTTGTCGATCAGATCGGTCACGAGCCGGTCAAACACGCGTTTGAGGGTCTCGTTAAATTGCAGTTTCTCCGCCGCCTCGGGATAGAGTTCGCGCACCTCTAGATAACTCTTCGCAAACAGCGGCGAGCCTTCCGCAATCTGCTCGACTGACAACAGATGCGCCTCGCAGCCGTCGTCCAGATCGGCGGTGTTGTAGGCAATCTCATCGGTCAGATCGATGAGCTGCGCTTCCAGCGGAGGCCGCAAATCCAGCAGATATTCCGTCAGCTCGGGATGCTCCCCGGCGTCGTAATCGTGCGAGTGCTTGATGATTCCTTCGCGCACTTCGAAAGTCAGATTCAATCCGCGAAATGCGGCGTAGCGCAGCTCGAAGTCCTCGGCGATCCGCAGCGCGTGCAGGTTGTGATCAAAGAAGAACCCGTGTTGCCGCATTGCGGCATCCAGCGCCTTCTCGCCCGCGTGTCCAAACGGCGGATGGCCCACGTCGTGGACGAGCGCGAGCGCCTCGACCAGGTCCGCATTGAGCCCGAGCTGCGCCGCGATGGTACGCGAAATCTGCGCGACTTCGATCGTATGCGTAAGCCGGTTACGGAAATGGTCGGAGTAGCGCCGTGTGAAGACTTGCGTCTTAGCCTCCAGCCGCCGGAAGGCGCGCGCGTGAACGACGCGGTCGCGGTCGCGCTGAAAGTCGTCGCGGTAAGGATGCGGCGCCTCGGGATGGCGCCGTCCACGCGACTGCTCCACGCGCACGGCATAGTCAGCGAGCATGACAAAAAGTTTAGCAGCGCACTGGACACCTACGCCTGCGATCGCAGAACGCTTCGCTCTCGCACTTGTTCGGACGTCAGGCCGTACAGAGGAGGAGTCGGCGCTTCCAGCAGCGACAAGTAAATGTAGATCTGGCCGCGGTGATGCGCCTCATGCTCGATCATTGCGCGGAGCCATTTCCATGTAGTGATTGGGGCGCCATCCGGCGTCGCGCATTTACGGTTGAGGTCGTCAGGGTTAAAAGCGGAGAGGATTTCCACGTTTTCCCGATGGAGACGCTCGCTAAGCTCCACGATCTCGTCGTAGCTGGCCGCCAACTCCCTGCCGCATCCGTTATAAGCACTTGGTTTGCCCTGGCAAACTTCGACGAAAAGGTAGCGATTCGCCGCCGCGATGTGGCGCACCAAATCTCCCAGGGTGAATTTCCCCTCGCGAAACCGCCAGTCGACTTTGCCAGGCGGGACGGCGCGCACCACGTTCATCGTCCGCTGGTGAACTTTGTCGAAGTACTTGAGGAACTCGCCCATCTCGCGGATTTCCATTCTCAATCTCCTGCGCATTGGATGTGACGACGACGGATCGGATTTTCAAAAACCGATCCGCAATATCGTGCAATCTGACAACTCCGCAAAAGTGCACTTGACAGACCGCTCGGTCGGTTATACGATTTCATCTCAAGCTTGCTCTTTATCGAGCAGGCTGGGAATTTCATGCAGAGTGGCTGAGGGACGAGCCCAGGGACGCCACGGCAACCGGATCGGGATCATATATCTCTTTCGCAGGTGCCAACTCTCGCCCGGTAAACGGGGACCATGAGATTCGGGTACGAGAACTGATTCGCAATCGATAGTTCCGTATTTCCCGAGCCTCTTTTCCTATCCCGGAAAAGGGGTTTTGTAGTTTGCGGGGTATTTTTTCCCGGCTCGTCCCACAGTCGCAGAAAGAAGTTGCCTCATGACGAGCACCTACCACCTCCGCTGCCGCGAATGCGGCAAGACTTTCGATAACCAGCCACGCTCGATTTGCGAGTGCTTCTCGCCGCTCGAAGTCACCTACGACTACGCCGCGATCAAGAAGAATATTTCGCGCGAAATGTTCGCGTCGCGTCCGCCGAACATCTGGCGCTATCGCGAACTGCTGCCCCTGCCAGCCGCGTATCAGCCTTCCCTCCCCGTCGGATTTACCCCGCTGGTCAGCGCGCCTCGCCTTGGCGAAACCATCGGCTCGCGCCGCTTGTGGATCAAGAACGACGCCGTCTGTTTGCCAACCCTGAGCTTCAAAGACCGAGTGGTGGCGGTCGCCCTCGCAAATGCTCGTTCGTTTGGATTTGAAACCGTGGCATGCTCTTCCACCGGCAACCTTGCGAACTCAGTGGCGGCACAGGCGGCGCGTGACGGCTTCAAGGCATGGATCTTTATTCCATCCGACCTCGAGCCGGCGAAGATTCTTGGTACTCACGTGTTCGGAGCGGAGGTCGTGCGCATCAACGGCAGCTACGATCATGTAAACCGACTGTGCTCGCAGATTGCCGACGAACGGAGCTGGGGATTCGTCAACGTCAACCTGCGTCCCTACTACGCGGAAGGCTCGAAGACTGTCGGCTATGAGATCGCCGAACAACTGGGATGGCGGTTGCCAGATAACGTCGTCGTGCCGATGGCGGGGGGATCGTTGATTACCAAGATCAAAAAGGCGTTCGACGAACTGATTCTGCTCGGCCTGGTCGAGCCAAAGTCGGTGCGATTTTTTGGCGCCCAAGCGTCGGGGTGTTCGCCAATTTCGACGGCCATCAAGCAATACAGCACTGAGATTGAGCCGCAACGCCCGAAGACCATCGCGCGCTCGCTGGCGATCGGCAATCCCGCCGATGGACACTACGCAATCAAAGCCATCACCAAGAGCGGCGGCTGGTCGGAAGATGTGACGGATCACGAAGTCGTCAGCTCCATTCAACTGCTCGCGCAGAGCGAGGGAATCTTTACCGAGACGGCGGGCGGGGTGACGGTCGGCTCGGCTCGCAAGCTGATTCAGCAGGACCGCATTCTGCCGGACGAGACCACTGTGCTCTGCATCACCGGTAATGGCTTGAAGACGACCGACGTGCTCGCCGACAAGTATCAAGCCGAAAAACCGATCGCTGCGAAGTTGAGCGAGTTCGAGGCGTACCTCGCTTCGAGGCTCTCAACCTTGCCGGCCGCCTCATTGCCGGCAACTGCGTCGGCGGTCGCTTAAAGGCAGGTCCCGGTTCCTGGTTCTCAGTTCCCTCTCAAAGAAACGTTCAGCTCTTCCGAGAACTGGGAACTGAGAACCAGCCCAATCCTCAAATCTCAATCATGGGAGTTTTTTTATGAGCATCACTGTACAAATTCCGACAGCACTCAGGCGGCTCACAGCTGGCACTCCGCAACTCACTTGCGACGCTGCAAACCTCAATGAATTATTCTCAGCCCTCGATGTAAAGTTTCCCCAACTGAAGTCCCACTTGCGGGACGAAGCGGGCGAGATTCGGCGTTTCCTGAATATCTACGTGAACGAGGAAGACATTCGCTTTCTCGGCGGCGCGTCGTATTCCTTTCAAGAGGGCGACGAGGTGCTTCTGGTGCCTTCCATCGCAGGCGGTTCCGAATAGAGTCTGGAACACTGGCGCCCTCAGTTTTATTACTCCTGTCCTCGCAACCCATCCGGGATCGCGAGAACGCACGCGTCTGCCGGGGGTTCGAACTTGCCCTACCGTTTCTCTCGAAGCCTGGCCTCGACCTTTAATTCCATCCCCGTTTTCAAACACCTGAAGACTCGTCGGCATCTAACGCGCGTTGGCAACTACTTGCGTCAGGGAGGAAGGTATGTCGCACTACGCACTATTAGGGGATTACCGATTTGGCAACGCGGCTGAAGACATTCGGGGAGCCGCGCTCTATGGATTCGACGACAAGGGACAAGACGATGAGAAGCTGGGCAAGATTCAGGATGTAATTTTCGATCATTCGACGGGCGAAATCGGCTATGTGGTGGTCGACACCGGGGGATGGCTGACCACGGACGAATTCATCGTGCCGGCCGATCGTTTGCGTCCCTCCGGCAAGCACGATGGCCAGTTCGCCTGTGACCTGACGAAGAAGCAGGTCGAGAGCTTTCCGCCATACGACGAAAAAGTTCTCCATGAGCAGGAGAAGTGGACAGACTACGAAGACCGCTATCGCGCGAAATGGGAGACGACCCCGGTAATGCATCGCGCGCAGACCGATCGCAACATCACGCCGACGACGTTGCAGATGGAAGGGAACCGCAATTCGGCGCTGGCATCGGGCAACGAGTCCGGCTTGCGGCCTGTGAGTGGTACTGTCGATGCGGCCTCGCTGAAAGCCGCGAGCGCGGCCACGGAACGCGTCGTTCCAGCCGGAGTGGATTCGGTTGTGATTAGCAATAGCGCATCGGGGATTGGAGACCGGTGGGACACGTTCCAGGCGCGTCTGCGGGAGCGGCGCAAGGAAGCCGTGGCTGGATGCACCACGTGCAGCCTTGGATCCGGACGCGTTGCGGAATCGGACAGCGCACAGGATTTCAAGAAGGCAGTGTAATGCAACAGTCCGCAAGCAGTGGCGCGGCGGCGGGTGGAGACTCCTGCCGAACCGTCGACAACCTGCCGGCGCAACGATCCAGCATTACGACCCGGCGCGCGAGTGGGAGGAGGCCGAGAGTTCCTATGGGTACGCCAGCCGACGAACTTCCAGTCACTTCCTCGGTTCCCGTGAAACTTCCCGAGGCACAGGAGACGCTCTTCCGCGAGGTTCTTTTGCGCCTCGAGGAAGAACGAGTCCCTTTCACGATCTCCGGGGCAGTGGCCCTCCAGCAGCACACCGGCATTTGCCGCTTCACAAAAGATCTGGACATTTTCCTGAGCCCCGCGGATGCAAACCTGGCGCTTCCAATTTTGGCCGGGCAGGGGTTTGAGTGCGAAGTCCGGGATCCCGTCTGGCTGGCAAAAGCTCATCGCGATGGATTTTTCGTTGACCTCATCACCGGCATGAGCAACGGAGCAATTACGGTGGACGCTTCCTGGATCCAGCGTTCTCACCCGGCGGTTGTGCTGGGAGTGAAGACGCGCGTGCTCGCGCCGGAAGAGTTGATTGCCTCAAAGCTGTTCATCACCCGGAGGGAACGCTTTGACGGTGCCGACATCGCGCACGTGATTTATGGGCTCAAAGGCCGGCTCGATTGGCAACGCATCCTCCAACTCGCGGGCGATCACTGGGAACTTGTGCTGTGGGCCCTGGTGCTCTTTCGTTATGTTTATCCGGCACGAACAAACTATGTCCCGCAAACCGTGTGGCGCGAACTACTCGGGCGGTTTGCGGAAGAGGTGCAGTCGCCCAATGCCAAAGCCAGATTTCGGGGAAGCTTGATCGACGACAAGATGTTCGCCATCGATGTCGAGGACTGGGGGCTCGATAACATTCTCGCCGAGCACCAGGCGAGGAGAGAAAAGATCAAAGCGGTCTAGTTCTCAGTTCCGAGTTCTCGGTTCTCAGGACATTCCCGAGAGGCTCTGACTGACAACTGGGAACTCGGAACTGGTCTTATGAGAATCGCCGCCACTGCCGACCTGCATTTCGTGCCGTCGAGCCATTCGGCGCTGCTCGACCAGCTCGGCAAGGTGCGCGATGAGGCCGATGTGCTCGTGGTCGCGGGCGACCTTACGAACTACGGGAAGCCCGAGGAGATGGAGCCGCTCATCAACGCCTTGGTGCGGCTGCGCGTGCCCACGATCGCCGTTCTCGGCAACCACGACTACGAGTGCGGCAACGAAAAAGCTCTCACGCAGATGATGACCTCGGGCGGCATCAAGGTTCTGGACGGCACCGGATACGAACGAGACGGCGTCGGATTTGCCGGCACAAAAGGATTCGTCGGCGGCTTTGGTCGCGGCGTGCTGACCGCGTTTGGCGAGCCCGAGGTCAAGACCTTTGTGAAGGCCTCCATCGACGAGGCGTTAAAGCTTGAGCGGGCCATGTCTCAGCTGCGGGCTTCAAAACGCGTGGTGGTGCTGCACTATTCGCCCATCGCCGGCACGGTTGCAGGAGAAAATCCGGAAATCTATCCGTTCCTTGGAACGTCGCGGCTGGCGGAGGTGATCGACCGGCACGGCGCGGACCTGGTCGTTCATGGTCACGCCCATCACGGGACGCGCGACGGGAAGACAGTCACAGGCGTTCCCGTGCATAACGTGGCAATCACGCTTCTCCAGGCGCAGGAGCCGTCCCGCACCTTCCGCGTGTTTGACCTGTAAACGCTACTCGCGCTTCAACTCGCCTTCCATCTCGCCGGTCAGAGTCACAAAGCGGATCGAGCCCTCGGCATCTTCGAAGATCAGGCCCGTGCCCTTGCCGTTGACGACCGCGGCGACGAGATGGCCGTAGGATTTTGGAATGCCGCCCTTCGTCGGAGTCTCATCGTAACGGTTGAGCTGCCCTTCTTTCATCCCGTTAATGCTGACGAAGCGGATGACGCCTTCTTTGTCCTCAAAGACCAAACCCGTGCCGATCTGGTCGGCGATGGCCGCCACCAGGTGGCCGTACGATTTGGGAATAACTCCCTCGTTGGCCGAAGCTGCGGCGTGCACGACGCCCAGCCATTGCAGGCGGGATCCAAGAAGGCATCCAGCGAGAAACAGGACAACAGCCGACACAGCGAGCAGAGATTTCCTTGTAACGTGAATAGTCACGAGAATCACCTGGATTAGATTTTATGCGCCTGGCGTGCGCCTACGGGTCGACCTGAATCTTGTGCATCATGCCCAGATCCTCATGCAGCAGGATATGGCAGTGAAACAGGAATGTGCCCGCGATGTTCGGATCGCGGAAGTCCATGCGGACTTTGACGCTGTGATACGGTCCCTTGCCGCTCCAGTACGGAATCTCAATGGTGTCGAGCAAGTCACCATTGACTTTCTTGCCGTCGACCTCGAGCACCTTGAAGTGTATCTGGTGCATGTGGAAGGCGTGAGTCTCGAGCGCGCGGTTTTCGATCGTCCAGTCTTCCACGGCGCCCACTTTCGTTTTAATCACCGGCTTCTCGTTGGGGTCGAACACCTGCTGCTTCTGGCCGTCCACGGTGATGTAAAACTGAATGGGGCCGTTGGTGCCGCCGAATTCCTCGGAGAAATAGAGCTTGCGTTCGGCCGTAACTTTAACGTTCTCCAGGTCCGACCATTTTATTTTGGGCGCCGGAGTATGCGAGTTCTCGTTCGAGGAAAGCGGTTGCAACGCGTCCGGGTCGCCCGCCACATCGCCGGCGACCGGGTACATGAATGCGAGCAGCATCGACGTATCGGGGTTACCCGTCGGCCCGGTGTCATAGGGGCCGGTCACAAATTGGCCAATGCCTCCATCGGGCGGCGCCGTCACGATGAATTCGACACGCCCGGCAGGCGGAACAAGAATCGAGTCGACGTTTCGAGTTTTCGCCAGCGGATAACCGTCGCGGGCGATCAGTTCGAGTTTTTCCGGCTTACCGTTGATAAATACCTGGAGGGGCAGAAAGTCCTGAAGCGTGGCATTGGCTACGCGCCAGAACTCGCGCTCTCCCGGCTTCATATTGACGAAGGGAGCCCCGCCATGGGAGAACAGCGTCACCTGATAGTTGACGCTCAACTGATAAGGGCCTGGAATCCAGGGCACAAGATATTGCTGCCGGACGACAAAGAGGCGCTCTTTCAGGCCTTTGACTTCAGGTCTGACCTTCTCCATTCCGTTAACGATGAGCGCGCCCGCTGCGCCGCCATTCACTTGGAATTCGGTGAAACCGTGCACATGCGGGTGATACCAATAAAGACCGGGTGGGTTGTCGGCCGGAATCTGAATGTTGAAATTGAAAGGCCCCGTGCCGGGCTGAATCAACGTGTTGATGACGTCATCCTGATGACAAACCGGCGGAATTGGCATGCCGTGAAAATGCACGTTGGTCGAACTCACGGTCGCCGTGCCGCCGTCGCCGCAGACCGTGCCTGACGCGGCGTGGTGCATGTTCATCTTCGAAGCATCCTGGTCCTGGATCACGTCCGACACATTCAGCTGCAACGTATCTCCGGGATTGACGCGCAGTGTCGGCGCTTCGACGATGCCGCCAGGCGACTGGTATTGATAGCAGTAATGGGTGTAGCCCTCGTCGTCGACGGACTGCCCAAGAGCCAGATCGGCCGTCAAGGTACCGTTTTGAGACTTGACCGTATAAGGGTTCTTCACCAGCGAGCCCGTAGCCGGGCGAGGCGGACATTGGGCAAACGCCGCGACAGGTAAGACGCTCAGGATGGCGGCTGCGATGGAGTACCTTGTAAGATGCATTCCACTCATAGTTATTGAACTCACCTGAAAAACTTCCTCAAACTGATTCGTCGTTTCCGCTAAAACGTACGCGGTGGAAATCTGCCGAGCGAAAGCAATCCCTGGCTATACACCGCCGGAATTGGCGAATCCTTCGTTTCCTTCAGCGTGCACTTGGCGCCATTGACGGTCAGATTCAGCGCGGCGATACCCGCGGGTCCGCCGAACTCCGCCACGAAAACTCCTCCGCCATTGCCGGTAATCTGCTGCAGCGCCATGCTCCCGAGATACGACCATGAATCCACATAGTCCCTGACTCGCGTCGAAGTGCAGCCGCGCGTGACCTCGCCCGTATCCTTATTAAAGAAGGCGGCACTGACTACGTCGCCTTGCGTGTTGCTGATGTAGAGAATAGTTTCGTCCGGGCTCAACAAGATATTGCTAGAACTGATGCCGCCGTGAGTGCGATAGACAACGGTAGGATTAAGTCTGCCGGATGAGATGTCCGAGACCTCGACGATATCCGCGGTCGAAGTGTCGCCGAAGATGGCAAAGTGGCCGTCCGACGTAATGTCGATGCCGTTGGGATAGCTCCGGCCCCCCGCGGAAGCGGTCGAATTCTGCTTGTCGCCATTCGACACCGGCGTTCCCGACGCGATGTTGAACGACTCAATCGAGCCATCCGCATAGGTCGTGATCATCATGTTCCCATGGATTGCCATGCCATCGATCACCCCGCCGTTGAGGCCGCTCACAGCTACGTCATTTGCGAATGCAATCGCGCAGCCGGACTGTATTTGAAAAGTGGCAATCGTATTCGACGAACTGAAGCTCGCGTAAAGGTATTGGCTGTTGGCAGCAAGTCCAATACCGTTGGCGGAGCCATCGTCGGATTGTGAACCTGACGCCGTACCGCCTGCGACACCCGAACCCGGAACAATCCAGAGAATGTCATTGGTAAAAGCCTCCGCCGCGAAGATGCACTGGGTGCTCGGGCTATTGACCGCTACTACCCGGGACATTCCGAACAATCCGCCAGTAATGCCGAGGCCAGGCCCCGGCACCTCCATCGCAAAGTCAAGGGCGCCTCCGGAACCAATCGTGAAGAACGAAACACCGTTCGTGAACGAGTCGTCGTCGGTGATTACGTAGTCCTGTGCCAGGGCGCTTGGCGTCAGAATCGTGAAAAGCGCCAGGGCCAGCAGGGTCGCCGCGCCGCCCAACAGGCGCGCGGTGAAAATATGGCTACGGCGGAGACAAACAGGGGCGGCATTGCCAGAACGACTGGAAGAAGTTTTCATAGAAACCGCAGAACAGCGAGGGGGACTTATCGCCATTGGAACACAGCGCGGACATGCGTTCAACAAAAAAGTCGCGTATCGCGGGTAATACGATCGTTGGTAGGAAAACGGTCAAAGGGGGCATCCCACGCGGCTTTTGGGGCACTCCGGGTGAGCTCAATCTCGCCCTGAACGACTACCGCCCCTGGGACTCAAACCGGTACCGACACGCTGTCAACAATCTCTTTAAGGACCTGATCGGATTGTTCCGATTTCTTCAGGGTCGAAGCGTAATGTGCGTTCACGACCACGCGGTGCGCAAACACCGGCACAGCCAGGGGCTTGAAGTCTTCGGGGGTGCAGTAGTCACGGCCGTCAAGAAATGCCATAGCCTGGGCGGCGCGATAGAACATCTGCGAGCCGCGCGGCGAGACTCCTAGAGAAAGATATTCCGACTCCCGGGTCTTGGCGACGATGGCAAGCGCATACGTAACCAGCGAGTCGTCGACATGAACCTCAGTCACCGCTTGCTGAATTTCGAGTACATCGCCGGCATTTAGCACGGGGCGCAGTTTTTCAAGTTGGGCGGTTCCGGCCTCGGAGCGCAGGATTTCGCGCTCGGCGCTCGCTTCCGGATATCCCATGCGGACGCGCATCAGGAAACGGTCGAGTTGCGACTCCGGCAGAGGATACGTGCCGTGATGCTCGATCGGATTCTGCGTGGCAATGACGAGAAATGGTTGCGGCAGAGGATAAGAATACGAATCGACGGTGACCTGCCCTTCATTCATGGCTTCAAGCAGCGCGGACTGAGTCTTCGGAGTAGTGCGGTTGACCTCGTCGGCTAGTAGCACGTTGGCGAAGACCGGGCCGCGCTTGAATTCGAACTTCTGCTCGATGGCCGAATAAATGGAGATGCCAAGCACATCGGACGGCAGCATGTCGCTCGTGAACTGCACACGCTGGAATGAGCAGTCGATGGCGCGCGCCAGCGCCTGGCCCAGCGTCGTTTTACCGACCCCTGGAACTCCTTCGATAAGCAAGTGGCCGCGTGCGAAGATCGAGACCAGCGCGAGGCGGAGGACATCATCTTTGCCGCGAATAACGCGCCGGAGAGCATTCTCAAGTTCCGCCGCCCGGCGGGCGGTTGCGACCAGAGTTTCAGGAGCCATTGGGCCGATTCTACTATGCCTTGCAGATGACGACTGCGTTACTGGAGTCATTAGGAGTTGCTGGTTGCTGAACTCCTTGGGGACGAGAAACTGCCAACCCGGTCGTTGGCCCATCACGACCCCAAACCGAACAATTTCAGCGTACGACTGTCCACAACCCAGAAACGGCTGACTTACTTCTGGATGATGCCAGCGAATTCGGCCGTATCGTCAGTGGCCTGACGGGTGCGATAAAAGACTAAGGCGGCAAGAGAACCCGAGGTTAAGCCCCCATTCGTCACTAGAAAGCAGCGACTGGCGGCTAGCAACTCATTGCAAAAACTCCGCCGGCCTCCCCGTCAACCGCTCAATCCGCTTCGCCGTTGGCGGATGCGTCGAGAACAGATTGCCGAAGCTCATCCCTCCTAAGAACGGTTGAATAATGAAAAGATGCGCGGTCGATGGCGTAGCCAACAGCGGCGCTCGGCGGGAATAGTTTTCGACCTTCGCTAACGCGCTTGCCAGAGCATATGGATTGCCGGTCCAATGCGCGCCTGTGTCGTCGGCTCCATACTCGCGCGAACGCGACACTGCCAGCTGAATCAGCGTGGCCGCGAGGGGCGCCAGGAAGATCATGATGATCGCCGCAATTCCTCCACCCCCACGGTCTTCGCGGTCACGGCCGCCGACCCCACCAAAGATCATTCCCCATTGCGCGATATGTGCGAGCCAGGTGATCGCGCCCGCAAGAGTCGCAGCGATGGAGCTGATCAGGATGTCGCGATTGCGCACGTGACCCAGTTCGTGCGCGATCACGCCTTCGAGTTCGTCGTCGTTCAAGAGTCCGAGAATGCCTTGCGTCACCGCGACTGAGGCGTGGTTGGGATTGCGTCCGGTAGCGAAGGCGTTGGGCGAATCGGTCGGAATTACGTAAACCTTAGGCATCGGCAAGCCGACTTTTTGCGATAGGCGCTCGACGATGTTGTAGACACGAGGCAACTGGTCGCGCGTGACGGGCTGTGCGCGATACATGGCGAGCGCGATCTTGTCGGAAAAGAAATAAGAGACGAAGTTCATGATGCCGGCAAAGATCAGGGCGATGAACATGCCGTTCTCGCCGCCAAAGGCGCGCCCGGCAAGCATCAGCAGGAGCGTCATTACGGTGAGCAATAAAGTGGTCTTGAAGACGTTGGTCATTTTATGAAGCCTCAGTTTATGAGAGCCAGCATTGCGCCTCAGTACAATGTCGCGAACCCAACACTTCATTAGATGCGGTGCTGACTAGTTCGGCTCACAGACCCAAGCTCCCCAGTTGCTAGCCCTGCCGCTTCAGCGCCCGATCCAGAGTCTGATCGAGCGCGGCCTTGGCCTTCTCGTATTCTTCGGGGCCAATTTTTCCTTGCTTGCGCTCGACTTCGAGTTCGAATAATTCTTCTTTGAGGGCTTCTAGAATCATGGCGGACTTCGAGCTTGCTGAACTCGAACTTGCCACGCGTGAGGTTCCACCCGCCGCGGAACCAGCGACTCGGCTGGCTCCGGGTCCGATAATCGGGGCGGCAAGCGGGCCGGAGGCTAACCTGGCCGGCGATCCTGAAGCAGCCGACACCGCTCCCTGGCGCTTGGTAACGATCCAGCCACCGATGCCGAGCAGAACGATGAATGCGCCGATGATAGGCCAGCGGTATTTTTCCAGCGGGTCGGGCGCATCGATGGGAGCGCCCAAGCCTCCACCCGGACGGTTGCTCTCGGTCTGCGGATTCTCGTTCATTGGTCCGGATTGGGCTCCGCCCTGCGCTTCTCCGCCCCCCGACGCGGCTCCCCCAGCGGGTTGATCGTTGATGACCCCGGTGCCGCTGATGCTGAAACCCAGCGCCTGGCCGACGTGGGTCTGTTGCGCGACTTGAACGACAGTGTCCGCGTTGTTAGGGTCGTTCATCGACTTGAATTCGGTGACGCCGTTCGCTGCCGCAAAGTGCATCGATTTGGGCAGCACTACGACAAAGTGCTCGGCTGGATAAAGGGGCCGGGGATCAAATTTCAGCGTGCCAGTGTAGGGCAGGGAAAATTCAAGCTGAAACTGCGTTTCTCCAGGACGGAGCGGGAAGTTGATGGCGTAGAGATTTTTTTCGGACTGAGGCACGGCCTCGGCGGTGATGGGCTGGCCGTTGGGGGCTTTGGCCTGCAGTTGCTCGACTTTGGCTCCGGCGGGCAGATAGAACTGGAAGTTGTGATCGTTCATCTGCGTGACGGGTGGGCTGGAATTGTTATCGACAGCAAACAGGCGCATGCCCTGGAGGCTCTTCGAATCAGCTTGGAAGCGCATGACGTCGGCAGTAAGGCTGAGCGCGCTGACTTTTTTTGAGACGTCATAGACCTTGACCTCGACCGAGTTGGTCCCGGGAGGGGCGATCTGGTGATACGTGACTCCCTGATGGACCGCGCGGATGAGATGAGGGCCGCCCGCGCCACTGTTGGCGTCGAGCTTGAAGCTGAACTTGCCGGACGAGTCGGCCTTGGTGCTGCCGGCAACGTCCATGCCGTTGGCGAGATTGATCAGGATGACTTCGTCTCCGGCGGCAGGCTTGTTGGTGGTCGCATTGGTTACGGTGCCGGAGAGGGACTGCGCATGGGCGTGCGACAAGGTTAGAAAGAGGATGGCGAACAGGACAGCGGGTTTTGCGAGTTTGATCAAAAGAACTCCTTCGAGCCAGAATGTGCTGGAACAGCGATGATCACCAAAGCAAAATTGCCGAAATGTAGACGCAATCACGCCACCCGCCCCACGATGCATTAGAACCGACCGCTCCACTTTTGTCGTCATTCGAAGATCGCCAGATGACCGAGCCCTTCCTCTTCGACTTTACACCGGCGGGAAGCTGGCGCGCTTCAATAGCCGATCGAAGCGGGGATCGGAGCGGATGGCAACGCCCAGTCTCACCCAGCCGGGCGCGAACCCGGAAAGGAAATCACAACTGGCTCGGACCTGGCAGGTCCAGGTAACTCAGTGGACTACTCGAGCGGCGCCCAGCTCGGACCGCCCTTCACGTCGCTGCTCGCAACCGAACTTCGTTGTGCGCCTCACCGTGCGATAAGCGCGCTCTTTATTTGCGGTTGATCAGGCTCGCCACGTATGCTGCCCCGAATCCGTTATCGATATTCACAACGCTGACGTTACTGGCGCACGAGTTCAGCATCCCCAGCAATGCGGCCAGCCCTTCAAAAGCCGCGCCATACCCAATACTCGTGGGAACAGCGATGACCGGAACCCCGACGAGTCCTCCGACCACACTTGGCAAAGCGCCTTCCATGCCCGCGCACACAATAATGACACGCGCCTCCCCCAGCAGACTGCGGTGCGCGAGCAGCCGATGAATGCCGGCAACTCCTACGTCATAGAGATGCTGTACCCGATTGCCCATGAGTTCGGCGGTAGCGACCGCTTCTTCAGCTACCGGGATGTCGCTGGTGCCGGCGGAAACTACTGCGATGATCCCTTTACCGTAGCGCCTGCGGTTGCGATGAAGGGTTATGGCTCGAGCTTCGGGACGGTAGACAGCTTGGGGAACCTGGATCGCTACGGCGTGGAACTGCGCTTCTGTGGCGCGCGTGGCCAGAATGTTGCCTTCGTGCTCTGCCAGGCGAGCGAAAATCTTCCCTACTTGGGCGGGCGTCTTGCCTTCGCTGAAGATAACCTCGGGCATGCCCTGGCGGAGAGATCGGTGGTGGTCGACTTTGGCGAAACCAAGGTCTTCAAAGGGAAGGTGGCGGAGACGAGCTACCGCTTCGTCAGGGGAGAGTTTGCGAGATCGGACATCTTTGAAAAGGCGGCGAAGCGCGGCAGCGTCCATTGACGGATATTGTATCGAGGGTCGCGGTTGAATCCTCGTGTCACAGGTCAGGGACCCAGATTGCAGACCGGAAAATCGAAGTCAACCTGGACGCGGGTTGAGCGTCAGGACATCATTTACAACGGGCCAGGAGCTCCAACTTGTGCAATTCCTCACAACAGACTTGCTCCTTTGGAAAGCCTCGCACTATCAATTGTTTACAGAGATTACTCCAGAGGTTCTACGTCCTTCGGATAGATTGCTGAGGGTTGGGCCGCCGACCTATAATCTATGCACTCTGGTTCTGGATTCTCCGACAGGTTCGCGGGTAGGTGGCCCGAAGGGGTTCGTGTCCCTCTTGGCCTGACTAAGACCTTAATTTGCCGTAGCTTGGATAGGCTTTGGCCGGACGATTCTACCCGTATGCTTAGGAACCTGAAAGACGTCTTGATGGCCGCATTGACGGCGACCACTTTCCTCACAACCTTGGTTACTACGCCCTTGGCTTGGTCTGAGTCGGGGGGCATTACCGCCTCGACTGATGAAAACGGGCGAAAGATCTACGTGAATGACGGCCCGGCGGCCTCAGGGGGTACTTCAAAAACTGGGAAGCGGATCGAAGGGACTGCGGGCCAGTCCGCTGGCGCTGAATCGAGCGGCGGGTCGGGACTGATGTATTGGAGTACAACTGAGCACCGGTACAAACCGGTGCCCACGAGTGGCGCTGTGATGCGGGCCGCGCGGTCGGCGGCGTCTGAAGTGAATAGTTATCTTGGGGATAAGTCACGGCGCAGCTTCTCGCCGTCATATAGCCGTCCGACGCTGAATGTTGGATTCAGTCAGGAGGAGATTGACGCGGCGATTGAGCAAGCGGCGGCTCGGCACAATGTCGATCCAAATCTGGTCCGGTCGGTGGTGAAGGTGGAGTCGAATTTCAATCCCAATGCGGTCTCTCGCAAGGGGGCGATGGGGCTGATGCAACTGATGCCCGCCACAGCGCGCTCGCTGAATGTCTCCAATCCCTTTGACCCGCAACAAAACGTGGATGCCGGGGTTCGACACCTGAAACAGCTCCTGGAGAGCTATGGGGGAGATGTGCGCCTCAGTTTGGCGGCTTACAACGCCGGGGCTGGGGCGGTCGCGCGGAGCGCGGGGGTTCCAAGGTTTGCCGAGACGCGGAATTATGTTCGGAGGATTACCGAGTTGTACGCCGGAGGCAACGGCGGAACGCGGGTGAGCTTCGGTCCGGCGCGCGAACCGGTGCGCATGGAGCGGGATGCGAGAGGCGTGCTCTACATCAGCAATACGGAGTGAGACGAAGTCAAAGGTTCGAGGTCGAGGGTGAAAAACCTTCCGACCAAAGTGTGGACGGTAAAGAAAACGGTAGACGTGGATTAGTAAGTGACGACCCAGGCTTCAACGACCCTAACTCGTGGCCAATTGGGAATGCTGCATCGCTCGCTGCGGTGGGCTGCCTCCGTGGGCCTGCTGGCTTGCTTCGCTTCGGCCACGGTTGCGGCGCGGGTGCATCACAATGATGCGTGGGCGCGGGCCCAATTTGCCAAGGCGGAGCGGACGCGGGAGGCGCTGAATGGCCGTCCGCAGGCAGAGAGGACCCGGCGAGAGTATCAACGGGCAATTGATGCGTATCGGCGAGTTTATTTTGGCAGTCCAGCCTCGTCCAAGGCGGACCCCAGCGTGGTGGCCACCGCGGAGTTGCTGGTCGAGATGGGGCGGCGATTTGACGACAACAAGATTCTGCGCAGCGCGGTCGAGGAGTACCGGTTTCTGCGCAAGGAATATCCGGGCAGCAGGTATCGGTTTGAGGCGCTATTCACGATTGGCGAGATCTACAAGGACGATCTGAAAAATCTGGACGAGGCGCGAACGACGTTTCAGGATTTTCTGCACCGCTATCCGCGGAACCGTCTCGCTGACGATGCCCGTGCCGCGGTGAAGGAAATTGACGACGCGGCTGCCGATGCGCAGCGGACGGCGCGCAACGGAACGCGGAAGAACACGAAGAGAAAGACTCTCGCCAGGAGCGACGGCGACACTCCTCTGAATACAAGCTCAAAACCGGGCGAGATAGCGGCCGATGGAGGTTCCCTGAATTCGCCGGACGACGCGTCGAATTCTGATTCGGCACCGGATGCGAGTTCCACGGTATCCTCGGCCGGTTCGCGACGCATTGAGCTGCCACGGGTTACCGGAGTGCGGCATTGGTCGACTCCGGACTACACCCGGGTGGCGATCGATGTTGAGCGGGACGTCAAGTTCGACTCGCAGCGGATTGCGAATCCCGACCGTATTTTCTTTGACCTGAAAGATACCAGGCTGGCGTCAACGCTGGTGGGGAAGATGTTCGATGTCGACGACGGGTTTTTGAAGAAAATTCGGGTCGCGGAGTTCAAGCCGGGACGGACCCGGATCGTCCTGGAGGTCGATGATCTTTCCAGCTACGACGCCTTTTTGCTACCCAATCCGTATCGACTGATCATCGACATTCATGGGAAGCAGAGCCGAGTCACTCTGCTCGCCAAGGCACAGCGAGGCTCAGTGGAAAAAGACCCGCCATCCTCGGCCGCGAATGCGTCCGCCGACGACGCGGAGGATGATGCCGGCGATGAAACTGCTGGACACAAAGTTCAGAAGAAATCTGAGAAAGAGCATGCCATTGTGGCTCAGGTGAAACCCGCGGACGACTCGGAGGATCGGGAGGAGTCGAGGCTCGAGGCTTTGCTGCCGGGCCAGGGTGCCAAGAACGACGATGGCGACAACATTGACGAGAATTCGACCACGAAAGGATCGGGTGTCGTTAAAACGACCGTTGCCGTAAAGGGATCGAGCCGGACGATTCCCAAAACAATCGTCGATGCCGATGACGGTGTGCCGCCGCCAGCCCGCATACAATCAAAAAAGCGTGGGCAAGCTTCTGCGGAACCTTCGCGCACGGCATCGCTTAAGAAAGACTCCACCACCAGCCTGGCGGAGGGCGACGCGGACGATAGCGCGACCGCAGACGCCAGTTCTCTGCCCGCAGATGCGGGCAACGACTCGCGCGAGGACGAGCGACCGAAGCCACCCTCTTCGCGATCCCCTAAATCCTCGAAGAACAGTCTCGTGTCGGGTTCGGCACGAAAAAAGAAATCCCGCACATCGTCGAGCGACGATTTGGCGGGTCTCGAGATGCGTGAGGCGCGGCCTACGGCTGCGGGCGGCCGGTCGCTTACACGCGCGCTGGGATTGAAGATTGGGAAGATCGTGATCGATGCCGGGCATGGCGGACACGATACTGGGACGATCGGTCCGAATGGATTGCTGGAAAAAGATCTCGTGCTTGATGTGGCCCGGCGATTGGGGAGACTGCTCGAAGCCCGGCTGGGCGCTGAAGTTGTCTACACCCGGCGGGATGACACGTTTGTTCCGCTCGAGACGCGAACCGCGATTGCGAATCGCGAGCGGGCGGATTTGTTCATTTCGATTCATGCGAACTCGAGCCGCGATTCGGATGCCCGAGGCGTGGAGACTTACTACCTGAATTTCACTTCGTCGCCCGAAGCGCTGGAGGTGGCGGCGCGCGAAAATGCAGTTTCCGAGAAATCGATCCATGAGCTCCAGGACCTGGTGAAGAAGATCGCGCTGAAAGATAAGATCGACGAGTCGCGCGAGTTTGCTTCGGATGTGCAAGACTCACTCTATGGCGGGCTGGCCCTTAGTACTGCCGGTATTCGCAATCGCGGCGTGAAAAAAGCTCCGTTTATTGTGTTGATCGGAGCCAACATGCCCTCGATTCTGGCGGAGATATCCTTCGTGTCGAATCCGGCGGATGAGCGCAAGTTGGAGACTTCCGAGCAACGGCAGCGCATTGCGGAGTCGCTCTATCGAGGCGTGGCCCGTTATACAAGTGGATTGAGCGGCGTCAAGGTTGCCAGTAAAATCGACAAGCCCGCGGGGCAATAGACCGCTGTCTGTTTCGTGTTGCCTGAGAGTTGATTTGCCTTCCACGAAAACCTTTCCACCACAGGTACACGGAGGAATTCCTTTCTTTCGAGGATGCCAGGGCGAGCGCCCCGTGCTGCGTGCGTCAGACTGGCCGGTCGGACCATCGCCTCTTGGAAACTGCCTAAACAGTTGTCGGGCAAATTCCGCTTTTGCCGCCTGCCCAAGTGAGTGGCCTTGCCTGACCTTCCGATAGCTGTGCACTTGGGGACGCACGCTTAACATAACCAATCGGAGGCCCTCCCCTATGAAACTCCCTGCCCATCGCCGCTTTCGCGGTCGTCTTCTCGCCTTGACTGTCGCCCTCGCCGCCGGCGGCGCTTCAGCCCAAGTCGCACAACCTGCGGCAAGCAAAGCGGTGATCGTCACAATCGATGCGCTGGCGAACCGCCATGCCATCAGTCCATACGTGTATGGAGTTGCGTATCCGAACTCCGCGGCCGACATTACCGACAGCGGCGCGACCGAGGTGCGTTGGGGCGGCAACGCGACCTCGCGCTACAACTGGACGGCTGGAACCTACAACGCAGCCAATGACTGGTATTTTGCCGATTTCGGCTACTCGGAGATTGGTGACACCGATTCGTCGCAGTTCATCACGGATGTGATCAAGGCGGGCAGCAATCCCCTGATGACGATGGTGATGCTGCCCTGGGTAGCAAAGGACGTGACCGACGGCAGCGCTTACAGCTTTTCGGTCGCGAAGTATGGCGCGCAGTGCGGGGTGAATCCGTATAACTCGGATGACGGCGATGGACTTAAAACGGATTGCTCGACCACCATTACTGGAAATGACCCGAACGATGCGAACGTTCCTCTAAGGGACTCGCCGCAGAAGGGGGACCCCTCGAACACTGTGTATCGCAATGACTGGGCGGTGGCGATGGCATCCGCCTTTGGAAATGCCCCGCATTTTTATGACATGGACAACGAAATCGATATCTGGAGCGGAACCCACCGGGATGTGCATCCGGCGCCCACGGCATACAACGAAATGCGCGACACATTTGTCGCCGAGGCGCGCGCCCTGAAAGGGTGGGATCCGCAGGCAATCCGGCTCGGGCCGGTGAGTTGCTGCTGGTGGTTTTACTGGAACGGCGCCGATAACAATGACAAGGCCGCGCACGCCGGCAATGACTTGCTGCCCTGGTGGCTGAATGAGGTCTACTGGCAGGATCAGATTGCCGGCACTCGGTCCGTGGATGTGTTCGACATCCATGCCTATCCGGATACGCCCGATACTTCGGGATGGACGCTGGCCAAGCAACGCGCGCTGGCTTTGAGGATTTTCCGCGATTACTGGGACCCGAAGTATGTGAGCGAATCAGGCTCGATCAATCAGAACTGGGCGACGTTCATCCAGCCGAAGAAAACAATTCCCTTCCGCATTCCGCGCCTGCGCGCAATTGCGAACATGATTTATCCGGGAACGCCGCTCAGTATTACGGAGTGGAATGCGGCGATTGCCGGCGAGTCTGATTTCTCTTCGGCCCTCGGCGATGCCGATGCTTACGGCATCCTGGGGCGCGAGCGCGTCTACCTGGCATCGCGCTGGGTCGCACCGGTCGATACGAACCCGAACTATCAGGCATTGAAGCTTTACCGCAATTACGACGGCAAGCACGACGCGTTTGCTGGAATTTCGGTCGCCGACACGAACAATACCAACGCCGATTTATTCAGCAGTTATGCCGCAATCAGTTCTTCGGGGACGACGATGACGGTTATGGTGCTCAACAAATCCCCGAAGGCGACTTATAACGCACAATTCGCGGTAAGCGGGTTTACGCCTTCGCAGGTCACGAGCTACACGCTGTCGCAAACCAAACCCACTACCATCGTCGCTTCCGGCACACAGGCCTGGTCATCGACGATGAGCTTCGCGCCATATAGCGCGACGCTGCTGGTGGCAACGGGTTCGATGGCAAAGGCGCCCGCGGTGGAATGGGATTTGAATCCGGATACGACGATGGTTCCGGCGCAAGGAACGGTGGCGCTGGCTCCGAAACTCGTTTCGGGATCGGGGACGGTGACGCTCGGCACGCCAACGTTCGACACGGGGATCAAGGTCGCGGTGACACAAGGCACGATCAGTCCGAGCCAGAACGGAGCCATTGCGGTAACGGCGGGAAAGAAGGCGGGCTTTTTTCATTACACAGTTCCGGGCACGGATAATTCTGGCGTCACGCAGGAGCAGAGTGGATGGATCGTGGTCGGGAATCCTCCCGCGACGTTCACCAAGCACGGAGACGGACAGCAGGGCGCGCCGGGAACGAATCTGAACTTATCCGTGACGCTGAATGCCGGGTCGTCAGGCGGAAGCGCGGCGGGAGCAACTGTTTTCTTTACGGCCAGCTCGGGCACGCTATCGAACCGGCTTGTGACTACGGATTCATCCGGGAATGCGGCGGTCGTACTCACACTGCCACAGAGCGCGGGGAGCGTTCACGTCACAGCTGAAGGCCCATATGGCCTGGGGCATCCCGAAGCGGCGTTCACGGAGACAGTGGAGTAGCCGTTCAGAGTGCAAGAGTGAGGCGCTCTCGCGAGAGTCGGAGGGCCGCCGGCTCAATACAAAAGGGCCGCTTTGTGCTGCGGCCCCGTTGTGTTTCGCAAAGTGGAACAGATTATTGCTTGTCGTAGACCGCGGTGTAGCTCACCTTCTTGCCCGCCGCGTCGGTTCCACTTACGGTCACTGTGCGGCTCTTGCCATCCGCTGAGACGACGATGGTTCCCTTCGCGGTAACTTTGCCGTCTTTCTTATTCGTCAACTCCATCTTGTTGGCGCTGACCGTTTTGTAGGCGCGCGTATCGGCTGCCGGGTCGCCGGCCAGCGGATAGTCTTTGCCGTCGAACTTGCCGGTCCACTCGTTATGCGTTGGCTTGCCCTGGCCGTCTACGCCGTCGACCGTGACCTTTACGCTGTCGCCGGCAGCTTCGTAGACCACGGTGATATTCTTGCCGGCGCCAGCTGGGAACTTTGACTTGGATTCGTTCAGCTTCCAGGTTCCCATTTGTGGGCTGGCGAAGCAGAGGGTCATCGCGGCAAAGCAGAGGGCGATCGTCAGGGCGATCGTTCTTACCTTCATTGTTGTCTCTCCTGGTTGGAAAATGCCGATTGATGGCGGCACGCAATCGTCATTGTTTCCGGAGGAGATGTCAAGGACGCGGCCTCGTTTGTAACCTTCCGCAGCTGGCAAGCGCAACGCGCGGTGGCTGGAAACTTTCGCGGGCTGCCGGTAGTCTAATCTCGTAGTAGGGGTGCGCCCTCTTTCGAATGAAATTTTCCTGGTTCTCGATCCTCTTTTTGTCGCTCATCCCGGTTTGTCCCGTCGCTTTAGCGGCCGATTCACCGGTTCCCTCCGCCGTCCTTCCGACACAATTTGGCGGGTGGCACCTCGGCGGTTTCGCCACTGGGAGTACCGATGCCGCGGCGGCCGATCCTACGAATGCGGCGGTGCTCAAGGAATACGGGTTTCAACGGTTTGAGAAGGCCGAGTATACGCGCGATGATGGGCGCAAACTGGCGGTCAAGGCGGCTGTATTTGACGATGCCAGCGGAGCTTATGGGGCGTTCACCTATTACCAGACACCCGTAATGCTCGATGAAAAGATCGGCGACCTGGCCGGTTCCCTGAACAATCGGGTGCTCTTCTTTCAGGGCAACGTGCTGGTCGATGCGATCTTCGATAAGCTGAGCGCGATGTCGGCGGCGGAGTTGCGGGAACTCGCGGGAATGTTGCCCAAACCGCTGGGGAGCGCGGGCAAGCTGCCTTCTCTGCGCAGCTATTTGCCGTCGCGGGATTACGAGAAGAACACGACGAAGTACATTCTTGGTCCGGCCGCCTTGGACCGCGTCGGCGCCCCCCTGCCGGCCTCAATCGTGGATTTCAAATCGGGTGCAGAGGTGGCGCTGGCCAGGTACACCGTCGCGGCGGGAGATGCGACGTTGATGTTGGTTGAGTATCCGACACCACAAATTGCAATTGAGAAGCTTAAGCAGATCGATGCGTCGCACCAGGCGTCCGCTCAGCAGCCAGCAGCGCCCTCGATTGTGGACGTCGGCCCTTATTCGGCCAAGCGCACGGGCCCGATCATTGTGATTGCGGCGGGACCGCTCTCGCAGAGCGAAACGCGGGCGATGCTGGGAGCGATCAGCTACGAGGCCGACGTCACCTGGAATGAGAACACTTACTTGAGCAAGCGCGACAACCTGGCGAACCTGCTTTTCAATGTGATCATCCTGTGCGGCATTGTCATCGGGCTGGCGTTGGTAGTGGGCGTGGGATTCGGAGGGGTTCGCATCCTTGCAAAACGGCTTTTTCCAGGCCGGGTTTTTGACCGGCCCGAGGAGACGGAAATCATCTCGCTGCACTTGGACGAGGGGGCACCGGGGGCGTCTGGCGGACGGTAAGTGGTTCAATCGAAGGTCGTTACGGGCAGAGAGTGGCGATTTTGGACCGTTTTGATACAGTTTGCCGATTTGTGGACATGTATTGTAAGTTATTGAAAATAAGACTATTTAAGTTATGAATTTTGCTTGACACCCACTCTTTAAGGCTCATAAGATTTCGCCAGAAAGTTCTGATGGGTTTCAAGCTCGTTGGAACTATTCTCCCTTGAAAGAAAAGGCCGCCCTGTTGCCGGGTGGCCTTTTCGTTTTTACATCGGTTCTCAAGGGTCGGTTCTCAGCTTGTTCCAGGAACTGAGAACCGGGAACTGACAACTGCGGTCCGGAACCAGAAACGGCTGGTTTGCGTATTCTATGGAGAGCAGCCTAGGTGCTGCGGAGGCGGACATGTTTTGCGATCAATGTGGCGCGCACTTGCAAACGGGACAGGCGCACTGTGTGCGCTGCGGAAAAGCGGTTACGGGGCTTGTCGAGTATGGGCGCAATCGCGTGCGCGAGCATGTAAGGCTGGTTGGAATTCTGTGGATGGCGTATTCCTCGCTTCATGTGGTGGGAGGAATCGCGGCGTTGTTTTTCTCCAAACTAGCGCCGGCCTTCTTGAGCCGGATTCCGAACGGTCCCCCGCCCGAGGTGCTGGAGTGGCTCCCGGCGCTGGTAAGCATCGTGGGATGGCTCATCCTGGTTAAAGCGGCGCTGGGCTTTGCGGTGGGATGGGGCTTGTTGCAGCGCGAAGAATGGGCTCGCGTATTTGCCCTGGTGCTGGGATTCGTGGCGCTGCTGAGTGTTCCGATCGGAACGGCGCTCGGAATTTACACGCTCTGGGTGCTCATGCCGTCACAGTCGGAGAGGGAGTATCGGGAACTGGCGGCAGCCGCCGCATAGTGAACCGGCGCATGGCTTGCCGCGGGAGTTGAGGACGACGCGACACTGCGCGGATCATTTAAATTGTGGGAATGAGATTTGTTCCTTGCTTGCTCCTTCTATTCTTTAGTATGGGCGAAGCCGGGGCGCAGAGCAGCCCGCCCTCCAACATGTTCGACGCCAATTCCGCGGAACGGTTTGCCGCCCTGGCGCTGGCCTGCGTTCACAAGGAATATCCCAACAAGATCAGTCACAGCATGCTAAGCGATGCGGATGTGGCACCTCCGCGCAAGCTTACGCCCGCATTCGACGGCTGCTTCGACTGGCACTCTTCGGTGCACGGACACTGGCTGCTGGCCCGGCTGGTGCGGACCTTTCCAACCGCTCCTTTCGCGCCCGCCGCGCGAGCTTCGCTCCAGCAGAGTCTGACTCCGGACAATATCGCCCAGGAGGCGGCGTATCTGCGGGCAGAGGGGCGCGCGAGCTTTGAACGTCCGTATGGGCTCGCGTGGCTGCTTCAGCTGGCCTCGGAATTGCGCGAGTGGGGCGATAATGACCCGCAAGCGCGCGAAATGGCTGCCAACCTGCATCCGGCCGAGCAGGCTGCAGTGGAGCGCCTGAAAACATGGCTGCCGAAACTGTCGCACCCGATAAGGATCGGAGAACACGCGCAGACCGCCTTCGGGCTCGGGCTGATGCTGGACTATGCCAGGAGTGCGGGAGACACGAAGTTTGCCGAGCTGGTCGAATCGAAGGCACGGCAGTTTTACTTGGCGGATAAGAACTGTCCCCTGGACTACGAGCCGTCGGGCGAGGACTTTCTTTCTCCCTGCCTTGGCGAAGCGGACCTGATGCGCCGCGTGCTATCGAACGATGAGTTTGGACGATGGCTGGGCAGCTTTATGCCGCAGCTTTCGAGCGCAAGAAACGGCGCATGGCTCAAGCCGGTCGTCTCACCCGATCCGAGCGATCCCAAGCTGGCCCATCTGGATGGACTCAACCTGAGCCGGGCGTGGATGCTGGAGGGAATCAGCGCGGGCTTGCCGAAAGGTGACAAACGGCTGGCAGCGATCAGGGACGCGGCAGAGGCGCATCGGCATGCAGGACTTGCCGCGGTGACGGGCGCGCATTACGAAGGCGGCCATTGGCTCGGAAGCTTCGCGGTCTATCTCGTGACAAAGCGCGGCATCAACCCCAGATAACCAGGATCATGCTAAGGCAGACACGCCCCGAAGGGCCAACAGTCGAGAGACGAGGAACGTGACAGCAATTTGATAAACTAAAAAGACGCGACAGGCCGACGTAGCTCAGTTGGTAGAGCAGTCGATTCGTAATCGACAGGTCATCGGTTCAAGTCCGATCGTCGGCTCCATCCTCCAACACACGCGACCGAAGCGTCCCAATCCTCCTCCTAATTGTGGGGCTCAGACCTAAAGTCTTGGTACAGATCGCCTTTTCTGCGGCTCTTGCGGACCGTGACATAAGTCATATCCGATTCCAGCCCCAGCTCTAGCCTGTATTCGAGGAGGCGATGTGGGAACCCCAAGCGTCGAAGTTCGGGCTCCGGGCTATAGCCAACCCAGCCTCCGGGATCCCAGACCCAAGGCTTCGGAGACTCAACATCGAAGAGTTCTAAACCAGTTCGTGCGGCGCCGGGACAAGGACTACTCGCAACGCCTGCGGCTTGCCGTTCAATCGATGTTCTTCCTCCTGAACGTATGGATCGGATTCCAGTTTTATCTTTGGGTCCGCTGGGTCGAAAGCGGGGGCCTGGTTCCCGCGTTGTCGCGTCCCGCCGGTATTGAGGGATGGCTGCCGATTGAAGGCATGATGCAGTTTAAATACGTTCTCGTAAGCGGGCGCCTGCCGCACGTACACCCGGCGGCTGTCTTCCTTTTCATCGTATTCGCTTTGAGTTCACTGTTGCTTCGGAAATCATTCTGCGGCTGGTTGTGCCCGGTGGGAACGGTCTCCGAATATCTCTGGAAGCTCGGGCGCCGCGTTCTCGGCCGCAGTTTCCGGCTGCCGCGATGGGTAGACCTGCCCTTGCGTTCTCTGAAATACCTGCTGCTGAGTTTCTTCGTCTACGCGGTAACCATGATGTCGGCTGAGGCCATCGCCGATTTTGTAGCCAGTCCCTATGGCCTTGTCGTCGATGTCCGGATGCTCAACTTCTTCCGGTTCATTGGAAGCACAACGGCCTTTGTCCTGGTCGGGCTCGTTCTGGCTTCGATCCTGGTGCAAAATTTCTGGTGCCGCTATTTGTGTCCATACGGAGCACTCATGGGGCTCATCTCGATGCTGGGCCCCCTGCGCATCACCCGCAACCTGGCCACCTGCATCGATTGCGGCAAATGCGCCAAGGCATGCCCGGCGGCTCTTCCAGTGGACAAACTCATTCAGATTCGTTCCGCCGAGTGCACAGGGTGCCTTGAATGCGTAGCTGTGTGCCCTGCCGATGAGGCGTTGTCCCTGAACCTGCTCGGGTCCGTAGGAGCCCGCCACCGTGTGCCGGCGTGGCAGCTCGCCGCGACTATCGGAGTCATTTTCTTGGGCCTGGTGGGCTACGCAAAGATGACCGATCACTGGCAGACTCATCTGCCTCGACAAGTTTTGCTTCAACTCGTACCCGCCGCGGATGAACAGCACCATCCCTTGGCTGAGCGGGGAATCGAAGACCAACGGAATTGAAGTGATCTATCTCCCGGCATTGTTCCGCGGCGGAGCTTTCAACTGAGCCTCACATGCCGAGAGCTCTTGAGTCACGCGACTCGGGCCGGCCGTTTCGAATCCCGCCGGGCTGTACTTGCCTGGATTCGGAACCCGTTGCCATTCGGCTAAGCTCTGCTGGTACCAGGAGCAAGCTTGTTTCATGGAAGCCTTCTGTTGCGCCATCGGCATCCCTTTTTTGAGAGCCTCTTTTTGCAGCGCGGATCCAAGTCCACGGTAGGCGTCTGCCGCGGCATATTGAGCCTGAAGGAGCGGACGCGCAGCGTGCGAAAACGGCTCCACCACGGCGAGGGAGTTCTGGTACATCCGGGCTGCGGTACTGCTCTCGCCATGCCTGACCAGAACATCTGCGATCTTGCTGTTGGCCGCGGCTAGTTCGGTTCTCGCATCCGTATCGTTGCTGTTTGCGGATGCAATGGCTTCATAGATGGCTGAGGTTCTTCTGAAATCGCTCAGGGCGCCATCCAGTTTCCCGGACTTGAACAAAACCTGTCCATGAAACAGAGAGAATAATCCCAAGAGGCGGCGCGCAAACGACATCTTGGGATCCCGCGCAGTCTCTTTCTCGAGGATGTCAATCGCCTTCTGCAGCATGGCCAAGCCCTGGCCTTCATCGCCCAATTCCGCCGCCGCAACGCCCACGAAGGCATAGCTGTCCGCCACGTCGAGTCTGGCTGACACATTCTTAGGATCTCCCGCTGCCAATTTCTCCGTGATCTCCAGCCGTGCACGATAGTTCTTCATCGCAGCGGCACTGTCGCCGTCCATCATTTGGACGTTGCCAATTCTCTGGTACATGATGCCAAGGCCATGTTTGTAAGCGGTGCCGGTGGACTTGTCAGCCAGAGATTGCAGGATGTCTCGGGCCTTGTAGTAACTTATTAAGGCCGCGCTTCTGTCGCCTGTCTTGACCAGGTCTCCGGCAACGTTGGAATTATCGATCGCCAGGGTCAGGGCTGCGGAGGTATCGTTCGGGCGCTCGCGAAAGAATCGCTCCGAGATCGCGAGGGCTTTGCGGTGATTTTCGAGGGCGGCCCCTACGTCGCCCAGGTTCGCCGATGAACCGTTGCCTCCTTCAATATCACCTATCTCCGCGTAGACTCCCCGCAGCCTGTCCAGGACAATGTGGTCGTTGGGATCAGCCTTCGCGAGAGGCTCGAGAATATTCTGCGCCTTGGTCTCCTCGGCCAGCGCCTCCTGGAGATTGCCGCTGACCACTTGAGAGAGGCTTCCCAACCACGAATAGGCGAAGGCGAGGGCAACCTGATCGTTCTTGTTTCCCGGATTGGCCGCCGCCAGGGCTTCCCGTATTGCCAATGCCTTGCGATAACTCTCCACTGCCGCTCCGGTGTCTCCCAGGTTGGGCATGGCAGGATTCCCCTGGATTTCACCCAGCTTTTGATATGCCGTCGCCAGTTCCCTTTGCAGCGTCAGATCACCTTTTGCCTCTTTGGCAAGAGTATCCAGGTACCGCAGCGCATCGTCTGCCAGCAACTTCCGGGCAGGCGTTGAGCCGGGCAGGTCGGCGATCGATTTATCGACATCGAAGATTAATGAGTTCGCCAGGTGCCGTACATCGTTGAACCGATTCTCCGCGCGCCGTGCGTTCGCTTGGGCGATACGTGCTTCGCGAATGGTGGCGCCTATCCCTCCTACCACAGCCAGGACCACTACAGTAGCAGCGGCAATTCCGACCTTATGGCGCTTGATAAATTTCTCTGCACGATAACTCCACGAGCCTTTCCGCGCAGAAACCGGCAGACCCTCGAGATGCCGGCGGATGTCCTCGGCAAATTGTTCCACCGACCCGTAGCGCCGGGACGCCTCTTTACGCAGCGCCATCATTGTTATGTCGTCGAGATCGCCTGCCAGCCGCCGTCGCAACTTCGCGGGCGAGTCTTCGTGTTGGCTGACAATCCGGCTGGGATTAGGGTCCTTCCCCGGTGCAATCGCTTCACGCTGCACCACCACCGTGCTGGGACGCCCAGGCTCGGTCTCGCACACCGCCTGCGCCAGCTTGTGTGGGCTGCGTGTGTCGGCCGGATATGGAGATTGTCCCGTTAACAACTGGTACAGCACCACCCCCAGTGAGTACACATCCGATGCCGTCGTGATCGGCTCACCCCTGATCTGTTCCGGACTGGCATACTCCGGCGTCATGGCCTGAGTCATCGTCGTCTGGGCTTCGTTGATTGGGGTTACGATTTTGGCAATTCCGAAATCCAGCAGCTTCGGCTCGCCTTCTTTTGTAACCAGAACATTGCTCGGCTTGATGTCACGATGAATCACCAGCCGCTGGTGCGCATAGTGCACCCCGGCACAGACTTGCCGGAAAAGGCGCAGCCGTTCACTGACGGAAAGCTTCCGTTCATCGCAGAAACCATCGATCGGCTTGCCTTCGATCAGTTCCATCACCAGATAGGGAACGCCGTCGTCGGTGGTACCGCCGTCCAGCAGGCGGGCGATGTTGGGATGATCCAGAGAGGCCAGAATCTGGCGCTCGTTGCGGAAGCGTTCCAGCATGGAATCCGTGTCGTACCCGCTCCGCACCAATTTGATCGCGACATCCTTTGTATACTGGCCATCGGCCCGCACCGCTCGATAGACCTCTCCCATTCCGCCGTGGCCGATTCGTTCAATAATTTCGTACACGCCCACGCGTCGGCCTTTGCGCAAAAACGTGGACCCGATCGTGGTGAGATCAGCTGCGGGAGTCTTCAGAAACTCTGTCCCAGCCTCCTGGTGGGAGGCGAGTAGCGAGTCTACTTCTCGCCGCAATTGCGCGTCGCCCGCGCAGGCCCGGTCGAGAAAGGGTGCCCGTTCCGTAGGCTCGAGCGCAAGCGATTCATCGAGCAGTTGCTTTACCCGTTGCCAGCGCTCGGAGTTCATGCGGAAACCTGCCGGTCTCGCCCGTGCCGGGGCGCAAGGAATTCCGTCATTGGATTGGAGGAGTCCTGCGGCAATCGGATTCCGCGCCGGGTCGCGCGACAGAACGAAACATTAGCGGTTGCCAGTTCAGGTGTCAAGACACGAAGACGCCAGCTGAACTGGCGGCCGGGTGATGATACCCTTCAGGCGCTTCGCCGCGTAGAGAACTTGCCCTATTGCAAGGGCGCCCACTGCCTGCACTCTTCTGCGCTGACAGGTGAGATGAGAGGCGGCCCGACCTCAAAGCGAATGACGGCGTCGGATGTCGAACAAAAATTCCGCGATCCCGAGGCGCTTGCGACCGGAGTTGCCACGACTACAAATTCTTTGCATGATCGCAAGCGGCAGACTCCCGCAATGCTGAAGCGGTAGCCGGCTTTTTCACACCACGCTCCAGAGATACAGCTGGCGCTACCAAGATCGGCGTCGATCAAGCCGGCATGGTTGGCGGTCTTCAGTCCGCTGCCACGCGGGTCGGGGCCAAGCGAGGCCAGGTCGCGGGCGTAGCCATTTTGCAGATACTTGTACGAATATGTGGTCTGCGCGACGTTAATTGCACGCAGGGCGCCAACCGCCGCCGACTCATTGGCCGCGGTTTTGGCGCGCATCATGTTCGGGATTGCGATCGCAGCCCCTACCAGAATGGCGCTCGCGTCTGCGCCGCTCCCGGCACTGACCCCCCGGATGGCCCGCTCTTCTCCATACGCACAGAAGACAATCGGCGTGCTTGCCGGAGTT